>Ga0326597_10001233_pt1 | contig 41854 bp, 36 predicted proteins | sample RVTome_12_FD_203789 | JGI IMG/M metagenome (GOLD analysis project Ga0326597, IMG submission 203789) | Soil microbial communities from uranium-contaminated site in the Upper Colorado River Basin, Wyoming, United States - RVT100D185 | ecosystem: Environmental > Terrestrial > Soil > Contaminated >... | reverse complement strand
TCATCCGTGAGCTCGTAGCGTCGCATGCGTCGGCCTCCTGCCTGAAGAACGAAAACAGGTAAGATACCCGATCTCAGCCATTCGTCAGACAGACCCTAGTGGATGGTGGCTGGTGACTTATCGCTCATCGCTCATCTCTCATCGCTCCTTCACGCATGCGGGCTCGGCGGCACCGTCGCCGCATTCCGTACGTTGGCGCTCAGTAATCCCTCCAGGCGTTCGATCATCTCCGGCTGCAGGACGTGCTCGATCTGGTCCGCATCGCGGTCGACGTGGCTCGGAGCGATGTCGGCGTAGGCGATCAAGTACATCTCCCAGAGCCGATGATTGCGCACCGCCCGCGCGGCTGCATGTGTGCCTGCCCGTGTCAGGCGGTAGGAGCGCGCTCCGACGCGGTCGATCAATCCTCCCCGCTGCGCGATCCGCAGGTGTCTGCGGAGCAATCGCGCTGACCACGATCGCGCTGCAAGGAGCTCACTCCATTCAAGCAATGGCTCCGTAAGCCGATTAGCCTGTTCCACGATCTCGTACATCGCTCGAAGGAGGTGCTGCTTTGCCACCGTTCGCGCCAGCCTCCAGCGCTGCAGGCCGCGCACCAGCACGCCCCGCGTGCTTCCAAGGATCATGCTCAGGATGAAGATCCCCGCCGCGACCAGCACGATCATGGCCCCTGCGGGAAGATCGGTCGCCAGCGCGCTCCACGATGAACCGAGCCACCCCGCCGCTGCTCCAAACCCTCCTGCCAGAAGAAGCATCACGATCATCCGGTCGGTCCAGAATCTCGCCGCCGCGGATGGAATGATCAGCAAAGCGATGATCAGGATCAGCCCCACTGCCTGCAGCCCGATGACCGTCACCACCGCCACGAGGGCGAGCATCGCGAAATCCAGTCGCGCCACCGGCCAACCTTGAGCCCCCGCGAAATCCGCATCGAAGCAGAGCACCTTGAGTTCTTTGAACAGCAGGACGGTCGCGATCAGCACCCCCACCGCGGCGGCGACGATCAGGAGAAAGTCACTCCACACCATCGAGGCCGTCTTCCCATAGATGAACGACTCCAACCCCGCAGCGCTTCCCGCGGGAAGATCTTGGATCATGCCGAGCAGCGCAATCCCAAGCCCGAAGAAGACGCTGAGGACAATGCCCATGGCCGCATCATCCTTCAGCCGCGTATGTGTGCGGATCAGAAGCACGCATCCCACACCCACCATCCCGAAGATAAGCGCCCCCAGCAGCAGGCCCGGCAGGCTCTTTCCCGGCAGGCCTGCCGCAGACATGACGAGAAAGGCAAGGCAGATGCCCGGCAGGGTCGCATGACTCAGCGCATCGCCCATGAGCGACCTTTTGCGCAGGAGAAGAAACGAACCGATCACTCCCGCCGTCATACCCAGGAGCGCAGTGCTCCCCACAACAAGTCTCGTGTTGTAGTCGTTCAGCAGGATGACATGCATCAGATCATTCATGGAATCCACAGATCACGTCTGCAAGGCGCCTCCATGTCTCATCCCTTCTAGGCACGCCGCGCCATGGCCTGGGCAGCCTCATCGAGCAGAGTCAGTTTGCCGCCATAGGTCTTCTGCAGATTCTCCGGCGTGAATACGTCGGCGGTGGGTCCGACAGCGACGACTCGCATATTCAGCAGGATCACCCAGTCGAAATACTCGGCCACGGTCTGCAGATCATGATGCACGACGAGTGCGGTCTTTCTCCCGCCGCGCAGTTCGCGCAGGATGTTGACGATCGCCTTCTCTGTCGCGGCATCGACGGCGGCGAAGGGCTCATCCATAAAATAGAGGTTGGCATCCTGAGCCAGAGCCCGCGCCAGGAAGACCCGCTGCTGCTGACCGCCGGAGAGCTGGCTGATCTGCCGATGCGCCAGGTGCGCGATGCCGACCCGGTCCAGCGCGTCAAGCGCAATCCTCTTGTGGCGCTTCATCACCGGCAGGCACCAGCCGATTCGTCCATACAGTCCCATGGCGACCACATCCAGGGCGCTGACGGGGAAATCCCAGTCCACCGCCTCGCGCTGCGGCACATAGCCGACGAGCTTGCGCTGCTCGCGATACGGTCGGCCATAGATCGAGACTCTGCCCGACGCCTTCGGCACGAGATCGAGGCATGCTCGAATGAGCGTGCTCTTGCCGGCGCCGTTGGGTCCGACGATCCCAACCAGTCTGCCTTCGGGAATGTCGAGATCAACATCCCACAGGACCGGCCGGCGATGATACGCCACCGTCATATCGTGAATCGACAGCGGTGAATCCTTCGAGTGCTCCTTGCCCGCCGAAGGGCGCACTCGCGCGCTGACCGGGCGCGGCGGGACATGCAGCAGACTTTCGGGCGTGGCGTTCACTGTTCCGCCTTCAGGAGTCCGTTCAGGCCGCGCGGCGGAGCGTCGCCGCCCAGCGCGCGCGCGATGATGGTGACATTGTGGTCGATCATGCCGACATACGTTCCTTCATAGGTTCCCGGCGCGCCCATGGCATCGGAGAACAGCGATCCGCCGATCCGCACCTCGTGCCCCTTCGCCGCCGCACCTTCAACCAGAGCGCGCACGTTCTTGTCCGCCACGCTGCTCTCGACGAAGACAGCGGGAAGCCTGCGCGCAATGAGGAAATCAATCAGCTCGTTGATATGACGCAAGCCCGCCTCCGACTCGGTGGAGATGCCCTGGATTCCGCGGACTTCAAGGCCATAGGCACGGCCCATGTATGCGAAGGCGTCGTGCGCGGTGACGAGCACGCGCTGACTCTCTGGAATCGATCCGATCACCTGTCGCGCATACGCATCGAGTGCGAGCAGCTTGCTGACATACTCTCTTTCATTGCTGTGGTATTCATCCGCGTGGGCCGGATCAAATTGGGCGAGGGACTCAGCGACAGCCTGCACGCCGAGGATCCACGCCTGCACATCCATCCAGAGATGCGGGTCATAATGCTGGCCCGATTCGCCCAGCCCGTAGCCGCGCTGACCAATCAACTCGCCAACCGCAAAAATCGGCTTGCCGCGTTCGCGAACCTTGTCCAGCACCTCAGCCATCTTGCCCTCAAGAAAAAGGCCGTTGTAGAAGACGACATCCGCGGAATCGAGCCGGACGACATCGCTTCGGGTTGGTTTGTAGAGGTGCGGGTCGATGCCCTCGCTCATGATGCTCTCGACCGTGGCGTGCTCCCCTGCGACATTTCGCGCGATGTCGGCGATCATCCCGACGGTCGCGACGACCTTGTAGGTTTCCGCCCGTCCCTCCTGTCCATCGTGCGCGGAAGCTCCACCGCCTCCCCCGCAGGCGCTGGGCCCAAGCGCGAATAGTGTCACGATGAGCATGGCGAGCGCGCGAGGGATCATCGATCGCCTCATGGCGCCGTGATTGCGACGCGCCCACGCATTGTGCGAGGATGGATCGTACAGAAGTATTCAGTTGTCCGGGGGATCTGGCTTGGGGTGAAGGTGATTTCGGCCTCTTCGCCGTAGTCAAGCAGGTTGGTCCGCGCTTTCGTACCGTCGATCACCAGGTCGTGGCGCATGCCGGAGTCCTGATTCTTCAGAACCAGGGTAACCGGCTCACCAGCCCGAAATCGAAGCTCCGGATTCGGGCTTGCCGCCGCACCGTCATCCTCCAAGTAGAAGCGCATGTCCCGAGCGACCAGCACGATTCGGGTCTCTGCCGAGCCTCGGCGCAGCGCCGACCATCCGATGACGGTTGCGCCGATCGCAAGTAGGAGCAGTACGCTTACCCCCGTGCGGACCAGATTGAGTCGAGTTCTAGCCATATTCGTGTCTTTCACTGCATCTTGAGCGCCCATCACACCGCGACGAAGAGCCCGGTGATATACATGATGCACAGTCCTGCCAGCATGCCAGCCGCGTTGGTCGGGCTGAGCAGCGAGACAACTCCTTCGTTGCGTCGTGCCATCTGAGTCGTGATTTGCCAAGCAACCTGGAAGATGGCCCCCGCGCCAATAGCCAGAAACAAGAGAGCCCAGGTCGGGGAGTATGTGAACCCGCCGATCCAGGTTCCGGCGATCGTCGGTGCACCGGCAATCGCGCCGAGCAGGATGAGTTGTCGAATGGACACGGTCCGCCGCGACAACGGCGCGACCACCGCCAGACCCTCAGTCGTGTTGTGCAACGTGAATCCCAGCACCAGCATCGTGCCCAGTGAAAGGTTCCCCAGCGCATACGCCGCGCCGATCGCCAGGCCCTCGCCGAAATTGTGCAGACCGATTCCGATGGCGATCATGAATGCCAGGAGGAACAGCGCGCGGTCCGAGTCGCCCCCCGCGCCGCGCAAGAGCCACCGTTCCAGCGCGCTCAGCGCCGCAATGCTCCCCAGCACGCCGATGACAAGGAGCCCGGTCCCCTGATAGGCGCCGGGGATGAGTTCTTCCTCCCCCGCCAGCTCCCACGCGTCGAACAGGGCGTCGAACCCCAGGAAGATGAGCAGCCCGATCGTCAGGAACAGGAAAAAGTCCATCCATCTGATCGAGGCGCGCTTCAGCGCCGGATACCACAACAGTCCCAACCCCACCGGGATTACGCCGACATAAACCCCCAGCAAGGCGAACAGGCCGACGAGACGCCACGATGGGCGCGGCGATTCCACCGCCACGTCGATCGACTTCTCGAATGTGACGCCGTTTGAGGTCACCAACTTGACCACGTGCGCATCCCCCTCTACCCAGGGATAGGGGATGAGGATGGTGGCGCGCCCGAGCCGCTGGACTGTCCGCTGCGGCTCGATCGTGTGCTGCCAATAGGCCTCATCAACCATCACCTGGGACACGGTCACGGGGTCCGGCCCACCATTGACGATTGTCAGTTCGACCTCACCGGGCCGCAGGAGCGCGCGCTCGATGGTCAGTTCTTCAACGGGTGGAAATCCTGCCTGCAGCGCCCGCACGGGGTCGATGGCCAGCAACAGCGCCACCAGTCCTGCCAGCAGCAGCAGGGGAAGCAAAACAATGACCAGCGTCGGAACGCGACGCGTGGCTGGACTCCCCAGGGTGTTCATTTGCACACTCAAGCCGTCACCTCCGCCGAGCGCACGCCGAACAGGCCCATCCACCCCAGTTCGGCGAACTCGCTCTGGTGAGCGTGGAACATGAACTGGCCCGGCCAGCCATCGCGGAAGCGGAACTCCAGGATTGTCCGCTCGGCCTGGCACAGCATCACGTTGTCGGTGTATTCCAGCGACCGCAAGGTGGTGCCGGTGCGATACACGCGGAAGAAACCCGCGTGCAGATGGAACGAGTTGATCGGATCGAACTCCGTCATGTTGACCAGATAGATTCGCACCAGATCGCCGGCGTTCACCGGGATCGGATGAGTCATAAAGTGAAAGCCGACAGAGTTGACGGCATACACCTCGTTGTCCCCATCGAAGTTCGTGTCAAACCCGTTCATGACCATGACCATCTCGTGAAGCGGATGGTCAGCGGGAAGCTGCTGATCAGAATCGGGATTGATCTTCGGTCGCCCCTCGGGCGGGTCCACGATGAACACCCCGTACAGCCCCTTGTGAATGTGCCGCTTCAGCGGCAAGGAATGGCAGTGGTAAAGGTGCAAGCCGACCGGATCCGCGTCGAACTCATAGATCTCCAGACCCTTGCGCCGCAGGTCGTTGACGCGATCCATTTTGAGCCACGGTTCGGGGTCGGCGCCGGGACCGAATGGGTGCCGTGACGTAGTCGATTCCGCTTGCGCGACGGGGTGGACAAACTGTTCCGGCATCGACCCGTCCTGCTCGAACGCATGCCACCCATGGAAATGAATCGTGTGGGGGTGCGTTCCTTCATTAATGAACCAGATGCGGATGCGATCCCCGGCGTTGGCCCGCAAGGTTGGTCCGGGCACTTGGTTGTTGTATGTCCACGCGGGAAAGTAGAGCCCCGGCGCGATTTCTATCTGCTTGTCGCGCGCGACGAAGAGGTACTCGCGCAACAGCCGGCCGCCCGTCCAAGACGATTCCTGATAGAACGGGCCGGGAATTTGCTGCGGAAATTCGGTGGTGTTGAAGGCGGTGAGAAAGTGGAACGGGTCGCACGGCTCGCGGCCGTCGAACGCGATGCTGCCTACCGTGCCCGATGCATGCCCTGCATGAAGGCCGGCAAACGTATCACCCGAGGCAGCGCGACCTGCAGCATGCCCGCCGCCGTGGACGCCTGCCCCACCGGGCATTGATCCCTGTCCCAGCAGCGGCGCAGCCATCGCCGCGCCGGCCCCGGCAACTGCTCCCGCCGTGAGGAACGCCCGCCGGGTCTGCTCGCTCCTCAACAAGCTGCCGCTGTGATGATTCGATGGGTTCATGGTTGCAGTCCATCCTGATTTGTCACCCTGACAGAAGCGCCGATCGCAAACTCCCTTCCCCACCACCCCAGTTTCGTGCTTTGCAATCTCGGATTCATCATCGTGCCGCTCCCTACGCTTGATTCGCCTCGGCGAAGCGGCGCATGGCCAGAAGCGTTTTCTCGCCCACGTGATGTTCGATCCCCTCGGCATCGCGCTGCGCTTCGGGCGAGGGCACTCCCAGCGCCTTCAGGAACGCCAGCACGATCTCGTGACGCCGACGGCTGTTGGCTGCGAGTCTCAGCCCCTTTGATGTCAGGTGAATGGGGCGATAGGGCTCGGTCTCGACCAGTTCCTGCTGCTGGAGCCGCGCGATAATCCTCGTCACTGTGACATGCGAGACGCCCATCAGGCGCGCCAGGTCCCGGACGCGGCATTCCCCCTGCCGGTGCAGAATGTCCGAGACAGCCTCGACGTAGTCCTCCGCGGTTTCTCCTGCGTGATCCGCCCTGGTCTTGGCAAACGCATTGCGCGAACGGATTGGATCGGGGCGGCTGTTCATTGGCTGAATCGTGACGAAGCGCGGGCGATCGCGAATTGTAGCACCCGCTACGTCCCTCAGAACCTGATCGTGATACCGGTGAAGATGTTGACATCGTCCACTGCTCCTTCCAATCCAAGATTGATGCCCGCGTCGAGGATCACATCCGGCCGCATAGCCCACGTGAACCCTGTGCCGGCGAACGCCCGATAGCCGGCATCGCTTCCCGCAATGCCCACCCCTTCGACATACCAGCCCGCCCGCTCGCTGAGCTCGAATCCCAGCACCGCGGTGTGAACGAAGTCGAGGTCGTAATCGTCATCCGTATCGTCGTACACGACATCCACCTGGCCCATGAGGCCCAGCCCGATGCCCTGGCCGAGAACAGTCGCGAACGGCACGATCAGGCCGCCCTCGACCTGACCGTTGCCAAGGTCATTGCGGGCGGTGGGCAGTTTGATGTAGGGCATGACGGCCAGGGCGGAACCCTGCTCCCCGTCGTTCCCCCACAAATTGACCTTGAGTCGAATCTCGCTGTCGCCAATGCCCCTCTCACTGACCGCTCCGTCAGGATGGGAATGAATCCACGAATCCAGGACGAACTGGAGATCGACATTCTGGAGAAGGCCGAGCTTGAGGTTCGCGGCTCCGAACATCCACATCTCGGAGCCACCATCCCTCGTGTAATCAACGAAACTCATCTCAAGCTGCACCGCGCCTGGTGGAACAGTCAGGGGACTTTCGGTCGTGTCCGGCCGGTCCGCGCTCAGTTCCCGCCAGAGGTGACGCGGCTGCGGGTTGAAGAGGTGATAGTTGGCCTCCTCGACGTCAGGGCTGCGCGGTTCTGCGCCGGCCTGGGCCATGGCAGCGGGGGAGACCAGCAGCGCGCCGGCCCACCCGGACGCGACTCGCAGCAAAGCCGGCATTTCTTTCGACATGGCAACCTTCCAGGAGACCGTAGCTATGGCTACATCCCGGGAGTGTAGCAGGCGCTACAATCCTGTCAAGCCGCCATGTGCGCCCAGGCGACAGCCGCCGGATCAGAAGTCCATTGAGGCCGGAGACCGCTCATCCTCTCCCGATGCAAAACTCGTGGTCTGGCAGATGATCGCGAAGGGGTCACGCTCGGGACGGACATCCCGGGGCTCGAACTTCCCGGCCCGGATTCCCATCACCACTTCGCGGGCGCATTGCATCGCGCTTTCGAGCTCATCCCGGCTCCAACCGGCCACGATCAAATCGACATCCTCCGGCTTCTTCGGCAGAGTGATGTAGGCCAGCTCGACCCGATCCGAAGCGATGGCGCCATCCACGAACCGGCAGTACAGATGGTGATACATCGGCAACTGCAGGTCGAGCCATTCACCTTCTCGCGTCGGGCCGTGTGTCGTGCGGGGTTCTTCGCCCGCTTCCCCCGTCTTGTAATCGATCAACCTCACGCCAAGGTCATCATGGACATCGACCCGATCGATGGTGGCCGATACCGGCATGGCCCGATCATTCTCGATATCAATCGTCGCCGAATCCGGCAGGCTGAGCTCGCAGGCTTGGATCCGCCACCCGCGTTGGCGGAGAGAAGCTTGCAGCCTCGCGAAGGACTCCAGACGCTGCCGCAATCGCGCGGCCTGCACGCGCACCGTCGCCATCGGGCGCGGTCCGAATCGGTCAGCGACGACGGCGCGGACCCTCGATTCCAGATAGGCCGCGATGGCTGTGGCATCGGCGGTGTCGCGAATCGACTCGTCCGATCCGAAATCTCGAAGCACTTCATGAGCGAGCGAACCGAAGTGGAACGGATCGAGTTCATCGAACTCGTCGCCGGCCAGGGCCAGGCCGCGCACGCACGCCAGCCAGAACCGGAAGGGGCATTCCAGGTAGCGCTTGAACTGCGTGACCGAGATGTGGGGCAGATCGAGCGGGCCCTGCGGCGCGCGCGGCCGCGCGAATTGCGACGCCGCCGCCGGTGACGGCCAGCCCAGCGGCTGATTCCAGAAAGTTGCCGCACTTCCGCCTGACAGACGAAGCACTCGCTGCGGCAGCGAGCGATCATCGCCCGCCAGCAGGAAGCGACTCGGAGCAAGCGGCTCGCCCGTGTCATTGCGCCGCCCGCAGATGGCAATCACCCTCTGTCGCGATTGTCGCATCGCCTCCAGCGCATACAGGTCGCGCGCGTAACGCGATGCGTTGTGTCGGAGTCCGAGCTGCGCGCGCACCAAATCGGGAAGAAAGGCATCCGCCGAGATGCTCGATGGAATCAACCCCTCATTGACTCCCGTGAGGATCACCGCACGCGCGGGATCAAACCGTAATTCGAGCCATCCCAGCGCCTCGACTTGGCCGGCCCGAATCGCCTGTGGCCGCGACAGCTCGGCAAGCTGTGAGAGCACATAGCGAACGGCTTCAGCGCCGCCGCACTCAAATTGGAGCGGAGATGCGAGTCGTGCGGTGTCGGCGCACACTTCGACAATCGCGCGGCAAGCATCGTTCAATTCGCGCTCCTGCGCCTCCCCCGCCATGATCTCGACCCGTCCATAGACCCTGTGAAGGAGCTCGATCACCGCGCCCATCCACGAGCCCAGCGTCCGCGTTTGCCCGAGCAATGGTGAGGCGAGAGACGTCACCGCCTTGTCGATCACACTGACCGCTTCTGTCCGAGGGCTCGATTCCATCGCCTCGTTGTCCAGCCGCTCGTACAGGTGTTTGCTGTGCAATCGATCGAGATGACACAAGTGATCGCCGAAGTCCTCATCCACTTCCCGGGCCTGCTCACGCAGCAACGACTCCGCATCGCGGTGGCGAACGACTGCCGCAAGCCTGCTGAACGAACGCTCGGAAACCCAATCGGCAATGCAGGACAGCAGCGTTGCCGGACGGGAGTGGCGGAGCGAGACGCCGGTCGCAAGGTGGACATCAATTCCGGCGCGACTCGCGGCCCGACGCAGCGATGGCCCGAGCTTCTCATCGCCCAGACCCACGGCGATTTCTTCCGCGGAAAGCGATCCTTCAAACCCCGCAATCGCGGCCAGAACCCCCTGCACCTGATCACACGGCCGGTCCACGACAAACAGATCTTCATCATCGAAGTCGAGATGCTCACGCTGCCACGCCTCGCGTAGAACGCAGCCCAGATCATCGAACGATTCAGCGCGGGATTCGGGCGCGTGGATGAATGAAACAACGCCGGCACCGCATCGTTCCAGTGATCGCAGGAGTTCCGCGTGGACGCTGGGAAGTTCGGTGATCCCGATCAGGACCCAATCGCGACGCGCAACAATTGCGGGCGCTTCGGCGATGGCTCGAAGGACTTCATCCGGATCATGCAAACCAGCGCGAGTCAGTTGCCCTTGCGCAATGTGATGGAGCAGAGCGACGGACCTCCAACGCTCGGCCTCGGGCGCCACTCCCATCAACTCCACAGTCTCGATGATGGCGTCATACGAAAGGCCCTCCCCCCTGATCTCCTCGTCGAGGGCCTGGAGCATGCCAGCGATCTCCAGCCAGGCGAGCTGATCCTGCGGCGCCGGCACTTGAGTCAGCAGAGGTCGGATGACTTCAGCGCGCGCCTGTCTCAATCCGCCAAACCACGCGAGGAGTCGTTCCGCTTTCGTGGCAATTGGCGGTCCGGAAGCGGCGAGCACTTCGGCAAAGCTTCCCGGCGTAATGGCGCGCGGCGGGATCAGGGGCTGGCCGGCTTCGGTGGCCGCCTCCACAAGCTCGTGAAGCGACAGTCGGCCGGCGCGGGCGCCGGGAGTCATCAGGATCCTGCCGCTCAGGTCGATCGCCCCGCCATGGCTTCTTTCCATGGCGATGAGTCGCCGCGCCACCTCCGGCAGAAAGGGCTGCGACCAGTCGATGAACACACGATGCGGCATGAGGCCATCGTACCGCGCGCTCCGAGCAGCACGCTCATTCAGTTCCCGGTGACTGAAGCGGTTTCGCGCTCCTTCGGCGTCGCCGGCCCTCGGCGCGCCACACCAGATTCGCTCGCCGCGTCACGAAGGGTCCTGCAGGTGAAGACAACACTCTGGTCCTCAAGTTCAATTGCTTCGAGCCGAACCACGCGCCCGTCGTTCAACCGAAGGATGGGGCTCACGGTTTGCTCGCCGAAAAGAATCGCCGCGATTCGATCCACATCGCGGGCCTCGGCATCGTGGTGAAATGCCTCACGCGCGAGATTGAGGAGCGCCTCGGCCGCCGCTCCGGGGACCGAAACCCGACCCAGCGCCACCCGGTCCAGGTGAAGCCGCAGCCGACCATCTTCCTCAAAAGTGGGAAGCACTCGCACCGCCAGGATCTTTGTTCCGATCTGCTCCGGCAGCTTCAATCCGATGTTGAAGCCGCTTGTCCGTGCCGAAACCAGCGGCAGCGAGATGTTGTCGGGCCATGGTCGGCCCTCGTGGTGCTCGAACCACCTGGGCAGGTTCACCGCCAGCCATGCGTTCATGTTCTCGTTGCGCAGGCGGTAGTGCCAGACCGGGTCTACCGCTGTGCGAATCCGATGAACCGCCGCAATCACGTCCATTTCGGTGCCGTGGCCGAGCTCGACCACTGCTTCGTCGCTGGCGTCGGGCGGCTGCCACCATGAAGGCTCCGCACTGATGCGCACGACAAGCCAGAGGCCGAAAAGGCCAAGCAGAATCAGGACGACGGCCAGCCGCCGTCCAATCCGCCGCCAGCGTTCCGCCCGCGAATAGCCTCTCGGGGATGTTGAACTCCGTTTCGCCATGCAAACCCAATCCACCAAAAACCTTGCGTTCCAACTACATCGGCAGAAAAGTGGTCATACTGGCCAGCGATTCTAACGGTTCAGGATCAGTTCCCCTAGAAGGCATTTTCATCTTCGCACGATCCCGTCGCTTCATCCGCAAGTTGCCATGCCACGGGCCTTCTGTGATAGTGAAGGTGCGGTCCCTCGAACGGCCACTGGTCCCCAGGCGCGGCCCTCTTTGCGGAGGTAGTTGAATGTGCATTCGCCAGCGCGTCGTCAACCAGTGCATCCTTTGTCCGACCCGGTTCATTTGCCTGGGCATCCTGGTCCCGATCGCTTTCCTGATCATGGCGGGCTGTGGCACGCGCGAAGGGTTTCACCTCGCCTACACCGATGGACAGACAATCTTCGGTCGCACCGCCGACACGATTGCAGAACTCGCCACCGCCGCTGCGCAGACGCTCATCCAACCCGGATCGGTCGAAGGGTTTTCAATGACCCTCTACAAGAGCAGACGATGGATTGCGTGGCTTGAGGATGATGACGAGATCAGGATCGACGGAGTTGCGGGCATTCTCGGCGGTTCCCTGCTCGTGGAGAGCGTTGAAGGATCCACGCGGCCCGGTCTCGCCACTGATGGGTCCACGCTGTACCTCTCCACGTCGCGAGGCGCACACGCCTTCCTGTACCGTTCGACGGATGATGGGCAATCGTGGACATGGAGGCGCATGGACCTGCCCTTTGTGGCAGGATGCACCGACCTCACGTTTCAGGATGGAGTGCTGTGGCTCGCAATCACTTCGCTTGGTCACGAACCCACGGATCAGGTCCTGGTCGTTGCCACCCCGATATCTGGCATCAACAGCGACTCGGCAGGACACGTGTTTGCAGTCACGAATCTTCCTCCTGGCATCGACGGCTCGAAAGGAGTTCGAATCGTCGTGAATGGAGACAAGATCGCGGTCTCGTGCGTTTCGCGCCAACTGCAACTGGTGGTGGTCGGGATTGACGACCGTCGCACTGGTTACGTTGCGAGCGGCGAAATCATTGAATCGACCGGGCTGTCCTGGCACGCAGGAACTAGAAACGATGGCAGCCATGGGGATCGATATTGCCCCGCCGCCCCGATATTCGACGGCGGTGACCTCTGCTGGATCGTCTCTTCCGCCAGGTCCCAGACCCAGCTACAGCATCTTCATGCTCATTGCCTTGCGGGTTTCATTCCGTTTGAAGAAATGCCGGCAATGACGGTGTACGACATCGCCATTGTGCAGGGGCCCGCACTCAACGTCCTTGAGTTGCCGGCAAACGTGCTCGAAATCCCGCCCAACCGTTGAGCTACGGTGACGGATACTTTCGCACAACCAGGGCATCGTTCTGGCCGCCGAAGCCGAAGGAGTTGCTGAGGCATGTTTCAACCCTGGCAGGGCGTGCCTGGTTGGGCACGTAATCGAGGTCGAGCGCCGGGTCGGGTTCGCGCAGGTTGATCGTGGGCGGGAGCATCTGGTGCTGCATTGCCAGCACGCAGGTGATGAGCTCTACGGCGCCCGCCGCCGCGATCAGGTGCCCCATCATCGACTTGATCGACGAGATCGGAATCTTCGCCGCGTTCTCTCCGAAGACCGTCTTCACCGCCAAGGTCTCGATTGAATCGTTCTCCTTGGTGCCCGTGCCGTGGGCGGAGATGTAGTGCACCATCGGCCGACCCTCGTCATCGATGGCGAGCGGATCGATGTTCGCCTGCCGCAGGGCGTGCGTGATCGCCTGGGCGGGGCCGCGCCCTTCCGGGTGCATGTCGGTGATTCGAAAAGCATCCGCCGAGGAGCCGTAGCCGGTGACCTCCGCAAGCGGCTTGGCGCCGCGGCCTTCGACGTGCTTGAGGGTTTCGAGAATCACGATTCCCGCTCCTTCACCCATCACGAAACCGCTGCGCGTGCGGTCGAAGGGGCGCGAAGCGTGCAGGATGTCTTCGTTGCGCGTCGAAAGTGCGGTCAGGCGATTGAACCCGGTCACGCCCAGCACGTGGATCATGGTGTGCGCGCCGCCGGAGATCATCACATCCGCATCGCCGCGCTGCATGATGCTGCACGCCTCGCCGATCGCCTGCGTGCTGGCGGCGCACGCAGTCAGGCAGTTGGAGGCTGGCCCGCGAGCGCCGAACTCGCGCGCGATGTGGACCAGCGGCATGTTGGGCTCCTGGCCAATCTCCCGCCATGGATCCATCCGCTCGAATGCCGCCTTGGCCCAGCGCGGGCCATCGATGGCGCCCCTTTCCGGGTCCCACCCGGCGAGGTTCACCGCCGCGTAGTTGTCGAAATCGAGCACGCCCTCGCCGGCGCCGAGATAGATTCCCATCCTCCTTCGATTGAGTCCGGCATGTTTGCCAAGGCATGATTGCTCCCACGCCTGCCGCGCCGCCCCCAGCGCGAATTGCGAGTTGAGCCCCGCCTTCGCGTGAACCCTGGCATCATCCACGAAGTCGTTGACGTTGAAATGGCGGACCTGCGCGGCGAACTTGGTCGGAAAGGTCTCGGCATCGAAGCGATCGATCCGGCTGACGCCGGATTCTCCACGCATCATCCGCGACCACACCGTGTCGAGATCGTGCCCCAGCGGCGTCACCCACCCCATGCCGGTGATGACGATGCGCGATGTGGCGGAGTCCTGTGCCATGATGGCGGGATTCTACGCGCGCCGTTCCACCGGCCGGTGCTTCTGGGAGCCTCGGCTATTCGATTCTGACCTCGAATTTGTCGGGGTAGGCGCGGAAGCCCGAGGCGGAGAATGTCGCGATCATGGAAAAGCGTACATCCACCCACACCTTCGCCGCGGGCTCGTCGATGCGGTTGACCGCAGGAAGGTCGTTGATGGCGAGGTCCAACTCGTCGCGCCCGAGAGCGAACTCGCCGACCTGCTGCCACAACGACGATGAGAAGTCATAGACACGGAGCTTGACCACCCCGCCCACCTGATTCAGCCGCGCCCGGAGCAGGATGTCGATCGCGGCCCGGGGATCATCCTCACCGTGAAACTCGGCCGCGATCTCGACAACATTGGGCTCAAGGGCGGAGAAGCCGAATTCCGAGCGCAGGGCCAGGGCGCGATCATCCTCCTCGTAAAGATCATCTTGCACGCCGGAAAGAAGTGTGCCACGTACTCGAACCCAGAAAGCCATGGGGGCGTTGTCGGCCGGATCGCCGGCGAGCAACGCGGGAATGAATTGCTTCAGACGGGCGGCCACACCCGCATCGCCACCGATTGAACCGATCTCATGGCCGCCTTCGTATAGGAACAGCAGGCTGGGCAACGCAAGGTCATCCACGGCGTCGTCGATCCAAAGCGCCTGCTGAAACGGAACAAGCGGATCCGAGATCCCCTGAAAGTACACCATGGGTGGAACTTCTTCATCCACATAGAAAAGCGGCGAGAATGCGCGGTACAAGGGGTCGCTCTGCTGGTTGTATCCCTGGCCGAAGAGCGCTACGAACCATGGATGGTTGTGGCCGAGGTAGTTGGCGAGCTCGACGAGATCCGTGGGACCGAATGTTGAGACAACCGCGTCGATGCCGTACCCGCCCGGCGGCGGCTCAAGCGGCTCGAACTCCGTCACGCCGTCGGTCACCGCCAGCATCAGGGCCAGATGCCCGCCGGCGGAAGCGCCCGTGGTGATAATAGTCGACGAGATGTCGTACTGGTCAACGCCGGTCGTTCTGATCCATCGCACCACCGCCTTCACGTCATGCATCACCTGCGGATAGCTCGGCGACACATGGCTCGACAGCGTGTAGTTGCAACTGACGACTGCGTAGCCCGCATTCGCCATCTCCACATGCAGCGCCGCCTGGGCGGACTTATCGCCGCCAGCCCACGCGCCTCCGTGAATGTAGAGGATTGTCGGGAAGTCCGCGTTTGCGCCGCCATCCGGAAGGTACAGGTCGAGCCGGTTGTCGCGCCCGCCGGGGGACTCGTACGTCAGATTGGGAATGAACTGATGGGCGGCGACCGGCGCAGCCACGAGCGCGATGACGCACGTTACGACCCGGACCCAGGCGAGTCGTCTGATCGAAGCCATCCGAATCCTCCTCCGCCGATGGCACAAGGAGCCCATGCCACAAGGAGATTACCACAATAAACCATGGCCCGCCGGCTGAAATCCGCTGAAACTCAGCGGCAGAGCACCACCGTTGCGTTCTGGCCGCCCATGCTGGTGGTCATGACGAGGATATTGCGGAGGGAGGTCGTTGTTCGTGGTTCGTTGTTCGTTGTCTGCTGCGTCTGGTCACGGGAATCATCACCACGAACTACGAACAACGAACTACGAACCACTCGCTGCTCCCTCAGCATTCTCGCCGCCACCGAGAGCGCGACAGCCCCCGCACCGGCGCAACAGTTGCCGACGTTCGGGACAATCGTGACCAGGGGAATCTCCGCGGCACGAGAGCCGAAGACGGCGCGGATAGCTGCGGCCTCTGTCGCATCGCTACTCGGCAACCCACTGCCCAGCGGCACGATCGCGTCGATCGCACCGGACCTCACGCCGGCATCGTCCAGCGCGTTCTCGATCGCACAGCGCAGCGATTCATCGCGGGGATCGGGATCAAGACCTTCGGCGTCACTGCAGAACGACTGGCTGGAGGCGAAGCCTGCGACCGTGCAATATGGTGCCGCGCCGCGCGCGCTGGCCACCTCCTCAGCTTCCACGACCAGAATGCCGCCGCCTTCGCCCAGCACGGAGCCTCGGGCCGCGGGATCGAAGGGCTTGACCACGCTCGCGGGATCCTCATCGTCGCCCATCGCTTCAGCCAGCCGATGCGCGAAGTGCTGGCGCAGGAGCGCCATGGGGTTGAGCTTGAACTCCGCACCGCCGGTCAGGCAGGCATCGGCCGCGCCGCGCTCGATGACGCGCATCGACTCGCCCAGCGACAGCGCGCTGCTGGCTTCCGCGCAGGTGATGGTGTTCGAGGGGCCTCGGCAGTCGTGAATGATCGTCACGTGGCACGACAGCATGTTGGGCAGATACTTGAGAAGCCACAGCGGTGTGAGGTTCTCCATCCCGCGCTCACCCCAGCCCTTGAGGTCAAACGTGCCGGGCTCGCGCCCCGAGCTGGTGACCAGCGCGGATGTCAATTCGTTCACATCAGATGCAATCAGCCCCGCACCGATGTGGCAGCCAAATCGATCCGGATCGATCGTCGGAGGCTGATCGGGATCGATGCCTTTCGTGTTGAGCCCGGCATCGCGCACCGCGGCGTCGGCTGAGCCCACCGCAAGCTCGATGTCGCGAGCCATCACCTTCGTGGCCTTGCGATAGCTCTTGGGAACGACATCGCGTATGTTGAAGAGTTCATCGAGCAGCTCCGCGCCATAGGGGCACGGAAAACCCGAAGCGTCGAAGCGAGAAATGCGCCGGATGGCCGAGCGGCCTTCCATGAGCGCGCTCCACAGGGGTTCGATGCCCAACCCGAATGCCGTGATCGGTCCGATGCCTGTGATGACAACACGCCTGCGATCCGTCATGAGGAGCTAGTGTAGAAGGGACCGCTCAAACTGCGAAAGTGAACGCAGATTCGACACGAACTCAGGTGCGAAGTCGGCCCCGGTTGACGGCCATTCGATCGTGCCCAACTCTGTGTTGAGTTGAAACTCCTGAAAGAGGCGCTTGTCGCGGAGCGGTTCGAACTCGGGACCTCACACCTCGCCCTCAAAGTCGAGGTCGCCGCAAGTGCCGTCAGCGAACGCGAGGCGGGTCCGGTAGCTGGAAGCGGCCGATTTCGGGCATGGCAAGAGGATAGCGCGCACGCTGCCCGACCACCACATCGAGCTGAACGTCGCTCGCCATGCGCAGAACCACGCAATCGCGAACGTGTTCATCGCGCCAGTCAAGATGCAGATCGCAGCTAGAACGATGACGCGGCGCATGAGAGGCAGTGTACCCGGCGTGGCCGCCGGGGCTGCGCGCGAAGCCTGAGCACTTTCTCGTTTGTGAGTTTGTGCGTCTGTGCGTTTACTTCTCCGCCACGATGTATGACACCCAGCCGGGGCATGCATCGCCCTTCTCGGTTGGCGAAAACTCTCCGTTGCCCTCCTCGCCCGACTCGTCCGTGCCTTCCCAGTAGACGGTGGATCGGCTGAATCCGGCTTCTTGCATGACCTCCCGGATCTCGGGCAGCGTCCACAATCGCCAGTCGTAGGTGAACGCGTTCTTCAGCTCAGTCCTGTCTGGGAATTTGAAGTGGATGTGGTTGAGCACCTCGCCCGTCACCGGGTTGTACATGTGCTGATCCCACACATAGGTGAAGCCGTCGCAGTCGCGCTCCTCCTTCATTTCCTCGAATGATTCGCTTCCGCCGTAGGCATCGCAGATGAATATGCCATCGCGCGCGAGATGGGCGTGCACAGACCGGAAGTACCGCCTCAGGGCTTCGCGGGTCTTGAAGAGGAAGTAGCTGAAATTGAGGGCGATCACTGTATCGACGGGCGGCGTCCGTACTTTCAGGACATCACCTTCGATCAGATGCAGCCGCCTGCGCTGAGCAGGCTTGAGGCGCTGGGACAGGCGCTCCCGCGCCCAGTCGAGTACGCGGGGATCGAGGTCGATCCCGTATGCGACATTTCGCGGCCGCTCCTTCACCCATGCCTTTGCCACAAGCGCTGTTCCGCAGAAATCCTCGCGGATGGTGCGCGCCAATCGCGGGCGACGCTCCTTCCACACCTGGTCGATGAACTCGACCTCGCCGTGCGGGTCCTGCACTGATTTTTCGTACAGAACCAGTGGATCGCTGCTGGCGGCGCTGAGCCAACGGCCGCGCGGCTTCTTTGTCGACTTCGCAGGCTTCCTGATCTTGATATTCCGCGCTGTCATCGGGCGGAGTGTAGAGATCATTCGAGCGATGACAAGCGCGTGCACATCGGGCGGCCGCAGCTAGGAGACCACCGGCTGGAGCAACTCGATCGTCTCCCCTGCGCGGATTGGCCGAGCTTCGATGACCCGCGCATACATGCCGGCGCGTCCCACGATGATCTTCTTCAGAACCGGATCGATCGCATCAAGCACATAGCAGGGCTTGCGCGGCTTGGTGATTTCGAGCACCAGCCCGCCGGAAAAACGCAGGCGATCGCCCGCTCGAAGGGCATCGGCATCGAGGCCGCGGCAGGTGAGGTTCTCGCCCATCGCCCCCGGGTACACGCGATAGCCTTCGCGCCGAAGGTCCTCAATGTCCTCGATGTCGATCAGAAGGACCGCTTGCAAAGGCGTGATGTGCTTTTCGTGATTGTGGCCGTCGCCGGCAATCCCGTCGGCATTGACCTCGCCCACGCCGATCGGGCGTTTCGGGATTCCGCCCGGGCTGATGTTGACGGAAAGGACGGTCGGTTGATCCATGAGAGCACTTCACCAAGGAGGGCACGGAGAACACTGAGGAACTCGAAAGCAATCGATCGATGCCCGAGTCGAAGATCGCGCCGAGCAAGATCATCGCTTCACTCTATCATATTCTGCGGCTTCTCCGTGACCTCTGGGATTTCAGTGGTGAACTGATGAACCATGTGCTGCAAGGAAAGAACGCGTATGTGTGCGGCTCCACACAGGGCATCGGGCGGGCGTGCGCTGTTGCGCTGGCCGAAGGCGGCGCCCGGGTGACGCTGATCGCCCGGCATGAAGAGGCCCTTCAGATCACTCGCGATGCTCTGAACGCCTCGCCCGGGCAGAAGCACGATTACATCGTCGCGGATTTCAGGGACTGGCGGGCGCTCCAGCGCATCACCGCCGAGCACGCGCGGGTCAACGGACCGATTCACATCCTCATCAACAACACAGGCGGGCCTGCCGCGGGCAAGGCCATCGAGGCGAGGCCGGAAGAGTACGAGAGCGCGTTTCAGCAGCACATCCTGTGCAACCAGGGGCTGGTGCAGGCAGTGGCCCCCAGCATGCGTGAGGCGGGCTACGGCCGGATCATCAACATCATTTCGACCTCCGTCATCACTCCGATCCGCGGCCTGGGAGTCTCCAACACGATTCGCGGTGCGGTCGCTAACTGGGCCAAGACGCTCGCGGATGAACTTGGCCCCTTCGGCATCACGGTGAACAACATCCTGCCGGGCTTCACGGCGACCGCGCGGCTGAAGTCTCTGCTTCAGGGCCGGGCTTCGCGCGAAGGCACGACGCTGGAGGAGATCGAGGAAAGGGCGAAGGCGCAGATCCCATTGCGCCGGCTGGCCGACCCGGAAGAGATCGCGTCGGTGGTCGCGTTCCTCGCCTCACCCGCAGCATCGTATGTGAGTGGGGTGAACCTGCCGGTCGATGGCGGCCGGCTGGCGGCGCAGTAGCTGGACTGCTCTATAAGTCCATAAGTCCATAAGTTGCAAGCGTACAGTTGTTCATGCCCGCCAGCGCGTTCATCATCTGTGTCACCCTCGCGTTCGCCGATCCGCCCGCGGGAACGGGGGCCATGGCGCCGAATGTCTCAACCGCGTCGGATGGCGCGGTCATCCTTTCCTGGCTGGAGCCGACAGATCCGAGGGCAACGGGCCAGGATCGACTCATGCGCCTGTGTTTTGCTGAGTTCGAGAATGGCGCGTGGTCTGATGCGCGCACGATTGTCGAAACCGACAAGTTCTTCGCGAACTGGGCCGATCTGCCGCGCGTGGTTGAGGCGATGGATGGCTCGCTTCTTGCCTCGTGGTTGCAGATGGCGGGGGAAGGAACCTACGCGTACCACATCATGCTGGCGCGTTCGAAGGATGGAGGCGCGACGTGGCAAATTCTCGGCAGGGCGCATGATGATGCGTCGGCGACCGAACATGGCTTTGTGTCAGCCGCGATCGACACGGCGAAGAATCAGACCAACCTCTTCTGGCTCGACGGGCGCGAGATGGCGCCGGAAGCGCACGAGGATGCAGGTCACGCCGGAGACGAAATGGAGCTGCGCACCGCCATCATCGGCCAGGCTGGCGCGGAGCCGTCGATCCTTCTCGATACGCGCGTGTGCGAGTGCTGCAACACCGCCGCAGCGATCACATCAGATGGACCGATCATCGCCTATCGCGATCGCAGCGAGCAGGAGATTCGCGACATCTCGTTCGTGCGCTGGACTGGTGAGGGCTGGACCGACCCTGCGCCGGTCGCACGCGATGGCTGGAGGATCAACGGCTGCCCGGTGAACGGGCCCGCGATCGCAGCGCGCGGCGACGACGTCGTCGTGGCGTGGTTCACCGGCGCGGAAATGCAATCGCGGGTGCGCGCCTCCTTTTCACATGATGGGGGAGAAACCTTCGAGGCTCCTGTTGAAGTCGCGCCCGACGCGCTGGGACGCGTGGACGTGGTGCATGATGGAAACGGAGGAGCGATTGTCTGCTGGATCGGTGCGACGGATCAGGATGCCGCCATATTCGTGGGGCAGGTGCGCGCGGGTGGAACGATGGGTGAAGCGGTAAGGGTCGCAGATGTCTCTTCCAGCCGGGCGAGCGGATTCCCCAAGATCGCGTGGACGGCTGGGAAGAACCTGCTGGTGGTGTGGACGGCGGTGGGTGAGGATGGGCGGCCGGCGGGTGTACGAGTCCGGACGATCAAATTGTGGGATTGAAGTCGTTGGCCGTGCGCAGCGGGACGTGAGCATCCTGACGCAGGCGGAACGCGTCCAGCGCTCGCCTTCGTCTCGCGGCTAAACTGGCTGCGCGATGCGGCAGTATCTTGAGCTCATGCAGCACGTGCTCCAACATGGTGCGGAGAAGAGCGACCGCACAGGAACCGGCACGCGCTCGATCTTCGGCTGGCAGATGCGATTCGATCTGCGCGAAGGGTTTCCGCTGCTCACGACCAAGAAACTTCACATCCGCTCGATCGTCCACGAGCTCCTGTGGTTCCTGCGCGGCGAGACGAATGTCAAATCGCTCAACGAAGCCGGCGTCTCCATCTGGGACGAGTGGGCTGACCCCCGGACTGGCCAACTGGGGCCCGTCTATGGCAAGCAGTGGCGATCATGGAGCGCGCCGGATGGAGGGACGATCGATCAGGTCACCAGCGTGATCGATGAAATCGGCAGGAATCCGGATTCGCGGCGGCTGATCGTGAGCGCGTGGAACGTAGCTGACCTTGAAGAAATGGCGCTGCCGCCGTGTCATGTGCTGTTTCAGTTTTATGTTTCCAATGCGCAAGGCAGATCATACGATGCCGGGGCCGGGGGCGGCCCGGCTCGCCTGAGTTGCCAGTTGTATCAGCGCAGCGCGGATATTTTTCTTGGCGTGCCGTTCAACATCGCCTCGTACGCGCTGCTGACGATGATGGTGGCGCAGGTGACGGGGTACGAGCCGGGAGAGTTCATTCACACCTTCGGCGATGCGCACCTCTACTCGAACCACTTCGAACAGGCGCGCGCGCAGTTGCAGCGCACTCCAGGAACGCTGCCGCGGATGTGGATGAACCCGAACGTGAAGTCGATCTTCGATTTCAAGTTCGAGGATTTCAGATTGGAGAACTACCACCCGCAGCCGCACATTCCGGCCCCGGTGGCGGTATGAATCGATCGCCAAACGGACCGCCGCAGCCGGCTATTGCGATGCGCCCGTCAGAAACGCGTTGTTCATGCGCGTCTTCAATTCCTCGGTGACATCCCGGTCGGGATTGGCGTAGATGAGCCTGCGCGTGAAGAGCTGCGCCAGGGTTTGTTGTGGCGCGCCGCCCTGGAACTGAATGTCGGTGTCATCAAGCAGGATGAAGTCGTAGCCGGCCTGCAGCGCAAGCTGCTCAGCCGCCTCGACGACTTTCTTATACAGGTGCAGATACTGCTTGCTCTCCTCGATATCGCGCAGGCCGGTCTTGACCTCCATCTGGGCCCGGAGGTCAGCGGCGGCGGTCAGCAGCTTCTCCTGCAGGGCGGTGTGAGCAGGTGCGCCAACCTCAAGCGGCTCCAATTCTGCCTGCATGGCCTTGATTTCCGCCTGCTTCGCGTCGTTGTAGGCCCTGATATCCTCGGCCATGGCGTTCAGCCGTGCGCGGATCCGTGAAGTTTCCTCCAGACCAGAGAGCAGCCCGCCGAGGTTGACGGAAACAATTGCTTCCTGCGCCTGTCCGGCTGAACTGATCGAGGAAGCGGCCACAAAACCGATGGTCGTCGCAAGTACGACAGCACACGCAGCAAGGGTACGAATGGCGCGAAGCGTGGTTGACGGCATGATGGGGTCCTCCCTGAAGTTCGGATGATTCGGATCGGGAACGGCGGATGGCCGGGCCGTGGGCGCGAGCCCGGCGATTTCACCCGCAGAGCGCGGGTCGCGCCGGAGTCTTCATCCAGGCCCGCATGCGCGCGAAGAGGAGCGCGACATCGCGCTGCGTCACTGCGCCCATGGTGGCGATCTGGACGATGCCACGGTCGAGCAGATAGCCGCTGAGTCCTGAGATTTCGAACCCCCACGACAGGCACAGGTGGCAGAATTCCGCAGAGCCCATGCCCGGCGGAGGGGTGAACGATGTGATCACCGGAGCCGCCCCCGGCCCATCGACCAGCGGAGTGAAGTTGAACGATCGCAAGCGCCGGCGCACATAGCGGCCAAGGTCGGCGTAATGCGCGTAGCGCTCCGCCCGAGCCTCGGGAGTGGCGAAGCGCGAAATGGCGCATGCCAGCGCGTGCAGCAGGGGAGACGAGACCGTAAAGCGAGGCCCCGATGTCCGCAGTGCTTCCGGGAGATCGAGGTAGATGGGGACGCGGGCGCTATCGACGCGATCGACCGCGCCTTCATGCGCGAAGATGAACGCAAGACCCGCCAGGCCGCCGATCGACTTGCCGCTCACGCCGCTGGCGAGGTAGGCCCGCGAGATGTCCATGGGGATCGCACCCAGGGAACTGACGCAGTCGAGGCAGACTTTGACATCCCGCTCCGCAGCGATATCGAACAGAGCATTGACGTTGTTCACCATGCCCGTGCTGGTTTCGAGATGTGCGCCCCAGATCCAGTTGATGCGATCATCCTTCTGGACAGATTCGCGTATGTGGTCGAGGTCCCAGCCGGCGCCCCACGGCCACTCGAGAGTCTCAAAGTGCAGCCCGTGGCGCTGCGCCTGCCGGGCGAGGCGGCGGCCGAACTCGCCGTTTACCAATACCAAGCCGCGTCGGAGGCGGCGGTCGGCGGCGATGGTTGCCCCCACCACTTCATTGGCCAGCGTGCCGCTGCCCACCATAATGCAGGTCTTGAGTCCCCCGACCATATCGCTCAGAATCGAGCGGACTCGTTCGAATTCATCGATGAACTGGCGTCCGCGGTGGGAAACAGGTCGCTGCGAGACTGCCAGCCGGATCTCATCGGAAATCTGCACCGGGCCCGGCAGCAGCGAAACGGGCGGATATCGCTGGTCCGTGACCGACGAGATGATGCGCTCGCACACCCGGTCGGCATCGCGCTTGATGCGCTCGGGCATGCGATCGACCTCCATCGCCATCGGGATGAAGGTGGCGTCGCCTTGCCTGACGGCGGGTCCGAGCGCGCGAAACCCCATGCGCTCATAGAGGCGGGAGCGGGTTTCAATCCCCGAGATCACCAGGTGCGAGTATCCGTGCACCCGCGCATACTCGAACACGAGCCACAAGAGCCCACGAGAAACCGGACCGTTGCGCTTGTCGGGGAGAATAGCAAACAGCCTCGCCTCCATGATGCGCGGGCCGAGGCGCTCGAGAAGGTTACGGTCGCTCAGCCGCTCCGCCACCGAGAATGGCGGTTCGTCGTGAGTCGCCAGCATGCCGACCACGGTGCCGTTCTGAAGTGCGATGAAATAGGTGTTTTTGCCGTGGAACTTGTCCACGAGGTATCCCTCGCCATTGTCGGGATACTGTCCGATTTCCCCTACGAAGGTTCGGTGGTTGAGCCGGTGTACCTGCTCGAACTCGTCGGGCGTCTCAGCGCACTTGAAGGTGTAATTGCCAAGCTGGAGGCGAGGACTGGCGCGTCCGGGTGATCCCATCCCGGTGAGAAACCGCACGTCTTCGGCATCGACATCGCTCAACCGGAACTTGCGGGGAGCGGCCAAACCATTGGAGTGACTGATTCGCGTCATCGTGCGGGAAACTCGAGATTCGCGGCTGGTCTCACCGCGTCGGAGGCATCACCAGCAAACGCGCGGAATTCGCACGGTCCATCGCCGCGAACAGCGCGAGGGCGGCATGCCCGGCCGACGAGGCCGAACCACGCGGTAGCCGAACCGCTGACGCCCGTTTGGGAGGAACAGAATAGCCCATGGTTCGAAATTCTCAGGTTCCTCAGGGGGGTCCCTCTTTCGTGACCTGCGAGATCGCGAATTCTGCGACGAGGTTGCCTGCCGTCGCGACCATCCGACATCATATCGTGTCCGCGGCTCGGCCGCACAAGCGGGCGACGGGGGGGCTCCACTGCCATTGAACGACCCAAGGGGTTGTTTGGAGACCGCCACTTGGGATTGTCAGGGCTCGATAGCCATGATCGTCTTGATGGAGATTCACACATTCGCCATCGACGCCGAGTCATCCGTCAATCAATCCACGCCCGATAAGCTACTGAAAGTCCCCAACCGTATTCATGGGGAGGGGCCATTTGGATCCCTGGGAAGGTCCCAGAACCGCAAATGCCGCTACAGAGCGAACTCCCCGGTCTCGACAATCTGAAGTTCGATCGACATGGACTTTGACGGGCTAGGAACCGGGGCATGATGAAGCTCTCAACGACTGGCATCGAGCGGCTCCGTCAAAAGCGCCCATTACGCTAAAACACGACGAAGTCGGGAGTTGAGTGCTTTACTTCGATGGCGTTTGCGATATCCTGTAATTGGAGTCAGAGGGACTGAGCCCGGGGCTGGTGGGACCGCGGGCGACGAACAGAGAGGAGCTGGAGTCGTGATTACGAAGCTGATTGGACGCGCGACGAAGGTCGCGCTGGTGGCCGGTGTCCTTGGAGTCTCCGCGGCCGCGTATGCAGGACCGGTCAATATTCAGGCCGACATGGGCAACAGCACCGAAGGCCTCGGCGACTTCACTGGCACCGTGGAGTACACGTTCACTGGTGGAAACACGGGCACCCTGGTGGTCGAGCTGACGAATACGAGCAACGTGGCAAACGGCGGCTACCTCGTTGCCTTCGTCTTCAATATCAACAGTTCCGATGCCGGTGCATCGGCCACGCTGTCAAGCACGACGGATGGCGACTTCCTGAACATCACAGGCAGCGGGCTGGAGGCCCCGCCGTTCGGCACATATGAAGCCGGCGCGGGTCTGAATGGCACGTTTCTCGGTGGCGGCAGCCCGATCCCGGGAATAGCCGTGGGTGCCACCGAGACGTTTACCTTCGATGTTGTCGCCTCCGACGCTTCAACTCTCGACACGATGGACTTCCTGAGCGGCTCAAGCGACTTCGACTTCGTCGTCCGCTTCCGCGGTTTCGAGAATGGTGGATCGGACAAGGTTCCCGCAACCACCACGATCATCCCGCTGCCGGCTCCGATTGTTCTGGCTGCTATCGGTCTGCCCATGGCAGGTCTGATGAGTTGGCGGGCGCGACGGAAGGCCAACAAGGCCTGAGAGTGATCTTCTCAATCGATCCAACTCGCAATTGAAACACGACAACCCCCAATGAACTCGGGGGTTGTTTGTTCAGGGGTTCAGCTATCGCGGCAATGTCATGCCAAGGGACTGGAAAAGCGGGTGAAGGGACTTGAACCCTCGACTTTCACGTTGGCAACGTGACGCTCTACCACTGAGCTACACCCGCGAATCGGCGATGGAAGTTGCCACCGCAGCGAATGGGAAGTATACACGGCGGTCTTGAGCCGACAAGGATCCAGTGCAGTCACCACTCAACCGGCGCAGCGCTCCGCGGCTCGCTTCACGCTTTCCAGACAACGAGCTTCCAAGGTCGCCGAGGCGCTCGAAGACTGGTTCCCCCGCAATGCACGTGACCTGCCGTGGCGGCGGCGCCGCAGCGGTTATTCCACGCTCGTCTCCGAGTTCATGCTCCAGCAGACCCAGGTGAGCCGCGTCGTGGAGAGTTTCAACGCGTTCCGTCGTCGCTTTCCCAATCTGCAGGCGCTTGCCGCCGCTCATGAAGAGGACGTTCTCGCGGCGTGGAGCGGATTGGGGTATTACCGCCGGGCGCGACACCTCCACCGCGCCGCCAAGTCGATTTGTGACCGCTTCGGAGGGCGAGTGCCACGGCGGAAAGAAGATCTCGTGTCCTTGCCGGGTGTGGGTCGCTACACCGCCGGCGCCATCGCTTCCATTGGCTTCAATGAACGGATCGCGACTGTCGATGGCAACATCAGCCGCGTGCTGCTGCGCATCACCGGGTGCGCTACTTCCCCCGAAGCGGCAGAGACGCAGGCTACCGTTTGGGCCGCTGCCGAGGCGCTCGTTCAACGAGCATGCGAGCCGGCGGTTCTCAATGAAGGGCTCATGGAGTTGGGTGCGCTGATCTGCACGGCCTCATCACCCCGGTGTGGGAATTGCCCACTCGCGCACGCCTGCGTCGCGCACCGCACAGGGCGTGAGTCGAGGATTCCGCTTCCACGGCAGTCGCCACAATGGAAGATCGCCCATCACCATGCCGTCGTTGTCCGCCGCCGCGACCTCATCCTCCTCGAGAGGAGGGGTGACCGTGGCTTGTGGGCCGGGATGTGGCAAGTGCCGACCATCGAGGCTGATCGTGTTCTGACGCTCGACGAGGTAAAGATGCAACTTGGTGTGAAGGTTGAGAGATTATTCCCCGCCAGCCGTTTTGAGCACCGGATCACGCACCGGCGGATCACCTTTCACGTTTTCTGGGCCCGATCTCGAGCGAAGATGGGCAACTGGCAGCCGCCCTCCGGCTACCAATCGCTGCCAATGGCCAACCCACAGCGGCGAATCCTCCTCGAGTTCATGGCTTGATGGCCGACGGAGACTATTTGCGGCCCACCTGCCCTGTGGTACACTCGATACGAGTCGCTGATTTGCCACCCGGCGATGACAGCGAGGGAGATTACGAGGGGAGTTGCCATGAAGAGGGCGATTGCTTTGTCGTTTGCGGCGCTCGCCGCAGGTATTGTGGGCCTGAGCTCAAGCGCGCAGACGGACGGCCCGGAATGGGTTGAAGGCTCCTTGGGAACGGGTGATGCAGGCTCGCTGCCTGGTAATGCGCAAAACACGAGCGGCAGTGGTCCTATGTCAGGCATATCCGGGGGCCTTGGCACTCCCTTGACGGGCGCAGATTTCGAGGACATGTTCTGGATCTTCATCGACGATCCCCAGAATTTCAGAGCAACGACCTCGATAGAGTTCAATGGCTTCGCGCAGTTCGACAGCCAGCTCTGGTTGTTCCAGCCGGTCTCGTTCGGCAAGGGCGGAGTTCAGGCGCTGGGGCTGCTGGCGAATGACGAAGCCCAGGGTTTTGAAGACGGCGCCTCGCTGTTGTTGCCGAACTCCAACGATAATTCAGGTGCATTCGTTGCGGAGCGCGGCCTGTATCTGCTGGCGATCACCCGGTTCAACAACGACCCATTCAGCGATGGCGGATTGATCTTCAACCAGGCGAACCGATTCGAGATTTCGGGGCCCGACGGTCCCGGCGGCAGCCTGCCCATCACTGGCTGGACCGGTGAAGGTGGTGGCGGCGATGGCGGGATCGAGTATCGCATTCGATTGGAGGGCGTGACTTTCGCAAACCTGCCCGCGCCGGGAGCGTTGGGACTGCTGGGGCTGGCCGCAACTCTGGGCCGGCAGCGACGGCGCTCCTGATCACATCTGTCTATCACGCTCAGCCAGGAGCGAATCTGCATCGCCGTCGCGGTCGAGCGCGCGGAGGATCTGCGCCAGCAGGTCGATCGAGGTGTCAATGTCTCCCTGCATCTGCGGGTTGGCAGCGCGGCGGATTTCCAGCGCGCTGCGGGCGTACGGCTCCGCCTCCGCCGGTCGCCCTTCCGCGAGCAGGAGGCGGGCATATTCGAGTTTCGTTTCGGCCAACGAAGCGCTGTCGGGCCCGAGCTCGCGCTCCTTCATGTCCATTGCCTGCCGATACGTCTGAAGGGCCGCGTCGACCTCGCCGATCCCCGCGAGACAGCCCGCGAGGTTGTGCAAGCCGCGCGCCCGGTAGACATGATCGCCGCCGCCGGCTTTCTCGGCCAATTCGAGGGAAATCTCGAAATGTTCGCGCGCGGGTCGATAGTCCCGCTGTTCCTTGAGACAGTTCGCAAGGTTGTTGTGTGAGGCAGCGACGAGCATGGCGTCGACAATCGTCGGATCCTCATCGTGAATCGTCTCTCGCGTCGTCAGAGCGATTTCGTAGAGCCGCTCGGCCTCCTCCAGTTCGCCCAGGCGCGTGAGCGCCGTGGCGAGACGGTCCATGCTTTCGGCGACTTCGGCCGACTGCTCTTCGAACAGTCGCCTGCGCATGTCGAGCGACTGCTGGTAGAAATCGCGGGACGCCTTGAAGTCGCGCGCGAAGTAGCGCACATCGCCCATGTCGAGAAGGGACTCAGCCAGATCGGCATGATCGCCTGAAAGCAGATCCTGACGCAGGGCGTATACGTGCTCGAAGATGCGTGACATCTCGTCATATTTGTCCAGATTCTTGTACGCGAGCGCGAATGTCCGCAGCACTTTCGCGAGCGCTTCGGGATCATTTGCGAAACGGACTTCGGCATCCTTGACGCCTTGGGCTATGGCATCGACCATAAGGAGATTGCCGCCCGCTTCGCGACCTTGGCGCTTGAGCGCGGGATTGGTCAAGCCGAACCAATCTTGGTGAAAGGAGAGCAGCGATTTCACGCGGTCGCGCTCGGTTTCGGCGACACTTCTCAGTGTCCGTTCCCGCAGGAGCATCACCGAAGCCACGACCAGAAGAATGATGACCGCGGCTGCCGCATATGATCCGATGCGGGCAATCCGCTTTCTCTGGATCGATCGCTTGAGCGCCACGCGCCGCTGCGGCAGCGTCCGCAGTCGTTCCGCGAGCGCGCGGGCGCTCAGCCGCTTTTCTTCCTGACCTTCCACGCACGCGGCGATGTCCTCGCGCAGGAGTTGATCATCCACCTCGCGCTCCCACCCCTGCGCCAATGGCCGCTCCAGATCTCCAACCACCATCTGGTAGAGCAGCACCCCCAGCGCGAAGACGTCGCCGTGCACGGTGTAGGGCCGGCCCGCAAGCGTTTCGGGCGGTGTGTACATCGGCGTGCCGGTGTGCGTCGGCTCGTCGCCCATCAGGGTCGATGTAAAACCCGCCACCGTGATGTCGCGGCGATCGAGCTGCGAGCGATCGGTGAGCCGGCCGATGCCGAAATCGGTCAGGCGCGGGTGCGGCTGGCCATCCCCGCTCAGCCAGATGAGAATGTTGCCCGGCTTGATGTCCTTGTGCAGCACGCCCACCGAATGCGCGGCGGCCACCGCTTCGGCCGTCCCGGCGACGAGATCGATTCGCGTCTCGGCCGGAATCTTGTCGATCCCGCCCTGCGCCTTGGCCCATTCGGTGAGCGAGCCCTGCTCGGTGAACTCGCTTTCGAGATAGAAAGGGGCCTCATCGAGGCGGACCTCGTACAGCCGCGCGATATCTTCGCGGTCGCCCAGCGCTTCGCGCAGGAGCCGGAACAGCGTCAGTTCGCGCTTGAATGAGCGAAGGCGCTCGGCGTCGTAGCAGAACTTGAAGACGCGCTGGTTGTGGGTTCGCTTGTTGCTGCCCAGCCACACCTCGCCGAATCCACCCTCCCCCAGCCTTCGCTCCAGCGACCATCCCGTCCGGCCGGGAATGTCGAGTCCGACGGCGGGCCTCCAACCCAGAGTTTCCTCTTCATCCACCGCAACGGCTCGTCGGGCCTTTTCGCTGTCTTTGGGGACGGAGAGCGGCGCGATCCCCGCGGCGCCGACTTCGAACACGCCCATCGGCTCATCGTTGCCGTGAAAGAGGTAATCGCCATGCGCCATCCAAGTGAGCGCGGGGCGTGCCGCGCCGTCGGCGACGTCAATGGGCGGGTGATCTCGGAGATACTGTCGCGCATTGTCGAACGCGGTGCGGGTCAGAAGGATTTGCCCAGGAAGCGCCAACGACATGACACGCGCTGCGATGTCGACCGCAAGGCCGGAAACTTTCGCCTTGCCGGTGGTTTCGTGATCGAGTTCCGCCACTTCGCCCAGGTGAATGCCGATGCGCACGCGCAAGGGCGGCTCCGGCCAAGGCTCGCTGCGCATCGCGTGCTGGAAGCGCAGCGCCGCCGCGACCGCGTCCGACGCCGAATCGAACCGCGCGAGAAAACCGTCGCCGGTGTCCTTGAGAATCTCTGCATCGCGGATCGAACTGATGATCGACTTGAAGATGGCGTCGTGACGCGCGATCAGGCGCGCCGATTCCGTGCCGCCCGCGCGTGTCTTGAGGTCCACCGACCCGACAATGTCGGTGAACAGGAGAACCATGAGGCGGGAGGAGGTCATCGCTTTACGCTGTACGCCTTACGCCATAGGTCGGAATGCGTCGGATCGGCCGCTTGATGCAGAACCCATCCGCATCCCTTCATTCTACAGGAGATAACTGCCATGCAGGATTTCAAGAATATCGAAGTCTGGTAGAAGACACACCGCCTGACGATCGCGGTCTACGCGGCAACACGGCAGTTTCCCACTGATGAGCGATATGGCCTTACGGCACAGATGCGTCGCGCGGCATCCGCGGTTCCTACGAACATTGCTGAGGCGTGTGTCCTTCAGAGCGATGCGGAATTCCCGCGATTTCGCTTCATCGCGCCGAGCTCAGGCAGTGAACTGGATTATCTTCTCCTGCTCGGCGGCGACCTCGGTTATCTCAGCGATCTGAGCTGCGCTCCGCTCAAAACTGAGTTAGATGGCGTCAAGCAGTTTCTGGTTCGATTCGTCCAGAAGCTGACCGCTCGGAATTGATCGCAGTTGGCGATATCGGTCCAAGCGAAGTGCCCAGCGTACAGCGAACAGCGTAGAGCGTACGGCCTATTTCCACGCATCGATCCAGCCGTCGATGAACAGCCCCCTCCACCAGCCGTGAAAAATGGTCGCCGAATACTCGACCTCGATATCGACGATCCCGCCGCCGTAATGGACGATGTAAAAGTCGCCGATGGCTGTGCCGCGCGAGGTCGTGCCGTTGCGCAAGTCATGCAGCCGAACCGTTCCCACCCCTCGCGCCACTTGCACCGGCTGCCAGTTGTTGATGCGGCGATCGAGGCGCAGCGTTGCGTCGTCAATGATGCCGTTGTTGCCGAAGGAGAGAATCGTAAAGCGCCGCCGCCCCAGCGTGGCTACGCCGTCATTCTCGTAATAGCCCCAGTCGTGGCCGTACTCCCAGATGGCATCGATCGACATGTCATACCCGCCGCGGATGGCGCCTGCTGAGGCGGCGGGGGCGCACAGCAAGACCACGCCCAAGATCAGCAGCAGGAACAATGCCCCCAGAAACGAGGTGTCCCCTTCCGCTTGGTGAGAATCCCGGGTCTTCGCGGCTGCCGGCGAGCCAACCGATGCTCCTCCTTGCCCGCGATCGAAAAGGCCATTCGAGATTCCATCAGACATTTTCAACATTGGGGGTTCTCCAGCGTGCCCTTGAATGAGCACTCCCGAAGGACACGCGACCGATGACGGCTAGTCCTCGCTGTTCGCAACTCCATCAATGACAGCGATTTAGGTGGCCTAACCGAATCATCGGGGCTCATTCGGTGCAGTCATTGCAGACCAGGCACGCTCCGGCTTGCGCACTCCTCGAGGATTTGTGTCATTCGCGCAAGATGGCGCAAATCAGCGCATTTCACCTTGAGGCTGCCCGGCTTCCGGTTTCTCGTGGCCGTTGCCGGGTGGCACTCAGCAAGTCAATCGTGAAAGGGCATGGCATGAACATGGGAAGGCAGAGTGGACGTGCGGCCTCCGCCGCAGGGGCTTTGGTGGTTGCGCTTGGTCTTTCGGCCGCGGCCGAAGCCGATGTGCTTCTCAGAAACGAGGCGGACCGGTTTCTACCGCTCCTGTCGGTGGAAAATATGGAGGTCGGATGGGCGATCACGGCGGACGATTTCGAATTCACCCGATCCGGCACCATCACGTCAGTCACGGCGGTGTTCTACATCGAATTCGGCGACCCGTTGCCGAGCATGTGGCGTCTCTACGTGCTGCCTGACGTTCTGAATGAGCCCGGCTCGGTTCCGATTGCGACGTTTTTCAATGGACAGGCGGAGCGAACCGATCTCTGGGATGACGGCGAAACCCTGTGGGAGACATGGGAGGTGACGTGGAACACCGATTCGCTTTCGCTGTCGCGCGGCCGCTATTGGGTTGCTCCAATGGCTGTGCAATTGGGCGAGGCGGCGGACCATTTGATCTTCTGGTCTTCTTCCAACACCGGCAAACTGAAGTGGCGCGGGGCAATGCTGCGCAGTCCCGAACTCGGCGTTCAAAACTGGACTGAAATGCTCTTCAACGATTGCGCGCTGGTGGATGGCGCGTTCACGCTGCGCGGAAGTGGCGGCGGCGCGCCCGAGTTCGACAACATTCCCATGAGGACACTCGATGTGCCCGCGGGCGAGATCATCTCCGGCGGCCGGCCTGAGCTGCGCGAAGTCGACAGGGAGTTTGCGGTCTTTCAATCGCGCCTGGTACAGGGCGGCAACATCGCCGCGAAGTTGATCGTCGACAGCACGTTCAGGGTGGATGAGAACCTCGATGTCGAGGACCTCCTTGTGCGGCTCATCATCAACACCACCGAGCCCGGCGGAACGGCCAAGGTGTATCTCAAGAACTGGCAGACCGGAAAATGGAAGCGTGTGTTCACCTTCGCCACCGAAACCCATGACGATTTCTACAGCATCGAAGGCCTCGATCCAGACAAATACATCAAGCAGAATGGGACAGTCATGGTGCGGCTGAAGGTCACCACCGTGACCAATTTCGATCCCGAGGGTTTCAAGGCGAACCTGGAGGAACTGCGGCTGGATGTCTTGCTGGAATGAGCGGCCAGACTCCGGCGTCGTCCCCGCTCCGCTTCGGCTGCTGGCACGAGCGCTTTCCTGCCGATAATCCCAAGGCGATGCCGCCGGACCTGACAGCAATCTTCAAACTCGAACTGCCGATCGTCGTCGAGATCGGGCAGCGCACGCTTCCCCTCCGCGAAGTCATTTCGCTCTGCCCGGGAACGATGATCGAGCTCGACAAACCAGCCGAAGACGATCTTGGCATCTTCGTCAATGACCGGCCGATCGGCGTCGGTCAGGTGGTGAAGGTGGGGGAGAACTTCGGGATCAGGGTCAATCGGATAGGTGACGCCGGCGCCTGCATCAGGGCGCTGGATGCGTCGCAGCCGACAGGCGGACCGTCGGACGATGGCCCATGAGAACGCGATGCGCGAGCCCGGAGAAACCGGCGAATCCGCATAGCCGGACCGTATGCGAAGTTCATACTTATGTATTCGCTAGGGAATGACGCGCCTCACTCCTCCGCAGCGGGCCGAAACGGGATATCGTGCCCCATCGCGATTGCCTGAAGAACGGAATCCTCATGCCTCGAAACATACCGGTGGGCAACGGCGAATTGCTGGTGACCTTCGATGACCTTTACCAGGTGCGCGACATCTATTACCCGCGCGTCGGCATGCCCAATCACACTCAGGGCGAAGTGCAGCGCTTTGGGGTGTGGGCGGACGCCACCTTTGCGTGGATCGATGAAGCCGGGTGGAAGCGCGAGCTTCGCTACAAGCCCGACACCATGGTGACTGAAGTCAGGCTCGTTCACGAAAAGCTGGGCATTGAACTGCAGTGCAGTGATGCGGTCGATTATTCCAGCTCCGTCTTCTTCCGCAAGATCAAGGTGTTCGACCTCCTGAACAGGCCTCGCGACCTGCGACTCTTCTTCCATCATGATTTTTCGATCAACGGCTCGGCGGTGGGCGACACGGTGAACTACGATCCCTCGACGGCGGGGCTGGTTCATTACAAGGACGACATCTACTTCCTGGTGAATGCATGCGATGAGCGCAAGTGCGGCATCGACCACTGGGCCACGGGCGCCAAGCGCATCGGATCGGCGGAAGGGACGTGGCGCGATGCCGAGGATGGGACGCTTTCGCGCAACGCCATCGCCCAGGGGTCGGTTGACTCGGTGGTGGGATTCAATCTTCAGTTGCAGCCGAGCGGTTCGGGCTACGTGATCTACTGGATCGCCGCGGGCCGCGATTACCGCAGCGTCAAACAGTTGAACCAGAAGATTCTGCAGAAGACGCCTCAGCGCATGCTCGATCGCACCGAGGCCTACTGGCGGCTGTGGGCGTGCAAGGAACCGGTCGATTTCTCGCCGCTCCCCGAGCCAATCCGAGACCTGTACGTGCGCAGCCAGTTGATCGCGCGCACCCAGATCGACGGCGGTGGAGCGATCATCGCCGCCAACGACACCGACATTTCCCACTTCGCGGGCGACACATACTCGTATATGTGGCCGCGCGATGGGGCCCTGGTTGACCAGGCCCTCGTGCTGGCAGGCCAGGGCGAGCTTTCACGCTCCTTCTTCCGGTTCTGCGCCGAGGTGATCGAGCCCGAGGGGTTCTTTCTGCACAAATACAACCCATCGGGAACGCTGGCATCCTCGTGGCACCCCTGGGTTGTCGATCAGAAGAAAGTGCTGCCGATCCAGCAGGATGAGACCGCCCTGGTGGTATGGGCCCTGCGGAACCACTTCAACGTGTTTCGCGATGTTGAGTTCATCAAGCCGCTTTATCACCCGCTCATCATCCGTCCCGCGCAATGGATGCTCGAACACCGCGACCACAACGGGCTGCCCCGGCCATCATGGGATCTCTGGGAAGAAAGGCGCGGCGTTCATCTCTGGACGGTTGCCGCCACCATCGGAGGACTCTTCGCCGCGGCGGCCTTCGCGCGCGACATGGGCGCTCACGATCACGCTGCCCAGTTTTCCGAAGGCGCTCAGCGCATGCGCGGCGCCATGATGCGGCACATGTGGGTCGAAGGCCAGCAGCGATTCGCGCGCATGATCACCCCCCTTGAGGACGGAACATATCGTCTCGACCTCACGCCGGATTCCGCGAACACCGCCCTGTTCATGTTCGATGCCCTTCCCGCCGATCATCCCGCCGTGATGGCCGAATTGAAGTCGTTGCGGGAACGGCTGTGGGTGAAGACCGGCATCGGCGGCATGGCCCGCTATGAACGCGACTACTACCACCAGATTGAACGGCACGACATCGATCGCGTCCCGGGGAATCCATGGGTCGTCTGCACGCTGTGGCTGGCGATGCATCGCATCGCGTCCGCCCAGAATCTCGTCGAACTGGAAGATTCGATCCAGTACCTCGAATGGGCCCGCGAGCGCGCCAGCGCCTCGGGAATTCTGGCCGAGCAGTACAACCCGCACACGGGCGCGCCGGTTTCCGTCAGCCCGCTGACCTGGTCGCACGGCACGGTGATGACCGTCATCATGAAGTACCTCCTCAAGCACGCGGAACTCACGGGCCAGCGCAGCGGCGTGATCGCGGAACTCGCGACACCTGAGGGATGAATTGGTGATTGACGATTCACATACGAACGATCCTCGCCTCATCATTCGTCGATGAGGGAGTCGAGTCCGCGTGCCAATGCCCTGTGAGGCCGCCGCGCCGACTGAACCGCACAGGGCGCGGAATCCAATCGTCAATCAACAATCTTCAATCGCCTCACTCTCGGTACTTCGCGAACACCAGCGTCACGTTGTGACCGCCAAACCCGAACGTGTTGTTGAGGGCATAATGGACCGGCCGTTCTTGGGCCGTGTGGGCTGCGAAGTCGAGGTCGAACCCGTCATCGGGATGGTCCAGATTGATCGTGGGCGGGACCACGTTGTGATAGACCGAAAGCGCCGAAATCACCGACTCGATCCCCCCCGCCGCTCCCAGCGCGTGGCCCATCATGCTCTTGGTGCTGCTCATCACCAGCTTGCGAGCATGGTCGCCGAAAAGATTCTGCACAGCACGCACTTCGGCGGCGTCGCCCAGGGGCGTGGAAGTTCCGTGCGCGTTGATGTAATCGACCTGATCGAAGTTGATCTGCGCATCGCGGACGGCATTCTTCATGGCCTGGGCAGCCCCGGCGCCCTGCTCATCCGGAGCAGCGATGTGCCCGGCATCGCCCGAGCTGCCGAACCCGCACAACTCCGCATAAATCTTGGCGCCCCGCGTTCGGGCCCGATGCTCCTCCTCGAGAAAGAGGACCGCCCCGCCCTCGGAAAGCACGAATCCATCACGATCACGATCGAATGGCCGCGATGCCTTTGTCGGATCGTCATTTCGCGTGGAAAGTGCCTTCATGGCCGCGAACGAACCCACGCACAGGGGCGAAATCGCGGCCTCAGCGCCGCCCGCGATCATCACATCCGCATCGCCGCGCTGAATATACAGATATGCGGTGCCGATCGCGTGCCCACCCGTCGCGCAGGCCGTGGCGGTGGCGGTGTTGGCCCCGCGCAGGTTGTAGCGGATGGAAATATTGCCCGCGCACGCATTCACCATCAGCTTCGGGACGGTGAACGGGCTGATCTTCCTGGGCCCGGTCTGCAGCAGCTTGGCGTGGCCGTGCTCGATCGTCAGAATCCCACCGATCCCCGACCCCACTGCCACGCCGTGGCGATAGGGATCGCCCTGATTGGGATCGAAGCCGGCATCGATGCACGCCTCGTGAGCAGCCACCATCCCCAGCGCGGAGAAGCGATCCATCCGCTTCAGCTCGCGGTGATCGATCAACTGCTCCGCGTTCCAATCGCGCACCTCGCCCGCGATCGTCACCGTCCACTCCTCGCCCTGTTCGAAAGCGGTGATGGGCCCGATGCCGGACTGACCTTCCACCAGGCGCGACCACATCGTCGCCGCATCGGGACCGAGATCGGTTACCGCGCCGACTCCGGTCACGACAACTCGTCTTCGGGTGAGGTAGGTGGACATTGGATCACAGCTTCAGAGCGACAGAACGGCAGAGCAGCAGAACAGCGGAACGACAGAGCTTCAGAACGGCAACACAGCGGAGCGACACACCACCAGAATTCGTGGCAACAACGCGGTGGAAAGTCAGGGCATCAGACTGAAAGAACAGCAAACGCCAACCGCATGTACCTGGCAAGTGACCTGAACAGCTTCGGTCTGCGGTTCTGAAGTTCTGCCGCTCTGACTTTCTGCCGCTCTTCCGCTGAGTCTTCAACCCTTTTCGCCGATGGCCTTGCTGATATAGTCGATCGCCTGGCCGACCGTCTGGATCTTCTCCGCCTCCTCATCGGGGATCGAGGTCTCAAACTCGTCCTCGAACTCCATGACGAGCTCGACGGTGTCGAGTGAATCGGCGTTGAGATCGTTCGTGAAGGAGGTCTCGCGGGTGATCTCACTTTTGTCCACCCCCATCTGCTCCGCCACGATGTCGATCACCTTGGCTTCGATCTCGGATTCAGTCACGGCGATCCTCCTGTAGTTGCGGTACGGCAGTGCTCGCGCTCTCGATGTGCTGGTCTCGTGCCCTGACGTTCTGTTTTCCCGGCGGCCGGATGTTAGCAATTCCGCCAAAGGTTTCAACAAGGGGGGACGGAGGGTTGGAACTACGGATGCACACGAAGGGATAGAGCCCGAGCCGCCAGCGTTCCTACATATCCATCCCCCCATCCACCACGATCACCTGGCCGGTGATGTAGCCGGCATCCTCGCTGGCGAGGAAACTCACCGCGTGTGCGATCTCCTCGGGTTTGCCGAAGCGCCGCACGGGGAGGTTCTTCTTCACTTCCTCCATCATTTCTGCGGGCAGATTCGCGATCATGTCGGTCTCGATGAACCCGGGGGCCACCACGTTGGCCGTGATGCCCTTGCTGCCCATTTCCTTCGCGATCGACTTGGTCATGCCTACCAGTCCCGCCTTCGCGGCCGCGTAGTTCGACTGTCCCGGGTTCCCCATGAGGCCGGTGATCGAGCCGATGTTGATGATGCGCCCGAATCGGCCCCGCATCATCGGTCGAACCGCAGCGCGACAGGCGACAAAGGCGGAGCGCAGGTTGATGTTGATCACATCGTCAAAGTCCTGATCGGTCATGCGCAGGATGAGACCATCGCGCGTGATGCCCGCATTGTTGACAAGGATGTCGAGCCGGCCGTGGGTGGAGGCGACAGCCTCGATCAGTTCCTGCAGCGCCTGCGAGTTGCCGACATCACAGGGGCTGACCTCGGAGCGAGCGCCCGCGGCCTCGATCTCCTGATGAACCTGGTGCAGCGACTCGGCAGATCGGCTGACGAGAACAACGAGGCACCCGTCCCGCGCGAGGCGAAGCGCGATGGCCCGGCCGATGCCCCGGCTGGCCCCGGTCACGATGGCGACGCGCTGCAGGGCGGAATCTGTGGATGGCGACATGATGGATGCATGCTAGACGAGATCAAAAAGAAACGCTCCCGCTTGCGCGGGAGCGATGAAGTTCCAACGGACGCCGGTGAGTTCAGATGCAGCCTCACCGCAGCCCCCCCAAGGGAGGGGCCGTGGAGGCATCAGTCGATCGGAATGCTGGGGCCGGGACCGGTTGGGCCGCCGGGGCCGCCGGGCGCGGGAAGACCGGGCGGTGGAGAGCCCGGCGGCTGTTCCTGGCCGGGCTGGCCGCCCTGCGTGGCATCGCGCTGATCGAGAATCTGCTGGGCCGCTTTGACGACGACATCCATTTCCTGACTCCTATCCATTTCTTCCTGAATGATGCGATGCCATGCCGCGATCATGTCGGTGCCGGAAACGCGATTGAGAATGTCAGGAGGGGTGGGAGCAGCCTCGAATTCGGCCCCATTGGGCCCGCTGCTCAAATACCACAGCGTGGGTTCATAGTGGCCGTTCACCTCGAAGATGGCCAGCACCGCCAGCCGCGCTGACGGCGACCCGACGCCGATGATTGACGGCTTGGGTCCGGTTTCGATGGCGATCTCGGTGACGCCTTCGACAGCCGAATCCCATCTTCCGGTCTCGCGGAGGTTGGCCAACTCGGCCTGTTCGCGCGGGGCCAGCATGCTCTCCACCGAATTGACGTTGTTCTTCACGATCGCGTCGAAGAATGTGAGCACAGCGCGGCGGTCCTCGGTGCTGCGCGGCGCAGCCGCTTCGGACATCTTGATGCGCGGATCGACGTTCAGTTCAGCGATCAGATCGGTGGTCGAAATCGCCTTGGGTGGAGGTGGAGGCGGAGGAGGCGCGGGGGGAGGCGCCGCCTGTACGACCGGCTTCTCTTCCTCACCGCAACCGGTCAGGCCGGCCGTCAGCATAGCGCCGGCCGCGAGAAGCAGCCCGGCGGACGAGAATGCACTCTTACGGTTCATCATGGCTGGTCACTTTCGTATTGCGATCGATCCTTCGCATCAGACCCCGGAGCACCGTTCCGGGCGCGAGTTCATGGAACTCTATTGTAGGACCCTGATACTTCGATACAAGGGCCGAACAGGTTTCGGACCACCGGACAGGGCTCACAAGTTGTTCGACGAGCCGGCGCTTGAGAAGTTCCTCAACGGTTCTTTGAGGACCGTTTTCACGCTCGTGCGGGCAGGCTGTCACATTTGACCACACATCAGTCCGGCTGGACGCAAAGGCCAGCCGGGACAGATACCGGGCAAGACCTTCGGCGGCGGGTGCCATCAAGGGCGAATGAAACGCCCCCGCCACGGTCAAGGGGGCCGCCCGCAGGCCCATTTCGGAGGCAACCTCCGCAGCCCGTGCACAGGCATCGGCATCACCCGAAAGGACGATCTGACCCGGGGCGTTGAGGTTGGCCGCTACAAGCACGCCCCCGCCGCGAGCCCGAACACAGATTGCTGCCGCCTGCGCCTCGTCCGCGCCGATCAGGGCAACCATGCCGCCGCGGCTCCGCTCCGCCGCTTCCTGCATGAGCCGGCCGCGCTCCGCCACCAGTCGCAGCCCATCCTCGAATGAAAGAACATCCGCGAGATGAAGAGCGGTGTACTCCCCCAGCGATAGTCCCGCCAGTGCCCGGATGGTCCACCCCGCGCCCTGCTCGACCAGTCCCGCATGCGAAGCGATCGCGCATGCAAAGAGGGCCGGCTGGCACACATCGGTTCGATTCAACACTTCCGCCGGCCCGTCGAAGCAGAGGGCACTCAGCGGCCTCGGAAGAATGCCCGCGAGGGCGCGATCGGCACGCGCGAAGATATCACGTGCGGCTGCGGAAGCCTCGTGCCATTTCTTCCCCATGCCGACCACCTGCGCTCCCTGGCCGGGGCAGAGAATGACCACATCAATAGTTTGCGGAGATTCGCTCATTCGTCGCGCAGTGTAATGCGGAATGCGTGGCAAGGCCGCAGTGCTGAAGTGTGCTGCCTTCGACAGCCGATCATGCGTGCGCGCCGCCTGCCGCGCCGATGCGGGCGAGTCGCTGCGTGGCAGAAATGTTCGTCATTGTGTGCCATGGACAAGCGCTTCGCTTGCCCGTGGCGGCTTCCGCCTGGCGCCGAACCACGGGCAAACCGGAGTTTGCCCATGGCACCCCGAGGGTTTCTACAGACCAGCGAGTCGCCACTCCTTCGCCTGCGCTGCAAACGCGAGGCCGAGTCCGATGCCGAAGACAAGGTGGGCAACCAACGTGATCGTCACAAATCGCGGGCTCAGCTCAAGGTCGAAGAAACTCGCATACGGCGATGCGAGCAGGCAGAGCTCAATGCCGGCCGCCATGACCACTGCCCACGCGACCTGCCTCCACTCGAATTGGCGCACCGCCGCGAACGCCTCACGCGCCCCGGCGGCGATCGCCGCGAACATCACGCCGAACGTCGCGCCATTGCTGAAGTGGTACGCCCAGCCCGCGAGGTAAGCCTCGAGCGAATACGCTCCCTGATCGAGCGGCTGGCCAAGGATCATCGCGCCAAAGCGCGGGAAAACCTTGAAGAGATCCATCTGGGGAACGCCGATCGCATCGAGGCCCCATGCGCTGGAAAATACGAAGGGCAGTCGGAAGATGTCGTAGGCCGCGGCCCCGGCAAGACCCGCGACAGTTCCTATGAGCACCGCGCGCCACAGTCGGCGATCGCCCTCCAATCGATCGAGCACGGCCAGGCCGTAGAGCAACCCCGTCGCAGGAACGAGAATCGCGAAGAAAAATGACCGCATGTCCATTAGGCCGTACATCTCCGCGAGCAGGCACCAGATGGATGTCGCGGCGAGAACAAAGACGATGATCCGTCCCGCGGCCGTCCATTGAAGAAATGAGGGCAGGGTTGGTTCTTCGCGGCTGGTCATTGCGAGACTTCTCTAGGGGCTTCGCGATGCAAGGATATACGCAGAGACTGCACCCCCGCGCGCGCTAACATTGTGCGTTCCAGCGTTTGTGCGTTTGTGCGTTCAA
>Ga0326597_10001232_pt1 | contig 41885 bp, 34 predicted proteins | sample RVTome_12_FD_203789 | JGI IMG/M metagenome (GOLD analysis project Ga0326597, IMG submission 203789) | Soil microbial communities from uranium-contaminated site in the Upper Colorado River Basin, Wyoming, United States - RVT100D185 | ecosystem: Environmental > Terrestrial > Soil > Contaminated >... | reverse complement strand
ACGAGATCAACGACGTCGTGGCCAAGAATCCCAACGTGGCCGCGTATGTGCGCGAGCTGAAGAAGCGGGAATTCCTCAACTAGTGCCTCCCCCCATCCCAGACGTCGGCGCAACGGCCCGGGGCATCCCGTCCGGCTGCTGCCCGGTCAGCGATTCGTGAACCATGAGCCCGCGCATCCCCGAGGACAGCCGTTACCATCCCCTGAGCGCCCACTACCGGCGGCGCTTCGGCTGCCGGGTGTACAAGGTCTCCGTCTCGGTGGCCCAGACGTGCCCCAACCGCACGAGCCCGGTGATGTCCGTGTGCGTGTTCTGCGACGAGTGGGGCTCCGCTGCCTACCCGGAACATGCCCGGCGCAGCCTGGCCGAGCAGATCCGCATCAATGGCGACCACATGCGGCGGCGCTTCAAGGCCGACAAGCTGCTGGTGTACTTTCAGGCCTATACCAACACCTTCACGCGCCAGCGCGAGCTGGAGGCGATGGTCGAGACGGCCCTGGCCCAGCCCGACGTGGCGGGCATCATTCTGGGTACGCGGCCCGACTGCCTGCCGCCGCGGGTGTGGCGCCTGCTGGACGCGGTGTCGCGGGATGCCTACGTCTCCGTGGAGTTGGGCGTGCAGACCCTGGACGACGCGCAGCTGCGCTTTCTCTCGCGGGGTCATGACGCGGCCAGCAGCCTGCGCGCCCTGGAGCGGCTGGGCGCCCATGAACGCATCGAGGGCTGCGCCCATCTGATGTTCGGCATTCCGGGGGAAACCCCGCAGCAGTTGCGCGAGACGGCCCGCACCCTGTCGGCGCTCGGCGTGAACGGCGTGAAGCTGCACAACCTGCATGTGCTGCGCGGTACGCCCCTGGCCGACATGCATGCGGCGGGGGAGTTCACCCCCGTGACCCTGGACGCCTATGCGGACAAGGTCATCACCTTTCTGGAACACCTGGACCCCGCCGTGCCCGTGCACCGGCTCAATGCCGTGGCCTCGCGCTGGGATGAGGTGGTGGCGCCGGCCTGGGCCTGCAAGAAGATGGAGCCGACCATGGCCATCATTCAGCGCATGGCCGAGCGGGATACGTGGCAGGGGCGGCTGGTTTCGCCCCGGCCCGCCCGCCGGGTGGGCTGAGCCGGAGACGCACTGTGGGACTGATTCGGATTTTGCTCTACGCGGCGGCGGCCATGCTGGCCTATCTGCTCTACAAGCGCATCACCGCCGGCCCCGGCGGGCGCCGGCGCGAAAACCCCTTCGCCGATGACGAGCGCATCGGCCGGCTGGAGCAGGATCCGGTCTGCGGCGTGTACGTGGACAGCGGCGAGGCCCTGCGCCGCAAGGACAAGGCAGGAGAGCCCGTCTACTTTTGCAGCAAGGAATGCGCCGACGCCTACAAGGCCAAGCAGCAGGAGGCACCGTGAGCGAGCGCCGGGCCATGGCCCTCGGCGGGGCCTGGTACCCCGCCCAGGCAGCGGCCTGTACGCGAGACCTGGCGGGGTTCATCGCCGACGGCGTGACGCCGCGGCCGGGGGCGCGGCTGTGCGTGGTGCCCCATGCGGGCTGGCGCTATTCGGGCCGTGTGGCGGCGCGGGCCGTGGCGGCCCTGGCGCCGGCGGAGCCGGTGGCGCTGATCGTCGTGCTGGGGGGCCACCTGGGGCGGCGCGACCCGCTGGTCACCATGAGCCGCGGCGCCTGGCAGACCCCGTACGGCTGGCTGCCCATCCACACGGGATTCGCCGAGGCCCTGGGGGCCTTTGACAATGTGGTGGACGAGACCCAGCAGGGCTTCCTGCAGGACAATTCCATCGAGGTGCAGCTGCCCATCGTGCACCGGCGCTTTCCCGCTGCGGAGCTGCTGCCCATCCGTGTGCCGCCCAATTCGCGGGCGCTGGCGCTGGGCGAGGCCCTGGGGCACTACCTGGAGCAGAGCGGGCTGAGCGCCGTGGTGCTGGCCTCCACCGATCTCACCCACTACGGCCCGGCCTATGGCTTCACGCCGGCGGGTCCCCTGCCCGGGGCACGGGAGTGGATGACCCAGAACGACCAGGGCTTCATCGATGCCGTGTCCCGCGTGGACGGCACGGCCGTGCTGGATGCGGCCAACCGGCACCACAGTGCCTGCTCCGCCGGGAGCGTGGCGGCGGCCTGCCGCCTGGCGCGGGACTGGGGCGCCCGCTTCGAGTTGCTCGACTACACCACCAGCGCCGATGTGGCGCCCGCCGAAAACGCCGTGGGCTACCTGGGCGGCGTGTTCGCGGCGTAGCCGCCTTCCTGTGCTTTGGAGCGCTGCCCCCATTCCCCGGCCCGCAGAGGCTCCGCCCCTGGTACCGCGTCGGGGGCCCGCGGCCCCCGCTTCGGCAGATTCGATGCCACGGCTGCGATGCTGTGGCTTCAATGCTATGGCATGGGGGGTTCGGTGGCCACGCTGGGACGCACGGGGGGCGCGGCGGGCCTGGCGCGGCGGGCCAGCATGCGGCGCAGGCGATAGAGCAGGTAGCCGTAGAGCCCAACCACCAGCACCACGACCACCGTGATGCCGAAGGCCAGGAAACGCAGCTCGCCGGTGAGCCAGGGCACCAGGTGCCGCCCGATCAGCCGCGTCCCGGCCAGGTGCGCCCAGTTGTCCATGCTGAAGGCCACCCGATCGGAGATTTCCGCCACGAGGCCGGCGATCACGTCGGGCAGGTACAGATTGCCGTCCTCATCCACCTGAGGCTGGGGAGCGTCCAGCTCCTCCCCATCCGCCTCGGCGGGCTCCGGCGCCAGCAGCCAGGTGGCCGCCAGCCGCTCCAGCGCCACCAGGGTGGGCTGAATGGCCGCCGGCTCGGGCAGCAGCAGATGCGGCGTCACGCCATCCTCCCCCGGTGCCCGGGAGCCATCGTCATCCGGGGTGTCCTGTTCCTGGCCTGGGGAACGCTCCTGCTGCCCCGGGGCAGCGTCGCCATAGCCCTCCGGGGGCGGGTCCGGCGCGATGCCGCCATTGTCTCCGGGCGGTGCCGTCCGCGCCCCGTTGTCCATGGCTTCGTTGTCCATGGCATCGTCCGCCGGGGCCTGCTCCCGCGGCATGGGGTGCTCGCCGGTCAGCCGGGAGCGGTAGAAGTCCTGCAGGGCCTCGGTGGACGTCGACTGAATGGCTGCCAGCAGGCGGGGCTTTTCCACCTCCGGCGGGCCCACCTCGATATGATCCAGCACGGGTGCCAGCACCAGGGCCCCCAGATGGTCCGCGGGGCTTTCGTCCTGGCTCCAGGCCAGGGCTTGTTCCAGCAGGGCGGGGGCGCGCGCCGCCAGGCCGTAGACTCCCAGCAGCACCTGCACGGTCACGATGAGCAGCACCAGGGTGGGCCAGCGCAGCCAGGCCACGTCCCGCCCGCCCGCCCGGTAGGCCCGCAGCCCATGCATCAGCACATGGTGCAGCCCCACCGCCGCCAGCAGGCCCAACAGCACCAGCACGACCAGCAGATGCCAGGGCACCAGGGACAGATACAGCCCCGTCGGCAGGGAGGTGAGGAACGGCCACAATTGGGAGGCAATGCCCATGAATCAACCCTCGTCGGCCTCGATGGCGGCCTGCGCGGCCGAAAGCCGCGCCACGGGCACGCGGAAGGGGGAACAACTCACGTAGTCCAGGCCCACGCCATGGAAGAATGCCACTGACGTGGGGTCGCCCCCATGCTCGCCGCAGATGCCGAGCTTGAGCTGGGGATTGGTGGCACGGCCGGCCTGCACCGCCATGCGCACCATGGCCCCGATGCCCTCCCGGTCCAGGGAGATGAAGGGGTCTGCCTCCAGCACATTCTTTTCCAGGTACAGGGGCAGGAACATGTTCGCGTCATCCCGCGAAAAGCCGAAGCCCATCTGGGTCAGGTCGTTGGTGCCGAAGGAATAGAAATCGGCGAACTGGGCGATGGAGCCCGCGCACACGGCGGCCCGGGGCGTTTCGATCATGGTGCCGATCTTGATGGGTACGGTCTCGCCCATCTCTTCCATGACCCGGTCCACCAGCACCTGAATCTCGCCGCGCAGCACCGCCAGCTCGCGGGAGACAGCGACCAGGGGCACCATGATTTCCGGATTGGGCTTCACGCCCTCCTTCTTCACGATGCAGGCCGCCTCGGCGATGGCCCGCACCTGCATCTGGTAGATCTCCGGGTAGGTGATGGCCAGCCGGCAGCCCCGGTGCCCCAGCATGGGGTTGTTTTCCGAGAGCACCTCCGTGCGGCGCTGAATCACCTCCAGCGGGATGCCCATGGCGCGGGACATGCGCGTCTGGGAGCGCACCCCGCGGGGCAGGAACTCGTTGAGGGGCGGGTCCAGCAGGCGAATGGTCACCGGCCGGCCGTCCATCACGCGGAAGAGGTCCATGAAGTCCCGCCGCTGCATGGGCAGCAGGTCGGCCAGGGCCGCGCTGCGCCCGATCTGGTCCACGGCAAGGATCATCTTGCGGAAGATGGGGATGCGCTCCATGTCGAAGAACATGTGCTCCGTGCGGCACAGCCCGATGCCCTCGGCGCCCAGCTCCAGGGCGCGCCGCGCATCGCCGGCCGTATCGGCATTGGCCATCACGCCCATGTCCCGGCTGGCATCGGCCCATGCCAGCATGCGCGCCAGATCGCCCTCCAGGCTCGGCGTGATCTGCGGCAGCTGCCCCAGGAAGATCTCGCCCGTGTTGCCGTCCAGGCTGACCCAGTCGCCCCGCTTGATCACGGCATCGCCGATGGTCATCTCGTTGAGGTGGTAGTTGATGCTGATGTTGCTGGCTCCCACCACGCAGCACTTGCCCATGCCGCGGGCCACCACGGCCGCATGGGAGGTCAGCCCGCCCGTGGCGGTGAGAATGCCCTCGGCCACGCTGAGCCCGCCGATGTCCTCCGGCGTGGTCTCGTGCCGCACGAGGATCGTCCGGCGCCCGTGGGCGGCGAGCTCCTCGGCATGCTCGGCAAAGAACACCACCTCCCCCACGGCCGAGCCGGGGGAGGCCGCCAGGCCCTTGGTGGCCGGCTCCGGGTCGCTGCTGCGATCCAGCCGCGGGTGCATCAGCAGGTCAATCACCTTGGGGTCCACATGGCGCAGGGCCCCGCGCTCGGTGGCGATGCCCGCGTCGACCAGATCCAGGGCGATCTGCAGGCTCGCCGTGGGCGTGCGCGGTGCGGACACACAGCCCACCAGCAGCAGATGGCCGCGATCCACGACGAACTGCACCTGCACCGCGTCCTCAAAATGCCGCTCCAGCCGGTCGGCCCAGTCGCTCAACTCCGCCAGCAATTCCGGCCGGGAATCGCCCAGGGACTGGATGGATTCGGTCATGCGGGTGCCGGCGGTCAGGTCGGCCACCTGGGCCACGGGCAAAAATTGGCCGTGCAGGGTCTTCTCGCCGCTGGCCGGTACGCGGGTGGCGAAGCTGCCGGCGCCGCTGGTCTCGTCCAGCGTTCCCAGGGCCATGGCCTGCAGCACGATGGCCGTGCCGCTCTCGTCGTCCAGGGCCTGGAAGCGCCGATATTCGCGGGCGCGCGGCGTGTTCCAGGAGCGAAAGCCCTTTTCCACGGCGAGCTGCAACTGCTCGGTGGGGTCCTGGGGCAGGGGCCGTCCCTGTTCCCGGCAATACTGGTCAAAGGCGCGGGCGAGCTGTTCCATCGCCGCCGTGTCCAGCTCGTGCTCGCCGTCCAGCGCGTCTTCGTCCACGGCCTTGGTGAGCAGGTCGTCGAACCCGTCGGGCTTCAGTTCCAGCACATGGGTGCCGAAGCTCTGGGCAAAGCGGCGATACACGTCCCACGCGGCACGGGCATCGCCCAGGGCCTGGCCCAGGGCCGGCACGGTTTCCAGGGTGATGCCGATGCCGTGCACGGTGGACATCAGCCCGGGCTGTTCGGCCGGGGGGCTGGTGCGCACGGAGAGCAGCAGCGGGTGGCCCGTGTCGCCCAGGGTGCGCTCGGTCAGGGTCTGCAGCTGCTCCAGCCCTTCCTGGAGCGCCTTGAGTACCGGCGCGGCCAGACCGCCACCGTCGGTCACGGCCGTGGGGGCCAGCCGCGTGGTCAGCACGAAGCCCGGCGGCATGGGCGCGCCCAGGCCGGCCAGTCCCACCATGCCCTTGCCCTTCACCCCGAACAGGCGTCGCCCGCCAGGCGGCGCGCCTTCCTGTTGCTGGTGAAAGACTACCACGGGCGGCTCTTGGGATTTGGCTGGCATAGGAAACGTCGCTGATTGAGGGGGGGGGTCGCGCCGGGCCCGCCGGCCCGGCTGTCAGGTCCGATTGTGGCGCCGGGGGCGCGGGCTACAGGGCCTTCTCCAGGGGCCGGTCGCTGTCCCGCGAGCGGCCCACAGGGAAGGACAGGCGGATGTTGCGCATGGCCTGCCGCAGGCGCTTCTCGTTTTCCACGAGAGCCATGCGCAGGTAGCCTTCGCCCTCCGGGCCGAAGCCAATGCCCGGGGAGGCCACCACGTTGGCCTCCTCCAGCAGGCGCATGGCGAAGTTGAAGCTGCCCTCCTCGCGGAAGGCCGCGGGAATCGGCACCCACACGAACATCCCGCCGCGCGGGGCCTGCACCTCCCAGCCGGCCTGGCGCAGCCCGTCGATCACCACGTCCCGGCGGCGCTGGTAGCGGTCCACCTGGGGTCCGACGAATTCCTTCTGGTGCCGGATGGCCATGATGGCCGCGATCTGCACGGCCTGGAAATTGCCGTAGTCGTAATAGCCCTTGATGCGGTTGAGCGCCTTGATGATGTCCCGGTTGCCCAGGGCATAGCCCACGCGCCAGCCGGCCATGTTGAAGGCCTTGGACAAGGTGCCGAACTCCACGCCCAGTTCCGCGGCGCCCTTGGCCTGCAGAAAGCTCGGGGCCTCGAAGCCGTCATAGGTGATGCGGCTGTAGGCGAAGTCGTGCACCACGATCAACTCGAAGCGCCGGGCGATCTCCACCACCGCCTCGAAGAAGCTCAGCTCCACGCAGGTGCCCGTGGGATTGTGCGGGTAGTTCATGAACAGCACCTTGGGCCGGGGCCGCTCGGTCTCGCACAGGTGCACCAGGTCCTTGAGGAACTGCGCGGAATCCTCCACGCGGATCGGCACGGCCTCGCCGCCGGCCAGGATCACGCTGTAGGAGTGGATCGGGTAGGCCGGCGTGGGCACGATGGCCTTGTCGCCCGGGCCCATCAGCGCCAGGCAGAGATGGGAGAAGCCCTCCTTGGAGCCGATGGTGCAGATGACCTCCTTCTCCGGATCCATCTGCACGCCGAACTGGGCGTCGTAGTACTTGGCCAGCTCGCGGCGCAGGTTGTAGATGCCGGTGGCCACGGAGTAGCGGTGATTGCGCGGGTCCTGGGCCACCTCGGCCAGCTTGTCCACGATGAGCTGGGGCGTGGGGTCGCGCGGATTGCCCATGGACATGTCGACCAGGTCCATGCCGGCCTGCCGCTTTTCCTGGCGCAGCAGGTTGATCTTTTCCGCCATGTACTCCGGCAGCAGCGACATGCGCTCGGCCAGACGGATGGGAAACGCAGAGTGAGTCATGATGGTGTGTCAGCACAGAGGATGGCGGCGGATAGGCCCCGCCGGGCCTCGCCCGCGAAAGCGCCGGTCAGACGTCATCCCCGCGGATGCGCCGGCGGCCGCCACCCCTGCCCGGCGGGGCGGCCCTCGCTGTCGGCGGCGATGCGCCCTGCTCGCGTGGCGCAATGGGCCGGGAGGGGGCGCAAACGCGGATTTCAGCGTCGTCTTGCGTGCAGTCATTGTCTATGGAACCGCCGAATCATGTCAAGCCGCACACGTTTTTTCCACTGGTATTCCAATGGTTTCTCCGCTCGCCGCCGCCGTGCCGGTGGTGGCGGAGCGGAACCGTGGGGGGTGTGCCGCGCAAGTAGCCATGGTAAATCCAGGTATGATATGAGGGTGTTCCGAAATGCCGGGGTGTCCGTCGGGCACTGCCCGCCCGCCGGCCGCCACGGCCACGTTGCATGGCCACGCGAGGATTCCATGAGTCAGGACGAGCACCGTGGTCACGATGAGCACGGCAGTCAGCAAGAGCACGGTAGTCAGCAAGAGCCCGGCAATCAGGAAGAGCCGCATTCCGGGGAGCAGCAGGGGCCGTCCGAAGGCTCCCGCCTCACCGAGCTCTATGAGTGGATGGCCTCCACCGTGCGGGAAACCGTGGAACGGGCAGGTACCCTGAGCGAGGAGACGCTGGAGCGGGGGCTCAAGGAAGCCCGGGAGTTGGCGCAGCGCTTGCGCACCGACTACGGGGAGGATATCGGCAAGGTTTCCGAATTCATCCGCCGGGACTGGCACGAGGCCATTCGCCTGACACGGGAGCAGACCCGCCGCAGCTTCGACTTCGAGCGCATTCAGATCGGGCTGCTGGGCACGCTCTCCCGGCTGGCACAGCAATTGGGCTCGCAACTGGAGTCCTTTGCCGATAGGGTCAATCAGCGGCTGACCTATCGGACGGGTGAGATCGCCGGGGCGGGCACGCTGGCCTGCCAGCAATGCGAGCAGCAGTTGACGTTTGAGAAGGCGACGCGCATTCCGCCTTGTCCCAAGTGCCGCGGCACGGTGTTTCGGCGCAGTTACTAGGGCGGGCGCGCAGCCCACGCACCAGGGGTACGAACGCAAGGACGCTGCAACGGATGGGGCCGCCCCGGGGCGCCCTGTTCACAGGCATTGACAGTGCGGGTTGAATTGACCATATTCGATTGAAATTATTTATATAATCAACCGACTCGCAGCGTGCAGGGCGAAAGGGAATGGTCAAAGCAGATATCATACGGTCCATCGAGGCAAAGCTGGGGCTGTCCCATGAGGAGGCCAGCGCGCAGGTAGAAAACATTCTGGCGCTGATCAAATCGAACCTGGCCAACGGCGATGCCGTCCTCATCAGCGGCTTCGGTCAGTGGAAGGTGCGACACAAGAAGGCCCGCATCGGGCGGAATCCGAAAACCAAGGAAGAGTACGAAATTTCCCCACGCAATGTGGTGACATTCTACCCGTCCAATGTCTGGCGGGCCGAAATCTCCAACAATTCCAACGGCCAGGAATCCGCGCCCCAGGACTGATGCGCTGGCCGCAGGCGGCCGGTGCGAGGTTGTGTGGTGGGGCTGCCGGGGCGCGTCGTGCGGACGCGGCGGGCGGCCGTTGGAGGTCAGTGTTCCACCGTACCGATGTGCCATGATCCGGGCTGATCAACTTTCCAAAGTCTATGGCAGCACCCATGCCCTGCGCGGCCTCTCGTTCGAGGTCGGCGCGGGGGAGATCGTGGGGCTGGTGGGCAAGAACGGCGCCGGCAAGTCCACGGCCCTGAGCATCCTCTGCGGCCAGCTGCTCCCCTCGGGGGGCGATGCGTTCGTGGATGGATGTTCGGTCAGCCGGGAATCCCTGGCGGTGCGGCGGCGCATCGGCTTCCTGCCCGAGGTGGCGCCGCTCTATGACGAGATGACGGTCAGCGCCTACCTGCGCTATCTGGCGCGCCTGCGCGGCGTGCCGGCCGGGGCGCTGAGCGACCGGGTGCGCACGGTGATCGCCCGCACGGGCCTGGCCGGGCGGGAGGATGCCCCCCTGGGCACGCTCTCCCGCGGCTACCGGCAGCGGGCGGGCATTGCCCAGGCCATCGTGCACGACCCGCCCGTGGTGCTGCTGGATGAGCCCATGGCAGGGCTGGACCCGGTGCAGATCATCCAGATGCGCGATCTCATCGCGGGGCTCAAGCCGGCCCATACCGTGCTCTTCTCCACCCACATCCTCTCGGAAGTCACCCGTATCTGCGACCGGGTGATCGTGATCGACCGGGGGCTGGTGCGCGCCGCCGGCAGCGAGACGGCCCTCCGCGCCGGCGTGGCCGGGCGGCAGCGGCTGCGCCTGCTGGTGCGGGGCGGGCGGGCTGCCGTCGAGACGGCCCTGGGCAGCGTGCCCGGGGCCACCGTGGTGCTGGCGCCGGGGAGTGCGGCGGACGTGTGGGTGGCCCATGTGCAACTGCCCGAGGACGCACGGGAGCAGGTCAGCCGCGCCGTGGTGCAGGCCGGGCTCGGGCTGCTGGAGCTGCGCGCCGAATCCGACGAACTGGAGCGCCTGATGGTGGAACTGCTCGACGGCCGGGGGAGCGCCGCCGCATGAGCGCCATGTGGGTCATCGCGCGCCGGGAATTCCTGCGCTACTTCCAGGGCTGGTCCGGCTATATCCTGCTGGCCGCCTACCTGCTCATCACGGGACTGCTCTTCAATGCCTATGCCCTGGGGCAGCGCCCCAAGCTGTCCCAGCAGGTGCTGGAGGACTACCTGTACATGGCCAGCGGCATGGCCATGGTCACCGGCCTGCTGCTGGCCCTGCGCCTGTTCGCCGAGGAGCGGCAGGGGCACACCCTGGTGCTGCTGCGCACCGCGCCGGTGAGCGAGCGGTCCGTGGTGTGGGGCAAGTACCTTTCCGCCGTGGCCTTCCTGGCCGTCACGCTGGTGCTTTCGCTGTACCTGCCGGCGTTGATCTTCGTGAACGGCAAGGTATCCCTCAGCCATATCGCCGTGGGTACGCTGGGCCTGCTGCTGGTGGGCGCGGCGGCGGCGGCCATCGGCCTGCTGGCCTCGGTGTGGAGCCGCACCCAGCTCATGGCCGGCGTGCTGGGCGGGGCCATGCTCACGCTGCTGCTCATCGCCTGGATGCTGGCGCGCATCAGCGAGCCGCCGCTCAAGGCGGTGCTGGAGCAGGTGGCCCTGCACAACGAGCATTTCCGCACCTTCCGCGCGGGCATCCTGCACGTGCGGGACCTGGTCTACTACCTGGGCGTGATCGCCCTGTTCGTGGAGGGGGCGGTGCAATCCCTGGAATCCTGGCGATGGCGGGAATGAACGTAACCCGGCCCTGGCGGCCCCTGATGATCCTGCTCGGCGCGCTGCTGGTGCCGGCGGCCGTGCAGCTGGCGCCGCCGGGCGGCGTACGCATGGGCATCGTGCTGGCGGGGGTGCTGCTGCTCTGCGGCGGGATGCTGTGGGGCTTCGTGCTGGCCCGGCGCGAGCTGCGGACGGGCGGCGCGGGGCAGGTATGGCTGCTGGCGGCGGTGGCGCCGGCCCTGTTGATCGCCGCGGTGCTGCTGTACATGGCCGCGGCTGCCGCGACGGAGGGCGCCCTGAACTGGCCGGGCATACTGGGCTGGGGCTGGTGGGTCGCCGCGGTGCTGGGCACGGGCGTCTTCATCCCCGTGGAACTGGCCCTGTGGGGGCGCGGCGCCCAGGGCCCGGCGGTCTGGCCGCGGGCCGCGCGGGGCGCCCAGGCGGGACTGGTGCTGGCCCTGCTGCTGGTGCTGGTGGCGACGCTGGTGTTCCTGGGCGAGCGGCTGGCCTGGCAATGGGATCTGTCCCACTTCCGCACGGCCACGCCGGGCGAGGCCACGCGGTCGGCCGTGGCGGCGCTCAGCGAGCCGGTGACCGTGGCGGCCTTCTTTCCCGCGGAGCACCCGGTGGGACGGCGCGTGTGGGACTACCTGCGCCAGCTCCCCACGGGCCCCACGGCGGGCGGCGGGGCGCTGACCCTGGAGCGGCATGACGCGGACCTGGCCCCGGACGAGGCCGAGGCGTTCAAGGCACCCGGCAACGGGCGCATCGTGCTGCGCAAGGGCGAGGTCACCAAGAGCGTGAGCATCGGCGAGGAGCTGAGCGCGGCGCGCAACAACCTGCGGCGGCTGGACGCCACGTTCCATGCCGCGCTGCTGGAGCTGGGACAGGCCCGGCGCATCCTGTACGTGACGGTGGGCCATGGGGAGCGCACGGAGCAGCCGGACGGCGGGGAGCCCCGGCCGGAGGCGCGGCGCGTGAGCGAATTCCGCAAGCTGGCCCAGGCGCGCAACTACACGATCAAGACCCTGGGCTTCGCGGACGGGTTGGGCAGCGCCATCCCGGCGGATGCCGGCATCGTGGCCGTGATGGGGCCGCAGGTGCCCTTCCGCCCGGCCGAGGTGCAGGCCCTGCGGGACTATCTGGGCGGCGGCGGGCGGCTGCTGCTGTGGCTGGAGCCCGCGCCGGGCGGCGGGGCGGCGGGGCTGGCGCCGCTGCTGGGTGAATACGGCGTGGGGTTCGATCCCACGCCCCGGGCCAACGACCGCATCTTCGGGCGCCGCACCTACACCCCGGCGGATCATGGGCTGCTGGTGACCAATGCCTTCGGCGACCATGCCGCCGTGCGCGCGCTGGCCCGCGCGGCGTCGCAGAATCCGGTGCTGCTGCTGGGCGCGGGCGCGCTCACACGGCGCCCGGCGCAGGGCGTGGCGGTGGGCGATCTGGTGCGGGCCATGCCCGGCACGTGGGCCGACGACGGCAATTTTCAGTTCGATGCCGCGCGGGAAGTGCGCGAGGCACCCGTGCTGCTGATGGGCGTCAGCAAGGCACCGCCGGCGCCAACCGGCGCCGCGGCGGCCCCGGAAGGCGCGCGGCTGGTGGTGGCCGCGGATGCGGATATGGCCTCCGATCTGCTGCTGACCCACCGCCCCAATCAGGTGCTGCTGGTGCTGCTGCTGGACTGGCTGGGCGGCGCGCCCACGCCCACGGCGCCGCCCCAGGATGAGCAGGACGTGCAACTGCTGCACGCGCGGCAGGATGAGTGGATCTGGTTCTACCTGCCGGTGTTCACCGCGCCCGCCCTGGTGCTGCTGCTGGGGCTGCTGGCGGCGCGGCGGCGGCGCCGTTCCACCGGGGAGGACGGCCATGCGTAGGGCGGTGTGGGTACTGGTGCTGCTCAACATGGCGGCCCTGGCGTTGGCCTATGCGGTGGTGCAGCGGGAACCCGTCGGTCGTGCCGGCGGGGTGGTGCTGTGGCGGCTCGATCCGGCGGCCGTGACCCGGGTGGAATCGCGGGACGCCGAGCGCGTGGTGACCATGCGCCAGGAGACAGTACCGGCGGCGGCGGGCGGCGGGCGGCGGGTGCTGTGGATTACCGTGCAGGCCCCCGGGGCTGCCGCGCCCGGGGTGGCCTACCAGGGCAATGAGATTGCCCGGCGGCTGCTGGACAATCTGGCCACCCTCAAGGCCCGGCGGCGTCTGGGCGGGGTGGATCAGGCCGCCCTGGCGGCCTACGGTCTGGCGGCGCCGACGCAAACCGTGGTGCTGGAGCGGGTCGACGGCGAGCCGCTGCGCCTCCACGCGGGCCGGGCCACCTTTGGCGGCGCCCAGCGCTATGTTCGGAAAGGCGATGGTCCCAAGGCCGGCGACGCGGTGGTGTACCTGTTGCCCAATTCGATTCTGGCGCGCTTCTCCGCGCCCCAGCGTCTGCTGGACCGCACCGTGCTGCCCCGCGAACGGCGCGACGCCGGGCGGCTGCGGCTGCAATGGCGCGGGCAGACGATGGAACTGCGGCGCACGGAGGGGCCGGCGGGCGCAGGCTGGGCCAAGGCGGAGGGCGGCGCGCCCCTGCCGGCGGCCAAGGCCGTGGTGGATGCCCTGGCCGGGCTGGCCGTGGCGGAATATGTGGCCCCGCAGCGGGTCGGCACGGGCGATGCACCGCGCCTGGCAGTGGCCTTCTTCGGTGATGGCAGCGCCGCGGATGCCGCCCCCGAGCATTGGCTGCGGGTCTATGGAGAGGGCCGCGAGCCGCTGCTCGTGTCGTCCTACACACAGCATCCGGTGCTCGCGGTGAACGCGGGCGTGGCGACCCTGCTCAAACACGTGGCCGCGTTGTTTGCGGCGGAATGAGGCGGGGTTGTGTTTCGCAATGTGCGCTGGTCTGATATAACCATTGCGGCAATCGGGCATCCGACAGGCGCTTGTGCATGTTGAGCCGCCAGGGATGGTGGTGGGATCAGCGCCCCTGACCCGACGCGGCGGGGCCGTCTGAACCAGTCAAAGGGAAGGTTATGACGCGTTACGTTTTGCTTGGGTTGGCCCTGCTTGCCATTCCCGTCATTGGTCTGGCCAAGGAGCCCGCCACCCCCCAGGGTGGATCCGCCACGGGCAGCGGCCTCGTGGCCCTGGCCGCCGAGGACCAGGACAATGCGCGCGCCATGGGGCAGGCCGCCGAGGCCGAGACGCCCGCCGTGGAACGCCGCTTGTCCGCCGCGGAGCAGGCCAGTGCGGACGAGGATGCCGCGACGGACGATGCTGCCACCGACGATGCTGCCACGGACGATGCTGCTACCGACGATGGCGACGCGGATGATGCCGTGACCGGCGACGAGGCGGCGGAGGACGAACCGGCCGTCAGCGGCGCCAGCGAGGAGCATCGGCCGGAGCGCGCCGCAGATGCGGCCGCGGACGAGCAGGCTGAGGCCCAGGCGGCCACCCGGGCCGATGCGGACCTCGCGGCGGATGATGCGCTCCTGTTTCCCACATCTCCCACCATCGAGCGGCAAAAGGCGTTCTGGATTCGCATCTTCGCCGAAGTGCACTCGGATCAGGGCCTGATTCACGACGGCGCGCTGACGGCGCCGGTGTACGAACTGCTGGACCTCTCCGGCATGAGCCGCCGCGCCCAGGTTCACACGGTGCGGACGCGCAAGCGCGAGATCGCTAACGACCTGCGGGCCCTGGCGGACGATCTGCAACGGGGCCGCGAGCCCAGTGCCGCGGGCCGCGCCCTGCTGGCCCGCATGCCCGCCGGCGTCACGCCGGACGACCTGCGTGACTCGGCACGGGAGGTGCGCTTCCAGCGCGGTCTGGCAGACCGCTTCCGCAAGGGCATGATCGAGTCGGGCTACTACCTGCGGGACATTCGGCGCATCCTGCGGGCCCATGACGTGCCCCAGGACCTGAGCTACCTGCCTCATGTGGAATCCTCGTTCAACTACCGCGCCTACTCCAAGTTCGGCGCGGCGGGCATCTGGCAGTTCACCCGTTCCACGGGCAAGGCGTACATGCGCGTGGAGTACGAGGTGGACGAGCGGCTGGACCCGCTTATCGCCACGCGGGCCGCGGCCAAGTTTCTGCGGCAGAATTACAAGCGGCTGGGCTCCTGGCCCCTGGCCATCACGGCGTACAATCACGGGCCCAACAGCCTGGAGAGCATCGTGCGCCGCACGGGCAGCAACGACCTGGGTACGCTGATCGAGACCTATCACGGGCGCCTGTTCAAGTTCGCCAGCAAGAATTTCTATGCGGAGTTCCTGGCGGCGCGGGAGGTGGCCGGCGCGCCGGAGAAATATTTCGGCACGGTCGCGTTCAAGCCGCCCTTGCAGTACCAGCGCGTGAAGCTGCCCTACTATCTGCCCTTCGACAGCGCCGTGGCGGCGCTGGGTGTGGAGGCGGAACTGCTGCAACACCTCAACCCGGGACTGCGGCGGCCGGTGCTGCTGGGGGACAAGTACATCCCCCGGGGCTATGAATTGCGCATTCCGGGCGAGACCAACCCCGAGGCGTTTCTGAGTGCGGTGCCGGCGGATTCCCGCAACGACAACCAGAAGCGCACCTGGCAGGTGGTCGTGCGACGGGGCGATACGCTCTACGACATCGGCCGGCGCCATGGGGTGCCCTGGCCCCGCATCGCCGCGGCCAACAACATCTCCCGCTACCATCGCATCCGCCCCGGCCAGCGCCTCGTGCTGCCGGGTCTGGAGGGGCCGCCGATTCCCGTGGTCGCCGCAGAGAAGGAGGAAGCCGAGCAACCGGTGGTCACGCCGGTCAGCGCGGTGGTCTCCAGCGACGATGGTGCCGTGCAGCGCGCCCCCTACATTCCGCCCAGCCGCCGCGGCCCGGCGGCGACCATCGACGCTTTCGCCTACCAGCCGGCGGAAGGCCCGGCGATCTTTCCCGACCTGGCCTTTCAGACCCTGTATCCGGCGCGGCAGATGGGCCAGATCCTGGCTGCTTTCGGGGAGACGGTGGGCCATTACGCAGATTGGGCGCAGGTGCCGACCAACGAGATTCGCGGGCTCAACGAAATGTCCTTCCACACGGTGCTGCAGCCGGGGCGGGAGATCTACATTCCGCTGGATCGGGTGCCGCACGAGGAATTCTTCCAGCGGCGCAACGAGTATCACCAGCAACGGGAGGAGGACTTCTACTCGTCCTATGGCGTGGTGGAACTGGAGCATGAGCGCGTGCGGCGCGGCGATACCCTGTGGTCCATCGCCCAGACCGCCAACATGCCCATGTGGCTGCTCTACCGGGAAAATCCCAAGCTGATCAACAAGGGGCTGCGCGTGGGGATGACCGTCAACGTGCCGGTGATCGAGGAATTGCAGCTGCTCCAGGCCCAGCAGGCGCAGCAGACCGAATAGCCCACCGGCCCCGCGATGCCCGGCCCTGCGGGGCGCCGGCGCCATTTCCGCGGGACGCGCCACCTGCACGCACAGGCTTATGTGCGCGCGCCATACTGTTTGCGGGCGCCGTGCTATTTGCGCGCAAAGTGCAGGGCGGAGGCGCCGAAGACATACTCCACCACCGCCGTTTCCCGAAACCCCTGGGCCTGCATCAGGGCCGCCAGGGCATGCTGCTCCGGGTAGTCCACGCTGGACTGGGGCAGATAGGTGAACATGTCCTGCCCCGGTTGCAGCCGCCGCCCGATCCACGGCACCACGTAGAAGAAGTACAGGTTCACCAGGGGCCGCAGCCAGCGGTTGCGCACCTTCCCCACGTCCAGGGAAGCCAGTGTGCCGCCGGGGCGTAGCACCCGGTGAATCTCCCGCAGGCAGCCCGCCAGGTCATTCACGTTGCGCAGCCCGTAGCCCACGGACACCGCGTCGAAGGTGGCGTCGGGAAAGGGCAGGTGCATGGCATCGCCCCCCAGCACGATGGCACGGGCCAGGCCCGAGCCCGGTCGCAGCCGGTGGCGGGCGATGCCCAGCATGCCCGTGGAAAAGTCCAGCGCGACCACTTCGCCAGCGCTGCCCAGGCGCTGCTGCCAGCGGCGGGCGATGTCCCCCGTGCCGCAGCACAGGTCCAGCACACGCGCCCCGGGCGCCAGGGAAACGCGCCGCACCAGACGGCGCTTCCACCAGCGGTGCTGGCCCTGGGTGATCAGGTCGTTGAACAGGTCATAGCGGCGGGCGATCTCGTCGAACTTGCGGCGGACGTAGCGGGCCTTGTCCGCGGCGGCAGGCATCTCGTAGGGCATGGGCGGGGAATCCGGGCGGTACCGTCAGAACAGGTCGAGCACCTTGTGGAGCTCCTTTTCGATGTAGCGCCGGTAGTTGGGGCCGGCGCCTTCCACGAGCAGCCGAAACAGCTTGGGCACGTCCTTCAGAAAGCCGTCGGGCGTTTCCACCACGAGCTGAAAGGCCTCCTTGTTGGGCACACCCTTGCGGAAGAGGGTCTGCAGATTGTTGACCGGCTCGCCCTCGTAGAAGATCACCACAGCATGATCGGGGTGCCGCTCGCGGTAGCTGGCGATGATGTTCATCCAGGCTTCGATGTTGCCGTGGACGAGCTCGTCGTTGCTGATGACGATGGTGCGGGGCGCCGTCGTGATGGCCGTTTCACCGTCTCCGCTCATGCTGCCTGCTCCTCTTGTGGACGCCGCCGCGGACGCCGGGGCGCCAGGGGGAACCATCAATGCTGGCGCGGCTAGTGGTGGAACAACCGTACGCCGGAGTGGATCATGGCCATGCCATACTCGTCGCAGGCCGCGGTCACCTGCTGGTCAGCCACGCTGCCGCCCGGCTGAATGATGTACTTCACGCCCCGCCGGGATGCCTGGTCAATGCTATCACGAAAGGGAAAGAAGGCATCGGAGGCCAGGCTCACGCCGTCCAGTTGGGCCATCCAGGCCTGCTTTTCCTCCGGGGTGAGGGGCGCCGGTGGCTCGGTGAACAGGGTCTCCCAGCTTTTCAGCTCCTGGGGCGTCATGTCGCCTTCGATGAAGCGCACGCGGGCATTGGTGCGGTCCACGCGCTTCACGTCCTCACGGAAGGGCAGGCCCAGCACCTTGGGGTGCTGCCGCAGGTACCAGATGTCCGCCTTGCGCCCGGCGAGCTTGGTACAGTCCACGCGGCTCTGCTGGCCCGCGCCCACGCCGATCATCTGGCCGTCCAGGGCGTAGCCCACGGAATTGGACTGGGTGTACTTGAGCGTGATCGCGCCCAGCAGCAGATCGCGCTGGGCCTCGGCGGGCACGGTCTTGTGCCGCGTGACCACCTTTTCCAGGTGTTGCCGGCCCAGCGGGGTGTCGTTGCGCTTCTGCAGGAAGGCCACGCCGAAGACCTCCTTGTATTCCACGGCGGGCGGATGGTAGTCCGGGTCGCCCTGCAGCACCAGGTAGTTGCCCCCCTTCTTCTGCCGCAGAATCTCCAGTGCCTTGGCCTCGTAGGCCGGCGCGATGATGCCGTCGGAGACCTCCGTGCGCAGCACCTCAGCCGTGGCCACATCCACCGTGTCGCTGACCGCGGCGAAGTCCCCGAAGGAGGACATGGGGTCCGCCTGGCGCGCCCGCACATAGGCCAGGGCCTGGGGCGGCAGCGGCTTGCCCTGGGTCTGGTACACCTGCTCCAGCACCGGGGACAGCGGCGCGGCCACGGCGGCGCCGGCGGGGCTGACGTGCTTGAAGGACGTGGCCGCGGGCAGCCCCAATGCCGCGCGCAGCTCCAGCACGAGCTGCCAGGCATTCATGGCATCCAGCAGATTGATGAAGCCCGGATTGCCGTTCAGCACGGTGAAGGGCAGGGACGCGCCGTCGATGGAGCAGATGGCCGCCGGAATCTGGTGCGGGTTGCACCCGTACTTCAGGGCACGTTGCTGCGCATAGACGCGGGTCACGGTGGAATCGGCCATCGGCGGTACTCCGGTGCGGACGAGGCAGCGCAGGCTGCGTTAATCGGTTGAAATGGCAAAATATACGGGTCAGGCGGGCGACTGCGGCGCAGGCCGGCGCACGGCTCTCAATGTCCGCGATTCCGCCGCACCCGTCAACCGGCGCGGGCCCGCCCGGCGCTGTTGCGGCCTCCATGCCGGCCGCCGGGCCGGGCGGTGCATCGTGCGGGGTGTCGCGCAAACGGGGTGCGGTCCGCATGATCCTTGCATGGAATTTGTCAACACGGGCAGCGACCCGCTACCATTAAGCGACGGGATTTTCGGCGATTCACGCGAGGATCGCCGATAGGGGCAATACCCGCCGTTCAGGGTTTGGCGGCGCCGCAATGCCGCGGGCCATCTGCGCAAGGGGAGGTTTCCATGAAGGGTCTGCATTTCGTCATCGGTGCGCTGACCACGATGGCGCTGACGTTCACTGGTGTATCGGGCGTGGCGGCGCAGGACAGCGTCGACAGCCGTTGCACCAATCCGGATGAGATCTCCTGCGTGGATTGGGAGGCGGGCATCGCCATCGCCGCCGGCACGGGGGCGCCCATGTCCAATCCGCCCAACCGCGCCGTGGCGAACCAGAGCGCCGTGCGCGCCGCCAAGCAGGATGCTTTCCGCAACCTGCTGGAACTGATCGAGGGCATCAACGTCACCTCCTCGACCACCATGCGCGACGCCATGATCGAAAGCGACACGGTGAAGTCGCAGGTGGAAGGCAGCCTGCGCGGCGTGCGGCAAATCGGGCGCACGCGCTACTTCGACGATGGCAGTGTGCAGGTGACCATGGAGGCACGGCTGCGGGAGATCATCCCCGACAGTCTGATCATCGGCGAGGGCTCGGGGCCGCCGCGGGAGATCACGCCCCCGGAGAGCGTACCGCGCAGCGGCACCCGCCTGCAGGCGGGCACGGTTTACACGGGCCTGGTGATCGATGCAAGGGGCACCGGCGTCACGCCGGCCATGTCGCCCAAGGTGCTGGACCCGGGTGGCCGCGAGGTCTACGGCTCGGCCTACGTGAGCCGGGAATTCGTGATCAGCCAGGGCATGGCGGGCTACGTGAAAACCATGGATGCGGCCACGAGCAACGAGCGCGTGCAGGGCAACCCGGCGATCATCAAGGCCATGTCCGCCAGCGGTCCGAACCAGGCCGACGTGGTGATTTCCCAGGAAGATGCGGACACGCTGCGGGCCATCTCGCAGACCCAGACCTTCCTGCGCGAAAGCCGCGTGATGATCGTGCTGGATTAGATTTTGCGCCGCACGGCAGCTTGACTCGGAACAGCGCCAGTCCGGCATGATACCTGGCGGTACGACATCGCGTGGCACAGCCCCGCGCCTATCGGGAGAGCGAAGCATGAATGCGAATACACTGAGCCGGCCTCTGCAGCGCAAGTCTGCGGGTCACACGTCGCTGTGGCGACAGCGCCACACCTGGCGTCGTGCCCTGACCGCCGCTGCCGCACTGCTGGGGCTGCTGCTCCTGCTGGGCGCCTGCAGCGAGCAGCCGCGCCAGCCGGTGGGGCGGCTGGATACGCCCGAGCACCACACCCTGCGCGGCAATGACTTCCTGGCCCAGGGCGACTGGAAAGAGGCGCAGGCCTCCTTCGCGCAGGCCCTGAGCCTGAACGCGGCCTATGCCCCGGCCCTGGCGGGCAGGGCCGTCGTGGAGGCTCATGAGGCCACCAATCCGGGCCTGGCCGCCAGCGCGCGGAAAGACCAGACCGAAAAGGCCGAGGACACCCTGGACGCGGCGGAGAGCAACGCCCGGGACGATCAGGAGCGGCTCGCCGTGCACATCGCCGGGATCCGCGTGTATCAGCTCGCCAAGCCGGACGACTGGCTGGACGATGCGGAGGACCACTACAACGACGCGGTGAAGCTGGACAAGAACCGCAGCGACCCCCGGCCCTATTTCTACATGGCCCGGGCCTACCGCGATTCCTTCGACCTGGGCCGGGCGGGGCAGATGTACCGGCAGGTGCTGTCCATGAACCGCGGGCTGACCGGCGAAGCCGACCGCGAACTGGCCCTGACCCAGCAGATCGAGCGGGCCGCGCCGGGCACCGTCCACGGCAAGGCCGTGGCCTTTGCCGAAACCATCTCGCGGGCGGATGTGGCCGCGCTGTTCGTGGAGGAATTGCAGCTGGCCCGGCTCTACAACCGCGACGGGAGCGCCAGCACCGCCACCGGCTTCCGGCCGCCCCAGCAGCAGCAGTTCCAGACCGAGCGCATGCAGAAGGCGCCGGACGTAACCGATATCGAAGAACATCCGCTCAGGGCGGACATTCGCCAGGTGATCGATCTGGGCGTGTCGGGCCTGCAGCCGGATCCGTCCCACAAGTTTCACCCGGATGAGAAGATTTCCCGCGCGGAATTTGCCATCATGGTGCAGGACATTCTCGCACGGGTGACGGGCGAACAGGGGCTGAAGACCCGCTATGTGGGTCAGGCCTCGCCGTTCCGTGATGTCCGGGCGGACCTGCCCTATTTCAATGCGGTGCAGACCATGGTCAACCGCAATCTCATGGCACCGAAGGATTCGATCCGCGGCCTGTTCGCGCCGACCGAGCCCCTTACCGGTGCCGATGCCCTGCTGGTGATTCGGCTGCTCAAGAACGAGCTGCGGAGCTACCTGCGTTCCTAGCGTGGCCCCACCGCCGACGATGATGATGCGCCTCGCGGGATTGTGTGTGCTGGCGAGCCTGTGTGCCGCGCTGTGGCTGCCCGCCACGGCCGGCGCGCAGCAGCGCCAGGAAGAAGCCCTGGGCCGCGCCGAGACCCCCATTTTCAACGACAACCTGGATGCCGCCCGGCGCCGCGCCGTGCGCAACGCCCAGGCCAATGTGATCCGCAACACCCTGGAGCGGTTGCTGGATGCGGAATGGCTCGTGCTGTTCGATGCGGAGCTGCGGGAGCGCATCCTGGACCGCATCGACCGCTACATCAACGCCTACCGCGTACAGCGGCAGCAGACCTCGCTGGACCGCACGCGCTATTTTGCCGAGGTGGTGGCCCAGGTGGATGTGGGCCAGCTGCGGCAGGACCTGCGCGAGATGGGGCTGCCCGTGGTGGGCGACCCGCCGCAGGCGGTGGACCTGGTCTACGATTCCGGGGATGAGGTGCTGGGCCGGACCGGCGGGCGCGACGCGGTGCGCACCCTGCTCGGCGAGCGGCTGGCCAAGCTGAACCTGCGGCTGGCCGGCAGCAAGGGCATTCCCACGCCGCAACTGGCCCAGCTGGACCCTGCCGCACCCCAGGAGGCCCAGCGCGAGCGGTTGCTGCGCGGCTTCCGCAGCCGCATGGTGCTGGCCCTGCGCTTCTCGCGGGCGGCGCCGGCCGGCGGCGCGCCCGGCGGGACGCTGCTCAATGCCTGGTTCTACCAGAGCGATACGGGCACGCTGCTGGGCAGCTTCGCCGCGCGGGCCAACGTGCTCCTCGGCGGGAGCCTGACCGAGGCGGGCCTGCTGGACATCGAGAACAAGCTGATGCGGCCGCTGCTGACCCAGTTGCAGCCGGGCGCCCTGAGGGATTTCGAGGAGCCGGCCGCCGCGCGGCGGTTGCGCATCCGGGTGCTGGGCTTTCAGTCATACCTGGAGGAGGAGGCCTTCGAGCGGGCCTTCTTCTCGGGCACATCCAACTTCAAGGGCTTCCTGCTGTACGGGTTCGACCGGGACACGGTGACCTATGAGGGGGAATACACGGGCAACCGCGCCCGGCTCGTGGACAGCCTGCAGGGCAACACCGTGGGGGACTTCAAGATTCGGGAAGTGTTCTGGTACGACGACACCTTGGAACTGGACGTGGAACGGATCGCCTTTCCGGAGCATCTGGAGCTGCGGCCCTTTCCCCCGGCGGAGCGGCGCCCGTTGCAGACGCGCGTGATCGAGGCGTTCTTCGCCGATCATTTGCCGGACACGCTGCAGGACCCGACCTTCGAGGAGACGGAGGACAACGGGTGGTTCGACCGGGCCAACATCCTGGATTTCCAGACCACCATCTACGGCTTCGTGGATTCGCGCAGCGATCTGGACTTCTACCTGGGGGACTTTCTGCAGCCCGGAGAGGAACTGGAGATCCACTGGCAGCAGCTCGAGCGCACCAACCTGTCGCCCGCCATCCGCATCTTCGATGCCCAGCGCAACCTGCTGCACATGGCGCTGCCCAAGGGCAGCACGGTGTTCAAGGTGCGCCTGCCCAAGGGCGAGCAGCGCTTCTTCCTGGAGATCGGCGACCGCTTCGGCTACGTGCCGGGGGATGCGGGCGGCTACCTGAACTACCACTACCTGCTCGCCGTGCGCCGCCTGTCCGAGGCGGGGCAGATGGCCGGCGCCGTCACGCCACGGCGCTGAGCCGCTACTCGCCTTCCACGTATCCGCTGGGTGAGGGGAAGCGCTCGCAGAGCGTGCGCACCTCGGCGCGCACCGTCTCCGGCTCGGCCTCGCCCCGGCAGATGCGCGTGATCCAGCCGGCGATCTGCTGCATCTGCGCTTCCTTCATGCCGCGCGAGGTGGCCGCCGGGGTGCCCAGGCGCACGCCCGACGCCTTGAAGGGCGGCAGGGGGTCGTCGGGAATCGAGTTCTTGTTCAGCGTGATCCCGGCCGACTCCAGCAGCACCTGCACATCCTGGCCCGACTTGTCGAAGGAGGTCATGGTGTCGATCAGCATCAGATGGTTGTCGGTGCCGTTGGTCACCAGCTTGCAGCCCTGTTCCATCAGGTGCTCGGAGAGCGCCTTGGCGTTGCGCAACACCTGCCCCGCATAGGCCTGGAAGGCCGGTGTGCCCGCCTCCTTGAGCGCCACGGCGATGGCCATGATCTTGTTCATGTGCGGCCCGCCCTGCAAGCCGGGAAACACGGCCCGGTCGATCAGCGTGGGCAGGTTCTCCAGTGTCTTCTCCGGTGCGCGCAGGGGGTTGCCCACCTTGCCGCGGCTGAGGATCAGCGCGCCGCGGGGGCCGCGCAGGGTCTTGTGGGTGGTGGTGGTGACCACGTGAAAGCCATGGTCGAAGGGATTGGGCAGGGCCTTGCCGGCGATCAGCCCGGCGATGTGCGCCATGTCCGCCATGGCCATCGCGCCCACCTTCCCGGCAATGGCGGCGAAGCGGGCGTAGTCCAGCGCCCGCGGGTAGGCCGAGAAGCCGGCCAGGATGATCTTGGGCTTGTGTTCCAGGGCAAGCTGCTCCAGGTGGTCGTAGTCTATCTCGCCCGTCTCCGGGTCCTTCATCTTGTAGCGCACGAAGTTGAAGGCCTTGGCGGCAAAAGTGACCGGCGCGCCATGGGTCAGGTGCCCGCCGTGGGACAGGTCCATGGCCAGCACGGTGTCGCCGATGTCCAGCCAGGCCGCATACACGCACAGGTTCGCCGCCGCCCCGGAGAGGGCCTGCACCGAGGCATGGTCGCAGCCGAAGAGCCAGGTGGCACGCTCGATGGCGAGAGACTCGATCTGGTCCGTGTAGGTCTGCCCGCCGTAGTAACGCCGGCCGGGCGTGCCCTCGGCGTACTTGTTGGTCATCAGGGTGCCCAGGGCCTCCAGCACCGCCTCCGAGACGTAGTTCTCCGAGGGGATCAGCTCCAATACCGCTTGCTCGCGCAGGGCCTCCCCCTGGAGGATCTTGAACACGTCGGGGTCGGCATGGGGTAGCGCAGCGTATTTCATGGGCTTCCTTGGTCTGATGATGAGCCGGGGCCGGGCGCGCAAGGGGTTCACGGGCGTGAACCGCCGGGGCCGGCCGGGAATCCTGCCAGCGAGTCATTTCCGTTGGCGAAACATGCCATTCAAGCATGCCCGGCGCCGCATTTCCACGGGGCCGTTGCCCGCATTGCGACAGTCGTCGATTTAGCCAACCCTTTCAAAAACTTGAGAAACCGGCTAGGGAATGCGTACCATGGCTGTCATGTTTCCGCGAAGGAGTGCGCCGCCCGGGACGCTCCGCGCCGGCCGCCATGCGTGGCTGACACACTACTGAGGCTAGGATGGAACTGAGAAATCACACTGCATTGATCACGGGAGGCGCGTCCGGACTGGGCGCGGCCACGGCCCGGACGTTTCACGGGGCCGGGGCCAATGTCATGCTGATGGACCTGTCCGAGGACAACGGGAAGAAGATGATGGCCGAGCTGGGCGAGCGGGTGGGCTTCGTCAAGGGCAACGTGGTCGATGCGGACGACATGGCCCGCGCGGTGCAGGAGACCATGGCCACCTTCGGCAAGCTGCACATCCTGGTGGCCTGCGCGGGCATCGGACCGCCGGCCAAGGTGCTGGGCAAGGACGGCCCGCAGCCGCTGGAAAAATTCAGCCAAATCATCCAGGTCAATCTGATCGGCACCTTCAATGCCATCCGCATGGCCGCCGCCGAGATGGCCAGGAACGATCCCAACGACCAGGGCGAGCGGGGCGTGATGATCACCACCGCTTCCGTGGCGGCCTTCGAGGGACAGATCGGCCAGGCGGCCTATTCCGCCTCCAAGGCCGGCATCGCGGGGATGACCCTGCCCATCGCGCGGGAATTTGCCCAGACGGGGATCCGCATCATGACCATCGCTCCGGGCCTGTTCGACACGCCGCTGCTGGCCAGCCTGCCGGACGATGCGAAGAAGTCCCTGGGGGCCCAGGTGCCCTTTCCCTCGCGGCTGGGCGACCCGACGGAATTCGCCTCCCTGGCGGAGCATATCGTCGTCTCGCCCATGCTCAACGGCTCCACGATCCGGCTGGACGGGGCGATCCGCATGACAGCCCGCTAGGCGCGGGCCACAACCGGCAGGCAGGCAGGGCACACCATGAGCATCCAGCAGGCGCAATCGGGAATCGACGCCGCCACCTACGTGCGGCAGCAGGCCGAGCTGGCCCATCGGGCCTCGCGGCGGCTGGCCATGTGCACCACGGCGGAAAAGAACGCGGCGCTGGGCCGCATCGCCCAGGCCATCCAGGCGCATGCGCCGCGCATTCTGGCGGCCAATGCCCTGGACATGGAAGCCGGCCGGGCCGCCGGCATGGGCACCAAGCTGGACCGCCTGCTGCTCACCGAGGAACGCATTCAGGTCATCTGCCGGGACATCGGCAACGTGGCCGAGTTGCCCGATCCGGTGAACGAGGACATCGACGGGCGCACCCGGCCCAACGGCCTGCGTGTGCGCCGTGTGCGCGTGCCCCTGGGCGTGGTGGGCATCATCTACGAGGCGCGGCCCAACGTGACCGTGGACGCGGCGGTGCTGGCCCTGAAGAGCGGCAATGCCGTCGTGCTGAAAGGGGGCTCCGACGCCCTCCATTCCAACCGGGCCATCGTGGTCGCCATCCGCGAGGGGCTGGGCGAGGGCGCGGTGTCCGGAAATACGGTGCCCGCAGATGCGGTGCAGCTGCTCGATGCCACCGACCGGGCGGTGACCGCCGCCTTCCTGCGCATGCGCGGGCTGATCGACGTGATCATTCCCCGGGGAGGGCTGGAACTGATCCGCTTCGCCCAGGAACATGCCACCGTGCCGGTCATCGAGACGGGCGCCTCGGTGGTGCATGCCTACGTGGATGAGCACGTGGACGTGGCCCAGGCCGTGGACCTGATCGAGAATTCCAAGTGCCGGCGCGTTTCCATCTGCAATGCGCTGGACACCCTGCTGGTGCACCGGGCCGTGCTGCCCCGGCTGGCCCCGGCCCTGGGTGCGCGGCTGGCCCAGGCGCATCCGGCGGTGGAGGTGCGGGCCGACAAGGCGGCGCTGGCGGCCCTGCGTGGCCATCTGCCCGCCGACCGGCTCAGGCCCCTGGAGGCGGCGCGGGACTATGGCACCGAATTTCTGGACTACATCCTGGCCGTGGGCACGGTGGGCTCCCTGATGGAGGCCGTGGACCATATCGACCGCTACTCGTTGAAGCATACCGAGGCCATCTTCACCACGGACGCGGCGCAGGCGCTGCTGTTTCAGCGAGCGGTGGACGCGGCTTGTGTGATTCACAATGCCTCGACCCAGTTCACCGACGGCGGAGAGTTCGGGTTGGGCGCGGAGATCGGCATCAGCACCCAGAAGTTGCACGTTCGCGGGCCGTTCGCCCTGGAAGGCTTGACCACCATGAAGTGGATCGTCGATGGCACGGGCCAGCTCCGGCCCTGATCGTTTGGTCGCCAGGGGCGTATCGTTGCGGCATCGGGCGCGGTACCCCTTGACGCCCCGCACGGCGGCGCGCACACGAAAGCAATAGGCGTAAGGGCTCCATTCCATGCTGGACATCGACTATGATCTGATTCCGCTGGAGCAGGGCACCTCCGAACAAGTGGTGCGGGATGCCCGTGTGCTGGCGCGCCGGGGCCGTGTGCCCACGCTCTCCGCGGCCAACGTGGGGCGCGTGGTGGTGGTGAACCCCAATCAGGGCTATGCCCTGAACCATGTGCCCGACGACCTGCGCAAGCCCTTGCGCCGGGTGATGATGCCCATTCAGGAGGGCTCCCGCATTCTGACGGCGGCCCGGCTGGTGGAAGACATCGCCGACAGCTCCGACGAGACCCTGCATGCCGTGATCGTCGAGGCGCACTCCGACTTTCCCAACCTGGCCGATTTTCTGCGCACCCTGCCCCTGCTGGCCAAGCGCATGCCGCGCTGCCAGTTCCTGCTGCATGCGGAGATGCCGCGGCTCTACAGCCTGCTGGAATCCCAGCTTTCCCAGGCCGGGACGTTCTGCGACCTGTATTTCGACTACGACGGCGCCCCCCTGCGCGTGACGGGCACGCAGGTGCTGGGGCGCATGCTGATGGATCTGCCGCGCTACCCCACCTTCAACCGGCCCTTCTTTTCCGAGATCAAGGTCCGGGTGGGCAACCAGAGCGAATGGTTCAACCTGGAAACGGTGCGCCGGCTGTACCGCACCTACGGCGTGGGCAACGTGGATGAGCTGGACATCACGGGCAAGCTGCGGGACCGGCTGATCGTAGTGGACCTGCCCCTGGATGCCATCGAGGCGATCCGCTTTGCCGAGCAGCCGGGGGAGGCCTTCCATGCCGTGCGCCTGAAGGACGAGAAGCGCTTCGGCTCCGACTTCGCCGGCATGTCCGCCGCGGCGCGGGAGGTGACGCCCGATCAGATCGAGGCCATCTTCCGGCACCTGCCGGGCAAGAACGAGGAGGAACTGCCGTTTGCACGGGTACGCGGGCTGCGCATCAACTGCTTCGACGGCCATGTGTCCCTGCTCTGGCGGCCGGACGAACAGTACATCCCCCTGTACGAGCTGAAGGGTCTGCGCGTCGGCTGGCCCGCGCCCTCCGCCGATGGGCAGATTCCCGACGTGCGGGAGCTGGCGGCCCATGACCAGATCATGCGCTTCAATTTCGTGGTGGCCACGGAGGAACGGCGCCCGCGCTTCGGCGACGTGCGGGCCATGGTGCGCTATGGCTACCTGGGTACCCTGTACCGGGAGAATCTGGAGCGGCAGGCCAAGTTGCTGGAATTCGCCGGCCGGCTCAACGTGGCCTGCCTGGGTCCCCTGGCGGCCCAGACCTTCAAGCTGCTCAAGCCGCGCGGACTGGAGAAGGTGATACCCCGCGAGACCACGTTCTACCTGGGCGACACCCTGGAGGATATAGAAGCCTTTGGCGCCAGCCGGGAACGGCTGCGGGACGCATACAACGAGGTGATCGAGGAACTGCGCGAGCTGTTCCCGCCGGAGGGGGCCAAGGGCATCGCGCCGGACCTGATCACCCACCGCATGCCGAAGGTGCTCTCCTGGCTGCGCGGCGAGCCCCAGCCCTTTGACACCGTAACCAATGCCGAAATGGAAACGGTGTTCAAGGAGCTGCAGGCCTACGTGAAATTCTGCGAAGCCGAATTCCTGCGCCTGGAGCAGTCGGAATCCGAGGCGGCCATGAGCTTTGCCTCCCTGTTTCAGGCACAAACCACGGCGCTGCGGGCCAAGCAGCTCTCCAACCTGCTGGGTGGCCAGTACGGCCAGCTCTTCGGCGAGGACGAGTCCCCGGACTTCGTCTTCTTCGGCACCGACGGGGAATTCGACGAGAATGGCGAGAAATACTTCCTGCCCGGCATTTCCTGGGCCGAGGTGTTCCAGGATGCGGACCTGCAGCAGCTTTACGAGGAGAATGATTTCGAGTTCAGCGTGTTCCTGGAGGAGCAGCTCAGCGTGATGAGCTATCTGCGCTCCCAGGAGCATCCTTCCGAGGCCGCCGGCTTCGAGGAGCGCTACTTCCGCACCCGGGCCGACGAGGTGCGCGAGGAATTGCGCGTGCTGCGCGAGCGCATCGGGCTGGGCGAGACGGGCGCCAGCGAGGAATACCGGCGCGCCTGCGCCGAGTTCGAGGCCATGCACCGCCAGGAGCTGGAGACCTTCAAGGAAGAGGAGCGCCACGTCAGCGAGCAGCTCATCGACCAGGAAACCGACTACTTCGATGCCCTGGCGCGGGTCACGCGCTATTTCGGCGAAGGCTCCCTGTCGCCCGAGGAACTGCTGGAAGGCGGCGACTACATCGAGGTGATGGACCGGCAGATGGTGCAGCGTGCGCGGGAGGTGCTGCAGAATTTCCGCAAGGTGCTGGTCGCCACCGCGGAGCAGGCCAACCGCATACTGCTGCAGAAGCTGCCCCTGCTCAAGGCGTTTCTGGAAAACCTGCGCAACGCGCGCAAGGCCCAGTTCGACCTGCTGCGCGCCGAATTCCTCAAGGGCCTGGCGGAAGACTATGCCAAGGCCAAGACCCGGGCCCTGCAGGAGATGGCCGAGCTGCAACGCATGAGCCGCGAACAGTGGGGCGAGGTGGACACCAACCTGCGCAAGCGGCGCATCGCGGCCAAGGGCGAGCTGGAGGAGTACAAGCTCAACGTGAGCCGGCACGTGAGCGAAAGTCAGCAGGAGATCACCAACCTGCGCGACAGCGTGCGCAACATCGCCCAGACCATCCAGGCGCCCCTGCGACTGGGCAGCGACGACGGCGCGGAGGTCGCGCTGGTCGGTCAGATGGAAGAGCGCATGGCCAAGGCCGAGACGGCCATCGGCAATATCGCCGCGTCCCAGAAGACCGCGCGGCAGAGCCTGGATGCCTTCCGCCTGCTCTACCGCCGGCAGAAGGAGCGCATGATCGAGCTGTTCGTCGCGGCCAACAAGCTGCTGCTGCTCGAGCAGCTGCAGGAGCCGACCATGGCCAAGGTGGCCCAGAGCCAGGCGATTACCGCGCCCCTGCTGCCCGTGCCGACGGTGCCCAAGGCCGAGCCTGTGAAGATGCTCCAGGCCCAGCTCATCGGCTTCAACCAGCGGCTGGCCGCGGTGGGCGAGGAGCTGCAGGACTTCTCGGCAAAGGAGCGCTTTCTGGACAACGTGCGGGACAAGCTGCGCGAGTTCCAGAATTTCCAGGAGATCAACCACAGCTTCCAGGAGGCCGTCACACGCAAGCGCATGTCGCAGCAGGCCGTGATTACCATCAACAATCGGCTGGAGGAGCTGAACGACGAGGCGCGGCGCCTGCCGGAGATCATCGCCACGCGCATGGTGCCGGCTTACCGCGTGATCAACGAGGGCGTGTTCATTCCCAATGCCGAAAAGCGCATGCGCCACTTCCAGCGGGCCTTGAGCTTCGTGGGCGAGCTGAAGCGGCTGTCCTTCGAGGACCTGCGGCGGGAGTTCATGGAGCGCTCCATCTTTCGGCGTTTCCATGCGGCCCAGTTCCGCAAGGGCGCCTACTTCGGCATGAATCCGGAGATGCCCATCTTCGGCAAGCTCAGCAACATTTTTCCCGGGCTCTCCACCTTCCACAACCGGCTGCGGGCCAATCTGCCCAAGCTGGGGCACAAGCCGGCGGAGATTGTGCTGGAGAAGCTGCCCAGCACGCGGGCCGGCGGGATCATCCAGTACTGCCAGGAGCTCAGCGAGAAGCCGCCCCACAAGCGCTTCACCTACCTGATCCTGCCGGGCACCCTGTCCCTGCCCCAGGCGCTGGACATCATCCACAACAAGGATGCCATCTTCGGTGGTCTGCCCCAGCTGATCCTGATCTACATGAGCAAGTTCGACAGCCGCGCCATCCGGGATGACGATGCCATGCGCGAGCGCTATTTCCGCGCCATCCGGCACAACGTGATCATCAACATGAACCGGCGCAACTTCGTGGACAACCCGGATGCCATCGCCGGCGCGCTGCTGGACGAGACGTTGGGCTGCGCCTTCGACTTTCCCCGGGACCAGCTCAGGAAGCAGGCGCCCGGCGCCAAGCGTGCGGCGGAGTGAAGATTCTCATCAGTTCCTGTGTGCGGTGGTGGAATGCCGAGGCGGCCTACGCGGCGGTGCTGGCCGATGGCCTGCGTGCCGAGGGGCATCAGGTGCACGTGCTCACGCGCCCCGGCACACGCAATCACGATCAGCTCAGCGCCCGCGGGCTGCCGGTCATCACGGCGCCCCGGCTTCATCCCGACGCACCCTGGCGCTGGCCGGGCGAGGTGCGCCGTCTGCGCCGCTGGCAGCAGGCCCAGGGGATCGAACTGGTGGACGTGTTCCATGCCGCCGAGCTGCCCTTGCATCTGCTGGCCGCGCGCGGGGCGGGAGGGCCGGCGGTGGTGCGCACGCGGGGCACGGCCCGCCCCGTCAGCGCCCATGCGCTCAACCGGGCGGTCTACAACCGCTGGTGCGCCGGGGTGATCACGTCCGCCGAGCTGCTGCGCCGGGAACTGCTGGAACGGCTCGGCACACCACCGGAGCGCGTGTCCACGATTCACTACCCGGCCCTGCCCGTGCCCGCGGCACAGCCGGGGGAGGCTGCGGCCGGGCGCGCCGCACTGCTGCGCGGGCTGCACCTGCCGGATGATGCGTTGCTGGTGGGTATCGTGGGCCGCGTGGCCCGGGAGAAGGGGCATCGCGTATTGCTGGAGGCCTGGCGCGAGGTGGCGGGGCGGCATCCGCGGGCCGTGCTGCTGATCGTGGCCAAGGGCTATCCGGGGGAGGCCGCCGAGCGGGCACACCTGGAGGCCCTGGTAGGGGCGCTGGGCCTGGCCGAACGGGTGCGCTGGCTGGGCTTTCGGGAGGATCTGCCTGCCGTGATGCGGGGGCTGGACGTGGGTGTGGTGCCCTCCCTCTCCTCGGAGCTGAACTGCCGCGTGGCCATGGAATTCTTCGCGGCGGGGACACCCGTGGCGGCATTCCCCACCGGGGCGCTGCCGGAAGTGATCGCCCACGGGGAGAGCGGCCTGCTGGCCCCCGACCATTCGGCGCCGGCGCTGGCCGGCCTGCTGGGGGCATTGCTGGGCGATGGGGTCTTGCGGGAGCGGTTGGGCCGGGGCGCGGCGGCGGCGGCCGCGGGGCGCTTCGCCCCCCGGCGCTTCCTGACGCAGACGCTGGCCGTGTACGAGGCTGCCCTGGCCCGGCGCCGCGGGAGTGTCGCACAGGGGTAACCCGGCCGGCGGCGCCATGGGGGTAGCGCGGTGCGCACATTCCTGCTTGGATAGGAGAAGGCCTGCTTGGACTGAACCTTGCCCGCTCGCGGAGCGGCAACGGCCCCAGAGGGGACCGGCATGGCAGCACATCATCGGGGACGGCCATGAAACAGCTCATGTTGGAGATGGCAGAGGCAAACCAGTACATCAACCGCCGCTGGCTCCGGGTGCTGAACGAGATCCCGATGGAAGACCTGGATCGACCCCAGGGCGCCTTCTTCGATTCGATCTTCGGCACGCTGAACCACATCCTGCTCACCGACCGCATCTGGGTGGGGCGCATCACCGGACAGTTGTTTCCGTTTCAGGAGCTCTCCGAGCGTATCTGCGAGACCCAGGAGGAGTTCGCGCGGGAGCGCACACGCGTGGATGACGTGCTGCTGACGATGGTGTCCCAGGAGGAGAACTTCAGCCGCGAAATCGCCTACCGCACCTCCGGCGGACAGGAATATCGCCAGCTCATGTTCCAGGTGCTCTCCCATCTGTTCACCCACCAGCATCACCATCGCGGTCAGGTGGCGCAGATGTGCAGCGAGCAGAATATCGATGTGCCCGAAGGCGGCATGCTGGCGTACTACCGGGCCATCGAGAGCTGAGCTGCGCCGGATGCCCATGGCCAACCTGAATCCGCAACCTCTCCGTCCCCGCCGGCGTGTGCCGGAATGGTGCGCCCTGGCGGTGCTGGCGCTGCTGTGGGCCCTGCCCGCGCAGGCTCAGCGCAGCGACGAGCCCCTGGGGCCGGGCACGCAATTCGTCCGCCCGCCGCGCCGCGAGGCCCCCGCTGCACCGGCAGAGACCCTGCCCCCGCCCAAGCCGCCGGAAGCGCCGGCCCCACCGGCGCCGCCCCAGACCCCGGAAGCGCCGCCCGCGGCGCCCCCCGCCGCGCCGCCGGCCGCCGCTGCCCAGGAGCCGAGCCGCTTTCCCACGGTATTTCTGCTGCTGGATGCCTCCGACTCCATGCTCAACAAGGACGGTCCCAGCGGCCGCACGCACCTGGACGAGGCAAAGGGCGCGTTGGTGCAGATGCTGCGCGACATGACGCCGGAGACGCGGGTGCAACTGTGGTCCTTCAATTCCCGCATGTGGCCCGTACCGGTGGGCAACCTGCCGCCGGGGCGGTTCGCCTCCCTGGAGACCCCGGGCATCCGCAAGGAACTGATCTCGCAGGTGCGCGACATCCGCGCCATGGGCGGAACCAATCTGTATGCATCGGTGGTGAAGGCGCTGGGCTACTTCAGCGAGCCGGCGCAGCAGGCGCTGTACCGCTCCGGCGAGCGTTTTCCGGTGCTGGTGATCGTCTCGGACGGGGAAGACAGCGGGCGCACACGGGAGACCATGGAGAGCGTGATGGAGGCCAAGGCGGAGCATTCGCTGGTGAACATCACCACCATCGGCTTCCGCGTGCCCGGGGAATCGCAATGGGCAGCCCAGCTCTGCCGCATCGCCTCATCCCCCAAGGGCTGCGCCACGGCAGGCGATGCCGAGCGGCTGGAGGCCCTGCTCAAGACCTTCTACAAGCCCCTCGCCCCCTAGGCCGTCCCCCGTCCGCGCACCCTTGGGGTGCGCCATGGCCTGGCGCATGACGCGCTCAGCCCGCCTTGGCGGCGGCGAGCAGGTCCTGCAACATGACCTCGAAGTCCCTCGCCCGGCTGGTGTCGGCGTGCATCTCCCCAAAGCGGCGCAGGCGGACGTTTCCCTCGTGATCGACCAGATAGAAGCTGGGCCAGTAGCGATTCCGCAGGCCCTTCCAGAAGGCGTGGTCGTTGTCCATGTAGATGGGCTGGTCCAGTCCGTACTTGGCCGCGGCCCGCTCCACGACGGCGCGTTCCTTCTCGTGGTCGAATTCGGGGCTGTGCACACTGATCACGCGCAGGCCCTTGTCGCCGTACTGCTCCTTGATCCCGTGGACCCACGGGAAGCTGCGGATGCAGTTGATTCAGACCGACGTCCAGATCTCGACGAGCACCACCTGCCCGCGCAGATCGTCGCGGCTGAGCGGCGGGCTGTTGAGCCAGGCGGACGGCTGCTGGTGCTTGAATTCCGGCATGGCCAGCGGTGCCTCGGCCGCCCCGCGCCAGGGCAGCGCGGCGGACAGCAGCAGCGCGGCGCCGAGCAGCAGGCTCGCCGTGAGCAGCGGTGGCGTGGCCGGCAGGCGCCGGCGGCGCGACGGGAATGGGAACGATGAATTGCGGCGCATGGGTCTTCTCCCCCTGCAATGGGTCCTTGCCACGTGGGTGCAGCGGCGCGGCGCGATGCTGTGCGGCCGGATGCCCCCGGCCCATGGGCAGCCCGCGGCGCCTTCGGTGAGCAGTATGACAGGGAAATGTCACAATTCCGTCTCGTGCGTCGCGGCGGCCTGGGCGAGATCGTGCAGGTTGATGTGATTGACCATGAAATGCAGCAGAATGGCCGGCCACAGGGAGCCGCTGAGGTCGGTCAGCAGCCCCAGCAGCAGCCCCATCCCGAAGGTGAAGGCTGTCCAGGGCAGCAGCACCCGGCGGTAGGGAAAATGGAATGCCGCGAACAGCGCCGCGCCCAGCCACAGCCCCATGCGCGGATGGAGCACGCCGCGAAACAGCAGCTCCTCGCCAAAGGCGGACAGCAGGGCCAGCCAGAGAATGGTGGCGGGCCGCAGCGGTCCCAGGGCCTCGCTCATCGTGCGGTGCAGGGCGCGCCCCCAGCCGGTGTGCCGGGAGACCACCCGCCCGCCCAGGATCACGAGCAGCCCGATGCCGCAGGCGGCGCCCAGGCCCACGGCCAGCGGCTCCCAGGCGGTCGGCCGCAACAGGTCGGGCGGCTTGAGCCACAGGATGGCCAAGCCCATGGGGGCATAAATGCACACGGCCAGCCGCAGAATGCTGCGGTCCCGGGGAGCGTCGGGCATGGGTAATGCTTTCCCTGAATACCTGATGCATGGGGCGCGCGGCGGTCGGAGCGCCCGGCTTTTTTGCGACTCTAACACGACTCGCACCCGGACGGGACGTTTGTGTGGCGCTTTTTCGCAATGTCCACCGTCAGGCGCCGGCCGATGAGGCGGTGCGGCCCGGCGCTGGTGTTGGTTGCGGGGGGTCGGCGGCGTTGGTACCATGGAGATTCCGGTGAGCCCCGCGCGGGGTCAGGAATCTTGTGTCATCCCAGAGCGTTGGCCCAATGACTGCCGCGGCGGGACGAATCCTTCAGGCACGGCATCTCAATCAGGCAGCCACAGCCCATGCGTGAAAGCACGTCATCCGCCCGCCCCGGCCGCAACGATCCCTGCTGGTGCGGCAGCGGCAAGAAATACAAGAAGTGCCACTTCAGCGTGGACACCGCTGGTGGCGCCATCAAGGCCCCGCGTCCGGAACGCCCGCGCGGCCATGACGTGATGATCAAGTCGCCGGGGCAGATCGAGGGTATCCGCCGGGCCTCCCAGCTCACCCGGGAAATCCTGGACATGCTGACCCCGCGGGTGGTGCCGGGGGTGACGACCGACCAGATCAATACCTGGGTGCACGAGCACACCATCGCCGCGGGGGCCACGCCGTCGCCGCTGAACTACAAGGGCTTCCCGAAGAGCGTGTGTACCTCGATCAACGAGGTGGTATGCCACGGCATTCCGGAGGATCGGGAATTGAGGGACGGGGACATCGTCAATATCGACGTAACGTGCACGTTAGACGGCTACTTCGGCGATGCGAGCCGCATGTATCTGGTGGGCAATGTATCGCCGGAGGCCCGGCGGCTGGTACAGGTGACCAAGGCGTGCCTGGAGCGGGGCATCGCCGTGGTGGCGCCGGGGGGCTTCATCGGGGATATCGGGGCGGCCATCGAGGCCCATGCCAAGGCCAACGGGTTCTCCGTGGTGCGCGACTTCGTGGGCCATGGCACCGGCGTCCGCTTTCACGAGGAGCTTCAGGTGCCCCACTTCGGCCGCAAGGGGACGGGGCAGCCCCTGGTGCCGGGCATGGTGTTCACCATCGAGCCCATGATCAACATGGGTGACTGGCCGGTGCGCATCCTGGCGGACGGCTGGACGGCCGTGACCGCCGACGGCTCCCTCTCCGCCCAGTTCGAGCACACCGTCGCCGTCACCGAGACGGGCGTGGATGTGCTGACGGCCTGACGCGCGCCCGGCCTGCCACGGCGGCAACCATTCCCATGGCAGCATGGGGCGGACCGCGTCTCGCAGCGCACGGCCGCCCACAAGCCCCTATTCAGATACAGTCTAGCCGCGGGGAATGAGCCGCACGAGCTGCACGGCATGCTGGTATTGCCGCTGCGCCTGCTGCTGCCACGCGGCGCGCAGTTCCTCCTCCAGGCCCACCTGGGCCGAGCGTTCGCACAGCCGCAGGCCGTTGTGCACGGCCTGGAACACCCGGTAGACGGGCAGGGTCCTGTCCAGGTCCCGGTCCTTGGCGGCGGTGGCATAGCGCTTCACGAACAGCTCGGCCAGCTCGTCCTCTCCCGCCAGGGCCAGGGCATTGACCAGGGCCGCCACATCGTTGGTGGCGTCGAGCATGCGGTACTTGGCCTGCCCGTCCAGGGGTGACACGGCCAGCACGTCCTTGCCGCGCACATGGATGTGCTCGGGCACGAAGGCCCCGTGGCCATCGACGATGCGGCCCTTCTTGACGCGGCGCAGGAACAGCTTTCGCGATTCCTCGATGAAGCGCATGGTGGGGCGCGTCACCACTTCCAGCATGGTCTCGCTGAGCGCGGTGCCAGTGTACTTCTTGGACTGGTAGAAGATCTCCTCCAGCAGCCCGCGCAGATGCTCCGGCCGCCCCGCCGTCTCGGCAGTGCCCGCCGGGGCCGGATGCTCCGCATGCAGCGCCGCCAGAAAGCGCGCCACGCGCCCGATCACGGTGGGCGTACAGCGGCCGGCCTCCAGCAGATGATTCAGCCAGTGCTGGGTGGAAAGCTGGGAGATGCGCAACACGTAGTCCGCCGCGTCGCCCTGGCCGCCCAGCACGAATCCGCCGTCGCGGCGCACCAGGGGCAGTGCCTCCACGGTCAGCCCGGGTGCCCAGCGCCGGCCCAGGGTGGCCGCCTCTTGCATGAAGGCTTCCTTGATGGCCAGGCTGGAATAGACGGGACTGGGCTTGCGAATCTTGTACACGTCCGTCCCGGTCTTGTAGAAATACGAGTCCGGGCTCTCTTCGAACTTGATCTTGCGGGAGACCTGGGGATACATGGCCGGGTCCATGAGGGCCTTGTGGAATTCCGGATAGGCGCGTTTTCTCATGGCAGTCTGCCGAATCGTTGCGAAGGATAAGTGTCTCCTGGACTGTCCGGCGGCACCCGGACAGCAAGCAAACCGCGCATCTCGGCCGCCCAAGCGGTAGACTCAGACCCTTGCGGGGATGCCGGAGCGGCCGTTCCCGCCAGCGTGGGCGCGGGGGTATTGCTTTAGAATGTATGGCGATTTTACACGGTCCCACCGAAAAATCACAATTCCACCAGCCGATGCCGCGGCGCACCCGGCCAACGAGAGGAAACCACCATGGCAACCGGGCCTGCACCAGAACGACTGCTGATCATCGGTGGCGGCGTGGTGGGTCTGGCCGTGGGGTGGAAGGTGGCCCAGCGCGGCGTGGCCGTGACCATCCTGGAGCGGGGCCAGGCCGGGCGCGAGGCCTCCTGGGCCGCCGCGGGCATGCTGGGCGCCGCGGCGGAGGCCCACTTTCAGGATGCGCGCAACGTGCCCCTGCGCAATGCCAGTCTGGCCCTGTACCCGGCGTTCGTGCGGGAGCTGGAGGCGGCGACGGGACAGGACGTGGACTATCGCACCGAGGGCACCATCGAGTTGTCCCTGGAGGCGGACCATACCGCCGAGCTGCGCCGGCACTACGACTACCAGCGGGAGCATGGGCTGCCCGTGGAATGGCTCAGCGGCGACGCGGTACGCGAGCTGGAGCCGCAGCTCTCCAACTATGCGGCCGCCGGCGTGCTGTGCGCGGCCGATCATCAGGTGGACAACCGGCGCCTGGTCACGGCCCTGCGCGCGGCCTTTTTGGGGGCGGGGGGCGAACTGCACGAGCAGACCGAGGTGGAGCGGCTCATCGTCGAGCAGGGCCGCTGCGTGGGGGTGCTGGCCGCCGGCGAGCGCCGGCCGGCGGATGCGGTGCTGGTGGCGGCGGGGAGCTGGTCGGGCATGGTGGGGGGACTGCCCCCCGCCGAGCGGCCGCCCGTGCGGCCCGTCAAGGGGCAGATGCTGGCCCTGGGCGCCCCCGATGTCGCCTACGTGCGGCACGTGATCCGCACGCCGGATGTCTACATCGTCCCCAAGAGCGATGGGCGCATCGTGCTGGGAGCCACGGTGGAGGAGATGGGCTTCAACCGCGAGCTCACGGCGGGGGGCATCTACGAGCTGCTCAAGGGCGCCTGGGAGGCCATGCCGGGCGTGTATGACCTGCCCATCGTGGAGATGTGGTGCGGCTTCCGCCCGGGCAGCCGGGACGATTCGCCCCTGTTGGGCGCCACCGGCCTGCCGGGCCTGTACATGGCCTGCGGGCACTACCGCAACGGGATTCTGATGACGCCGGGCACCGCCGTGCACATGGCCACGTTGCTGGTGGACGGCACAACCCCGGAAGTGTTAAAGCCCTACGACCCACGGCGTTTCGCGTCGGTTTAAGCGACCCAAGCCGGGCCCTGCGCCCCGTTTTCCCATGAATGTGCTGATCGTCGACGACTCGGAGGCTTCGCTGCAATACCTGCGGCGCGTCGTGGTGGCATGCGGTCACACGGTGGTGGGCGAGGCGCGGGACGGCGCCGGCGCGGTGCGCCAGTACGGGGCGCTGCGACCGGACGTGGTCGTGATGGACCTGATCATGCCCACCATGAACGGGCTGGAGGCGCTGCGGGAGATTCGCGACGCGGACCCCGCCGCCCGCGTGGTGCTGGCCAGCTCGGCCCAGTCCAGCGATGCCGCCCTGGAAGCGGAGCAGCTCGGTGCGCGGTTCTTCCTCTACAAGCCCATCGAGCAGGAGCAGCTGGCCCATGTGCTTGACGTGCTGGCCGGCGCCCAGGACGGCCAGGCGGACTAACGCAGCACGCGCTCCACGGCCTTGCGCCAGTCGCTGAGGCGGCTCTGGCGCCAGTCCTCGCTGGTGGCCGGCTCGAAGATGCGGTCCACCCGGCGCAGCGCCGCCACCTGTTCCAGGGAATCCCAGAACCCGGTGGCCAGCCCGGCCAGGTAGGCGGCGCCCGCGGCGGTGGTTTCCAGCACCTGGGGCCGGTCCACGGGCAGGCCCAGCACATCGGCCTGAAACTGGCACAGGAAGTTGTTGGCCGTCGCGCCGCCATCCACGCGCAGCGCCGCCGGGGGCGTCACGCCGTCGCGCGCCATGGTATCGACCAGATCGCGGGACTGATAGGCGATGGATTCCAGCGCGGCGCGCACGATGTGCTCGCGGGTCGTGCCGCGGGTCAGCCCGACCAGCGCCCCGCGCGCTTCCGAAGCCCAATGGGGCGCCCCCAGGCCCACGAACGCCGGCACGAACATCACGCCCCCCGTGTCCGGCACGCCGCCGGCCATGGCCTCGCTGTGCGCCGCATGGGGCAGGATGCCCAGGCCGTCGCGCAGCCATTGCAGCGCCGCGCCGGCCACGAACACCGAGCCTTCCAGGATGTAGGCGTTTTCCTCGCGCACCTGCCAGCCCATGGAGGTGATCAGACCATGGGCGGAATGCACGGGCTCGGCACCCAGGTTGAGCAGGGCGAAGCAGCCCGTGCCGTAGGTATTCTTCAGGTCGCCGGGCCGATGGCAGCCCTGGCCGAACAGGGCCGCCTGCTGATCCCCGGCGATGCCCGCCAGGGGCGCGGCGGCCCCGAACACCGACGCGTCAACCGCCCCGTAGGGGCCGGCCGAGGGCACGATCTCCGGCAGCACGGCGGCCGGAATGCCGAAGTAGTCCAGCAGTGCCGCATCCCAGTCCCGCGTGTGGATGTTGTAGAGCAGAGTGCGGCTGGCGTTGCTGTGATCGGTGATGTGCAGACGGCCCCCGGTGAGCCGGAAGGCCAGCCAACTGTCGATGGTGCCGAAGCACAGGTCGCCCGCCTCTGCCCGGCGGCGCAGGCCCGGCACCTCGTCGAGCAGCCAGGCCAGCTTGGTGGCGGAGAAATAGGGGTCGGCCACCAGGCCGGTGCGCTCGCGCAGCATGGGCTCGTCGCCCCGCTCGCGGATGGCGCGGCACTGCTCGGCGGTGCGGCGGCACTGCCACACGATGGCGCGGTGCACCGGCGCGCCCGTGGCCCGCTCCCACAGGCACACGGTTTCCCGCTGGTTGGTGATGCCCACGGCATGCACGTCGCCGGGCGCCAGCCCGGCCTGGGCCAGGGCATCCACGGCGGTCTGGCGCTGGGTCTGCCAGATTTCCGCCGCATCGTGCTCCACCCACCCCGGCTGGGGATAGTGCTGGGTGAATTCCCGTTGCGCAATGGCTATAATGGCGCCGGTGCGGTCAAATAGAATGGTCCGCGAACTGGTGGTCCCCTGATCCAGGGCCATGACGACGGTACCCATGGAGGCAGCTCCTGGTGATCGCGATAGGCAGGGCGGCAGCGGGTCGGGCCGCCCTGCACGAAGATTGCACGCCACTCCCGAGCAAACCTGGCACGGATGTCCAGCAGTGGTAGCGTGCCGGCCAATGGCCCGCCCTCGACCGCCCGTCGTGCAGGTGCTCAACCCCGTGCAGCCTACGAGCCCATGGCTACTCCATCATCAACGGCATCGATTCAGATCGTCAACGTCGATCTGGCGCCGGAGCGGCAGACGCTGCTGCGCGACAAGCTGCGCGAACTGTTCAAGACCCTGGGGCGCAAGGCCAAGCAGAAGCGGGAACTGATCTACACGGTCAACGCGGACGGCACGGATATCGACAATGTGCTGCGCCGCAACCCGGCCGCCGATGTGCTGTTCACCGGCTTTGCCTACGACACCCAGGTCTCCGAGGCCTACAAGCGGGATCTGAGTGTTGACGCGACGCTGGATCTGACCAGCGTGGACCCGGGGCTGCGCTATCCCATCATCGCCGAATACCGCAAGCATGTCGCGGAAGGAAAGTTCCGCCATCGCAAGCTGTTCCTGGTGGGCGACATCTACGATCGCCTGTGCCAGGTGGTGCGCTCGGACATTCCCGTGCGCCTCTCCGTGTACACCAACGAGCAGCGCAGCGAGGCCTCGCAACCCATGCCCATCTCGTCGGTCAACCGGCTGGCGCCCCACAGCGACAAGGTGCCGCCGCCGGAGGGCAAGATCGACGTGGCCCAGATTCACCGCCTGTGGATCGCGGACATTCCCTTCGACGGCGTGGTCAACATGCCCGAGGTGGGCAACCGCTTCGTGCTCGGCGACAGCACGGTGATCGACACCATCCGTCAGCTCTTCTCCATGGAAGGCGTGCGGGAGGTGATGACCCGGGAGTTTCTCCAGGAGGAGCAGCTCACCTTCGTGCGCTCCAAGCGCGTGTTCATCCTGCTGGAGCCCGACCTGGAGCTGATCCTCACCGAGCGGCTGACCTTCGACAAGATGAGCGCGCTGTACCAGCACCACACGCTGGAGGAGGCCAAACGCACCCTGGAGACGGGCAAGTCGCGGAGCCTGGTGGAGTTTTTCGAGACCCAGGGCTACGACATCCTCTTCGAGATTTTCGACCAGGACGAGCGCGACAGGGTGCTCATTGCCGTGCTCGGCGACAAGCTGGGCGAAATGCTGGAGCGGGAGATCGCCACCCAGAAGTCCGCGCTGACGCTGATGGATGAGGGCAGCCTGGAGAGCCTGCTCTACAAGGTGCCCGAGGCGCTGATGACGCGGCTCGTCGACGGAG
>Ga0326597_10001231_pt1 | contig 41921 bp, 37 predicted proteins | sample RVTome_12_FD_203789 | JGI IMG/M metagenome (GOLD analysis project Ga0326597, IMG submission 203789) | Soil microbial communities from uranium-contaminated site in the Upper Colorado River Basin, Wyoming, United States - RVT100D185 | ecosystem: Environmental > Terrestrial > Soil > Contaminated >... | reverse complement strand
AAACAATATTTAAGTGGTCTTTATAGCGCTGGAAGTATGTCCAATAAGCAACTTGCGAGTGTTGGAAAACTTCTGAGTGGAGAAATTGTCGAACATCAATTTGATAGCAGATTTGTAATGCAAAAGGTGTAAGCGTTATATTTGCCCCAGATCTGTTGGTTTAAGACAAATAGTTCGAATTGGTTGCAGATGGGTCCGATGTTTTCTTAATACGTTGGCTTTTAGATAGTTGGGGATATGAAAATATAATAAAAGCCTTTTAGATTTTCATGGAAAATGTTATGGAATCAAACCGTGTAACAAATGCACTCATTGACTAAATTTGAGTGCATTTGTTACAATGCAAATTATAAAGTGTCATTATTCGTGATTAGTATGGACACCATTGTAGATATCACGATTGTGTATATTGCTTTGAAGAGCTCTTTAGACCTTATTTTGATCTTTTTAGCACTGCTTGGAGGCCAGGCAATCGCTGCCCCTATTCAGGGGCTGCTATCAGACTTTTTTAGCCTAAAGAACTCTCTACTACTCCCAATACTAATGGGCTTTTCCAAAAAAATAAAGCCTGTCAAAACAATTGTTCACAAAAGTCTATTTTTGAGATAAAATGGTTTTTTCTTTTTACTGAAAACAAAGATTAAAGGAGAAATTTATGGCTCTGCAAGTATACGGTTACCCTTCTATAGTTCAAGGCTCTATGATTCAAGGATCCATTGCTCAACAAAATGAGTTTTTTAGGCAGATAAATTCTACCGGAGAAATGAGTTCAGTGAAGGGTAACAGATTATATGAGAGAGCTGATGGCTCTATAGGGTTGGCTGAAAAATCTATTGGATATGTAATTGGTGAACAACTAGCCCCTATTATAGAGTCTGTTAGCTTTACGATAAAAAGTTTTTTTGGTTATTTGAAAGAACGGGTCAAGAAAGATGATGAGTCGTGTTTAGATAGAGTGGCTTTTGGCCTTACAGCAAGTATAGTTGTGCAGCATCCTTGGCCAGCGATTTTAGAGACTACTGCTTGTTTTTTTCCTCCCGTTAATGCCCAGAAGATGCAAAGCACTCGTTCTCGAATTTTGCAAGACATGAATCGAGTGAGAGGGGATGCGGGGGTAAAGACAATAGAAACCGTCGATGCTGAAAGATATAAGAGCGCGCCCACAGGAGCCGATCCCATTTTATCACAGCTTGAAGCAACCAAATTATCACAGCTTAAAGCAACCAAAGTAAAAATGCTTTCCGAGTTTGTTGGAATACTTCCTTCGAACATCCAAAAGATGTTGGAGTCATCCAGTGGATACAACTGGATAGAAATCATTTTAGATGGGATTAAAAATGTTTTTCTAGATTTTACTCAAATCAATGCGCCCACCGGACAGCTGGAGGAGGTACTGAAAGAGGCAGAAATTAAATATTGGATGACTATTGTCTATGATAAATACTCAGAGATATTTCCCGAGCCACAATGTGCGTGGAATGGACAGGGAGCTATCGATTATTCCTATGAAATCAATATCATGAGAGAGACGCTAATTAGTTATGGCTACAGCCTTGGCCAGGGAACCCCCTTGGAGTTTCTGAACTCTCTGAAGGAAAGTGGTGTGTGTCAGGGAGGCTCTTGTCGCTGGGAGCATTAGCGACAATCTCTAAAGAGGCTCTGACAAATCTTCCATGTGGAATCATCAAATTCATCATAAAGTCTCCTGTTAATCGTGATTTGCCATGTGAACATATATGGAAGCAGACTCTTTATCGCTTAAATTTTTTATTCTTAAGCTAAACTTGCAATAGGAGTCGCCTTTCCATTTACTTGAGCTACTATAAGGCCCATGATAAAGAACCGTCTCTTCACCATAACTTTTTCGTGTCACTGTAACTGCTACACTCCCGGGGTAATCGCAACTGTGTTCTTTACTCCACGCTGTTGTTCCCCTTTTACAGAGCGCTAGCTGTTCCGTTCCCCCTTCGATATAAAATTCTGTTCCAGGAGGCAAATCGACCACCCCTTGATAACTATTCCATGCTGCCATAGCTACGGGCAAACTCACTGCCTGATTGATTTTGGAAAACAGAGCCATTATGCCATTATGTGTATCAGCTACCTTGACCCGTTCTTTCAAATAACCAAAACCTTTTCCTATATAACAAAAAAAACTTTTTGTTATAGAGCTAACAGACTCTATAATAGGGGCTAGTTGTTCACCAATTACATATCCAATAGATTTTTCAGCCAACCCTATAGAGCCATCAGCTCTCTCATATAATCTGTTACCCTTCACTGAACTCATTTCTCCGGTAGAATTTATCTGCCTAAAAAACTCATTTTGTTGAGCAATAGATCCTTGAATCATAGAGCCTTGAACTATAGAAGGGCAACCGTATACTTGCAGAGCCATAAATTTCTCCTTTAATCTTTGTTTTCAGTAAAAAGAAAAAACCATTTTATCTCAAAAATAGACTTTTTGTAAACAATTGTTTTGACAGGCTTTATTTTTTATCTCATTAGGGTTCACCCTGGGGTTGCCCCCGAAAAAGTGGGCTACTAACTGACCTTGCCCTTCCTTTAATCCAGCTCTAGATAGAGGTTGATCTTGCTATCCTTTAGCGGAGGCAAAGAACTCGTAAAAGTTTAAAATTAAATTTTTAGAAGTTTATATGAGACAGCAAAGAAAATATGATAAAGAGTTTAAAATAAATGCAGTAAAGCTTTGTGAAACAAGTAATAAACCATTAAAGCAAATAGCAGATGATTTAGGGTAGGGGGATTTTATTCGATCGATTCATAAAATTGGAATGAGAGAGGGTGTTTATTGGACAGTAGGAGCATTGTTTATAGTCGCTAAATTTCAAAGGACTGGCATAGGGCAGTTTGTAGTTCATAAATTATTTACTTAGTTTCCCCGGAAAATGGGAAGTTATGCACATACCGGAGAGAGTAGCTGTCATCTAAAGCACGGTTTATAATTGACTTATTATTAGAGTCATATATTTAAAGAGGCGCGCAAACAGTGTAAACTTGCTTTGCTAAGGTTGATTGAGATATAATTAAGCCTAATTTTAAATTTTATTTTATTATGCAACCTATCTCTGTAGAAAAAATTTCTTTACTAGATGCGCTAAGTACATTCTATCCTGATAGCTCTAAACGTACGCTTAGGATATGGCTTAAGAATAAGCGTGTATCGGTTAACGGTTCTCTTGCCACTATGCCTAATCAATTAATCGATAAAAACAGCATAATCTCAGTAGGCAAAGTGATACCTGTATTAGAACAGGGGTTAAAAATCATTTACGAAGATGATCATCTAGTGGTGCTAGATAAACCATCAGGTTTGTTAAGCGTGCCCTTAGATAAAGGTAGATCGGTTAATGCGTGGATGATTTTAAAGCAGTATTGTCAGTATCACGTCTATCCTGTGCATAGAATTGATAAAGAAACATCGGGTGTGATGGTATTTGCTAAAACCCATGCGGCTAAAGAAGGTCTAAAACGTCTATTTAAAGAGCATGATTTAACTAGAGAATATATCGCTTTAGTAGAAGGGCACTTAGCTGAAGAAAAAGGGGTTTGGAAAAGCTATTTAGTTGAACAAGAAAATTTAGATGTTACTCCTACAGATACAGAGCAAGGCTGTCTAGCTATTACCCATTATGAGGTGCTACGAACAAGTGCAAAGTGTAGCTGGCTAAAGCTTATTTTACATACTGGTAGAAAGCATCAAATCCGTGTGCAGAGTAAAGAAGCGGGGCATGTCATTGTAGGGGATAAGCGTTACGATGCTTCCATGAACAGTTATAAAAGATTATGTTTACATGCGCATCGGTTAGCGTTCATGCATCCAATTACACAAAAAAAGATGGATTTTACAGCTGAGTCACCCCAGTTTGTTACCGACTAAAATATTTTTATAGATAGTTCCTAATAGCGTTTTTAAGGCTAAAGCAGCACTAGGTGTGTGTGTTCCAGTCGATAGAATCATTTTGTATTATAAGCAGAAATTAGAAAAGGAGCTGGCTTACTATTATTAAATTACATTTCATGAATAAGAATTTTTCTATCCTTAGTTAGTTTCTCGAAATACTTTAAGCTAGGAATAGGCTGCCATAGAACCGGTCATGCAGGAGTTCTTTCCAAAATAGATGTTATCCTTAGGAAAGGAGGCCAGTATTATTTTTTTCTTTACAAAATTTTTTTCTTTGGGCTAAACTTTTTGCGAAAAATCCTAAAATTTATGAGGGGTTTAAAACAAAAAAAGGTGGAAATATGTCAAATCCTGTCCAATCATCAAAAATAAATCAACCAACTCTTCCTGAAAGTAGTGCCACTAGAAAGCTGGCTCGTGAAGAAGATGTATACAATTTAGATCTTAAATTCAAAGAAACTAGTGCTGAACCCATAAAACACTGTTCAACAAGAAGCTGTGCTTGTAATACGGGGACCTGCACAAGAACCTGTACATGTTCCTGTGATTAAGAAATTCTTAACTAGCTCTTTTTTATCATATAAAAAGAGCTAGTTATATACGTTAAATCCTAATTCAAACTGTATAAGGAGCAGCATGGCTATAGCTACAAATTGTTCATTAGACATTCAGATCATCAAAAATCTTGCCGATCAAATGCGCGACTCTAATTGGGTTATTGAAACAGCAACCCATCCGAGTAACAATAATCCAAAAAGTTTCCAAAATATTCCACTATGGGGTGGGGTGTCTTTAGCTGGCGGTTATAGTAGTATTTTGCTTTTATTTTCTCAACTTGATAACTTGTTTCCAAATGAAAAATGGGGTGATGCTGCCCATGAGTATGTCTTAAAAATAAAAAATGATCTGGAAGAACATGGAGTCAATTCTATTCCTGTCTCCCTATATGGTGGTCTTGCAGGTGTTTGCTTTTCTATTTATCACGCCTCTAAGGAAAACACTCGATATTACCGACTGATTGATCAACTCAATGACTATCTAATTGAAGCAATCAACACACACTATTTAATTCCTTTGCAATACAACTTGAGACAAGGACGTCCTTCTGAAATTCCCGCCTATGATTTGATTCAAGGAATAGTAGGGCAAGGAGTTTATGCGATATCGAATCTATCAAGCGAAAAGCTTAATTCATTTGCAAAGGAAATTATTCGGACATTGATTGACTTGACAAAGCCTATACGAGTTGAAAGCACATGGGTTCCTGGATGGTATGCTCCTTCGTATTTTCAACTCACCAAAGAAGAGGAGCTAGAATTTCCTAAAGGAAATTTCAACCTAGGCTTAGCGCATGGAGTCACAGGAATTTTGGCTTTTTTATCCATTGCAGCTCTTCGAGGAATAGAAGTGGAAGGGCAAATCGAAGCAATTGAAACAGTCACGAATTGGTTAAAAACTCATCGAAAAGAATTCAATGGAACATATTTTTGGCCAGCAAAAATATCCTATGCAGATGAGTTTCAAAAAAATGGTAATTCTGAGAGCAAATTTTCAGGAAGAGACGCATGGTGTTATGGTACTCCAGGAATTGCACGATCACTTTATTTGGCAGGGAAAGTCCTTAAAAATGATTCCTTACAAACTTATGCTCTTGATTCTTTTCGATCTGTTTTTTTTAGAGACCGTGAAGATTGGTACTTACCAGGCCCAACTTGTTGTCATGGTATTGCGGGTTTACTGCTGATCACCTCTTTTATGGAAAAAGATACTAGCGTAAAGGACCTTAAAGAAAGGAAAAGTGAATTGAAAAACACTTTGCTTCAATATTATTCCTCGAGTCACCCTTTTGGTTTTAAGGATTATGATCCTACCACTGATGGAAAAAATGTGGAAATAGACCGACCGGGATTTCTTGAAGGCTCTGTGGGGATCTTATTGACTTTACTATCTTTGACAAACCGAACTAACTGGTGGGATGCCCCTTTTTTAATAAGTGCGGGAAATTAATGGAGGAAGATCCCCTTTTTCTTCCAGCTTCATTTTTTATGGCAAGAACTGCCCTTCTTCCAATACAGGATTTTTTTTCTTTTTCGGAAGCAAATGATCTCAAAGAAAAACTTTTTTCTCGCTTTGAAAACGATCCCCTTTTTAGAGAAGCGATTGGGGTTGCCTCTTCTTCTCTTTATAATTCTCTTTTAAACAAAAAATACAATGAACAAACATTTTCCAGTTTGCTCAAATATTTTATAAGAATGAGTTCCCGCCCAACTCCTTTTGGGCTTTTTTCTTGTGTATCTTTAGGAAAGTGGTCTACAGAAACTTCAGCGAAATTAGATTTAGGTTCTATATATAAAAAATGTCGACCTGATATGAAATGGTTAAAATTGTTTTTGGAGCGGCTGCTCAAAGACTTTTCGTTGGCTTCTCGACTTGCTATTAAAAAAAACTCATCCTTAATCGAGTCGAGTGGGCGAATTTTTATAGAAAACATTTACGGGACGGCAGGATCAGAAAAAAGAAGAACGGCTTCAATTCGCAATTCTTTTTTAATTCAGTCAATACTCAACTACACGAAGACTCCTGACGAGGTCCATTCTGTGATTAAAAAACTAATCGCTACTTATCCAAATTTAGATGAAAATAAATTGGAGAATGTATTTCAAAAGTTAATTGCTGAAAAATTTCTAGTATACGATCTATTTCCTTCGCTTTTAAGCGAATCCCTCTTTGATATTATATTGGCAAAGCTCTCTTCATTTACTTATCCAAAAATGGAACTTGAGGAAATATCTGATCAATTAAAAATTTATGAAAAACTTCCTATTTCCCAAGGGGAAAAAAAATTAAACCAGATTTTTAGTTTAATGCAGAACATTGCCGATTCGCAGCACGTTATTCAATTAGATACTGCTTACTCAAAAGAGGATACCCTTCCAGAAAAAATTGCGAAAGAATTGCAAAAATCTACTGAGTTGCTTTGGCAAATAGGACATGTTCACAATCCTTACAAACCTCTTTTTGAATACTATGAACAGTTTACAGAAAAATATGGAACTAATCGAACTATTCCTCTTCTTGAACTTTTAAATGAAGATAGGGGCTTAGGCATTCCCAAAAGTTACTTAGACCTTCCTTCGAAGCAACCTGAAATAAACCGATATGAAGAAAAATGGAATCAATGGTTGAAAATGCGTTGGGCTCACTGTTTTCAAACAAAAAGCCAAGAAATAGAGATCCATGAAAAGGAAATTCAACAAATGCTGCCTGAAATTGAAAAAGAAAAAGCTCTTTTTTCTTTCGATCTTTCATGCGAAGTGATTGCGAATCATCCCGAGGACATTAACCAAGGCAACTACTTATTAAAGATCTTTCCTTTTGCTTGGCAGGGGGGAGCTTCTTTCGGTAGATTTGCAAACATTCTAAAACCCCGTGCAAAATCTCTTCTTAAATCCTTTTTTAGAAACGAAGAAAGTTTAGACCAAGAAAGTGTATTTATTGAAACTTCGTTTTATGATGAAAATTCACCCAGATCAGCAAATGTCACAACAGTACCTCATTTACGAAGAGATTGTTTAGATCTGAATGGAAAAGGATCTATTTCTTTAGACGAAATTTACATCGGGGCAAATATGACCCGCCTTTATGCAACCGATGAAGAAGGCTCAAAAGAATTGAGATTCACAGCCACTCATATGTTAAATCCAACAAGCTTTCCTTACCCGTTGCGGTTTTTAAGAGACATCCATCTTTCATCCCAAAAACTTCTTTTACAATTCCCTTGGCTAGATCTTGAAAAAGCATTCTTTCATCCTAGAATTCGATATAAAAACACAATACTTTCTCCTGCTTGCTGGAAATTAGATTTATTTATTTTAGGATGCCACAAAAATGATCCTATAAAAAAAATAGAAAGAGCATTCCAGTTATTTGCAAAGGACTGGAATATGCCCACTTTCATTCTATTAACAGATAATGATAATCGACTGTTATTAAATAGAAACCAGCCGGTACATTTGAGAGAAATTGTTCTGGAACTAAAAAAAACAAAGGAAATTGTTCTAACAGAAAAAATCGGCCAAAGAAATGGTCAATGGGTAGAGAGCTCTCAAGGAACCCATTCATCCGAGTTCATTATTCCCTTTATCAAAAATCCTAAGTACTCTTCGCCAAAACCATTTAAACCCTCCAAATATACATTCTTTTCTAACAAAGATCGTTTAAAAATTTTTGGCAGTGATTGGGTATATCTAAAATGTTACATGGATTCTTCTTTAGAAAATCCGTTTTTAGTTGAGGAATGCAATCGATTTGGACAAAAGTGTTTAGAAGATGGTTTGATTCAAGGATGGTTCTTTATTCGATATGCAGATCCAATGCCCCATCTTCGCATTCGCTTTCATGTTTCCAAAAAAGAGGGGCTTTTTGACTTCATTTCCCTGATGCATGAGTGGTCATCAGAGCTTTTTACTAATCAATTGATCAAGAATCTTATTTTAGGAACTTATGATAGAGAGATTGAGAGATATGGCGGTAAGCATTTAATAAGAAAGGCTGAAGAGTTTTTTTGTGGGGATACCCAAACCACAGTTGAACTTTTGAAAATTATCAGGGAAAACAAAATCTCTCTTTCAGAAACAGTTGTAACGGCGATTAGCATCATCGATTTACTGAGAAATTTCAATCTCGAGTTTGAAGAACAACTTGCATTTTTTGATTCTTTAGCGATGAAAAAAGATGACCTTGCCGGTTTTAGAGAACATAAACATTCTCTTTTAGCAATTATTCATCCATTGTTTCAAAATACCTCTGAGCAAAAAATGACATCTTCAAATGATTCTATTCATAAAGAACGGCAAGATAGTTTTTTTTATCTTGAAGAAGCCTTTCGATTTCGAAAAGAAGCTCTTCATGTTTATTCAAATGAGCTACAGATAAAAAATAGAAATAATGAGCTGACTCAACCCCTTAGATCTATTTTTGACAGTGTTATTCACATGCATTGTAATCGTTTGCTTGGAAATGTCCAGCAGGAGAGAAAAGCGCGTCTTTTTGCACAACATACCCTCAAGTCCCTAAATAAAAGAAACCAATCCAACCTTTCTCCAAAGGTAACTATATAGCAAAAAATAAGATCAATTATAAACAATGTAATTAATTTATTGTTGTATTAAAAAATTAATACATCAAAATTGTTTTGAGTTGTTCTTATATTATATAATTTGGATAATGAATAGGTATATTTTTGAACAAAATCGCGACGCAATCCCCCGACTTTAGTCATGGAGAGGTTCAATATGATGGACAAAAATTATTTGTTAGCATCAATTCGATCGCTGTTTTGTAAAGCAAATGGCTTAAATATGCACTATTTTTATGGGGGGGAATTATATGGTTTCAAATATTTTTAAAAGGATACTTATAATTCCCTTTACATTATGTTTTGGAACAATATCAGCGCATGAAGTTGATGGGCCTACAACACAGCTTTTGCAAGGTCATCTTGATTCACAAATTTTAATAAAATTTATGCCTAAAATTATGCAGGAAGTCTCCAAAGAATTTTCTCAGCAAAATGATGGCCGCACGCATCGCAATACTAGAGAATATGGCTACAGTTTTTTTAAAATGGAAAATAATGACTTTAGCTACACACCACCACCACAATTTTTACAAGAATTAGGTGCTGAAATTTGTAAAGCCTTAGGTCAAAAGCCTGTTGAATTCACAAATATTATTTTGTCTTGTTATGGAACTGGATTTCATTTAGAGCCACATGTAGATGTGAATGCTAAAGATTTGTATAAAAACTGTCATTTTTATTTTGAAGAGAATGTTTATGGCATCGTTATTGAAGCAGACCCTACAGGTCACTTATATTTTGTAAATTGGAATAATGGATTAATGCCTCCCTTAGATCTTCCTCCTGTCTGTGAGTTAAAGGAAAAAGAGGGGACAATCTTTTGTTTGCAAAATGAATGGAGAAGATCTCCTTATTTTCATGCGGTATCAAAAGTATCTAATAGACGCATCTCGATTACTTTCAGAAGAGTAGTCAAGATACAGTGATACAATTTTATTAATATTCGGGTATATCTTATGATAGCATTTGAAAGCTGTTGATCAATCAAGAGTCTAGGTGGCTAATTATAAAAAAAATCGAAAGAACTGATATTTCGAACAAGAGCTTTTGATTGAATTTCTGCTTCTAAATAGGCCGTTACATCAGAAACCAAATCTTCATCGCTGTTTACTGATGATCTTTCAGCAATACTTTCTGGTAATGAACTAGTTTTAGGATTTGAGTTCAGCATCAATTTTTAGTTTATTAATAAATAATTTATTTATTATATATAAACAATTACGCTACCTCTAAGGAGATTTTTATGTCCGCTAAAACGCAAACCCCTTCTCCACCTCATAGACTGGGCATTTTTTCTCTAGTAATTATTGCTGCAGCTTTTGTTATTAGCATACGTAATTTGCCTATGATGGCTGAGGCAGGTCTTCAGATGATATTTTTTGCTGTTATTGCTGTTATTGCTTTTTTAATCCCTGTAGCATTAGTGGCTGCTGAACTGGCAACAGGATGGCCAAAGGAAGGCGGTGTCTATGTATGGGTAAAAGAAGCTTTTGGAGATAGATGGGGATTTGTTGCTGTTTGGCTTTTATGGTTTCAGATGGTCATTGGAATGGTCATGGTCCTTTCCTTTGTGGGTGGTGTATTAGCCTATGCTATTTATCCATCTCTGGCTCAAAGCAAACTATTTATTATTGGAATAATAATCGCTGTCTATTGGGGGGCAACGTTTTTGAATCTGCGTGGCATGAAAGCATCCAGTATGATTAGTACGGTATGTTTGATCAGCGGGGTGTTTTTCCCAGCGGCATTAATTATTTCATTAGGGATTGCCTATCTCTTTTTAGGTGATCCGGTACAGATGAACTTAGCTTTTAGTGTGAAAAATATGATTCCAGATTTGACAAAACTGGATAATGTGGTGATGCTTGCAAGTTTTATCTTTGCCTTTTCTGGTATGGAATTATCCGCTGTACATGCAGCGGAAGTAAATAATCCAAAGAGAAATTATCCAATTGCTATTTTCATGGCCTCTATTTTACTTGTTGCCATAAGTATTATCGGTGCAGTTTCTGTGGCTATTGTAGTACCGCAAAGCAAGATTAGTCTTGTCTCCGGAATCATGGAAGCGTTTGAAGTTTTTTTCTCTCAGTTTAGATTAAAATGGTTTACACCAGTCATTGCTATTTTTGCTGGAGTTGGAGCTGTAGGACAGGTAAGTACATGGATTGTAGGACCAGTAAAATGTCTTTTGGCAACAGCTAAAAATGGAGATATTCCTCCTTTTTTTCAAAAAGTGAATAGGAATGGGATACCGAAAAGATTGCTTTTTGTACAGGCCTCTTTGGTCTCCCTATTTGCATTATTGTATGGATTGATTCCTAAGATTAACACAGCTTTTATGATGTTGCTTGCTCTAACCATACTTCTTTATTTGTGCATGTATATCTTGATGTTTATGTCTGCGATTCGCTTGCGATATAAGGAACCTGATGTTTTTAGAGCTTATAAAGTGCCGGGTGGTAAAATTGGAATGTGGATAGTTGCAGGAATTGGTTTTTTAACTTCAATAGCGACATTTTTTATTGGGTTATTTCCCCCCTCAGAGCTAAAAGTGACCAATACTAAAGATTATGTAAAATTCATGATTATCGGGGTATTAGTTATGTTGGTTATACCGATCATTATTTTTCAGTTGCGAAGGCCAAGCTGGAAGCTAGCTGTTAAACAAGATCAAACTAATAAACCCCAATAAATGAAAAATTTAAAGGAGAGCTTCTTATGGAAAAAGTCAATGTAGATGCTTTGTTTTTAGGGCCAAAGTCTGAAAATGAACAATTTTTAAAGGAAATGATCACCTATATGCTAGATGAACATATACATTGGCGTAAAGATTTTCATCCTGAAGATAAGCCTGCCATGACTGAGGAAGAAAAGCGAAGTAAAAATTTTCAAGATACTCTAATGAAAACAAAAGAAGCGTTGGATGAACTATCTGCTAAGCTTCGTAAAAGTTCTATGCCTTGGTTTTCTCCAAGATATTTAGGACATATGAATTCAGATGTACTGATGCCTGCTGTAATAGCTTATGTGGCAACTATTTTGTATAACCCAAATAACTGTGCTTATGAAGGTGCTCCTGCGACAACATCACTTGAAATCGAAGTAGGAAAACAACTTGCAGCGATGATGGGATATGATCCTAAAACGGCTTGGGGCCATATTACAAGTGGAGGCCATGTAGCCAACTTTGAAGGGGTTTGGTTCATGCGGAATATGAAATCCATTCCACTGGCTATTAAAAAAGTAAAACCAGAGCTAATCAAAGGCATGGATGAATGGCAATTATTGAACATGAAAAGCAAAGACATACTCGATTTGGTGGCTAAGACGAAAGAACTCAACATTTTTGATGAAGTGCGTGCACATTCAGTAAGAGGTACGGGTGTGCAAGATGGTCAATTAGGTAAGTTATTAGTACCGCAATCCAAGCATTATTCTTGGACAAAAAGCGTTGACATATTAGGGATTGGGCAAGATAGCTTTATCAACATTCAAGTCAATGACAAATTCAGAATGGACATGGACCATCTTAAAGAAACAATAGATGATTTGATAAGTAAAAAAATCCCAATTATGGGCGTAGTTTCAGTGGTGGGATCTACAGAAGAGGGTGCTGTCGATGAGGTTTACAAAGTAGTTGAGCTGCGTAAGGAGTATGAGAAAAAAGGCATTAGTTTTTATTATCATATTGATGCAGCCTATGGCGGATATAATAGAAGCATTTTTCTCGATGACAAGGGAGATTTTATAAAGTATGAAGATTTGAAAAAAGTACTTCATGAAAAAGGTGTAGTACATAGAGATATTCCATGGCCTTCTAAGGGGATATATGATTCTTATAAAGAGATGGAACAAGCAGATTCTATTACAGTAGATCCTCATAAAATGGGTTATGTACCTTATGCGGCTGGAGCCTTTTTAGCAAAAGATAAACGTGCAACAGATCTAGTTTCTTATTTTGCAGCCTATGTGTTTGCTAAAGGAATGTCAGATGAGAATCCAGTACTTTTAGGATCTTATATCATGGAGGGGTCTAAAGCAGGAGCTACTGTGGCAGCTGTATGGACGGCAAATAAGGTAGTCCCTTTAAATGTTGATGGATATGGTAGGATTATTGGTAGGAGTCATGAAGCAGCTGGGCGATTTTATAATTCTATTGTTGCGCTAGATGTATTTAAAGCTGAGAATGGCAAAACATACAAGATCGCTGCATTAACCCAGCCAGATTTTAATTTGGTAGCTTTTACATTTAATGAGCTCGGAAATACCAGCTTAGAAAAAATGAATAGACTTACGCTAGCAATTTATGACAGGTGTTCTTATGTAGACGGTCCGGTATATTATGACAAGTTTATTACTTCGCATTCGGAATTTACCCCTGAGAGCTATGGTAATGCACCTCTTAGCTTTTTGAAAAAATTAGGAATCCCTGCCAGTGAATATGATAAGGTTAAAAGCGTATGGTTTTTACGCTCATGTATTTTAACGCCCTTTTTAGAGCATAATACAAGCTATCAGAATTACTGGGATAGATTCTTGGGCATTATGAAAAAGATTATTGCCGATGTAGCGCCTAAAAATTAAATATGGGATTCTATTTCAAAAAAATTTATTCCAACCACTTACTTAATTAGGCTATCACAGAAGCACTTACTGTTGCAGGAGCTGTAGTTGTGCGGGCATCTGTTGATGGAGCATCATTGCTAGAAATAGGAGAGCTCCCTGTGCCGTTGCTACTTATTTCTCTTGCAATGCTATGTGCTTTTTCATAAGCATTTTGTTCGAGAATACTCTGAGATGTTTTATCCATAACGAATTGGACCATTTTGAGAAGAATCTCTATGATTTCAAAGATAAACTGCGCTCTTTTATCAGCGGTTATCTGCTTTAGGAGGAGCTCGATCTTTTTTTTGATGATTTGATCGCTGGTAAGTCCTATATGGATAATCGGTACTTCTGAAGGTTTTAGATACATTACAGTCATGGCCATATCTCTCCTTTCTTATTATAAAATAATTTTGAATTTTCTTCAATATAAATCTTTGTGAATTAGAAGGTTAGTGGATCTATCCCATTGACGGTTAGGGAATTGCATATATGTGACATTTAATCTCATATTCTTTATAATTGTTGGGAATAATAAAACATAATAAACAGGATTATAATTATGGCAGCAAGAACAGGCTCTGTTAACGGAGCAGTTAGTGGGGATAGATCTCATGTGTCTGATATTCCAGCTAAAGAAGAAGATAGAGTAGGCCTATTGGCAGAACAGGCTTTAGCAGTACAAAGAGCTAATGATGAAGTTGCAAGACCTGAATTAGAAGCAAGACGGGTAACGGCCAATGAAGAAGATGATGAACCTGGTTGTTGTGAACGAGTAGGGGTCTGTCTGTGTTGCTTATTCGTCAGTGCCATGTGCATAATTGGATTTTGTGATAAATAAACTTGATACATTGCAAAGGTCCATTCATCTTGAATCCTTTAATCAGCGGATGCAGTGAGTTTACAGCGTTGATTTTCTTGATATATCCATCTCGTAAGGTTATCTAAAAATACAGCTGAGTTAGGCTCTTGATAGATTCTATCTCCTACTGTTTCTATATCATAATCGGGTTCTAAATAGGTTCTTACTACAGAATCTTGATAACCTACATAAGGTTGATTAGAAATAATAAGGCAACGTTTATGAGGTAGCTTTAATAAATTCCATGCTTTAACTGTATCTTCTGTGTTGGGGCGTCGTATTTCTGTAATCGTATCAATCATAGGAAGGCTTAAGTGAAAATGGGCATATTTTTTGAAACTTTTTTCTTTGAGCACTGTGTTTATCATTTCACTTTCATGCTTTGCTTGGAAGGCATATTTAGATTCAAAAAGAGGCATTTCTATTTGTGCATCTAAGGGGCGATGGCCAGAGAGAATAAAGATCTGTTTGTATGTGATCCTTTTTAATATTTTCTCAAGATAGCCGAGACGAATCAAGAATTTTTGATACGGACAGCCGAGTAATAGGATATAATCATACTCGGTTTTTTGTGGATGTATAGCTTCAATACATCCAAGGTGTTTCATTGCTTCAAAAATAATTTTCTTTTGATGTTTATATAGCTCATTCACTAGCCAGCGTTCTTTTTTTCTTAGCCATTTTTTTTGTGTATGGGCAAGGATTTGAGTCCAGGAGTGATCATGAGGAATTTGCAATCTATCTAATAGTTCTATTAGCGCTTTTGAAGGTCTATTGTTAAAATTATAAATATACGAGCTTAAATTTTTTCTATTCATATTCTTTTTAATAATAGAAGTAAAGATAACATGCAATATAGGTAAAATTCTTTATAAAAAAAAATTTAAAAAATATGGATTTAGAATCTTGGTTGATCTCTTAGTATAAAAATGTTACATTTAAATTAATAAAGAGGTGCGCTGCATCAAGGTTTTTATCTAAGAGTACCAAGACTCTAAGACGATAAAATAAGAGGACGTGGCGCCGAAATAGCTTATGGACTTGGCTCCTAGTTGTTGGGCTTAGAAGTGAAAGCTGCTAAGACTGTCACGTTTTTAACGTGGAGAGCTTTAGATAAAAATTCTATACGATTTTCATATATAATTTTTTCTTTTGCTTTCCTGTAATTTAGGAGAGTTCTTTGTGATTGAAAGTGTATTTTCTTACTTGAGTAGCTTTGAAGAAATGCTATGGAGTTATTTGTGTATACCTTTGATGATTGCCTTAGGCATCTATTTTTCTATTCGATTTCGTTTTTCCCAACTATTGAAATTCAACAGTATTATAAAACTATTTATTCAAACTCTCAAGGAACCTTGGGGTAAAGACCAAGGGATTCATCCTATCTCTGCCTTTTTTGCATCCATCGGAGGCTGTATCGGTATTGGTAATATAGTAGCCGTATGTACAGCAATACAAATCGGGGGACCAGGTGCTATATTTTGGATGTGGGTAGCAGCCTTTTTTGGTATGGTCATTAAATATTCTGAAGTGTATTTGGGTTATATTCATAGACAACCTGACGGCAAGGGGGGGTATAATGGCGGCCCAATGTATTTCTTACCAAAAGTGTTTAAAAGCCCGGTTATTCCAATAATTGTATCCGTTTTGCTGTGTATTTATGGCACAGAAATTTACATGTTTAAAATAGTCACCTATAGCATCGTAGAAAACTGGGGATTCAATCAATATCTTGTCATCGCATTATTATTAGGGATGGTCATTTATGTTGCTAGCGGAGGCGTGGATCGTGTAGGTAAAATTTCCGGTGTGATTATCCCTTTATTTTTGTTGGTTTTTGTGGGTATGAGCTTTTGGGTATTGCTAAAAAATATTTCTGCTTGGCCGTCGATGTTTGCTACGATTTTTTCTTCTGCCTTTACCGGCCATGCTGCTGTAGGAGGCTTTGCCGGTAGCGGTATCCTGTTGTCTATGTCACAAGGCGTAGCTAGAGGCTGTTATACAGGCGATATAGGCATTGGCTACGCATCTGTCGTCCAGGCTGAAGCTAGGTGCCAGGATCCAAAGAAACAGGCTAAATTAGCCATTTTAGGCATTTTCTTGGATACTTTCATTATATGCACGATGAGCACTCTGTTAGTGATGGTAACGGGAGTATGGCAAGAAGGGACTTCGGCTTCATTAATGGTTCAAAAAGCATTGTCTATGTATTTTCCTTACATGAACCTCTATATGCCCATTTTCCTCTTTATCTTAGGCTATTCCTCTCTGATTGCATTTTTCTGTGTAGGGCTCAAATGTGCAAGGTTTATTCATAATAAACGGGGAGCTATGGTGTATTACATCTATTCGGTGGTATCTTTTATCTTATTTTCCTTTATCGATCAAAGCTATGCGCTGATGGTAATGTCTATAACGGGAGCCTGTTTATTATTAATCAATGTATCAGGGATGTATCTAATGAGGCAAGAGATAGAAGCTTTTTAAGAAAAGCCAAGAACAAATTATTTGGATTTATCTTCTTGTAATGAGCTGCTCTTGCTGCGAGAGATTCATCTTTTGCGACAGGCTTATAAGGAATATGGACTACCTCAAATCCTAATGCTTGATATGCCTGTTCTATTTCGGCCCCAACTGCTTGAGCTTCATCAGCACTTTCAAGACGATAAGAAGTTGTTTCATGCACATTTATATGATCCAGAATAAATACTGTTTTATAAAAAGTTCCTGTTACAACAACATAAACTTTTATATTGCTGTTTTTCCTCAAAAGAAAGTTTCCTAAAAGGCTTAGCCTTTTGCTCAGGATCAAACGGTCTGACTCTATCAGCTAAAGTACATTCTTCACTGCAGCAACCGTTTAGTTGTATGGCACATTCTTTGCAGGAGATAAAAAGCTCATTACAGTCCATATTGGCGCAGTTGTAGTATGTATCTGCTTGTTTCTCACAATGGCTGCAGTGGCTGATTACTTCACTGTTTTCATTACTGATAGGAACGGTTAAGCGATCATCGAAAACGAATAATTTACCTTTCCAGTGAGAAGATCCTTCTTCAAGACCGTATTTGATCACGCCGCCATGTAATTGATAGACGTTATCAAATCCTTTACTTTTTAGAAGGGGAGAAAAAAGCTCACATCGGATTCCCCCTGTGCAATACATCAAGATACGTGCATTTTTTGGGAGTTCTTGGGCTAGTTTTTCAGCAAATGGAGGAAATTTTCTAAAGGTGCTAGCAGGAGGTCTGATAGCGTTTTCAAAATGCCCGACTTCCCATTCATAATCGTTACGAATGTCTAGTACATAAGTATTTTCATCTTGCTCTTCTAGGACTTTTTTCCATTCAGTGGGAGTTAGATAAGCACCTTTTTGCTCCATATCCACTTTCATATCTAAAGCCACAAGTTGCTTTCTTAGTTTGATCTTTAAGCGATCAAACGGTTGTTCATCGTAGTATTGGACTTTGATATCTGCATCAGGAAAGTGGTTTAAAACCCATGCGTCACAATCAGCGTCAGCAGGAACGCTCATTTGGGCATTGATGCCTTCATGATTAATATAAATTCTTCCTTTGGCATTTAACGCAGAAAGGTATTCTTTCCATTGTTTTACCATTTCTTCAGGATTTTCAATAGTTTGAAAGGAATAAAAGGCCAATACCTTGCATTTCATAGAATAAATCTCCTAGATATAATCAATGATTTTAAAGGCCTAATGCAAAGGAGTCAATTTAAAATATATTTTTGTAGCTTCTAATATTCTATAAAAAATAGGTACTATTGCTTAATATTTAATCAAATAACATGAGCAATGTCGTGGATCATTTATTAGCACTATTTAATCAGCATTTAACTCTGTATATCATCATTCCTTTAGTATTCTTATTTGGAATATATCTCACAATTAGGCTACGAGCCATTCAGATAATGAAGATAAAAGTAGGTATAAGGCATTTATTTTTGAAAGAAGAAAAAGAAAAAGGGAGTATTTCTAATTTCCAAGCCATATCTACAGTATTAGCAGGAAATTTAGGGACAGGAAATATATCAGGCATGGCTGTAGCATTAACTTTTGGAGGCCCAGGAGCGCTGTTCTGGATGTGGATAATGGGGTTTTTAGGAGCCATATTGAAATATTCCGGATGCTTTTTAGGGTTTCAGTATCGAATCAGAAATGAAGAAAATGAATACGTGGGCGGACCGATGTACTACCTTTCAAAGGGAGTAAAATCCAAACTCCTAGCTATTTTTTTTTCTATCTTTTGCATTTTTACTGCAATAACAGCAGGAAATCTAGTTCAAGTGAATTCAGTAGTGTTGCCTTTGACCGCAATGGGAGTTTCTCCTTGGATTTTAGGACTAGTAATGACCGTAATTATTGCTGTTGTAATTTTGGGAGGGACACTGCGGTTTGCTCGATTTGCTGAGGTAGTGGTTCCCTTTATGGCAGTGATTTATATTTTAGCGGCTCTATATATTATCGGGATATATTATGATCGCATTGGATTTGCTTTTGCACAAATTTTTATTGGAGCATTTAAACCTGTGTCAGTTGGTAGTGGGTTATTGGGCTATGGTTTTCTAATGGCCATATCCAATGGATTTCAAAGAGGTATTTTTGCAACGGATGCTGGGGTAGGAATTGCTCCTATATTGCAATCTGGAGCCAGAGAGAAAAAACCAATTTTAGAGGGTTTTGTGGCGATGACAGCTCCTTTATTTGTATTGATCATATGTACTTTAACGATTTTAGTATTATTAGTTACAAAGGCAAACACAGATAGTGGATTAGAAAGTACCAATATGTGCGCTTGGGCATTTACTCAAGGGTTGGGGAGTGTGTTAGGAAAATATATTACAATAATATCGCTATTCTTTTTTGCTATCACTACGGTATTGGCATGGTCAACAGCAGCTAATAAAGCAGTGGAATATTTATTTGGCCTAAAAGCGGAAAAATGGTTTTCCTATTTATTTATACTAATAGTGCCTATTGGCGCATTTATAGATATAAGAATGTTATGGTCAGTTGCAGATCTTTGTATGGGGCTGATGCTTCTTAGTAATCTTGTCGGATTATTGATTTTATCCAAGTCAGTTATTCACACCACTCTTAAAAGCTATAATGCGCATTGATAAAAATTGGCTCGAATACGGACTAATCTTTTCTCTCTGCTAATATCTTATCAATAATAAATAGTGCAGAAATTTGTTCTTTGCCCATTTTGAGCTTGGTTACAATATCAGAAGAGATGGATTCTTCTTCTACCTGTTCTTTGATGTACCACTGCAGAAATTCATGGGTAGCATGATCTTTCTCTTTTAGAGCTAGTTCTACAATTTGAGTAATGGATTCAGTGACAGCACATTCATGTTTATATGTTTCTTCAAAAACCGATAAAATAGTTGTCCAATGATTTTTAGGAGCTGGGATCGCTTGCAGGGAAGCCCTTACACCTCTATTATGCATATAAGCAATAATTTTGTTGCCATGCTCTAGTTCTTCATTGGCTTGTCTGCGCATCCATGATGCCATTCCATTAAATGAGCGATCTTCTAAAAAACAGCTCATAGAAAGATATATGTAGGCAGAAGCGTATTCTTTTGCTATTTGTTTATTGAGTGCATCTATCATCTTATTAGATAATTCGCTCATAGTGAACCTCAAATGTCATCATTTATACCAATGACATCAAATGAGATATTAGTATGCAATAGAAAAATAAATTATTTTGCTTCTATAGCAGGTTGAGATGATGAAAGCCTCTTTTCTAGCCAATGATATATTTTTATAATTGGCTCGGATATAGCATGCATTACTAATACAGGTTTAAATTGCCATCCTGGCTCTTTCCAACCTTTAGCAATGACCCACTGTATAATGGATAGAACAGTACCTGTAACAAGAAGAATTGTGGGAATAATTCCTCCAGTGCTACCAGTTAAGAACAATAGGGCACCTAACATCGTTAAACTAAGTGCAATGAGGGTGATGTTATATAAGATATACATTTTTCGATGTTGTATCTGCAAATGACTTGAAATAGCTTCCCATTTCTCTATTTCTTTATCTGTATTTGATACATCTTGCAGAGTAGTGAGCGAGTGATTGGCATTAATCATTATCACGTGAAGTAGATTTTCACTGAGTAATGTTTTTAGTTTAGCAAATTGATACTCCAGTATTTGCTTTTCTTTAATTGCTCCGGAGTTGATTAATTTTTGGTCTGCATCTTTAATATGAAAAGCATAATATTTTATAGAGGAAATCATCACTTTTAATGCTGCATTTTTCCAAAGCATTAGATTCTCTTCGTTAGGATTAGCAACATATCGTGCATTAATGGCTAGATATTTTGAAAAAATCGCTTCATAGTTTGAATCAGAAAAATATTTTTCTTTTTTATTAAACTTTAGTGCGAATAGTATTTTTTTATGAATAACAGCCATTACCGTTTTAGAATAACGCTTATTTGATCCAACATAAGTAAGTAATTGAGCAAAAGATAGTGGATGATGGAAGTCAAATATGCGTTGTTTATAGAAGTCTAGATAGGTTAAAATCATCTCAAAAAAGGAAATAATAATCGCACTAAATGCGATGATTTTATCAAGTATTGACCAAAACACATGACGTGTAACTTCTTGATGTAGAGGAATACTGTGTCTATACAAGATTACAGTACTAGCTATTGAGTTGACGATTGTTGCTATACCAGAACCGATATGAGAAAATGCGCGTGATATTCTAGAAACCCTGTTTCGTGTCTGAGGAGAAAATAGTGCGCCAATACCACGGATTAAATCGGGAAATGCCTTGGTAATAGCAGTGATACCACCTACATTAGCACCATCGAATTTCGAGGCTAGAAAATACTCTCTGGGCACGTGAACTAGATTTAATTTGGGTGTTTTTACAGCCATGTTTTTCCTCCACCAGCTCATCTATTATAGCAAAAAACTATTTTAAACTAAAGAGGAACAAGGGGTTATAGGGCGATTTTTGGCGTTATTTATAGTAATTAAAATTTGAATTTTACAAAAACGAGGTAGTAAAATTTTTAGTTTATACTATTTCTACTAGCTCAATATCAAAGGTAATGTCTTTACCTGCTAGGGGGTGATTTGCATCAAAAGTAACATTTTCTGGAGTTATCCCTGAAACTGTTACTAAAATAACACTACCATCTGGTTGCTGTACCTGAAGCTGCTGACCAACTTCTAGCTTGAGATCCATTGGCAGTTCCGCACGCTTTATGGTAGAAACAAGCTCATTCATATAAGGTCCAAAAGCATTATTTGCAGCGATATGTATGGTCTTTTTATCTCCAATAGCCATACCGATTAATGCTTTTTCTAAGTCAGGTAATATTTCTTGTTCGCCAACTGTGAGTTTTAAAGGATCAACTTGTGTTTTTGAATCAAAGATGGTTTCTTCTCCTGCTTTTGCGATGTAATGTACTCTTACTGTGTCGCCTTCTTTGACCATGTTAGACATAAAGTTGCCTCCTATTTTTTTATGTACAAATATGTAATTGCTAACTAATTCCCATTTAGTGGTGATAAACTAATAAGTCAATAACCTTTTCTGCTTTTAAGAAAAAAATTGATTTTCCGCTTGATTTCTATCCTTTGTTTACTAAAAATTAGCACCTAAAATAAAACAGTTTGAGTATAAATATGAAAAACAAGTTGCTTGCTAGTTGTGCCATCATTACCGGTTTATTTATTACTGGGTGCCAAATCCCAAGCCGCACTGCCTTTTACGGTAGTGGCGGGCGTACCTCTTATAATATAGCTGTTCAGTCCACTAATGCGCAAGAAATGCTTTTGAATTTAGTAAGAATGCGGTACTTCGATTCTCCCTATTTTTTAGATGTAAGTGGTGTAACGACGCAATATACTTATAAAAACACTTCTAATGCTACCTTGCCAATCCCGGGAGTAGACAGTGCAAATCCTTTGAAATTATTTGGTGAGCTTTCCTGGCAAAATCAGCCAACCATGCAATACTCTCCGGTTGAAGGCAAGAAATTTGCAAGGCAAATTGCACAGCCCATTGATCTACATACTATTCAGCAAATGGTCTATGCAGGTTGGAATGTAAAACGTATCTTTAGGATGGTTATTCAAAGTTTTGATGTATCTGTAAACGCACCGATGGAAACTAATCCTAATCCCATGGCGGAAACATATTACAAAGCTTTTTATGAAGCAACAGAGCTAATGAGAAAATTCCAGCTTCAAGGTTCATTAGATTTGGGCATTGAAATCTTAAGTAGAAAAAAAGAAGGGGATTTAGAGATCAAAGAAGAAGTATTGCAAATAGCATTCCCATCAGATCAACCTGATTCACAACGATTAGCAGAATTATTAGGCGGAGATACCAAAAAATCTGGAGACAGATACATCGCTAAGCTTTATGTTGGCTATCAGCCAAAAGGAAGATTTGGCGTAATGACACGCTCAGTATTGTCTAGCTTACATTATTTATCTCAATCCGTACGTGTGCCTAAAGAAGAGGTAATGGTTGGAAAAGTTAATCGATTACCTACTGCGCCTAGTGAATGTACATCTTGGTGTGACATCATGAATAGCTTAATGACTATTCATTGGAGTACGTCTAGACCGACTAATGCTTATATATCTGTGTTCTACCGCAAAAAATGGTTTTATATCTCAGATAATGATTTAGATTCCAAAAAAACATTTGCATTGTTACAACATTTATACAACTGGCAATCGGGTCAAGAAGAACGTTCTCAGCCACCTATATTATCTCTACCATTAGGATAAGATGTTACACATAGATTTTCTCAGTGTTGCTATAGCAACAATCGTATTCTTTGTGACAGGAGCAATCGGAATGCATCTGTCATTTTGGAAGCCAATTGATGTAAAAAATTTTAAGAGAAAGGCCTTTTGGATTCGTTATGGAGCTGTTTTAGCTATAGGGTTTATATTTTCTTATTATTTAGCTTTTTTTGAGCAGTATGTTGGTGTTACTTCTTTTTGGGATGGTGTCTTTTTAGGATTTTTGGTGTGGCTAGGTTTTATTTTCTCTTCCAAGCTTTTATTTTACGTACAATCTACATTGCCCGGGAAAAAGTTTTTAGTAGATATGATTTATTGGTTAGTTTTGAGCATGCTGATCGGCGGGATATTAGCAGGGTAAAAGACCAGATAGGCCACTAAAGGCAAATGATCGGATGCTGTTTTTGCAGCATGGAATACAAATCCTTTCGTAATTTTTAGACCGTTCAATGCAAAGATGTAATCGAGTTTTTCTATAGGATCTAAAGCAGGAAAAGTACAACTGGCTTTTTCGTCGGCTAAAAATTGTTTAGGTGGTATCGCTTCTGAAATCGTTGGTAGGGCCCTTAGTGTTTTAATGGTGGATTCATTTTCTATATCCCATTTAGTCGGATCGATAAACCATGGGGCATCATTCATATGAAATCCCATTTTTTTAGGTGTTTCTGGTGGGATAGTATTAAAATCTCCCGCAATAATAATGGGAGTATTTACTTGTTTTGTTAAAGCTACCATTTTTTCTATTTCAGCTTCCCGGGTTCTTTGGGACCAGGGCTCTAAGTGTGCATTAAATACATGTATGTAGCCTTTGGGATGCTTAATCTTCACTTCCTGCATCCCATGAGGAGTAAAGATCCAACGTAGATAAAAAGGGACTTCTTTGGGGTGAGGAAAGATAGTTACTTGGTTTTGGGTAATAGGAAATTTGGATAATACACAGATACCGTGGTCTATTGGACCATGAAGACCTTGGATACTGGGGTGGAAACGCTCTCTAAGGTGCGTTGCTTTGGCTACAAAAGCAAACCCTGCTTTTTTTGCTATATGCTCAGCTTGGTCGATACGTTGAGTGCGTTGAGAATCAAAATCCACTTCCTGCAGACAGACGATGTCCGCATCCGCTTCTACTAATATTTTAGCAATGCGATCTAATCGTTGAATAAAGCCTTGTTTATGAAGCGCATCTTTGCGTTTCCAATCATATCCGATACCAAAATGAATGTTGTAGGTTACCACGCAAAGTTGGTCTAAGGATTTCGCAGATCCTTTTACTGGAGCCACTTGCTTGATGATTCCTTCGGAAAACAAAGGCAATGGGGGATAATGATTCCACCAAAGAAAGCCAATTATTGAGATAAACAGTATGACGATGATAATCGCAAAGCTTAAAAAAACTTTTTTCCAAAATGTCACGATCTTCTATCCTGTTAAACTTTTAGTAATAGAAATGATACTATTTTTCAAGTCTTGAATTTGTTACAATTTCTCGTTGACTTTGTCGCATTTGAAGTATAGAAATAGGAAAAATGAGGAATCAATTTTATGCTCGATGAGCCGAATGACCAGCAGACAATTTTGATCTTAACAGCTTCTGGCGGAGGAGGGTTACTCCAAGCTGCTATGGCCAAAAAACAAAAGATCTTAGCTGCTAATCCCAATGCAAATGTCGTTACTATTGATGTGATGTTACAATGGTTAGGGTTATTGGGAAAATTTGGAGCGGGGTGGTGGAATTTAGCTCAGAAAAAAGGTGATGTAGGATCACAGGTACTAATAGGTAAGCTGCAACGGATAGGAGATAGAGTTTTATGGCCAGTCATTTTTTTTCGGATGCTTTACTTTTTATCAAAGAATAATGTTATTAGGGTACTTGATACACAGCCTTTGGGCACTTCGGCTATTATTAAAGCGATCCGGATAATAAATAGGTTAAGAAATAAAGCAGTATATTTGGAGAAAATTTTAGTCGATCTTCCCACTAAAGCAAACACCCATTTTTTTCATGGGATCAAACGGTTAAAACAAGCGGATAAAAATGCACTGCGTGTGGTGTCGATTGAGCCGCTTCTTGAAGATGAGGCGGATGCCAATAGTTTTTGGCAAAAACATTGTGGTATTAGCGAAGCAGAAGTGATCTATGAGGGGTATTATATTAGAAGAGGTTTTATTCCTTATATTGGCAAAAAACGCAACCTTGAAGCACATGAGATTGTAATTCGTACAGAGGATGATAGAGAAGATCATTATGTAGGGAAAGTATGTGCCAAAGGACCTATCGTGTTTTATAAAGAAGATATAGGGTATCGTTTTATTGTAAAACCAGAAGATAAGCTTTTCGTGGTACTTTTGGGTTCACAACCCTGTTTTGAAGCGACTACAAATTATGTAAAAAACTTTATTCATCTCATTAAAACGTTTGGACGAAGAGATCGTCATTATCATTTGTTTGTATTTTGTTCAAAATATAGAGATAACAAGAAAAACCTGTTCAAACATATCCATGATTTAATAGAAGATGAATTTTTCTATCCCACAAACTTTTCTATTATTCCGATGTCTTTTCAAGATTCGGAGAGTATAGCAGCTATTTTTCATCGGGCAGATATCGCCATTACACGCTCTGGTGGACAAACCATGATGGAATTAATGGGAGTAGCTCACGGAGAAAAATGGGTGCATTCTGAAACAAAAAAACTGCATCCCTCACATGTGCTTAGTACGGAGCAGTTATTAAAAGGCATACCGGCTTGGGAAGCGGGTAATGCAGTTTATCTATCAAAAAAGCATAACGGAAAACTGGTTACACCGGAAATTCTAGTTGATCAAGCTAAACATTATCTATAACTGACATAAGTAAGTTAGCAGTCCTTTATAATCTTTTGATATTATATATGCTTTGACTTCATCGGGAGCAGCGTTGACTTGCATACAAAAATCTTCTAGATATCGGTCTACTGATCCTTTGATGAGTTCTGCATCCAATCTGCCTCCTAATCCTTCAAGAAAATTGGTCCGTTTAAAGAAATCATCTAAGATTTCAAGCATATAATTTTTTAGATTAGGATTGGTATAGATAACACCTAAAAATTGAAAAGGATGAACAGGACGTACATCATCTCCTATACGAGTCAAATGTTTTTTCTTCGTAAGTAGAGTTAATTTTCCCATAGTTCCCATGCAGGTGATAAGTTCTGTGATTTTAGCGCGATCAGTTTCTGTGCAGCGTAGTTTAGAGTAGGGGATAGATAAATCTTGTTTAGGAGGAATTTTTACAATGGATGCTAGGATGAAATTATTTTGTACTAAAGGCATGGATACCTGATAGAAATGCATAGATTGGTTATATGGCATAGGTATATCAAACATGCGAAACCTCCTAAGATTTTTGCTTTATTTTAATCAAGTCACGTAAAATTGTAAAAAAAAATTTCGGGTTATATAAGGATGGCTGCAAAAAAGCAGATATTTTATCCTAAACGGTGAGTTTAATAATGAAATTATTTGTCCGCATATCGTTTTTTATTCTTGTAGCCATTATAGCCACTGCAGTTGGAGGAGGTTTTCAACAGTATGTGTGTGGAGGATTTAGGCCTAATAAGGTAAAAATACCTCAAGCTAAGCCATCTGTATATCAGACCACTAATCCAGATCCGGCTATTGTAAAAATATTTGAGCAGCCTTTTTATTATTTGGATAAGGGCTCACAGACATATGTATTTCTTAGTCAAGATAAGCAGTATGTATTAAAGCTTGTACGATATAGCCGATTTCATATGCGGTTTTGGGTTCGCTGGCTAGATTTTATTCCTCGTATTAAAAAATATGCTGAAGATAGATGGGAACACAAGTATAAAAGATTTTGTGATTCGATGAGAAGTTATGCTATAGCGCAAAATATTTTAGCGGATAAGACAGATCTTATATATGTACATCTGGATAAATCAACTAATTTACATCAAAAAGTACTGTTAATAGATAAACTCGGTAGGCAATACAAAATCAACTTGGGCAACGTCAGTTTTCTACTTCAGAGAAAAGCAGATAGCTTAGAAAAACTATTAGAACACGCAGTAAAACAGGATAATAAAGAAGAGTTTAGAAAATTGATGCTCTCATTTTTTGAGATGGTAGATTATTGTTATAAAAAACACATAGTGATAAAAGATTATAATTGTATTAAGAACGCAGGATTCAGAGATAAAAGAGTGATAAATATTGATCTGGGTAGTTTTTTTGTAAAAGAGAATATTTTAGATCCTTGGCAATATCAGCATGAGTTTAATCATTTTACGAGACATTTGTTAAAATGGTCTAGAAAGAAATTCCCTCATTACACTCCTTATATTGAATCTTTGAGAAAGCAATTTGTAACAAGGCAGGAACATGCATTGGGTCAGATATAGTATATTTACTCTAATAGGGATCGTTGCGCTTTTTAAGAGTATTTATTTTTATTCCGATGGATTTAGATTAGATAAAATTGACAGGTACCTGTTGTTGCAGGATGAAGCAATAACGGATAGGACCATAGCAATAGATCCTGACGTAAAAAAAATTTTATCCCAACCCTTTCGGTATTTGGCCAAAGGAAGGCAAAGCTATGCTTTTATCAGCCAGGATGATCAATACGTATTAAAGTTAGTAAGAACCCATAAATTTATTAAGCCGTTATGGTCAAAACATCTGCCTTGGTTGGCCGTTATGAGACTAGAGGCGTTAGAAGACAAAATACAAAGACATGCTCGAGCTATAAAAAGCTATACCCTCGCTTCGAATAAACTCAAAAAGGCATCACAGATTATTACCTCATCATTCTCACAAACTCCCCTGGTTGGTGGACCCGTTTTTGTCACTTTAGTAGATGGGATAGGACGAGAACATCAGATTAATTTGCAGAGGGTATATTTTATCTTACAAAAAAAAGCAGTTTCGTTAGATAGGTATTTTTCAAAATTGATTAAGGAAAAAAAAGATAAAGAGCTTTCTGAAGCAGTCGACGCTTTTTTTCTGCATATTGCGACAAGGGCTAAGCAAAAAATATTTAATCGTGACTATAGAAATGCGATGCGAAATATGGGGTGGTTAAACAATCAGATCATCGATTGTGATGTAGGTAGTTTTTATGAAGATGTGAATGGGCTATCATATAGTGAAGAAATTGATCATTTTAGAGAAACCATTTCCCATTTTTTAGTTGATAAACAATTTGATATCGACCTGAATTCTTCAGTAGAGAAAATATGTTTTCAATAAAACGTCTTATTGTGTTAATCATTGCCATTGTATTGGCATTACCTTTTGCTTTTCACTGGATAGTATTTGATCGATTTTCTTATGATAAGATCATGTCATTTGAAAAAATCCCCTCTTTTTCCCTACCGGCTAGCAGTCCTAAATCCAAAGATGTGTCTTGGCATAATATTTTAAATCAGCCTTTTTATTATCTTGATAAAGGAAGACAGTCTTTTGTTTTTGTCAGTAAAGATGAAAAATACATCTTAAAACTATTTAACCGGCAACGATTTCAGATTCCTTCATGGCTCAAGAAAATGCCCTTACCTGCCTTTTTAGATGTGTATAGAACAAAAAAGATGGCTAAAAAACATGCCAAGCTAAATCGATTTTATTTTCATAGCTATGCGCTTGCTTTCAAGCGCTTTCAGCAGCAGACAGGACTCATCGCTTTAGGGTTAACGCCAGATACACAAAGTAACTATAAGGTGCAGCTAGTAGATAAATTTGGAAAAGGTAAAACAATTGATTTGGCTACAGTCCCTTTTGTCATTCAAAAAAAGGCAACTAAACTATTTGAGTGCTTAAAGGTTCAGGATTCATCTTATCAACAGAAGCTAATCGATGGTTTGGTTAATAATATGGTCTGTCGGATAGACCAGCTTATTAGGGATGATGATTTGGATGTGCAGCATAATTATGGGGTTATAGGGGATGAGGTGATTTTAATTGATCCTGGAAGGCTTTATAAAGATGAATCACTCATCCAAGCGATTAATAAAGCCAAAGAGCTGCGTGTTAATACCAAATATTTCCGTAAGTGGCTTAAGAAGAATAATTTTACGCTTTTTCAATATTTCGATAGAAAAATAGCCAACTCTTTAAATGACTATTAATGGTTATTGTTGTGGTAGCGAGTTGGAAAGGGAAATACTTTTTTATGTTCTGCAAATCGTTTTGTCCATTTAGGCTGGATAGTTTTAGCATACCAAATAGCGCCTGGATAGGCTGTAAGACCATGTAGATAAATACTAAACAAGATAGTAGCTCCACAGATCATAAATATACGCAGTGCTTGGGGAATAATATTTTGTTCAACGATCATTAAGCTAAATACGATGGAAGCAATGCCTCTAGGGCCAAACCATCCAAAATATAAATAGGTTTGCCATTTAAGTTTGCATCCGATTAGGCTAATCCACACCGGGATCATGCGGACCAATGTTAAACTAAGCAGGGCATAGACCACTTCTTTTAAAGTTAAGGAAAAGATGATAGGTCCAGCGATGCTTAATCCGAATACTAAAAAGAGAAGTAGAGCAAAAAACTGACCTTCTATAGCTGCAAAATCATGGATAACTTCTACTAAAGGTTTTGAAGTATGTGCAATAGTAATACCGGCTACAAAGGCTGCAATGAATCCATTACCCCATAAGAGTTGGGCTGAAGCATAAGCGAGCAGAGCTAGCGCTATCGTGGCTATTTTACTAAAAGTGGAAGAGGTCCATTTTTTTTGAATAGACTTTTCAAATATCTTTCCTCCGACATAGCCAATGATGATTCCAATAATGATACCGACTAATATATTAGAAAGCAGGAGTATAAACCATTTACCTAGGCTCATATTTTTTTCGAATACATTAGCATAGGATAAGAAAACTATCAGAAAAGGAACGACGAGTCCGTCGTTTAATCCACTTTCAATATTTAAGCTTTGTCTTACTCTAACAGGAACTTCTTTTATACCGACAACGCTATGGCTCAAGGCCGCATCAGTTGGTGTTAATATAATACCGACAATGGCTGCTTGCCAGATAGACAACCCTTCAAATAACCAAAAACATAATGCCGAGCCCAATACCATGGTCAAGGGTAAGCCAATAGTCAATAGGCGTAAAGGAATGTTGTGTTCTTTGACTAGAGTTTTCACTTGAATTCTAGAGGCATCTGAGAACAGCACAAGTACCAAAGTCAGTTCAGCGATAATGCGGATAGTTTTGCTATCAAAATTGATATCGATAATACCAAAGATATCTGAACCAAATAATAGTCCAATAAGTACAAATACCATGGGAGCTGTGATAATAGAATGCTTGATTTTTTTGGATATCAATCCCAAAAGAATGAATAGCAATGCAATGATAAGAAAAGTGACATTTTCCACAATAAGACCATATTATATTTATCTTTTCCATAATAGATAAGGCATATGAAATCAAGAATCAATTCGATAAGATATCGAATAATTGATCAATATAGGAATGCGCAATTGCTTTTAAAATCTTATCTGTCACATAAGGAGGTAGGAAATAGGAATCTGTTGATTCAACAATGTAATCAACGATTTGATTAGCAATCGCTTTTTTTTCTGTTGACTGTAGTTTTTTGTATCTAGCAGCGTATCTAATCGCCAGTCTTGTTGAAGTGGCAAAATCTTTCCATTGAAATCCATCTGAGAAAGAAGTTTTGATCGATTGACCATAGTTGATGATATCGGTAGCCATTGGGGGTTTATCATAAGTGAGTTTGGATAAAAATTCTTCAACATTATTTGGAACGACCATATCGATAAAGGCGATAATCATGGGATAAAATATGTTGGTACTGAACTGGTCGGGCAGATGGTTTTTGTCTTTTGCAAGGACAAAATAATGCATGATATAAAGAATATGCTGGCGCTTTTCAATGAGGTTAAGATCGAAAAATTTTTCTAAATAACACAAAGACTGCATAACAAGCGGCGCAAAATCTTGCCAGGTAATTTGTTGGGGATAATGCTTTTTTAAGTCTAAAGCGAATTTGTTTAGATCCCCTTCAGTAGGCTTAAACAGGAATTGTTTTTCCTGGTTATTTGGTAAAGTATGCTCTTCATAGGTAAGCGGTTTGTGGATAGGAAGGTGATCCGGAAGTGATAGATCTAACATGTTTGCTCGTCATTTTTAGAAATGTGAGATACATTTTAAAAAAATAACTATTTTTGACTACTACTTTTTTATAAATTGGCAAAAAAAACTAATAGGAAAGCTTCATCTCGCTGCCATGGATAAATATATGAATCCATTTATAGTCAGGATCGATTTTTATGTTTTCTTTGTATGTTGTGATATTTGGTGGTGGACGACTGTTATCTCTTATAGACCATTGAAGTTGGTAGACACCCGGGACAACTTGGACATAAGTCACCCCTCTAAGACCGGATGGATCTGATGGGGTTAACATGATGTCTTTGCCTTGAAAAACGACTTGAACAATTTCTTTTTCGGGTTGTAAGCGGTCATCATACACTTCGATTTCAATACGTTGATGGGTTGGTCTGTTCCCATAATTATTATAGGGGTTTTGTTTTTCTCTGTAAGTGGTAGATGTATTATGAATAGAATAGCTAAGCTGAGCCTCTTTTTGTTTAGCAAGTGGTGGATTATTGCTTTGCGAGGCGATATAACTCCCATAGACTACTAAAAAACAAGTAGCAAACACGCCAATAGACTTGAATAGGTATTGAAATTTCATAACCTCTCCTTATCTTAGCGAATAGCGGAAAAAGCTTTTTTTATCAAAAGGAAAGTTATGATTAAGTTAATTGAGAGACTTTATTAAAAGTAATAATCTTTTCTAAGGAAGCTTTTATGGTTAAATCAGAAAGTCTATAGATAAAACCAACAAGGTGGCCTGTGGCATGATCAAGAGAAAACTGAGCCAGTTCAAAGGATGGGATTTTTAATTTTTTTATTTCATTCATGATGGATTCTTTAGCAGCCAGGTTATCGACATAGGCTACTCCATAATAATAGTCTTCATAAGAAGCAAAGTGAGATTCATCCGTTTTAGCATGAGAAAGAGCTAAGATTTTTTCAAAGAGTTTATGTAATAGGGCAGCTGGAATGATACTTTGAAGAATAACGGGTCGTATGGAGTAGAAAAAATTTTCTAAAAGAACTTCTTTTTTTCCAGAAAGGTTAGTAAAGGTAGATTTGAGCTCATTGAGGGCTTGGGTTTGTTTGAAGATCATGCCGCCGTTATAATCTCTAAACTCACCGATCAAAGCAGTAAGTTCTTGTACAGCGGTTTGGCGAGCTTTTAAAAGATCCAATGATTTATCGTGACGCAAGAATAGATCTTTTTTTAAGTAAACTTTAAATAGATTGGATTCTTTTGGATATTTTTTCTTCAAATACCCAATTTTTTTTACCTCTTCAATATTAAAGCTTAATCCAACAGGAGGGGGGGAGAGCATTTCACTCAGAGCTCTAGTATCTGTTTTGAGGATTCTTACTAAGATTACATTGAAACAGATATGGGTGCCTGTTTGTTTTTCATAAGAAATAATCACTTGAGGCAGGTCTCTTACAAATCGTAATTGTTTGGATAGTATGATGATATTTTTTAATACTTCTTCTTCATTTCGAGGCATGAAAATAGGATGAAGGGTATTTTCAATACGGTTTAAAAATTCATCAGGAAGTCTTTGTTTTAATAGTTTAATTTCATCGAAGTTGAAGGCGGTATGATCGGTTTTCTCAATTTCTAAATAATAGCTGCAGATTTTATCATCTCGTCGATCTACTACGTAAGAGTCTTTCACCATTTTTACATTTTGCATCAGAAGCCATATTGCTTCTAAGATATGACTTCTTTCGAATCGTTCGGACTCATGTAGAAAGTTTACAGATATTAAAATGCCTAAAACCATGCGATCATCCGGTTTGATACGAGTTTTTAGCATTTTCAGATATAGGTATCTTTTATTGGGTTTTTGATACAGGTTATGATAGATGAATCGATGAAATAAGAATTGGAAGGAAATAATTCTGCTTATATGTCTGGAATTGCGTTTTGCAGTAAAATTATCTTTAAATAGATAAAGCATGTTGTGTACAGCGCTAAAAATGTCTTTATGAAAGACTTTGGGTCTTTTCGACATCAGATGATTTAGATTTTTCTCTACTTCAGACAGTTTTTTTTCAGCAGATAATTTGACGATAAAATTCTGCAAGTGGTCGTAAGGATTAGTATCTGAAAAACCGGATTTTGCTATTTGTAAAATGTTATTTTCTATCAATTCCGATTGTTTTTCAAAAGGCAAGTTTTGCATGCTGATGATATGTCTTGCATGGTACACAGCCAAAATATTTAGTTTGACTTGTTCCACTGCTGTAGGCAGTTGTTTTTCTAAGATGGCTAAATGCTCAGATTTTTCCATAACGATTAAATGTTCGCTGAGATAAAACCTTTTTTGTGAGTAATCTATAAATGAAAAACACAGGGAACGATGTCCTGCTATACGCAATACGGTTCCTGGTATAAGCCATTTGGAGAGCATATCAGGTATAAAACGCCCAACTCCTTGCGTATGTTTACCGAAGCAAAGGGCTGCAAACGAGATACATCCTGGAATTACACTTGGCATTTGCGTAGAAACTAACGGGATATGTTTTTCTAATATTTTTCCCAGATTGATTGCTGAAATTTCAGGGAGTTCTTTTTGTATTATTGAATCAATAAGATATTCAAAAGATTCGATGTAATATTTTGCTCCTAAATCATCAGGGCTGTTTGGCGGAAATTCTGGTTGGATACGAAATCTTGGTTTTGGTGGCGTAATTACACTAATCTTATTCATGTAGACTTATTTAATTATTGCTTTTTCAAAAAACATTTCTCCAATTGGTCCTATGGACACTTCTGACACACGTGGGTGTGTCATAATGCTATAGTTCATGTGATAGATAGGACAAATCGGCAGCTCGTCCATTATATGAAATTCGGCTTGAGTAAGCAATGCTTTTCTTTTGACTACATTAGTTTCACTAAATGATTGTTCTAGTAAAGAGATGTAATGGGTGTCTTGCCATCCAGGATAATTTTTAGGATGATCTTTATACATGAATCGTTCCAAGATATTTATTGGATCATAGTATTGTGCGATCCAATAAAATAAGGAGATGTCAAATTGATGATGATATAAGCAGTCTCTTAACACTTTTTCTTCAAGTTGTCTCAATACGATTTGGATACCTAAGGCTTTTTCCCATTGATTTTTTAATGTAGCCGCAATTTTCTTATGTAAAGTAGAAGGACCATAGATCAGTGTTAATTGAACTTGGTCTTTAGTAATTTGCAGTTCTTTTAACGCCTTTTCCAAATGAGTGTTAGCAAGCTGCTGATTATTATCATCAATCATTTGTTGATTGTGATTTTGGTACATGACAGGGGGAATACAGCGAGTGGCAATACATTCATTTTGTTGGGAAATATTATCTACGATAGATTGCCTGTTCATGCTATAAGACAAGGCTTTTCTTAAGTTTTTATTGCTTAATAAAGGGTGATCCATTTTGAAGTTGCAAAAGAGGGTTCCTGAGATGGGAGAGGTCATAAATTCCTTTCTACTTTTTAGAGCAGGAATCGCATCGGTAGGTAGAGGACTAAGAGGTGTTCCTATCCAATCAAGCTCATTATTTTCAAAAAGATTTAAGGCGGTGTTTTCATTATCAACAATTGCGATATGAATTTTATCGAGCTTTGTTAAATCTTGATCCCAATAAGTAGGATTTTTTTTAATGATAATTTCATTGTTTGGCTTAAAAACTTCTAATAGAAAGGGACCGTTGGTAACTAATTGCGTGAGATCTTGATCCCATTTAGTATTTTGCGCTTCGATATGATAGGGGATGGGGTAAAAGATACAAAAAGAAGTCAGTGCTAAGAAATAAGGAGTTGGTTGCTCTAGTTCTACTTGAAATGTTTTATCATCAAGGGCTTTAACGCCGATCTCATCTAAACTGACTTGTTTTTGCGCAGCTTGTTTTGCATTTTTTATAGGATAAAAAAGCTGAGGACAGAGTGATGGAAAGCTAGGATCTAAAATCTTTTTCCAAGAATATTCAAAGTCATATGCAGTGATAGGCTGTCCATCAGACCAATACGCATCTCTTAAATGGAATGTATAGGTTTTTTCATCTTCAGAAATATCATAGCTTTTTGCAATAGCACATTGAATTGAACCATCGGGTTGTTGTCTGGTGAGTCCAGAAAAAAGTAAAAAGGACAAAGCGGACGCAGCTAAATCCCCAGTTTTTCTTGGATCAACAGTAGTTGGGTCCATATGAAAACTGATGCGTAATGTTTTAGTTTTTGAATTTTGTTTTGTCTGACAAGACGAAAGAGCCAATGTGGTCATAAGTACTCCTATGACTTGAGTTAGATATTTTTTGCAAAAAGCAAACATAATACCTCATTATTTTTGATAGATAACAGGTTTATTAACTTTTGGGATTTCTTTAAAGAAAAATATGGTCTTTTTGCAAACAAGAGCCTGCTTTTCCAAAAAAACAGATTATAATATATTGATAATAAGTAGGATATATTAAAATAAAGAATTGAAAATTATTCAAATTTTTGGTATAATTGCAGGTGGAAAAAGGTAGGAGTATGAAAATTTTAACACCATCAAGACAGGGATTAGCAATAGCAAGTATGCAGCCATTTGCACCAAGTGGCTATCTTTATGGCATGCCAGCCCCGTTTCAACACCAACCTACTGATAATAAAGCTGTTATAGCGTTAAAATCTTTTGCTGGATATCTTAAACTACCTACTTTAAGACCTTTTAGTGCAAAAGTCGTCCCTCTAAATAGCGATCCCTCTTCAAAAACAACCGAAGTTGCCAGTCATGTCCTCATACCTTCTTCATCTTTAGACAAATTTGTAAAGGGAGCTAAAGCGAAAGCTAGATATATATTTTCTCCTGTGGCCGACGCCATGAGAATTATTTCCAGTTTAGCCTTAGCTATTAGCCCAAAACAAGCATGGATCGCCATATTTAGTATTATTGCTGGTGTTGTCACTGCAGTCGGAGGATTGTTATTAGTACATCGTATGGAAAACCACATAAAAGCTGGTGAAAAGGTAGGCGATACCAAGGGTGTAGCACAAGCCAAATTACTAAAACCAATAGGATATTTGCTTGTGGTTCTTGGGCTGTTGCTTATCCTAAAATTCATCTTACCAATAATTGGCTTAGCTATACTTATGCCAGCGCTGCCTTATCTTTCTATAATCGCTATTGTAGCTTTAAATATTTACAGCATTAAGATAGGACTAATTGCTAGACAAGAAGTTGTAGATATGAAAAAGCAAGTGCATCAATTTTGCTTGGCAGAAAATAAAAATGAATTTCTGAGCTTTTTTAATGAGAATATTTTCATCAATACAAATAATCCATTTGTACGTCGTGATCCTAGAGCCCCTTGGGCTAGAATCTTAAAAAAACACACCTTCTCTCAACTAGAAAGTGTTGAGGAGGGTTTCGCTATAGCCAGAAAAAAACAAACCTATTTAGAAGAAAACGCGAAAAAGATAGAAGCTGTTCAGTGCCAAGTTTTAAAAGAGTTGAATAATCATAGAAGACTGCAAAATGTGATTATCGCTTCAGCCATGTTAGGATTTACTGTGGCAGCCCTGCTGCTATTTGTTACTTTGATTCCTTATATTGCTATTCCATCATTAGCTGCCTTGATAGGTTTGAGAATGCTTCAAACGACATCAACAGCTAATTCATTCTACTGGTTTAGCTTTGATATAATGCCTCTAGTAGCTTAAAAATACCCATTGATAAAAAAAGCCCTAGAAAAAAGTTTTCTAAACCGTTAATGTTAAATTAAAGGGTTAGAAAACATCGCATGCCATATATTAAGAGCTTTATTATTAACGTAGTATCTGTGTTTCTGATAAATCATATTATGCCAGGGATGAGTATTGCTTATTACTCTCGCCTGCCTCATATCGGTGGGGATATCATTTTTGCGTTGGTATTGGGAACGATTAATTTTCTAGTTTTTCCCGTACTGCGATTGTTTCATTTAGGGCCTTCCCATGTGAAGATAGGGCTGATTACTTTTGTGATTAGCTTTGTTTCCTATGCCCTGGTGAATATTTTGCCTGTGGGCATAAAGGTCACTTCAGGATGGGGCTATTTGATTCCTAGCCTGTTAGTTTGGGTAATTGCCTATATAACCAATCATATAGAATATCGCCACTATCTAAGAGATTTAGATAAGGAGATCGAAGAGTCAAAACACCACGAGGATTCATGACCTATTTAAGAAGCTTATTTTTAAATTTTCTGATTGTTTTCTTTGTGGATAAAGTTATTCCAGGTATTGAGGTTACTTTTTTTGAAGGCGTTCCCAATATTGGTGCCGACCTTGTTTTTTCAGCGATTGTTGGCTTTTTGAATTCTTTGATCTATCCCATATTATCTGCACTAAACCTTCATGTCACTGTGATTAAAATATTGATCATTGGCTTCATTATCAGTTACTTATGCTTTTTTATTATAGGTTTTGCTGATTTTGGGGTACAAGCTGAAAATATTGGTAGTATTTTTATTGCGGGATTGATTGTTTGGGCGATGAGCTTTTTTACCAATTATCTTGAATATCGCCATAATATTCACCTAAATCAATAATTTGTTTTTATTCTAATTTATTAATTTTTATTTAATTAACAAATGATTTTGTTTTATTGATTATTATAATTGAATAAAAATTATTTTAATTTAATAATTAAATTAGAAAAAAGCAGGCTAATAGGTAACCCATTGAAACAGAAAGAGAAGGATAAACTAGCTTTTAGCATCCGCGAAGCTATGAATAATTTGTCTGTAATTGCAGATCTCGATTTCGAGGGGAAAGCGCCTATAGGTATCGTAAAAAATCATCGTTTTGTCCTTCAAGATGAAGACCTTACCTATAATACTGTCGATTGGATGACAGAGGAGAACGCAGAAGAGATCCTAGAAAACATCAAACTGACCTATAAAGCGATATTGAGATACTTGCATGAGATCTATGAAGAGAAAATGACCAACTGGAATGATGTCCATACCAAAAAGGGGCTTCAGACCGTTATGGCCATGGCTGCAGAAGCGGCATTCAAGCTAGATAACTATATCGGTGGGATCAAAGGCATAGAAGACTATAAAGAGGTCTCTCGATGTGATGAATACGAAAAGATCAAAGAGTTTTATCTCACAAAGATCGCGAAAAAGTTTGATGGAGGCTTAGAGGGCGAGAAGGTATGGCAGCAGCAGTGGAATGAAAATCGGCAGGCAATCAATCTCGATTTAGAAAAAAGAGGGCTTAAAGACTTTGAAACCGTGCTAAAAGATAATGAATATGAGCTATTCTATCTTAAAGATGATGAAGAAAAACCCTTTTTTGATCTCTCTTTGATAAGGAATATCAAACTCTTTTGTGATTTTGATGAATCGATTTCTGTAGATCTAGAAGATGATCCATTAATTCAATTACATCATTTTTATGATAAGGACTTGCAGATTTCTGCAAAGCAGATCTTACATTTCACCGAACCGGTGCTGAAAAAATTCTGTAAGGAAAAGATATCTCCAAGGCGAAATAACCTCTCCTCAGCTTTATTTAAGGCAATGTATGCATTGATGCTAGCGGCAAATAGTGAAAATCTAATTGAAAATAGTTTGGGAAAATCCTCCTCCCAATATTTTCAAGATTATTTAGGATTTTTACGCGAGGCATTACATAGTATTGAGTATCAAAAGATGTTAGCTTATCCAGAGGATAAAACAACTCAGCGCAATAAAACTTTATTAGAATTGGCTCATCATCTTTGTCTGAATACTTATATGAGAAAAGGAGGGGTGAAAGAAGAGGTGATAGGATTTATCTATCGCTTGATTAGGAAAGGGGCTGAGAAAAAAGGGGAAATGCCATCTAAACGACTTAACTTTTGGCAACGTCTGCTTGAAGAAGATGAAAATATGCGGTTTTTATTAAAAATGTTCCCTAATGGACCTCTTTTTAAGGATTTGGATGTCCTTCGAGAAATCGATGAGGAGGAGTTAAGTTTTGAGCCCTGGATGCAAAATAATGTACCTATGAAGGTTTATGAGATCAAAACGGCAAAGGCACCGATCAGTTTTTTACATCTGCCATGTCCTACCAAACAGTTCATTATCTCAAGAGCTCATATCAACCCAGAGTATAAAGGGTTCTTATATACCTATGTTGAAAAGAAAAAAAAGCATTTGCTGATCAATTTGCAGGACCGAACTTCATGGAAAGAATTTGCCCGTTGCCAGCTTTTAGAAAAACTGTCTCAAGAAGCGGAATTTTCCTCTTCATTAATGGTAGTAAGCTTGCCTTCAGCAACACCTTTTTATTATCAGACCCAAGAATATTATGAATCGAATTCAGCCAAAGAATTCATAGAGCAATTTAGTATGCAGCTAAAGAATTTTGCAGACTGCGGCTATTATTTCCCTTCCTCATTTGCTCCTCTTTTTGAAACATTTTATCCAGCAGCTCTCAAAACTATTCATGAGAAGATCTTTGGTAAGAAGAACCTGCTGACAAGAAAAGAACGTTTAGATTTTATTGAAACATTTCATCATCTACTGCTTTTGAAAATCATTGAGCATTTTGGTCCGGATAGCATGAGCTTTACCTGTAAAGACGGAGTAGATATAGGAAGTGCCTATTCAGCGAGTTTCTTTAGCTTTATTAAGCTTATTACCAATAAAAAGCTGAAAAAAAGTGATGAAGATCTCTTTTTATGGCTAATGTATAATCAGGCTTTTATCGTTCGTGAAAGGCCCGTTAATGTTCAACGGCTTCACAGAACGTTATCTTTTATTTCTTATTTCAATGATGAGCTCTCAACTCATGAAAAGAAAGTGATGAGCGCAGTAAATGAGCTAATTGATGCGTCATTTATTAAGAAATTGGCACTTTAAATTCTTCTAAGGACACTGTTTTATAGAACAATTGCTCTGCTGAGCATCTATTAGGCTTTCATTATATAGTTTTACCGAATTGGCCAAAGATTCAATCCGACGTAATAGATCTGCAAAATCATTTCTAAAATTAGGATTATTCATAATGCATTGTCTTTGCTTTGAATCTTCAGCTTTTTCTAAGAGAACAGAAATTCTGGCTAAGGCAGTAGATATAGTATCTACCTCAGTTTGGAAATAATTTCTGAACTGTTCAGAAGAATTTAATGCATTTAATAGATTTGCGCGTTTTGTTCTGGAACGCTGCCAATGCTTGTCATATTGGAATAATAGCCCATAATGGTTGATATCATTCATCATTGTATTGGCTTTTGAGAAAATAGCGCTTAACTGCAAGTAGAGCTCTTCATTTTTCAACAGCTGACCTAAAGTGCCTTGCCCCATCGCTAGATCTTGTGTAATCAATCGGATATTACTGATGATTTCTCGTCCTTCTGTATTTAAGGAATCTGTGGTTCCTGACAAGTTATTGAGAATGTGATCTAACTTAGCAACCATTTCATTATCTTTGACTTCTGTAAGGGCATCTTGCATAAGTCTCATATTTATCGCAAAACCGTCTACAGCTTCCTTGATAGAGCAAACGAGCTGTTCTTTGTTGACATCGCTTAGTGTGATATCGATTTGTTTCATGGCATCTCCAAAAGAGCGTACTGCCATGCTCAGATCTTCAGAATTTTCCATAAACCACTGATCGATATCATCTACCGCTTCATTAAGATGAGTAGCAAGCTGAGAGATTAAAAACAGGGCATTTTCTAAGGACTCTACAGAATTTGCATAGATGATCTGATCGGTAATCAATTTAAGTTGTTGTCCTTTTTTGGGAGGGCGGGGAATGATAGCAATGGACTTTTCACCTAAAAGGCCCGTTGTTTGGATGGTGATTTCATCTGTATTATATACATTTACGCTGGAGTCAACTTCTAAAGTCAGTTGATAAAAATACACTCTTCCCAGCTCATCTACTAGATCATGCCTGGCATCTTTTATGGGCTCAATAGATTTTACTTCGCCAACCGGACGGCCAGCCAAGGTCACTCTGGTCCCAATACCAATACCCGCAATATTTGAAAAACGCACCTGCAGCAGTTTTGCTCCATCACCCACGGATGGTTTTAGAAATAAAATGAGTATAATCCCTGATGCGATCGCAGCGATAACAAAAAGACCGATTAGTACGTTTTTTATTTTATTTTTCACCGGAATGCTGCTCCTTTCTTACGCGGGGATGATGAATGAGTATTTCTTCTAAAAATTCTATCGTCGGATCTTTTATTTTCATAAAATCATCAGGGTCTGCCACATGAATGATGTGTCCATCTTGATGTAGGGCAATCCTATCAGCAACATATAATGCTGAATGAATATCATGTGTAACTACAATACTTGTTCCTTGCAGCTCGTTTTGTGTCTTTACGATAAGCTCGTTGATTTGATTGGCCATCATAGGATCTAATCCTGTGGTGGGTTCATCATAAAGCAATATATTTGGTCTATAGGCGATCA
>Ga0326597_10001230_pt1 | contig 41930 bp, 63 predicted proteins | sample RVTome_12_FD_203789 | JGI IMG/M metagenome (GOLD analysis project Ga0326597, IMG submission 203789) | Soil microbial communities from uranium-contaminated site in the Upper Colorado River Basin, Wyoming, United States - RVT100D185 | ecosystem: Environmental > Terrestrial > Soil > Contaminated >... | reverse complement strand
GCCCCCGGATCGTCCACCGCCTGGAAGTTCGCCCCGGTGTTCGGAGTCCAATCAGTGTTGTCACCCGCCCCGTCCGCCAGACGAGCCTCAACAATGACCGGTCCGAGAAAGTCGTTGAGTGACGACCCTTGCTCGTTCATGATCACAATGTCGCGGACGGCGGTGGCCGCGTTGTTGGCGGTGTTCTGAGATCCGATCCGTACTTGATCGATGAGAGCGTCTGTCCCCCCGTTGCGGGTGTCCTGGTTGGTCAGAGACAGCACGTTCACACCATCCACCACCACGTCGACGGTGCCGACCGTGTCGGATATCAGCACCTTCACTTCGATGTACTGCCAGGCTCCGATCAGCGACAGGACACCCGCCGCCGACGTGCCGAGGATGGTGGTGCCGGCCCGTCGCACGTCGATCGACCCGTCCGAGTTGGGTGTTTCGACGGTGAGATGCAGCACTGTCCCGCCGTCACCCCAGAACGACATGATCGACCCGGCATTGTTGGTGGCGGAGAGCCCCGTCTTGTAGTGACGGAACCCGAGGATGATCGTGTCATCCTCTTGGGCGGCGAAGTTCTTGCGGAGCCCCTCATCCCGGCTGTCCGCGATCGTCCAACAGGTCCGGGAGTCGACGGTCTGCGCGAAGTTGGTCGTCGTGATCAGATCCCATTTGGCGCCTGCCACACTCGGCAGGTCGCAGGATTCCATCATGATCAGACTCATCTACGCCTCCTGGAATTCGATGGCGACCACCAGATCAGAACCCTCGGTCGAAGAGCCCACCTGGTCGATGTCCACCGATAGTAGATCCCCGGCTGCGACCGCCGTCACATCGGGCACCGTCTCAGTTGACGATGTGTTCCCGTCACTGATCGTCGGACGGTTCCCCTGGGTGGTGTAGACAGTGGTGCCGTTCTTGTTCACATCCACAATCAGGTCCGCACCTGTCGGGGCGGTACCGACCGCCGCCCGCACCCCAATCAGGGTCATGTCGAACAGGGCCGGGAACTTTGATGCGCCCGTGGTGACTTCCAGTGTGCCGGTCCGGAAGAACGACAGTTGTTGAGACACGGCGCCACCGGGCAAGTCCCCCAGCTCGGAATATTTGAAGGTGTCGTCGTCCTCCGAGTCATAGATCTTGACACGGTCAGCGTTAACCGGAACCGCCTTCTGAGCGAGCTTGTCGATGTCATCGACTTCGTCCTCAGTGTGGGTGTGCGCGGCGAGGGCAACGCTGGCGTCGATGGAGAACCGGAGGGCCATCGTGATATACGACAGGGACCCGCCCGACGTGGTTGGAGAGTGAGTGAACGGAGGCGGATCATCGGACACTCCTTCGACTAGTCGCATCCCCATGAAGGCCGACGAGTCGCCCGGACCAGCCTGGATTTGGCCCAGCTCCACATAGTCCCCCGGATCTATGACATTGACCGAACCAGACCCATGGATACCGCCGACCAGGACGAGCACCGCGTACAGATCATCCCCGTGGCTCATCGTCACCTGCGCCGGGTCGAGCGTGACAGAAGTCGAATGGAACTTCCACGCAGAGAAGTCGGGAGGGAACGTGCCGATGTCGACACCTCGGAAGGTGGCGGCGACCGACACTACCGAGATGGAGACGCCGGGGATCACCAGTTGCGCGCCTTCGCTGCCGGTCGTCTCCTTCCAGTAGACGGCGGTCGCTGACGGGGTGGGCTCATGCGTGCTGAACCACCCGGCTATCGCGGTCGGTTCACCCCCGTCGGCTTTGACGATGATGACGACGACATCGCCAGCCGCATATGACGGAAGATTCGCCTCGAAGTCCCCCACAAGGGGCGATTCGACTGTCGTGACGGCATCGACCACCCTGCCCGGCCCACCACCGAGGAACTCGGCGAGACATTCGTCGCACGTCGCCGGGGCGGCTATGGCAACGTCGCCCAGTTGGCCGGGCCCCCGGCCTTCCTCCCGGATCAGGTCCGGTTTGTTCAGCAGGTAGGCGACCGCCTTGGACACCGTCGAGAAGTTCGACGGAGCCGAGTCCGCACCAAGCGCCAACTGGTACTCGGTAGCGAAGTCGTCCACCGCGATCGTCACCTCTCGCACCCGATGGGACTCCCGCGGGATCAGCGGCGGGAACTCGAGATCCTCGGTGTTACCCGGTAACAGCCAGTCGATCAGCGGCTGATGCTCGTCGGGAAGCGGGCGAATGACCGGAGCGACGGACTTGGTGCGGCGGATCGAATCGGCCAGACCCGTCGCCGCCGCCGCCGCCAGGGTGCCACCCCCCTCCAGGTCCCGCTGGTTCAGGTAGACCTCTATCGCCCCCATGCTGGCCTCGGCCGCCGCCGAGATCGCCCGAGAGGACTGCTGCTCCCGGCCCTCGGCTATGACCCTGGAGCCTCTCGGAGCGTAGAACTGGAGGCCCAGGCGCACCGCCTCGGTCAGCAGGAACTCGTCGTCGCCGGGGTGGCCGTCGTCCATGCCGTCGGGATTGAACGCCTGCAGCAGCCACACGCCGTCGTCGGCCGGATCTGCCGTCTTGAGCTGCTTGGGAATGACCCGATGCTCGTATCCGATCTTCGCTCCCACGTCCAGCAGTTGGATGCCGTTGAGGCCCCGCTTGATCGTCATCTCTTCGGTGCGGATCCACGGCACCCCCGCCGAGTCGTCGGTGGCGTCGAAGTCCAGCTCGAGGTAGCGGTCGACGCCGGTCACGTCCCGCTCGTCCCACCACAGGCCGAACCCGGCGGCAGTCCGAGTCGGAACCCCGGTGGTGGCGGCGACGTACTGGTCGACGAGGATCCCACCCCATGTCTCGGGGGCGAAGCCCAACCGGAATGTGGGGCAGGCCACGAAGATCCGCCCGGGGTCCACTCCGGGTGAGTCGACATGACCGAAGCGGAAGATCACCTGGGTAACCCCTTCGGGAATCCGCAGGTCGGGGATGGAGAATTCCTGCCACGCCCCGGAGACAGCGATGGTCTGCTCATCTCTGGCATCCCCATTGAGCTCCTGCTCGGCCAGAGTGCGGATCACCATGCGGACGGTGTCGCCGGCGTTGAGGCCCGTCACCCATGCATGCACCTGATAGAGGGCTCCCGGCGTGACGTTGAGAACCTTCTGGATGCCTGGGAATGCGGGCTCGAGCCCATTGAACATCATCGCCTGCCCGGCGCCACAGCCGGCAGGCAGGGCCGGGTCGCCGGTCTCCCACATGCGGAACTCGATGACCGTCCCATGCTCGATGGTCGACAGGTAGGACCGTGAGATCTCCCAGCCGGCCGGGACGATCTTCCCCTGCTCGATCAAGGTGATCTGCGCCAGCGGATCCAACTGAGTTGCGACGGCCGTCCCGGCCCCGCCGGTCAGCAGCGACCCATCGACCGTGAACGTGGTGGGCGAGTCGGGGGCGATGAACTGGAACGTCCAATTGAACGTTGCTGTCTGCGTTCTGGTCACGTCGACGTCGGTCACGCCGGCCAGGGCCTCCACCGCCGTCTTGACGTCATCCGCCGAGGCGTTGTGAGCGATGTTGCCGGTCGTCGCACCGTTGACGGTGATCGTGAACGTCCCGCCGGTCGCATCCACCGCCACCTGCCACTGGCCGATCAGATTCGACGAGTTGGCCGAGATGATCGTGTTCGTCGACTCGTCATTGAAGGTGAGCCGGAAGCTGCCATCCACCCCGTCCACCGACACAAACGTCACATTCGACAGGGCGGTCAAGGCCGCGTCGATGGCGAACTTGTCGGCGTCGTGGTCGATGGCGGCGGTCGTGTCGATGACGGCACCGTCATCGGTGAACACGGTGATCGTGTAGGTCCCGTCATCGGTCCGGAGCAGATCGAGCGACACCCGCTCCGGCGTGTATCGGCCCGTCAGGTCCCCGGCGATGTTCCGCCCGCCGTACACCCAGTCGGGGATCGCAGCCACATAATCCGTAGACCCGTCCCAGTCGGGGGGCTCGACCACCAGGTAGCCGAACATCTTGGCGATGCCGAGCCCGACGATCTCCCACGTCGGGTCCTCGTCGGTCGGTTTCAGATCGTCCAGGAACCACTCGGCGATCGGGATCTCCGGGCGGACCTCGTTGTAGATCCGGGCGATGGTCCGCACGTTGTTGGCCGGATCAGCGGGATCGTCGAACAGGGCGTCGTTCAGGTATTCCCACATCGCCGGGACGGTCATGTGACCCTCGCCCAGGCCGATCCGCACCGATGCCCCAAAGGTGACGGCGTCGGGATCCTCCACCACCCGGTCGAAACTGGCATGGCCCGGACGGGACCAGATCTCCAGATACAGATCGTTCATATCAGCCACTGGAGCCGGTAGCGGACCGTCACGTTGGCACCGGTGGCGGTCAGGGTGGAGTTACCGCGGGGGAAGCGCATCCATGCCGCTCTGTTCCGACGCATCTTCCCTTTGACGATGCTTCCCCCCTCCGTGACCTGGACTCGCGACCCGCGCAGGTCCACCGTCAGAGGCGGGGTCGTCACTCCCGACGCTTCCAGCTCCGCCCCGTACTCGGTGTGCTCCAGGATCGAGTCGCCGGCAAAGAGCACCTGGGCGTTGCCGATCGGAGCCGTCCCGGTATTGGAGAGGGTCTCGGATCCACCCGCCTGCGTCACCACCAGGTCGGTTTCCTCCGAGTCCTGCCAGAACGGGTAGGGGGCGATCATCGGGACCAGCAGCGACCATGCCGCGTGGGTGGACCCGAACACCGGCCCCTGCAGGACGGGTATACCCACGCCGGAGAACTCGAGCTCCATCCATCGGGTGGTGCCGTCCGGCATGTCCATCTCGAGGACGATCAGATCCTCAGCCGACAACAGCAGCTCACCGACGTCGTCCAGGTTCCCCTCCAGGTGGTCGCACCGCCCGTCACCCGAGGTGATCAGCCCGTTCACGTCCCGGTCCCAGGCGAGAACCTGGAGTGTGACCGGCTTCGACCGCCACAGCTTCCCCGGCCGCGACGGTGATCCGACCCGGGGGATCTCCCCGTCGCGGTTCGGGTTGACCACGTTCCCGAGCTGCCGATTCGGCAGTCCCCGCACCTGGTCCCACGTCAGCAGGTTGATGGCCTCGGACTCAATCGAGACCCCACCCGTGATCGTGTCACCTGACACGGTCCCACCGACACGCAGGCGCGCCTCGCACGTCATCCTGCCTGCCCCACCAGTGACGAGCCGACCTGGCCGAGAAGCTGGGCGGCGGTCTGAGCGTCAGACGTGAGATCCTGCGTGGTCGGGTTGACGATGGTGATGTTCTGCTGGATCGGAAGCCCCTCGTTCGGCCCGACCGGGATCGTATCGCCCCCCGAGGTCGTCGACGTCGTGGGCAGGCCGACATTGGGACCGCCCAGGAGGTCGAACCCGAACCCGAACCGCAGCCGGGCCAACTGCTGATCCACCCACGCCTGCAGGATCGGGGTGAGGGTCGGATCGGCGAACGAGCGGCCGAGCGCCTCGATCATCTGCAGGGCGGGCCCGTCGAGGTCGGTTAGATCGACCGCGCTAAAGAACGTGTCCTCGAACAATTGGGCCAGCTCGGCGTTCTGGCCTTGCAGCACGCTCTCGGCGTCGTCGGCCAGTTCGATGTTGGCCACCAGGTCTGCCGCCGCCGTTGCCGCCGTGTCCGCCCCAGCGGAGAGCAGGGCCACCGCCAGGGCTGGGAAGTCTGCGGACAGCGCCAGGATGTTCGCCCGGAACCTGATCAGATCCGACTGGGTCTGGATCAGCCCGGTCAGGAACTCCTGGCCGGAGACCTGGTTGTCCTTGTTGGCGTCTATGAACGCATCGGAGACGTCGGTGATCGCAGCTCCCAGCGTCTCGGAGATGACGTCTGCCGCCTCGATGGCTCCGGTCCGCAGGCCGTCGATGATGACCACCGCCTGCTCGATGGCCGGCACTCCCTCGGAGAAGGCGATCGCCAGGTCCTCCGACGAGATGACCAGCTCCGCCACCGAGATTGCCGCATCGTCGGCGTCACGACGCAGCCGGTCGATGACCTCCGGCTCGGTGAAGTCCCGGAAGGTGTCGTCCAGGGCGGCGGCGTCCCGGCGCAGTTGGCCCAGTCCTCCCCGGTCGAAGTTGAGTGGTGAGCCCCGCAGGTTCCGAGTGATCCTCAGGATGGCGTCGAGCTCTTCCCTGTTCGCCCCCAGCGCCTCCGCCTGGCCGAGGATCAGTGGGAGAATCTCCGCCAACTGCGCTCGCGACAGGCCCGTAGCCGAGGCGAATTGGAAGATGGACCGCTCGGTCAACTCGGATCCATTCTTCACATCCTCGAGGGCACTAAAGACGAAGGCTAGGGATTCGCCGAAGGCGTCGGCCGGTGCCCGGCCCGCCTCCAGATCGGTCGAGATACCCTGCAGACCGAAGGCGATACGAGTGTTCTGTGCCCGCCGGTTCAGATCGGCCAACTGGTCGGTGAAGCCTTCCAGGTCGGCGTTGACCAGCTCGACCAACCCCTTGGTGGCGTCGCCGATGGCGCCGATGGCGTCCGCCACGATCCCGCCGGTGAGGATGACGGCCGACGTCCACCCCTGCAACCCCACACCGGCCTCGTCGGTGGCGGCGGCGGTCCCGGCGATGGCGTCTGCGAACTCTTCGATCCTTGGGATGGCGATGGCGAGCCCGTCCAGGAGGGCGGGTAGGACGTCCTCGGCGAAGAATTGCACCGCCGGGGCGAGGGCCGTCCCAAACTGCACCTGCAGGTTGTCGACCTTGTTGCCGGCGATGTCGAGGGCCGCACCCAGGCTCCGCAATTGATTGTTGGCGACTTCCTCGGTGGTTCCGCCCGCGGCCCGCAAGCCCGCTTCGTACCGACGGATCTGATCCGAGGTGCCGATCAGGGTGTTCAGGTTCGCCAGCGACTGTTCCTGGAACCCGAGCGACGTGAGCGTGACCCGCCGTTGCTCGTCGGACAGCCCGGCCAGCGCCTGCTCGAGATCCCCGATGATGCCGGCGAACGAGACGAACTCGCCCTCCTGGTCGAACACCGTGACTCCGAGCTGGGAAAACGCCTCGGCGTTGTCAACGGCTGCCTTCTGTAGGTCCCGCAGGACGATGCTGATGGCCTCGCCGGCGCGCTGGCCCTTGATGCCCTGGTCGGCGAAGGCGGCGAGCACCGCCACCACTTCCTCGATCTCCACCCCCACCTGGCGGGCCGCGGTGGCCGCTCGATTAGTCAAGGCTTCGGAGAACTGCTGGACCGAGGCGTTGGCGAGGACGTTGGCCCGCACCAGGACGTCGGCCACCCGGGTTAGGTTCTCGAAGTTCTGCTCGGCGTCCGAGACCGTCAGGCCGAGGGCCGACTGGGCGTCGGTCAGGAGATCGGTGGCCGTGGCAAGGTCGAACATGCCCGCCTGGGCGAACTGGGCCACCGCCGGCAACGCCGCCAACTGCTGCTCGGCGTCGAGTCCTGCCGAGGCCAGGAAGAAGAACGCCTCCGCCGCCTCGGTGGCCGAGAACCGCACCGACTCGGAGATCTCGAAGGCGAGGCTCTGGAAGTCGTCCCGCAGGGCCGCCACGTCCCCCTGGATGGCCAGAGATCCGGTCAGGGCGTCATCGAAGGCGGCCGCCTCGGTGATCGCCTCACGGATGCCCTGGGCGATCTCACGGAATACCAGGGCGACGGTGGCGAAGGTGGCGAGCCTGGCCAGTTGATCGTTCAGCCCCCGGAAGCGGTCCTGGCCGGTCTCGGCCTCGTCGCCGGCGCTCCGCACCTGTCGGGCGAAGTCCCTCGCCTGATCCTCGGACAGACCCATCTGCTCGGCCACCTCGCGAGCTGCCTGCTCCAACCGGCGGGCGCTGTTCGATGACTCCAGGATCTCCTGGGACATTCGCCGGGCCTCGTCCTCGGAGACGCCCATCGCATCGGCCAACTGCTTGAAGTCGGTGGTCGACCGGCGAGCGGCCAGCTCCATCTCGGAGAGTTCGGCGTTGACCTCGTTGACACCGGCGTCGACGTCGTCGAGCCGCTGGTCCATGGTCCGCAGCTCGCGAGTGGCCTGCTCGACCTGCCGAGTATCGACGTCGAGCTCGATGTCACCAACCGCGCTCTGCGCCGACCGCTCAAAGTCTCGAAGGGCTGCGTTGGCCTTCTGGAAGTCGACGATCAGTTCTTCGCGTAGGGCCACGCCGAAACGCTACCGCTTCTCAGATCGGCCCTTCTCCCGGGCTGCCTGCAGTTTGGCCTTGCGGGCCGCCGCCACCTCGGCCGCCTTCATCGCCCGGGCCTGCTGCTGGGCCAGATACGCGTCCACCTCGGGATCGGGGTTCTCGCCGGGCAACGGGTCGCGCATGTCCATGCCGAGTAGGACGCCGATCTGCCACAGCTCGAGCTCGTCGAGGACGGCAGGACCGAGAGGTAGGGCCCGGTACAGGACCGCCGACTCGAGATCCCCGGCGAGAAGATCCGACACCTTCTCCTTGCGGCGTTTCAGCCGTTCGCGGAGGGGGAGTTCGTTCCGGCCCTGCCAGAGCCTAAAGGGACCGACCGCCAGTGACGGACCATCTGCAGCGGGATCTCCTGGGCTACCAGGAAGGGGGGCCACTCGCCCTCGTCCTCGGGGAGCGGGTTGTCGGCCAGCCTCTGGAAGGCGTCCCTGATCCAGGGGACCGAGCGTTCCGCCAGCCAGTCGAGCGCCTCCGAGAGCTTTTCGTTCAGGGCGTCGAGGTCGGCGTCCTTCTCGTTCATCTGCTTCTGCAGGTCGTTGAGCTCCTGCTGCTTGTTGGTCGCCTCCCGGGTGATCTCTTCGAGGCTGTTGCGCAGTTCCCGGTATTCCCGCAGCTTGGGCCGGCGGCACTTGTGGGTCGACCTGACATTGCCGTCGTCATCGACCAGACGGACGATCACATACCCCATCGGGTTCAGTTCCCACTCACTTACCTCTTTCGACACGGTCCCTCTCTTTGGCAGCGTCTTGGTTGGGCGACACTACCAGCACGCCACCATCGATGCGGGCCTGCACGTCGTCGGTGAGTCGCAGGACGTATTCCTGCTTGCGGGCCATGCCGTCGTGAGCGATGGCCGGGATGACCGTCACGAAGTTCGGACGCCGAACTCGACTCCTGCTTGCCCGCCGCTTGGCTGGAGGCTGAGCAGGGGCAGGACTGTCGCCGTCTCGCAGTCCCCGAACAGAGCCGCCAGGTTCGACGTCACCGCCCCCAGCACTATCTCCGCCAGGTCGTAGAGGTTCTTCGCTTCCGTTTCCCATGTTGCCGCCTTTGTCTTGGGGTCTCCCGGGATGCAGACGTTCATTCGCACTCGATACTCGACCAAGGGCTTCACCGAGCAGGCGCGCTGCGTGAACTCGACATTGCCGAGGAAGATCGTCACCCGCTCGCACTGATCCCAGGCCGAGTCGCCGGGCATGATGACCACCACCGGCCCGTCGTCGATCGTCTCGGCCGCGATCGCAGCCGCCAGGGCCGTCTCCACCACCGTCTGGATTGCCTGCATCGTCTCGAACCAGCTCATGCCGCCACCTCCCGAATGAACTCGGCGAAGCGGGCCAGAGTCGGATGGAACCAGGGCCGGGCCGGGTTGCCGGGGTGGTTGACCCTGGCAAGGAATACCCGCCGACCCAGCTTCGGCCAGTAGAACGACAGCGCCTGCGCCCGTCGGGGAACGATGGTGTGAGCACGAGTGCCCTCTTCCGGGAATTGGGCGTAGTCCACGTTCACCTCGGCCGCCAGCCGGATCTCGTTGCGGTTGTTCGCCACCAGCCGAACCCGGGTGTTGCGCTTGGTGTTCCCGGTCTCTCCCACGGGAGCCGCTTGCTGGAGCCGTTGTTCGATCCGACCGCGCAGCGGGCCGGCGATGGTCTGCCGGTAGTTGTCGAGCAGGGGCTGGAGGTCTCCGAGCGCCATCAGGTCTGCCTGTGCCGAGCGAAGTCGGGGGACCACACCTCGCCCGACCGAGTGAGTCCGTCCGGATTCACCTGACGCACGATCGAGTCCACCGCCGGCACCCCGGTGGCCTGCCCGTCGAGCGGCAGGAGCTCCATGGTGAGTCCCTGCCGGATGACCGTCACCGTGTTCAGTGGCAACTGGCATTCCTCGGGATCCACCTCGGCCTTGACGTACTCGCACGCCAGGATCTCCGCCGCCCGCTGGAGAAGCCGAGGCGGCATCGTCCCATAGGTGAGCGAGATCTCCCACGTCCCCACCTCCGTCGAGGGCTTGGCGAGGTCCTGACAACACGGCCACCATCCGCCATCGATGCGGACCAACAGCCGGCGCTCGTCCAGCCGGTAGGCCGCGGTGTCGAGCACGTCACCGTCGATCAGGACTTCGGTGACAGACCGAACATCGTTGCGTCCGAGATCCACCTGGGGGATGCCGTTGCATCCGCAGGCGTAGTCGATGTGACAATCGCACGCCGTCGACAGGTTCAGCCAGGAGCCGTCCGAGGTTCGGATCGGATACCAGGGCATCGGCTCGAGACGGTCGAACAGGATCGGAGGCGAGCAGGGGCGGAGGACGGCCGAGCATTCCCCGGAGTAGACCCGGCCCGTCGCCAGGTACAAGGTGGACGAGGCGACCGCCAGGGCTTCCTCCAGCAGATCCGCCGAGACGGCCTCTGCGGTGCAGGACTCCGGGATGGCGTCGATCCAGGGGGCGCAGAGCATGAGCGGAGGCTACCCACTCTCACAAACCCGAAGGCCCGCCCGTCCCCTGTCGGTACTCAGGGTTGGGCGGGCCTCACGGGGCTTTGATTGTCTGGTCAGGATGCGGCGTTGACCGGGGTGGCCAGATAGCCGCAGCCGTCCGGGACGTTGGCCGCTTCGTCGAAGAACAGCCCGAAGTACTCGGTGATCGCCGCCGGATGATCGGAGAACGAGCCGTCGGAGATGTTGCTGTTGCCGCTGGCCTTGCCCTCCAGCGTCACATCGAGGAAGCCGTTCTGCAGCGTCCAGTCGGCGATCCGCCACGTCGTGAGCGGCCACACGAACCGGGTGTAGCTGTACGGGTCCGCCACCTGCGAGTCCGCGTCCCACGTCTTGGACCAACCGTTGAGCTCGATCGAGGGCTGCACCGCCGTCGGGTCCGGGACGATGAAGCCGATGATGACGTTGGGATCGGCGGGATCGAGGATCACCGTCGCCCCGGTCAGCAGCTCGATCAGTTCGATGTTCAGGTTGCACAGCGAGAGCGACAGCGTCTCGCCGGTGGTGGTGTCCGGGTTCTCCTTGACGGAGCAGACCACGCCACAGCCGTTCTTCCGCTCGAAGCGGTCCCCGGTCGTCACCTGGGCGGTGCGGCCGAGACTGATGGGCGAGTTGTCCTCGGCGGAGCCGAACTCTTCGTCGTAGTCGGGGGTCCCGTCGGCAGTCAGGCGCGATGCACGGATCGCGCAGAAGTCGAGGACCGAGTAACAGCCGGGCTGGTTTGCCATGAGGGTTCTCCTTTACGAACCGGACGGACAGTCGGGGCCTGGGTCGGGGGTACAGATCGGAACGGCGAGATGCGCCGACAGGTCCCAGTGTGCCAGGACCGGACGGGTGGCTCGGATCTCGAAGTCGTTCACCGAGCGGACCATCGACGAGCGGTCGGTGCCGGAGACGTCGATCTCTCCCAGCCGCACCTCGACCGGGGAGGTGGCGTACACCCACGTCACGCCTTCGTCCTCTTCCTGGTCGGGGCCGGCTCCCGAGTATCCGGTGCCGAGAACCACGATGTGGTCGGTCAGCCTGGTCCGCAACTGGTTCCCGTCAACAAAGACGAGCCCATAGAACTCGAGGAACGGCCCCAGTTCGATCGGGGCGTGGATGAAGCCCTGCGCCGAGCCGATCGTGTCAGCCAGGCCCTCCGCAAGCAAAGAGAACCCGGTGACAAGACCGACCGGCGTGCCTGTCCCGGTGACGTCTGTGGCCGAGATGTCGTACAGAGGAACGTTCGGGTGGTCATCGGTGAAGTCGGAGGCGTCCTGCAGGATCAGCGTCGAGAACACCTGCTCCACCAGGTGCGGAGTCTGGATCCGCAGCCGGGACTCGACTCGGGAGGCGAGAGCGTCGAGATCGGTGCCGATGGTGGAACAGGTCTCGCCGATGAAGATCCCGAAGGCGTCCCATTCGACGGCGTCCGGGGAGTCGAGACCATCGAGGGCCACCGACTCGCAGGGATCGAAGCCGCCGCCCCCCACCGCCGCCATCGGCTGATAGGTGATTCCGGGGAGCCAGCGAACCGAATCCTCCGGGGTTCGGGCTGCCGTGATCAGGGACCGACGCAACTGCGAGACGACTGGAGCGGGTGCTGGGTTTCGCATCGTCCGCGAGCGTACCGCTACTCACAAACGGCGTATTGCCTCCACCGCTCGCTCGGTCGCCCCCTCCAGTGGACCGAAGGCCTCCAGTGCCACCTCGGACCGCCGCTCCCCCCAACGGTCGGCGCAGATCACCTCGAAGATGGCCGGCTCCAGCTCCGCCGGATGATTGACGGTCGGCCCGACGTCGGCCCACTCCCAGTAGCGCATTCCATGGTGGACGTCCCGCCGCCAAGTTCTCCCGTTCAAGAGGACCACCGGCAGACCGATGGCACATGCCTCGTAGATGGTGGACGACCCGTCGCACACATACACCCCCGCCTCCCGGACGACGTTGTCCCACAGCCACTCCGAACGGATCCCCTTCCGGGCGTACCACTCCGCCAGCCGGTTCCAGTCCTTCGGGTGGCCGTGACCGACCGAGGGCCACCGTGCCGCCGCCCTCGCCACCGCATCCCGGTACTCGAGAAACGTCGACTTGGCCTCTTCCCACTGGGTGCAGTTCCAGTGCCAGCCGAATGCCACCGTCTCCCCCCCGTCGCCTCTGAGCCTTGCGAGGTGCTCGACTCGGGGAGAGCCGACCACCGCCACCTCGGCGTTGGGATAGGCCCGCCGGTTCGCCTCCGCCACCCGCTCGTTGGGGCACAGGAACAGCGACACGTCACCCTTGCCCTTCCCACCGGGATAGCTGGGGTGATCCGATCCCAGCCAGGTCTGCCCGTACCCGTGCTCCAGGTAGACGATCGGCCGTCCAAACCCACGAACCCGGGTGTAGTCCTGGTACGAGGCGACCACGAGAGGTGTCCGAGACCCCCCGAGAGCCTCGCGACGCATCGTCCCCTTGATAGGGGAAGAGTCAAGACCCAAAATGGCAGGAGACGTCGATAACGAGGGCGGGACCCACAGCCGGTCGATCACCCGACGGAGCGGGGCGAGGTGGGTCAGGAAGTGGGGAAGGCTGGCGTAGGCGTCGATCACTTGACGTGCCAGAAGCCGCAGTCCTTACAGCGGTACACCTTGTGATAGCGGCCCGTCTTGCGGGTGAGCCCCCGGGCCACGTCGATCGCCTGCTGGCGGGACATACGAGATCCGACGACGGGCTGTCTCAGAACCACGCCGAGTGCCTTGCCACGAACCCCTCGGCGAACGTGGTCCCGGTGTCGCCGTCCTGGTTGAGCATGAATCCATAGTACCGATCGCGGGCGATGATCCCCTCCCGCCATCCGGGATGCCTGGCCTCCATCGACGGGTAGCAATCGACCGCCGTCATCTTCGCACCATAGGTCTCGGTGACGTCGACGAACAGGTTCGGGCGGGGTCGAGTTGAGACCAGCCCCGCCGGCATCGAGTGGTCCATCTCCCACAGGTCGATCCGGTTGCGCCGTGCCAGGGTGCGGACGATCTGAGCCGCCGCCCGGTGGTGCTGCTGGGAATCGTCCAGCCCATGCCCGATGATCAGGTTGGCGCCGAGTTCCTTCCGCAGCCGATCAACGACGGCGATGTGGTCGTAGTCGTCGGTGACTTCCTCGGCGGGCCACCGCAGGAACTCGACGTGGACGATCCCGAGATAGGTGGCCGCTCGTATCGCCTCCACCTCCCGGTCCTTGTCTAGGCCGTCGCCGTTGATCGTGGGGGCGCACAGGTAGACCACGGTCACCTCCCTCGTCTGCGAGAGGCGGGCCACCGTTCCGCCCGCCTGCGGCTCGAGGTCGTCCGGGTGGGCGATTACGCACAGCGCCGGGTTCATCAGTAGCCGAGCCTTGGCCGGACGGTCGGGTCCAGCTCGATCCGCCGGTTCACCCCGACGATCGCCGCCATCGGCTCGACGTCCTTGGTGACGACCGCCCCTGCCCCGATGAAGGCGAAGGCGCCCACCGTAACCCCTTCCGCGATCCGGCATCCCATTCCCAGCCAGGCGTAGTCCCCAATCGCTGCCGATCCTCCGATCACCGTCCCGGCCACCACCATCACCCCCCGGCCCATGAGGACGTTGTGAGCGACGTGAACGAGGTTGTCGATCTGGCAATCCGCACCGATCACCGTGTCGCCGAGCGAGCCTCGGTCGATACAGGTGTTCGCCCCGATGGTCGTGCCGCTCCCGATCCGCACGCCGCCGATGTGCGGGAAGCGATACCACCGGCCGTCCCACATGTCGAAGGCGAAGCCGTCTCCCCCGATCACCGCTCCGGTTGCGATCTCGACGTCATCCACGATCTCGAGTCGCAGCGTGCGGCGCGGGTGTAGCCGCTCCACCATCCGACCGAATAGCCAGCGAGGGTGCTCGTGTCGGACGATCGTCTCGGCTCCGTCGATCAACTGGTCGGGCCCGGCAACCACTACGCCGCCCTTGACTCCCACGTCATGCCGAGTCCATGAGAGCGTCTCCCGGTAGCACCGCTCGATCGGGACCGCCTCAGTCACCCCGGTCGGGTCGCCCTCCACCGTCACCCCGTCGAATCCTCGGATCAGATCACGGAGGTTCACGGGTGTCGTCCCAGCCATCCGCCGCGAGGGTTGCCAAGCAGGATCCCCGGATATGGGGCGACCAGGTGCGCCATCGCCTGCTGCACCGAGCCACTCGCCCTGGTCGGGTCGACATCATGCATCAGACAGTACGAACCGGCCTTGCCATGCTCCACCCATCCCTCGAACTCGAGACGTCGCCACGGCTGCGCCGAGTCCAGGACCAGGAGATCAGCGGTAGCCAGATCCACAGCCGATGGAGTGGGCTCGTCCTGGATATCGGCCCCGTCCCAGGCGTGGGCCTTACCCGCCGCCCGGAACTCGGGATCGGACTCGAAGCAGGCCAGCGAGGACGGGGGCCTCATGTTGGCGATCAGCCGCCGAGTGGCGAACCCGGCTCCCATCCCGGTCTCGACAATCGACACGGGACGTAGCAGGAGGACGAGAGCCCCGGCGAACTCGCAGAACTCGTACTCGGGAGCTTTCCCGTTCCAGGACAGCCAGCCCTCGCCACCCACCGTCTTGCGCCCCTCGTCCTTTGGCGGCGGCTCGTCGGTCCACACCAGAGCGCACAGTTCGTCGGCAGTCACAGCACCTCCAATATCGCTTTAACCGCCCGCTTGGTGGCGGTCCCGTCCCGTATCGGGTGGACGGCATCGACCGCCTCCCGTCGCAGGTCCTCTCCCTCGCCGGCGAGAGCCCGCATGATCGCACCCGGCAGGTGGGCCGGGTCGTCGACCTGGATCCCCGGAACGTACTGCCAGAACCGGACCCCGTGGTGGACGTCCCGCCGATACCAGGGGGCGTTGAGAGACACCACCGGCCGACCAGTCGATGCGAACTCGTAGGCGGTCGAGGATGCGTCCACGCAGTAGACATCTGCCCGCTGCAGCACCTCCCGGAAGTCCTGCACCGGCTCCACCCGGATCATCTTCCAGAACCGGGACCACTTCGCCCAGGACCGGGGATGGCCGTGGCCGATGAATCGGACCGGGGCGTTCCGCACCAGCTCGCGCAATGCCTTGGTGTAGTGCGGGTGCGCCGACTTGCCCTCCGGGACCCCGTTGTTCCGCTCGGCGAAAGCCAGAGCGACCACCGGTGGATCGTTCGGCACATGTCGGTAACCGGCCCACTCGTCCATCTTGGGAGCGCCGATCACCGCGTGCTTCGCCTTCGGGTAAGTGCGCTCGTTGTGAGCCGAGGATAGGTGGTTGGCGTTCAAGAAGAGCTCCACTCGATCCTTGCCCGACCCTCCAGGGAATGACGGGTGATCCCCGTAGTTCGTGCCGACCCCGTGCTCGAGGAACAGCACCCGTCCCTGAACCCGTTTGTAGTCGCCCCACGACGCCACCAGCGTCACCTCGGCGCGGAGGGGAGAGCGGTCCAACTGTCCGCCATGCCAACGGCCCCGGATTTCGTCGGGAAGCGCCCGATACACCGGCCACAGGTGCTCGCGGAACTGGCTCTCCCGACCGGCGACGTCGATCAACGGAGAGTCCCGGGCATCTCGTCCCACGTTCGCCCGTCCAGCTCTCTCCCGCCGGCCTTCGGTGTCCGCCCACCCCACTGTTTGAAGAAGAATGGCACGCCAGCGTCGAGGCAGCGGTCGCGTATGTCACGCACCCACTCGGGATCGATCGGCCGGTGGTTGGGTCCCGACTCGCCGCCGACGATCACCCAGCCGATCCCGTCGAGGTTGAGTGAGGGGAGCGGGCCGAGAAGCGGTTCGAGTGAGAGGAATCGGACAGCGGCGGGAGTCTCGCGGAGATGGTTGGCGCGGAACGTGTAACGGTCGCTCTCGATTGATGTGCCCAACCACACATTGGGGCGCGGCCAGTCGGGCATGATTCGCCACGGGTTGCGTCGAAGGCGCGCTGAGTCGACATCGTCGATGAAGGCGTCGTTGCTGAGTCGGCGGGCCATAAACTGCGGCCGCTTCGTCAGCACTTGGAACTGGTGTTGGTCGGCGAGCGCCATGACTGCGAACACCTCGGCGATGAAGTCTCCGGGTACCTCGGGGTGGAACAGGTCTGACATTGAGTTGACGAAGATCCGTCGGGGCTTCTGCCATCGCAGCGGTTGGTCGAGCCGGTCAGGATGCAACGTCAGTTTGAAACCCGGCCCCGAAGTGCGGGGGTCGCCGTCGTTCTGGTATGCGGAAGAGCCCATCGCTTTCAACCGTCCAGCCAACGACAAGGCGTAACAGTTGTCACAGCCGGGGCTCACCTGGTCGCATCCGGTCGTCGGGTTCCAGGTGGCATCGGTCCACTCGATGCCGGACTTGTCGCCCATCAGGCCGCACCCATCACGTCGGTGCGCATCAGCCGACCGGGTGCGGCAGACTGCAGTCGGAGTTGACCTCCCAGGCCCGATCGGAGAAGTCCGTCGACGGGATCTCATGACAGCCGGCGTGGAGCCCTTCGGCATTCAGGATCGCCGCCTGGTGCAGAGCGATCGCCTTGATCGACCACATGACGGTTTCCTCGAGACGGGATAGGGCCGTCGAGCGCTCCCGGCAGTTAGGCGCCTGCAGCAGGATCTCATGGGCGAGCTCGATCGCAGCCCCTCGGATGACCTCGAACCGCTGCACGATCCGATCGTCCACCGGGGGATGATTGACCAGCGAGGACACGATCGCCTCGGTGCGCGCCTGCTCGGTGGTGGGGGACGGGATATCGACCACAGCCCTATTCCTTCTGTCGTGGTAGCGAAACCCTACCAGGGTGATAGCGGCCAGCGTGGCAGGAGACCCCACCATTCGTCCCAGGAACGACCGAACCCCCGCCGAGTGGGGGCTGGGAGGGCCTGGCGGGGGTTCGGAGCTTGTGGGGGCTGTGACGGGCTCAGGCACCCTTCTCGATCAGCCGTGCGATCGTCTGACGGTACTGGACCGCAGTATGCAGAGCGGAGATGGTCTTGTCGGGATCGATCCCCTGGAACTCGCCCAGTTCGTTGAGCATGTACGAGGGCTCGGCTTCCTCGGCTTCGTTGGTGCCGAGAATGTCCAGGACCCGAGCGGCCTTGTCCTGGAGGCGAACCAACTCACGCTCGAGTTGGCCGGCCAGTTCGTCGACCTGGTGGTCGGCGTCCCACAGGACGCTGGCCCGGGGGTCGGAGGGGTTGCCGTCGTAGATCTCGGAGAACTTGGCGAAGCGGTTGGAGGCCATGTCAGGACTCCTTCCGAATCGTGCGCCGGAACTGCTGGACTTTGCGGGAGGGCGTGTAGCCGACCTTGCGAACTGCGACCGGGACCTCGATCCCGTCCCACGGGGTGACGACCGGGAACTGGCGATGCATCTCGGCGACTGCCTCGTCCAAGGTCTCGGTCGTGGCGAAGATCTCGCCGGTCTCTGTGCTGACTACCTGGAACATTGCGGGGCTCCTTCCGTGTTGCCGTTGCCCTACAACATCATCTTGGCAGACGGATCAACCCGCGTCAAGTAGTAGTGCAGGATTTCTCAGACGGAAGGACATTGGTCCCGTCCGTGACTCCAGCAGGCCTGCGGATACCAGGCGGCGCAGCGCCTGCGAGACGGCCGACTCGGAAGCGTTGAGCCGGTCCAATAGCTCCAGCTCTGAGACCCAGCCCCCCTCGGCGTCCAGCAGGTCCAGGACCCGGTCAGCGGCCGTCACCTTGCGGAACTCGGGACCGCCGACGTGCGGGGTGAGTCGAGGGACCTCCCGAGGTAGCCGGCCCTTCGGTTGGTACAGCCTGCCGGTGGGACTGTGGACTCGCATCGGCACCTCCATACACATCGCCTCCCGAAGCCGGCGGAGAGTGCCTGCCAAGGTCCCCTCCGCCGAGCCCTTGAACAACTGCAGCGCCCCCCGAGGTTCTCCGGCGACGTGCGAGGCGATCGCTCTCTTGGACCACCCTCGAGCCACCAGCTCTGTCACGATCAGCTTGGCCTCGTCTGCCGGAATCGGCACGCCGTCGGGGAGGACCAGGAACTCGTCGTGGAAGTCGGCTTCTGCCCGACGCAACCGGTCGAGGGTCCGACGGGCCACCTTCCGGGATGGACCGACATCCCTCCATCCGTAGATCAGCCTCGACAGGGAGCCGTGACTCAGGTCGGTCGCTCGAGCCAGGTGCTTGAGGGAGATCCCCGCTTCGGCCAGGCGCTCGGCAATGGCTCGAGCCTCCGATGCGTCCACGAAAGACGAAGGGCGCAGGCCGACTCGCTCGAGTTCCCACTGTCGACGCCGGGCACGCCGGGCCTCCCGGCATGGATCGCACCGGCATCCGTCCTGGACGTAGCAGACATACGTCCCGTGTTCATGCCGGACCTCGGGGTGAGTGCAGTCGAGGTTGACCCACTTCACCATCCGAACTCCCAGGAGGGCCACAGAGCGAGGTCGGCGATCGCCCGAGCTGCCTTCTCTTTCTCATTCTCCGGGTCGTTCAGCCGGACCGTCGCGTCATCGACAACGACCCGAACCACCTCGCCCGTCTTGGTGTTCACCTCAACGTACACCGGGACCACCCCGGTCAGTTCCACAATCGCCATCAGAGTTCCGTCGCTTTCTCGTCGTCGGGTTCCCATGCCGCCTGTACCCGGCGCTGCAGGTCGTGGGCGATGTGCGTGCCCCCGTGTCGGATTGCCCGGGTGCAGCGCCAGACCCAGCCCGCTGGCTCGGACATGGGCCGTTCCGACTGGCAGAGGGGTAGCCCGAGGTGGGCCGGCTCGATCTTCTTGACCTTCTCCCACTCGACCATCTCAAGGCCTCCCTCGGTGTGGCGTGCCGTCGTAGTACGGATCATCGGCGTACCAAGGCTTCCCCGCTTCCCGGCGTTCCTCGATGATCCGCTCGTAATCCGGCTCAGGCTCCGGGTAAGGGCAAGGGCAATCTCGGATCGGGCACGGCTCATACTCCCTGGCCATCGGGTCGAAATGCAGATCGCCGCACTCGGAGCATTCGATCAGGACTGCCATCAGGGCTCCTTTCGTTGCTGTTGCCCTACACCACAATCATGGCACGTTGCTCGCCTGGCGTCAAGTAGTTGGGTAGAGGGCATCCACCATGGCGACCAGCCGGTCGGAGACGGCCGATCGAACCACCTCGGCACTCGGCTTCGATCCTCTACGGTTCCGATCCCCGCCTCTCAGGTGAGGGGCCGAAACCGGAACCCCGGCCCACTCCCCGATGATACGAACGTCATCGACCGACAGACGCTCCACCCGGATCACCCGCTCTGCGCTATCGAGGCCCCGCCGAGTCGAGGCCACCACATGCAGCACCGCCCGCTCTGCCGGCGTCTTCCCGTCCAGAACCTCCGGCGTGTGCATCGCCACTACCGCCCGATGCTTCCCCTGATCGATTCGGGACCAGTCGAAGAACCCGATCCCCACGAAGGACGCCGCTACCTCCCATGGATCTCTCAGGATCAGTGCTCGAGGTCGGTGTCGGTAGACCGCCATCCATGACACGTCCACCCGCACGTCCCATACCGGTTGGGCGAACCCGCAGGCAACCGCCGGGGTGATCACCCGCTCGTGGCCGGTGGGGATCCCGTTGGCCGAGAGCACCCCCGCCAGGAACCCGGTCCCCGACCTGCCTGTGCCGCCCACCACCACGCGGGAAGGGGGCCACCCGTAGGCAGCCCCCTTCATCCGCTCCGCTCCGCTTGTGGCTCGAGTTACGAGGCGGCGCAGACCAGCTCGTCGACCCGGTAGCCGGCGGCGTTACCCGTCGGGCACGTCGGGACTCCGGTGATGGACAGAGCCTCATGGCCCGGCATGACGATCCCCTCGAACGTCTCCACGAAGTTCTGGTAGTCGTTCGTGGAGTTGAGGGTCGAGTCGCGCACCACACCGAGGTCGAGAGTGCCGGCGTCTGCCCGCAGGAAGGTTCCAGGGGCGAACAGCACGAAGTCCGCATCGGCGGGCCAGATGCCCGAGTCCTCGATGTTCTGCCAGTTGTACAGCCACTGCACCGACAGGTTCGCCGCCGCCAGCCAGGCATCGACCTGCTGGAGGGCGTTGGCGAACGACACCGTCGAGTTGCGGTTGATGATGTCCTGGGCGACGGCCGCTCGCACCCACAGGGGAGCGAGGACTTCCAGACGGGCCGAGGGGTCCATCCGGTACTTCGACCGATACCACGTCGACTCGAAGGACAGGGCGTCGGTGAACTCGGTCCATGCGCCTCCGCCGTTCCCGCCGACCACATGGGCGGTGGCGAGGGCCACCACGTCTGCAATCAGGGCGGCAGACACGTCGTGATCGTGGGCGACCAGGGTGAGCGAGTCGAAGTTCGCCACGTTCTCCGGGTAGAACCGGGCGCCGAAGTTGCCGTACTGACGGCACGTCACCCACGCCGACACCTGGAACGTCCCGAACTCGGGACAGGTGACGGTGATACACGGCTTGGTTGCCGGATCCGACGGGTCGGTGTCGTTCTCGATCGTCCACTCGGTGGCGATCCCCGTCTGACCCAGCACGTCCTGAATCGAGGGGGAGGTCGGCAACTGGACCCGACCACGGGGGAGACCCACCGTCGGCAGGGTCAGGACACCCGACCGGGTGTCGATCCGGTAGAAGTCGTACATGACCTCGGCCGGGGCGCAGGGACCACCCGATGCCACTCGGGCGTTGTCCGTCTCCCGCAGGATCTCGTTGAGCTCTCGCAGGGTGCGGTGGTTCTCTTCCGCCGAGTCCGTCAGGTTGAATCGATGCTCCTGCCGGGACCGGCCCACCGCGAAGCGGGCGTAGTCCACCTTCTGCCCGGGCTTGGGAGCGATCTGCCCGTAGCGATCTGCCATGGCGGAGGCGACGGCCAGCGCCGACTCGAATCGGTGTCCCACCGAGAACGAGTTGAGGCCGGGGAGCGCCTCGATTGGGTTGAGCGGCTCCACCTCGTCCCGGACCTCGGTCGAGGTACCGGACCGGCGGGAGCGCCGGCGGGCGAGCTCGGAGAGGGAAGCCGTTCGGGCCGGCTCTTCTTCCTCTTCCATCGACTCGTCGGCGGGCTCTTCTTCCTCCGTCTCTTCGGTCGATTCTTCCTCGGGGGTGTCGTCGAAGGAAGCCAGGGCATCGGCGGTCTGCTCCAGCGTCTCGGCCTGCTCGGTGGCGGTGGCGAGCTGGGCCGCAACCGCGTCGTACAGGGTCCGATGCGCCTGCATCTGCTCGAGGTGGGCGGCACGATCCTCGGCTTCGTCGAGTTCGCCCCGCATCTCCTGGAGGCCGGCCCGGAGGTGGGTCCGTAGCTCCTGGAGCTGTTCGACGGTGAGGTCGGCAATGTCGATACTCTCGGCTGCGAGGGCTTCGAGGATCTCTTCGGGGTTCATCTCATGGTCTCCTGGTCAGAACGGAATGGATGCGACCCTGCCGGCGCTATGCGCTCACCCTTGGTCTGTCGGAACCGTACCGCTACTCAGAAACGCAGAAAGCCCCGAACGGGGGTAGGGGGCTTTCTGCGGACTGGTAGATGGATCCGGTCAGAGGCCAGATTACTCCACGTCGGCCAGGGTGTCGGCCTTCTCCTGCAGGCGGGGCATTCGCAGCTCTGCGACCAGCTCCCGGATCTCGGCGAACAGGTCCGCCAGTTGGGGAAGCTCAGGGACATCATCTTCCACCATGACCGCCGAGGCCACCAGGGCCAGCATCTCGCCGTCGGCCACCCGAGCCTCGGTCGGGGGTGCATGACCCGGGGTGTTCACCATCAGGCAGGCCACCATCTCCAGGTTGCCCCGGAGCTTCCGCCAGTCGCCCGACGGGGTCGAGGCCCGGAAGGCCCGGATCTGAGCGTCAGACAGCCCAGGGCGAAGGGCGCCCGCCACCCATATGCCATGCTCGTTCTCACCGATCGTGACGTCGGCAGCGGCCATCGCCGTGTTGGAGTAGTGCGCCGTGGCCGAGGCGGCGGATATGCGCAGCGAGGCGTGATCAGCGTCCATCGTCAACTGTCCCACCGGGATCTCGTCGCCCTCTGCCGTCTGCAGGGTGCCGGTCAGGAAGTAGGCGTAGTCGGTGAGCGAGCGGGGCGGGGTCAGGCACACGTTGGCGGGCCCGCCGATGTGACACGAGTCCCACGTCCCGACGTATCCGTAGACCCGGCCCTCGTCCGTGACCCGGAGCCGGTGAGGCCCATCCGTCGGAGGCTCGAACCATGCGGCGGGAGGGTGCGCCAAGTCGATCGTGGTGCCGGAGGCGACCCGCTCCACCTCGGAGCCGTCCATCGCCTGGAACGGGACGATGGTCGCCCCGCCGATGACGAAGCGGGAGAACTCGTATCGGGCCGCGATGGGGAACCCTTCCTCGTCCCGCTCGGTCACGACCACGTCGACGTCGTAGTCGATTCCATCCACCGACACGGTGCGAAGCCGGTCCTCGTCGACCATCCGCTGGAACTCGGAGGCGTCGTCGTCGACGTCCCACTCCAGGTCGGCGACCGCCCACCGATGCCCGTCGATCTGTTCCATCCGCGGGTTGATCAGGTTCCCGACGAACACCGCCCCCTTGTGCTGCTCGTCAGTCCGGTCCAATCCCATCATTGGCATCCGGTCGGATCGGAACTCGAGGGAGTCGTCCAACATGATCCGGCCGTCGGCCGTCTCCACACCCTCGGGGACCAGTCGGACCACATACAGGGTCTCGGTCTCGTCGTCATCTGCGAACTGAGCGACGATGCGCGCCGCCAGCGCCTGAATCGTGAACGGCTCCATGGCGGAAAGCGTACCGCCACTCACAATCACTCGGCGATCAGCTCCCTCTCCCAGGTGCAGAGGCACCCGGCGTGGTCGCCCGGATACATGAACGACTCGCCGATCCACGATCCAGCCGACGGGGTGGCGAGGCTGGGGTCGTCCCATCCCTGGAACAGCACTCCGTCTATCCGCCGGTGGGGATCGAAGTTCGTTTCCCGCAGGCCGGGGTCGCCGTAGATCCAGCGGTTCCGGGCAGTCACAAAGCCGGCCTCGCGCAGCCGCTCCTGCACCCACGGCCCGTTGCCGATCCCCCGGACGTGGTCGACGTCGGGAGTGGAGACGGTCCCGCCGCCGGCCCTGGTCATGGCCGCCCACACCGCCGAGGTGGGGAACTTCCTCCGGGAGCCCTCGCCTCGCAGAACGTTCTCTCGGCCCCCGTCCCGACCGAATAGCCGGGACAGGGCGTAGGCGATGATGGCCGTCTCGAGTAGAGCCGAGCCGGCCTCCGCTTCCCGCTGGCCCTCCTGCTCGTTCCAGGCATCCCAGTCGTCCAGGTCGTCGACGTCCTCCAGCTCCAGCACTTCCTCAGCGGCCGCCCTCCGGGCTGCGGTGAGCATGACCACGGTGGCGGCGACCGTCTCCGAGAAGGAGTCCTCGTCGATCAGGTCGCCCTCTTCCAGGCCCAGCCGGGAGAACTGGTCGCCCAGCGTCCGTACCACCATCTGATTCGGCACCCCGTCGATCAGGGACTGCATCGTCGTGAACTTCCGGGACTTGGTCCGTACCCGAGCCCCCGCCCGCTCCAGCGCACGATCCACGGCGTCGTCCCACAACTGAGTGAGCCGGGTGACGGTGGACAGGTCGATCGTCGCCAGCCGCCTGCCGATCGTCTGCCGCCTGCGGATCGTCTCCCCCGCCGAAGCGACACGGGCCGTCGTCAACCTTCGACGTCGCCCGAGAATGGTGGCAGCCGCCTGGGCGGGGTTCGGGGAGTCGGGAGTGCCCTCGTCCACCTCTGCCCCGTCCTCAGCGCCTCCGTCGTCCGGCGACTCCGGCTGAGCTTCCCGCCGCTTGGCGATCTCTTCTTCGGTGGGGACGTCGGTGTCGTTGAAACCACCGATACGGCGCAGCGCCTCCCCGGACAGCTCCTTCCGGTCGTACAGCAGGATCGCATCCTGTAGCCGGTCGGGATGGTGGACCAGGGACGAGAGATCCCGCCACACGATCAGGTCCCGCCAGCGAGCCTCTCCCATCTCCCGGAGTAGTGGCTGGAACACCCCTCGGGTGAACGAGTTCATCATCTCCAACAGCACTGGGTCGATGTGCTGCTTGTACGTCGATTCGTCCTCCAGCCAGGCGGTCCAGTGGTTCATGTCGCCCCGGCCCTCGATGATCGACTGAGGCATGTCCAGCCCGGAGGCGATGCGGGAGATCAGCTCGGATCGTTCCCCCGCCGCCTGGGCGTCGATCGGACGGTCGAAGGTGATCCACCTCAGTTGATCGAGGCGGTCGCCCGGACCGCGAATCACGATCGGCACCACCCGCAGGGCCGACTTGGCGTCCTTGATCGGGGTAGTCATGGCCGTGGCGAGGTTCTTCGAGAATGCGTCCTCGTCCCACTTGTCGAACAGCTCCGGGTCCTGGTCGTCGTCGTCGGTCCGCAAGGGGAGGATGGTGAGCTCCTGGGGGACGAGCAGCATTCCGGCGCTCAACCGAGACTGGTTCGCCGCCCGGATCTGCGAGGTCAGCAACAGGAGATCCTCGGCTTCCTCCCGCACCGACGTCAGGGGAGCGTCGGGCAGGTCGGCCCGTTCCTCGTCCGGTCGCCAGGACCGCCAGATCAGATCGTCCTCGCCGAGAGACTCGAAGGCATCCCCGTTCCACACCTGCTGCTGGGCGTTTAGCCGGCGCACTTCCTCGGTGGACCGAAGGGACCACACCTCGTCCTCGGAGTCCGGGTGCTGGCAGAGCAGGTGGGTCTCGCCGACCGTCTGCCAGTGGATCCCCCACGACCCGAACAGGTAGGGCAGACCGATCGAGCGTGAGTCGATCCGGTCCAGGAGCTCGACTGCGGGTCCGTCGTCGAGCATCTCCGGCTCGTCGCCGGACCGGGCCCGGAGGGCGACCCCGAACCTGGCCTTGGTGATCGCATAGCGGAGGAACGCCATCGTGTATCGGATCTCGCCGACACGACGGGCGACCGCCCAGTTCTGCTTCTGCCATTCCCTCGTCGGAGGGGTCTCGATCTGGCCTTGCTGGATACGCAGTCGGGTGGCGGATGCGGTCATTCCGCTCCGGGCTGCGAGGTGACGTCCCACCTGCACGGGCTATGCCTTCCGGGTCGCTATGCGAGCTCCGGCGGATGCTACCGAGACTCAGGAGGGCAGGAATGACAGTCGATCGCCCCCGAGCGGGGGCAACGCATCGCCGGCGAGTCACCCACGGTGACGTAGTGGCAGGGATCGCCGTCCTGGCAGGGACACGTCAGATCCCCATGCGGACACATCATCCCTCCCAGGATCGGAGTAGCCCGATCAGCCCATTCACCGCCAGTGCTCCCACCGCCCACTCGAACCAGGTCGGACCGAACACCGGGAGCACCGCCACCGAGATCCAGAACCCGTGGCACCAGTAGCACTCGATCAACTGGCCCAACCAGTGAGGCCGCTCGGCGAAGAACACCATCTCGACCTCCATCAACGGAACGCCGGTCTCGACATGCCGGTACTCGTCCCCGACCTCGCCCCGCACCACGTCCACCTCGTTCGTCGGGAACGTCGTGTCGGGGCCGGGCCAGCGCCGGAGCAGCCAGTCACGTCCGGCCTTGATTGGGGGGAAGTCCTCCGAGACGAGGCGGGTCAGGCGGAATGAGACCAGCGTTGCCAAGATCCACTCGAGCGGAGTCATGGCCGCACCCGCGCCGCCAGCCACACCGCCGAGACGACCAGGATCGCCAGAGCCAAGGCACCGACCGGGGAGCCGCCGAGATCCAGCACCAGGACGATTGACAGGAACCCGATCCAGAGAACCACCACATAGTCGGGTCGGGTCATCGGATCTCACCCCGGTCGATGGAGCGAATCAGGTGGGCGATCGCTTCACCCGCACGCCGTCCCTTGATCCCCTGATCGGCGGCGACCTCCAGCATCTCTATGACGGCGGGGGTCGCCTGGTTCAGAGCCTCCGACAACTGGGCGACCGTCGCGTTAGTTCGGGCGCTCGCCTCCATCAGTAGGAAACTCACCTCGTTCATCTCTTCTTCCTCTCCGCCGCCATCTGACGGCTCCGCTCCAGTCGAGCCCGACGTCTCTCCGCCGCCAGGCGCACCCGTTCCGCTTCTGCTTGCTTCTGCTCGACCGACCGGCCTTGCTTCTTCCCGCCTCAGCCCATCAGATCTGTCCTCCCGGAACCGACATCGTGGTCCGCTGGCCGACGTGCTGCTCGAGGCCCCATGAGTTGTGCCACCAGGCCATCACCGTGTCGTCGTGTTCCCCGACCCCTTCCAGCTTGTCATCGTTCCAGCCGAACGCCTCCAGCTCCACCAGGAAGTTCTCGGCCTCTTCGTGGTGATAGGTGCCCTCCTGGAATGGAAGCTCCCACGCCTCCCGCTCGAGATCGAGTAGCAGCGAGGGGACGCCCTTGGCCAGCGATCGCTTGTCGGAGGCCTCATGGCCCAGCACCTTCACCTCGGAGAGCGCAGCCATCAGCTCCGCAGTTCGCTCGTCGTGGACCTCGGCACCGGTGGCCTTCACCTCCTGGGTCCACACCGACTGAGCGCCGGCTTCCTCGATCACGGACAGGTTGGCCGAGTAAAGCCGGTGTTCCTGGCGGATCAGCTCGACCTGCTGGCGGAATGTGAGCGCCTGCCAGCGGGAGATGTCGAGGAATCGCCGCTTCCGGGTCGCCCGGTCGTAGTACGTCGAGATCTTCGCCAGGTAGTCGCCGCCCGTCCGCTCCGACCAGGCGATGTCCCAGCCGTTGACGATGGCGAAGCGCCCGGGCTGGTCGGGGGTGAACGAGGTGAGGAACGAGAGATCGGCGCGCAGCATCTTCTTGGTGCGCTCCCGGGGGAAGATCGAGGAAGCCGAGGACCGGGGGGTGGTCAGGAACTCCTGGTCGAACATCAGCGGGCCGACCTCCTTCCGCTTCGCCACCAGGCATCCCGACTGCTCCGAGCATTCCTCACAGGGGAGCGACCACATGCCGTCCCGTCCCAACTGGCCGATCCAGTCAGTGCAGATCTGGCGGGCGATCGGTGGCCGGCGGGTGGGCCATAGGCCGCTCCGTGGCCCCCACGATGTAGCCCGAGTCGAGGCGATGATCTCGGCCAGGGTGGGAGGGGCCAGTTCCCCGGCCTCCCCCACCTCGACCGTCTCAGCCGATGATCTCAACGGCGTCCACCTGAATCTTGGCGAACTTCGTCTTGCCCTTCTCGGTGGTGCGCCTGGTCCCATCCTCCACCAACTGCCCGACGAGCTCCACCTTCACGGTGTCACCCAGTCGGTAGCCGGCGAACTGGACCAGTTGCTTGGCACCGAGGAACGAGACCTCGACGAGATCCTTCGGCGGCGGCACTCCGGGCAAGCCCTCTTGTGCGCCTTCGTCCTCTACCACCGCAGCCTCCTTCCACGTTCGGAGCGGTAGCGGCACGGTAGCACCCCTCGGTGGTCAGACGCGGTCGATCGTCTTGCCGTTGTCGCCGAGCACGAAGATCGGACCGGAGCAGATGACGAGCCGGATCGCGTCCGCGTCGACCTGCTGGAAGCGTGCCCAGCGCAGAAGCCAGAACGGGCGATCCCGGTCCCCGTCCTCGTAGCCGGCCGGATCAGGCGAGATCAGGGTCCGGTCATAGACGTCGGCGTGAGATCCGATCCGATCGAGAAGATCCTGCAGCGACGCCTCCGATGGGTCCGGTCCCCGCCAGGTGATCGATCCTGACTCGACAGTCTCCCCGCCTGCCTGGTAGATGCGACTCGGCCCGCGCTGGTCGATCAGCTTGACGTACATCTCCTGCTCCTTTCCCTCCCGGAGCGTCCGAGAGGTCTGGAGCGCAACGATACCCGGCCAAGGGGTGAGAGGTAGAGAACCCTGGGAAACGGAGCGTGGCGAGGCTGTGGCGGGCTGTGGTGAAGCTGTGGCTATCCGGGTGGGAGCCGATATGGGATCGGCACCTCGTTCGGGTCTTGCCCCTCCCAGCGTCGCCCGTCGGTATCGCTGTCGGGGGTGAACTGGTGCTGAGCGAGAAACGCCCGCATGTCCTGGGCGGGATGACTCACCCGGATCTTTCCCGATACCCGTAGGCCATCAGCGTCCTCGTCAACGGTCACGTCTGCGAATGGGGAGCCCTGGTAGTGGTCCTCCGGCGTCCACCGCTGCGCGATCCGCCATGCCCATAGCACCAGCAAGATCACCGAGGCGCCCGCCGATACGGCTCCAACGATTAGCCATTCCACTCCGCACCTCCATCGTGGTAGATCGTCTCGCGCCGCCAGCGACCCCCGTCCAGTCTGATGCGAGCGGGAAGTCGTCGCACGACCCGAACCGCCAGGTCCTCGATCCCAGCCCCGAATAGGAACGTCGCCACCCGGATCTTGGCCTTTGATAGCAGCGTCCACTTCATCTCCATCTTCACGATCACGCCGTGCTGGGGGCTCATGCCCGCTCCAGCAGGTGCCAGACCAGCGCACCCTCGGCCGTCAACGCAGATCCGACATGTTTCCACTGCACGTCGTCGTACTGATGGCCGGTCCCCGCCACGATGAACGTCCTCTCGGCCCGGGTGACATCCGGATCGACTGTCGCCCACAACTCGACCGAATATGGGCCGTCCTGGCAGGCGACATGGACGATCTCGGCTCCCGGCGGCATGAGCACCGCGTGCTCCCTGTCGTCGACCGGGATCGAATATTTGTAGACCGCCCTCATGTCACCGGCACCAGGCGGATGACCGTCCGGGTCCGCTCGTCCCGGGTGAGCAGCCGGTTCGTGTCCGTTCGGAAGGTGATCCCGCCGTTCCACGCCGTCAGGTAGTGGGTGGGGGTGTCATCCGGGAGCAGGCCGGCCTCGACCAGGGCGTCGGCGAGATCCCAGTGCAGCGGGAAGGCATAGTTCTGCCAGTCCCGGCGCGCACGAGTCGGGAACCACAGGTCGATCTCGACCCGCAGACACGCTTGAGGGTCGAGGCCGAGAGTCGGCAGGATCCGGTCGAGGTGACGCCGCCACTTCTGCCGGTAGGACCGCTGGTGCAACTGAGGCCACGACCCCCAGCGATTCTTCGACACCGGGGCGAACGGCAGGACGAACTCGATCGGCTCTCCCTCTTCCCGCTTGAGCTGGAGTGCCTGCTGAGTCATACCGTCACGCTACCACGACCAGCGAGATCCGAGGGTCCGATTCAGAAGTTCGGCCGTCGCTTCCCACCGCCGATCGAAGGTCTGGAGTTCGTCGCCGACCAGCCGCCATTGGCCGTCCCGGGAGGGAAGCTTCTCGACCTCCCCCAGCTCGAGCCCATCGGCTACCACCCGGTAGGCGGTCGGCGTCGAGATCGGGAACTCGATTGTCACCTCCCGACCGTCGACCGCCCGAAACGGGAACCCAGTCATCGGGAGGCGAGTGTCGCGATCACCCACACCAGGTACAGAATCAGTGCGGCTGTGACGATCGTCGAGATTGCTTCCATTTCTCTCTCTCCTTCCGTTTGCCCTACACCAAGGACTCTGTCACACGGGCGAGCCGGCGTCAAGTAGTTTCACGCCACCAGCGGGAGCACCTCGACGGCCATCGTGCCGGGGACGAGGTCGGCTACATCGAACTCGGCCTCGTACCGCCGGAAGTGGTAGAGCCGGTTCTTCCGCATCCGCATCAGAGCGTCGGCCTGGTGGAAGGGAGTCCCGACCAGACGGATCGTCGTGGGCGGATACCACAGCATCGGCACGCCGGCGCCCTTGAGGTGGCCCCAGCCGAGTCTCCGGTACATGCCAGGGTGGGCCATGTTCGCCACCGTCCCGTCCCACCATCGCTCTACCTTGGCTCGCTGATACCGGGTGTGAGTCGATTCCTCGTCCAGAATGTCGTCTCCCACGATCCGGTCGCCTCGAGCACCTCGCTTCCGTTGCCCCCTACCCGCCACAGTGACCCGGGAGAAGTTGGAGAAGATGGCATCGGTGTTCTCTTCCTTCCACATTCGATCGGTCATGGCGGGGTTGGCCTGGGTCATGGCGGAGATGATCCGCTCAAGCATGAGCTTCCCCTGCTCCAGGGAGTCCTCGAAGATCCACTGATGCGAGCCCGGCCACCTCTCGCCGAACCAGCATGTCGAGTTGACCGAGAACACCTCGCTCTTGGCGTACTCCCGGGGGGCGACGATGCACAGTCGGGGATGGACCAGCTCGGCCTCGTACCACTCTTCGTGGAACGGCTCGTTGATGTATCCGAACTTCTCTTCGGCGTACACCGCCGGGTGCTCGGAGATCAGAAGGGCGCGAACCGCCGCCCGGTCACTCTTCCTCAGCGTCTCCATCGGTCAACTCCAGCCACTTCCGGATCTCGATGACTCTGCCCGGATCCACCATCGGGGAATGCTCGGTGTTGCCCATTCGCCCCTCTATCACCATGTCTGGCTGACCGAAGGCGGTCCTCTCCACCCGGGCTGCGACGTCGAACCACTGGATCATTTGAGAGGGCGTGAGATCGGCCGGGTCGAGTTGTTGCAGCCGCTGCACCACTTTGTTCAGAAATACGCCGGCCATCTGCGCCTGGCGTTTGACGGCCGCTCGTAGCTCTTCCTCGAACTCGGCTTGGACGACCCGTTGCAGGTGGGCGTCCCATGACGCCGCCCGTTCCATCCAGCCGTTGTCCGATGACCAGCGTGCGACCAGCGACGGGCTCTTCCCGAGTTGTCGGGAGAGGTCGCGGATGGACCGCTTGCCGAGCCCCTGGTCTCGGTAGGCCAGGAAGGCGGCGTAGGCCTCTCCCGATTCGGAAGCTCGTTGCTCCCATGCGTCAGCCATCGAGCCCGTCGAGGATCTTCCAGCGTTCGTCCGCAGGGACCGACCCCTGCTGGATCGCACGCTCGACCGCAGCATGAAGGCGCTTGGCGACCTGGGCGGGGATCTTGTCCGTTCCCAGCACCGCCGCGATCGGAACATACGGATTCCGCTGCTGGGCCTGGTCGGACATGAACCCCTCGGAGAGTTGAGGCAGGTTCCGGCGTACCAGCTCCAAGACGATCGCCACCGCCGTTGCCGTGTTGGAGATCCCGTGGCTAGAGCCGGCCGTCTCGATCGTGTCCAGCCAGTCGTCGTACTCGGACCACCTCGCCAGCCATGCGTCGTCCACGTTGCCGATCAGCGAACGGACCGTCCCCCACACCCTCTGCGCCTCTTCCAGCTCGTCGGGGAGAAAGACCAGCGAGACGGTGGCGAAGTCCAAGCGGGCCTCCGACAGCGAGGCCGGCTGCACCGATTCCAGCAAGTGCAGCGTCTCGTCGTCCAGCCCGGCGTAGAGCCGAAGGTCGACGTCACCGATCGCCTGGTAGAGCGACTTGAGCACCGAGGCGTCGTCCTCGCCTTCGATGGCGTTGTGCGACAACTGAATGGCGATCCGCCGATCCTCCGACAGGTATTCCCGGCACACCAGGCACCAGGCTTCCTCGATCCCCGCCTCGATCGCCGCCGCCACCCGGTGGTTGCCCGACAGGATCTCGAGCCCGCCCCGTTCCTCGTTGAGCCATACAAACGGGGTGGAGGTGAGTCGGCCGTCTCGCTTGAGATTGGCGACCAACTGCTGGAAGGTCTCATGCCGCATGAATCGGGCGTTCTGCTCCAGAGGCAGAAGATCCTCGAGCCGACACAGCTCGACGCCTACTTCGAGTGCTTCCATCGCCACTCGTCCATCCCTTCTGTCAGGTTCCACTGGCCCAGCTCTCGTCCGTACTGCAACTGATACTGGTAGAGGGGGTCGGTGCTGTCCTTGCGGCTCAGGAGTCGAAACACCCCTCGGTACTTCATCGAGACCGGGTTGTCGGTGAAGGCCGTCGTGGCCATGGATCTGAATCGCTTGCGCCCCACCAACTCGATCAGCGCCTTGGACTCTTCCGACAACGCAGCGTAGAGCACCAGTTTGGCGAGCCGGTCGTATCTGGTGCCCGAGACCGGGAAGTCGGAGAGCAGATACACCGTGGGCGTCGGCATGTGCCGCTCGTAATGGGCGAGGGTTGGAGCCGTGGTGATCGCGTAGGCGCCGACCAGGATCCCGTCGACGTGGACCCCGTACGCCGCCGACGCCTGGCCCGGGCGAATGTGCCGGTTCATGTACCGGGACCGCAGAAGCGAGAATTGGCCGTCGGTAAGCGGGATGATGTTGAGTTCCTCGCCCAACTCGTCGTCCGGGCCGAGGTGTGGGATCAGGAGTGCGTCGATGTGCTGAGCGGGCCTGACGACTCCCCGAGGTCGCCCGTCGTCGGCGTAGCAATAGATCGGCACCCCGCGGTTCGTGGTCTGCACGATCCCGGTCAGGTGGTCCTCCAGTTGGGGCCAGCGCACGTTGGACCCGTACAGCCACCGCTTTATCCCTCGCATCCGCTCGATCATCAGCTCGGCCCGCTCGTGGTCGAACTCCGGATACTCCGGCTCGTCCCAGTCGAACACCTTGCCCAATCCTCGGAACATGGCCTCGTAGTCGCCGGCGAAGAACGGAGGAAAGACTGCGAACCCCTGATCTGCCGGGATCTCTGTCAGCCAGTCGACGCAATCCCCGGCATGGAACCCGGCGAGCTCCACCCCGACCGAGTCGATGGTCTGACACGTCTCGGCGAACAGCCGGGGCCACTGGGCCCGGTAGGCCCTTCGGATGCGGGAGTAGTAGGCGTTGCCGCTCCCGGCTCCCTGCATCATGGTCGAGGCGAGCATGATCGTCGCCAGCTTCCCGGTGGGCGTCGTCATCGAGTCGGCTAGCCAGCCCCACTCGTCTTGAAAGTCCGGGCGGACCTCGAGGCGGAAGTCCTGGCCGGCCAACCGCCATCCGATAGCACAGGAGTAGATCTGCACATCGTTCGACCACAGGCGTCGCCCTCGAGGGGCGAGTAGTCGCTCGATCGTGAAGTTGCCGGACGCGCCGACGTAGATCTCGTCTACGTCCCACCCGTCGATTGTCTTGACGACCAGCGATTGCATCGCCGGCGGTATCGAGCCACGGAACATCGAGCGCGGGCCGGGGATCGAACCCAGGCCTCCCCGACGGAATCGAGGCGTTCTACCACTGAACTACCCACGCGCTGTCGCGGGACTGTATCAGGTGGAGGGCAGGTGGTCCGGGTTGACCACGGCCTGAGCAGCGAGGCGGTGCGAGCACCAGGGATGAACCGACCGACAGATGCAGGGTCCGGCCACCTCGTTCGTGATCGAGATCGCGTAGCTGGCTGAGTCACCGTCCACCCGAACCAGCCGACCGTTCTTGAGCAGCTTCACCCGGCCCTCTTCGATCAGTCGATGCGACTTCCGGACAACCGTCGCCGACGGGAGGTCGGCCATCGCATCCCACAGCTCGGGCTGGGCTTCGGCCATGCGACCCAGCTCCGGCACCTCCATCCCGGTCTGTTCTTCCCACCATTCGGCGAACATGCGGCGATGACACCAGTTGTCGGGCTTGGTCAAGTCGTCGAAGCAGAGCAGGGCGAGCCGAGGGCAGCCGGTCAGGGTGGCGATGGTCTCGAGCTCGGTGGCGATGTGATCCAGCCCTAGTCGCCCGAGACGCTCGCGATACCGTTCCCGGAAAGTGGAGTAATGAGTGATGCCGAACACGCCGTAGGGGGCCAGTGACGGGCTGTGGAAGGCTGGACGGTGGAAGGTGGATGACGATTGACCAACCGTCGTGGCGACGGGCACAGCGTCGGCCTGGGCGATCAGGCGTTTGGCGGTGTATCGGGCGGTGAACAATTGCACAGCGGGGGCTCCTTCGATCGTGGTCCCTACTGTCGTCATGGTAGCAGTCGAGGCGTCGGGTCCCCGGTATTGACCAGCCTCTCCACTCCCGGGCACTCAGAGGCATGACACTTCGATCCGGGGCAGACCAGGATCTGTGTAGGCGTGATATGCGTGTGCCAGGAGTCTCGGTAGAACTCCTTCATGATCGTGCCCGCACGATCCCGAGGATTCGCCGAGCCGCCTTGGCCTCGGTGCGGACCGACTTAGCCGCGAGCTCCAGGCGGTCGGTGAGGATCGAGGCCCGGTCAGCCAGGATCTGAGCGACCCGGCCGTCGTCGCCGTCCATCAGATCGTGGATCGCTCCGATCGCCTTGTCCAGCCGGTCGCAGACCGAGGCCACCTGGTCCCGGATCTTGACTTCCTCGGCCGTCAGGGTGAACTCGGCGAACATCTCGTCCTGGGGCGCAGCCAGCGCCTCGCAGAATGCAACTGCGTCTTGGGTTCCCATGCCGTTGTTGATCTCCCTCCACACTCGCCATTGATCTTCGATCCCCAACTTCGCAACGAACCAGGCCAGGTCGGGGGATCGGTTCGCCAGTTCCTCGAGCTTCGGGTCCAGGGCCAGGAGATCGAGACGCCACCGAATGTCCTGGGGCCGCTTCCCCAGCACCTCGGCCACTTCCTCGATCGTCATGCCCGAGTCGACCAGACGTTGGAACGCCTGGGCTTCCTCCGTCACCGTCATGTCCCGGCGATTGACGTTCTCGGCCACCGAGCGGACGAACTGGTCGCCCTCGGCCATGTCGGGGGAGATCTCGACCACCGGGATCTCGGTGAGTCCGGCCATCTGAGCCGCACGCCACCGGCGCTCCCCAGCGACGATCGTGAAGCGATCGCCCACCGGCCGGACGACGATCGGTTGGAGGATCCCGAGCTTGGCGATGGAAGCGGCCAACTCCCGCAACCCCTCGGTGTCGAAGTGCTTGCGGGGCTGGTTCGGGTTGGCGTCGATCAGGTCGAGAGGGAACATCTGGCTCCTTTCGTGTTGGCCCTACAAGCCTCACTCTGGCAGACGGGTATCCAGGCGTCAAGTAGTTATCGCACAAGAGAACCCCGCCCCGGGAGGTCCCAATCTCAGGGGCGGGGTCCAGCCTGGGACCGACGGCAAAGGCGATCCCAAGTCAGTCGATGACCTCCCATTCGCACTCGCCGCCGCGGGGGCCTTCCAGGGTGTACCGAATGCGGTCGGCGGTGGCGTGGTGCAGGTTGCGAGCAAGCTTCGGAAGGTCGAGGTGGAAGGTAGCCCCCTCGACGAGCTGCCCGGACGGGTCCGAGACACAGCAAGCCGTGGCGTAGTAGACGCCGACCGTCAGGATCTCGACGATCACCCCGGCCCTGGTGGGGATCCGAGTGTTCTCCACGCATCGGATCCGCCGGCCGGGGGTCAGGGTGTCCCGCCACAAGGCGAGGCGTTGGGCGTGGTTCATTGGCTCAGCCTCGCGTACTGCTCAGGGGTTTCATAGCGGTCGTGGATCGCGACTGCTCCATAGAGGTCGGCCGCGTTCCGGAACCGACTGTCCGAGGTGGCGGCGTAGTTGCCGCCCATCATCGGGCCGACCTGGTCGGGGAGTCGGAGCATCGTCCACCAGGAAGCGTCCTCGTCCCAGACGGCCGGAACGATCCGCTTGGTCCCCCGCAGGTTGCCGTCCACCAGGAGAGCCGCAGGTCGGTCGGGGGTCGGCTCGAACGGACCCGAGACGTTGACCAGCGTCAACTGGTCATGGCTGGCGGAGATCCCGCCTCCGGTGCAGTCGCCCAGGGCGGCGGTGCGATAGATGTCAACGATGAGTCCCATCACCACCACCCCGGGTAGACGCGGTGGCGGTTGGCGTTTCGCGTGAACAGGTGGCCAGCTAGCAGCTTGGGTCTTGTATAGGCATTCCTCTTAGGAGCGGCCTTGCACCGCCAACCAACGCGCGCCGTACGCCCGGAGATCGACAGGTGCCGATACCAGGGGGCGTTGACGCTCATCGAATACCCGGGGAGGTCAACCCATCGGTAGCCAGCGCCCGGTCCCAGTTGGACCCTCAGAAACCAGCCCCTCCCGTATGGATTGTGCTCGAACCGGATCCTCATGATCTTGGCCATCATGTCACCTCGTCTGCTCGGGCCTCGGCCACGGCTTCCGCCGCGCAGGGACCGTCGTGATTTTGGGGGTTCGGGTTGTCCGGGGTCACGTCGTACTCGCAATACGGGCAGGAGCCGGTGAAGCCGCAGGCCTCACACTCCCCACCCTGGAGCTGGAGCTCCCGGCACCAGGGGCACCGGGTCTTGGCTGTGAATGTGTGCATGTGGACTCCTTTCGATTGCCGTTGCCCTACAAGCCTCACTCTGGCACACGGATCATCCGGCGTCAAGTAGTAGTCGCAGGTTCCTCGCCAAGGCCCATTCCTCGACATCGTCCATCGAGGCCGGCCGGTGCCGCAGCTTGCCTTCGACCATCTCTTCCACGTCGAGGTCGGTCGAGATCATCCAGGGCAGAGCCGGCTCGGTGCCCGGGGCGGGGTCCAGGGTCATTCCCCGATGAACCGCCCATCTCTGGACGTCGCCCGGGTCGACATACCACCTGGTGGTCTGAGTAGAGGAAGTCTGGAGGATGGCTTTCAAGCGTTTGCCGTAGCCGCCCCCAGTTTGCCCGATACGGCCGGAATCGCCCGGGGTGGGGGTAGAGGAAGGGACGCCCTCGATCGGAGCGGAAGGCGTCCCTGACGGGCTGGTCACTGGATCGCCTCACGAAGGGCCTTAACTGCCGCGGCCCGGTGGCCCCATCCATCTGATCCGAGAGGATCGGTAGCGAGGGCCACCGCCACCACGGCCCGCCGCAGGTTGGCCTTCGATTGCCCGGCGTACTCGAGCAGAGCATCGGCGGTCTCCAGGTCCAGCCGCTTCGCAGCTTCCGCCAGGTCGGAGTACCCGGCGAACCCGAGCACCATCCACTGGATCGTCTCGGCAGGCAGGTTCTCGACCGTCGAGTAGACGGCCTCTCGCTCCTGGGCCTTGGCTCGTTCCTTTGCCGCGCGGGCCTTCTTCGCCTGGGTCTCGGCGTGGTCCTTCTCGGCGTCGGGGATCTTGAGCTCCGAGTCTCCGGTGAAGGAGTGGCGCTTCTTCTTCTGACAGGCGGGGATCAGCCGAGCCGGGGAATGAGCCGAGCCGGGGTCCAGCCAGTAGGCGGCGCATGGCTCTTTGGCGTGCTCCCGCACCGGGAGGTCGAGCTTCGACCAGCCCTGGCCGATCTCAACCCATCCTCCCGTTCCGGCCGGCTGCTCCCATGACTTGGGTCTGTCGACCACGGGCACCCCGGCCTCACGGAGCTTCTCGATCCGAGGGGCCAGGGTCTCCATAGCGTCGGCGTTCTTGCGCTCCTGTCGCACCTGCTCCAGCCTCCACTTGATGTCCCGAGCGGAGATCTCTTCCTCGATCATGGCGAGGACGACGTCGGGCGGCTCGTTGGCCAGGAGTAGCCCGGCATCAATCGGCAGCTTGCCCTGGTGGACGAGGTTCTGCGCTGGCTTCGGGAGGTCGAGCAGATGCACTCGATCTTTGATCCGCTTGGGCGGGATCCCCGTTCGCTGGCTGATCTCCTTCCGGGCGATCCCGAGTTCCTCCAGCCGGAACAGCCCCTCGGCTTCCTCGATCGGGGAGAGGTCCTCCCGCTGGAGGTTCTCGATCAGCATGGCCTCAGCGATCTCCGCCTCGGTGAAGTTCACCACCGACGCCGGGACCTCAGTCAGTCCGGCCTTCTTCGCCGCCGCCAGCCGCCGATGCCCGGCAACCACCGTCCAGCCGTCCGAGGTGTTCCCTACCACCAGCAAGGGCTCAAGGATGCCCACCGCCTCGATCGACTTGACCAGGGGACCGAGATCTCCCAGGGCATGTCGAATGTTGTTCCCCGGTTGGACCTTCTCAATCGGTAGCTGTGTCATGCGTGCTTCCTTCCATGAGTCCCTCCAGCGCCGCGATTGCGTCGGCTGGAGAGAATGGGTGGTCGTCGATGATCTGAGCGTGCGGGTCGTACTGGACGGCGAGTTCTTCTATGGCTGACCGCTGATCGCCATTGACGTCCTCCACGACCCACGGCTCGCTGTTGCTGGATGACCAGCGGATGACCAGGATGCTCATCGCTTGTCCTTTCCGAGATCCAGGATCGAGATCCCGCGCTGGTAGGCGGGCCGGGCGATCTCCCAGCCTTCCTCTGCCCGAAGCTTCCCGCACATCTTGTCCCGCAGGGATTCGCAGAACTGCCGAGCCTCCGAAGTGAACCAGCCGGGGTGCTCGCACGCCTGGTACTCGTAACCGGAGATCGCCGTCAGCACCACTTTGGGTGGATAGCCCTCGGTCTCCCGGAACAGGTACGGCTCTTCGATCTCGTCCTCGCGATAGCGGTGGTTGACCGACAGCCGGTTCTCATTGAGCAGCATCGCTCCGACCAGGCCGAGGTTGTCATCGGTCAGTTCCCGCATGTGCTCCCGCACGAATTCCAGGCTGAACGTCTCCCCGTTGGCGACGTGGACAGCCGGGTCGGTATCCCACCACCGGAGACGGTCCCGACCTTGGCGGGCTGCCGAGACCAGGACGTCGATGTGGCCCTTTGGGACCATGTATGCACTCACTGGTGCACTCCTTTCGTTAGCCGCGGACGTCCGGGATGGACGCCCCCTACACGAAAGGAACACTAGGGCACGAGGTTAGTGGCGTCAAGTAGTGGCTGGGGGGAGAGCAGCGGCGATCGCTCGGCGAATCCAGGAGGCCATCGACCGTTCCTCTTCCGCCGCCGCATCCTTGATCGCTTCGTGCATCTCTGCCGGAACCGTAAAGACCAGCTTCTGCTGCTCGCTCATGCGGCGTGACGATAGCGCGTCGCTACCGGCGTGGGGCGAAGGATTGCCAGTGCCGTCCGAACGGTTGGCCGAGGTCATCCCAGTCGACCGCCCCGAGCTCTGCGAGCCAGGCGACTGCCGACGGGTGTAGCCACCGCGGTTCGATCAGGAGCTGGCTGGCGTGGACCCGGCCGTGATGGACAGTGCACAACATGATCCCGTTCTCCGGGAGATCCTGCCCGCCTCTGGATCGGTAGACCAGGTGGTGAGTCTCGAGCCGCCCGTAGCAACCGGAGCGGACAGGACACTCGAATCCGTACATGTCCAGGACCGCCGCTCGCCAGCCGGATCGGGACTTCACGCGAGAACCCCCGTCGGCTGGTGCTGTGACGGGGGTCCTCGAAAGGTCCCGGCCGAAAGGAGGCTCACGCCCGAGGACGGAGACTTTCGATGGTGTAGGGCCACGGCTGCCGGGACAGGCGGCACGGTAGCAGATCGGTAGTGGCCCGTCATCTCGTCTTGGGCACTCGGACGACGGTTGCCGGGATCAGGATCAGCTCGATCGAGGGGTCCTCAATCCGTTCCCCGTTCATCCAGTAGTGGCCCGGCAGGCGCACCGCATCGACGGGAATCTTGACGTAGCCCGCCTCTCTGGCGAGCCGGTCGAACTCGGCTTCGTCCAGCCCGTAGCGTTCCGGGTGGCCGTCCTCGTTGTCGGCGACGTAAAACAGGTCCTCCAGTCGTGGCTCGATCATGCGACCGGCACCCATATGACCTTCTGAGCCGGAGGGGCGGCAGGGACCGAGACCCCACCGACCCCGGTGACTTCGATCAGCACCGCCAGAATGAACAGCAGGATCACGGCGAAGGCGACGGCCGGCAGTCCCGCCCGATGCTCCAGCACACCGTGGGGGTCGAGGTGCTGGCGGTGCCGGTACGAGTGAGCCGCCTGGAGGATGACCGCCGCCCAGCCGAGAGCGTGGATCACAGTGTGTCTCCTTCGGGGTCGACCTCCGCGTACCGCAGCTTGGTTGAGCATCGCGTGGTACCCGGGTTGCGGCACGGTCGGCCCTTTTCCGCCCACCACCCGCACGAGCAGCGGGTCCAGCAGTAGCACGTTCCCACGCCAGGCATACCGCATCGCCCGCAGCGGACCGACGAATCGATCAACGAGTCAACGGGGTTCATGGGGTGTCTCCTTCGGGGTCGAGAGCATCGAGGAGGGAATCGACCAGTTTCATGATTCCTATGGAGGTGTTGTTTCGCACATACGGCCTCGCAGCCAATTCCCGCATTGCCTCTACGTCCACGTCGATCTTCACCCACCCGTCCTTGCGGGCGATGGCGGCGAACTCGGCGTCTTCGAGGACGTTCGTATACCCGCCAGGCGCAATCACCCGCAGATCGTCTCGGGTCGGCTCAGTCATCCCCGAACCTCCCCACTCGATAGCCCGCATACCAGGCGAACATGTAGGTCGCCTCGAAGACGGCCCAACCCACGAACAGGCCCACGAGGATCTCACTCATCGGTCTCGTCTCCTTCGCGTCCGCCCGGAACGAACGCCTCGCAGTCACAGGACAGCTCGAACGGTTCCTCCCAGTTCACAAAACACTCTCCTTCGTCGTAGGCGTGCCAGGCGTCCACATGACCGCATCGAGCGCAGAGGTCGTCAGTCATTGGTCTTGTCTCCTTCCAGCCTCTCGGCCCGCCACATCACCTTGAAGTCCTCTCGATACTCGGGGCGCCAATGGCCGTCGACCACCTCGAACGACACGAACTGGCGACCATCCGCTCGACGCTCGCTCCCTCGGAGTTGCAGCAGGAGGGTCATGTGTTGTCTCCTTCCAGCATCGAGGCGGGGACGATGACGAACGGGCCGTTCGGGTCCTTCGCCATTGGATCAACTCGCACCCCGTCTTTCGGTGTCTGCCCGCTCCCACCGCAGGTGGGGCAGGTCCACATGATGCGCAGCGGCGTCTGACCGAACGGCCAATGCTCCACTTCGGGCAGGTAGACGGCATTCGTCAGCACGTCGCCCTCGCCGAGCAGATCGAACTCGATCCACACGTCCTGGTCGTCACCCACCCGGTAACGACCAGGCGGTAGCCGTTCCCCCTTCCAGAACCCCTCCGCTGGGGTCAGGTAGTGGGGACTGGCCTCGTTGTGGGCCATTGTTCCGAGCGGCTTGAACGTCTCGGCTCTCCCGTCACACTCCCCGCATGTCTCGAACAGGAGCGCCCTGAGGGCTTCGGCGTCGGACAGGATGCGACCGCCAGGACAGTTCTGTCGATAGCCTTCGGAATCGGGTTCATCCATCAGATGTTCCTCGTCCCATCGTCCGTGCTTGCAGGCTTCACGCAGACTCATCGGAGCCTCCCCCCGTCTAGCCGGACCACTCGCTCGTCGTTGAAATAGGCGAGGCGTTTCTCGGCTCCATCCTCGATCCGAACGTGAAACCATCGCCCTCTCCGTTTGCGGCGGGCGGGGTCGATCGACACGCGCTCCACAGCACAAATCAGATCCGCCCACAAGATCGAGTCCCCGGCCTTGATGTCGGTGACGGACACCCACGGATCGTCGCGGCTCATGGCTTCCCCTCACCCTCTACCCACTCTGGAAGTCCCGTGTACCAGCGAGCTGGAAACGCCTGCGTCCCACGCGCGACCAGTCCTCTCAGCGCGTTCCTGGCGATCACCTGTAGGTCCTCCTCACAGATTTCGAGCATCACCACACCCCGCGACGAACGGATACAGAAATGACCGTCGTTCTCAT
>Ga0326597_10001228_pt1 | contig 41986 bp, 35 predicted proteins | sample RVTome_12_FD_203789 | JGI IMG/M metagenome (GOLD analysis project Ga0326597, IMG submission 203789) | Soil microbial communities from uranium-contaminated site in the Upper Colorado River Basin, Wyoming, United States - RVT100D185 | ecosystem: Environmental > Terrestrial > Soil > Contaminated >... | reverse complement strand
CGCGCGGCCCATCATATGGGCGCGCGCGCGACGCTTGGCGAACCACTGGTTTGGTGACGCGTGCCACAAACCGATCAACGCTCGGCGGCCGTGTCCTCGTCGGCCACGCCTTGGGCGACCATCGCGTCTACGCCCTCTGCGTCTTCGGCAATCGACGGCGCCAAGCCATCGTTCATGGCGTCGGTGGCGGCCTCAGCTTCGCTCCCGTCCGTCGGTGCCCCGCCGTCGTCCACGGGCGCCAGGTCTTCGATCGGGCTCGGGTCGGTCGATGCGGCGCCTTCGACGCTCGGCGCGTCGTCCGCCGAGCGCACGGCCACCGTGGCCCAGGCGTCGTCGTCGACCTCGTCGAGGATGGTGACCTCGTCGACCAGCGCGTCGTATGCGGGATCCGCGCGCTTCAGGCTGAGCCCGATCCGCTTGCGGTCCGGATCGACGCGGATGACGCGAACGTTGATCCGATCGCCCGGCGCCACGATGACCTCCGGCGAGATGGCCTCGTCGCTCAGCTCCGACACGTGGATGAGCCCCTCGATGCCGCTCTCGAGCCGTGCAAAGGCGCCGAAGTCCGCCAAACGCGTGACGGTCGCCGGAACGACCTCTCCTACCTGGAACTGGTCGTCGACACGGCTCCACGGCTCGGGCTGGAGCTGCTTCATGGACAGGCCGATGCGCTTGCGTTCGCGATCGACCGAGATGACCTTGACCTTCACCTTCTGCCCGAGCTCCAGCACCTCGCGCGGGTGGTTCACGCGGTTCCAATCAAGCTCCGAGAGGTGGACCAGGCCGTCCGCGCCACCGATATCGACGAAGGCGCCAAAGTCGGCGAGGCTGGTGACCACGCCCTCGCGAACTTGGCCCTCCTGTAGTTGGTCGAGCAGCTCCAGCTTGGAATGCTTGCGATGCTCGCGCATGGCGGCCAGCTCGGACAGGATCAGCCGGTTCTTCTGCCGGTCGATCTCGATCACCTTGAGCCGAATGGGCTTGCCGACAAAGCGAGCCAGCGGGCTGTTGGGCGACCCATCGATGTCCTCGCGGCGGATGCCGTGCTGCCGGTCGATCTGCGATGCCGGCACGAAACCACGCACCATGCCGAAGTAGACGATGAGCCCGCCCTTGTTGTGGCCATCGACCGACGCCTCGAAGACGTCGCCGGACACATGCGCCGCGTCCGCGTTCTCCCAGTCCTGACCCGTTCGGGCCTGGGCGAGGGAGAGCACGAGGTTCCCCTGGCGGTCCTCGGGGTTGACCACCATGCACTCGACGCTGTCACCGACCTTGAGGGCGGCGACCTCCTCTTTGGGCATCCGTCCATACTCTTGATGCGAGAGGATGCCTTCGAACTTCCAGCCGACATCGATCAGGATCTCGTTCGATCCGACCTGAGCGATGTGCCCGCTGACGATGTCGCCACGGCGCAGCCCGGTCTGGCGCTCGCCGTACGACTCGAGGAGCGCCAGCATGGGATGCTGTTCGCCGGCCTCGACATGTGCGTGATCATGGGTAATGTTCTCGGTCATATTCGGTCGTCATCCTTCAACCCTGGGATAGCGCGGCATTATACGACAGCCCCGCCAAACCGTCGAGCATCGCACAGAACCGGCCAAAGGGCTGCGCCTTGGCTGCCGGTCTCATCCCAAGGTGCCGGCGATGGCCTCGATCTCGAAGCGCGCGCCGAGCGGCAGCGCGCGGACCGCGATGGTGCTGCGCGCAGGGAAGGGCGCCGAAAAGTGCTCGCCGTAGACCGCGTTCATGGCCGGGAAGTCGGCCATGTCGACCAGGAACACGGTCGTCTTGATCACCGAGGCCAGCGACGCGCTCCCCGACTCGAGGACGGCGCGGAGGTTGGCGAGCGCACGGCGGGCCTCCGGCTCGATGCCGCCGGCGACGAGCCGGCCGTCGGCCGGGTCAAGACCGATCTGTCCCGCCGTGAACACCAGCCCGTCGACCGCGACCCCCTGGCTGTACGGACCGATCGCGCGCGGAGCCTCCTCCGTCGCGATGACGGCGGTTCGTCCGCCGGCCGCGCGTAGTTCCATCATGTCCTCCCGATCTCAGTGGCCGTGTGCCGGATCAGCGGCCGGCGCGGACATCGCTGTCAAGTCCCAATTGCGCAAAGATCATGCGGCCGGCGACGGTCTGCAGCACGCGCGTGACGGTGACGGGCAGCGCCTGGCCCTGGTGCTCCCGCCCGCCCTCGACGACGACCATCGTCCCATCGTCGAGGTAGCCGACGCCTTGGCCTTGCTCCTTGCCCTCCTGGATGATCTGGACCTCCATGATCTCGCCCGGCAGCACGATGGTCTTGACCGCGTTGGCGAGCTCGTTCAAGTTGAGGACGCGTATCCCCTCGATCTCAGCCACCCGGTTGAGGTTGTAGTCGTTGGTCATCACCGGGCAGCCGAGGCGGTCGGCCAGCCGGACGAGCTTGCGGTCGACATCGTGCGTGCCCTTCACGTCCTCGTCGCCGATCTCGACGTCGACGGCGTCGAGCCCCTGGAGCCGGTTGAGGATCTCGAGCCCCCGGCGCCCTCGGTTGCGCCGCAGCGAGTCCGAGGAATCCGCGATGTGTTGGAGCTCGGCCAACACGAAGCGCGGCACGAGCAGCGTCGCGTCGATGAAGCCCGTTTCCGCAACGTCGGCGATCCGGCCGTCGATGATGACGCTCGTATCGAGCAGGATGTAGCGCGACGGCGACATGCTGCCTCGATCCTCGCCGACGATGCTGCGAAGGATGCCCAGGTAGACGCCCGGGTTGTTGGCAACCACCGCCGTGCCGAGGAAGGCCAAGCCCACGGCGACGATGAAGGGCAGAAAGCTGCCGAAGGGCTTTGGCAGGAACGAGAGCGGCAGGGCCAACAGGGCGCTGGGCACCAACCCGATGATCAGGCCCACCATGGCGGCCGTCAGCGTCAGAGGGGGCACGTCGCGCAGCTCCTGGTAGGCGCCCTCCAGCGGTCGCAGGAGGTGCGGCGTGAACAGGTAGCCGATGCCGAAGCCGAACAACGAGAACGAGATGGCGAAGAGGAGCCGCAGCAACGCCGTGCCCTGGACGTCGTCGAGGGAGTTCTGCGGCATTGCCAACAGCGCTGCGCCAGCGCCATAGCCGGCAACGGCCATGGCCGTGGCGCCTGCCACGCGGATGAAGACGTTCAATCGGCGGTTCATTCCGGACGCTCCTGCGGACGGCCGGAACGTCTCGTCATGCAAAGAGAGCGCCGCGCGGGCGCTCGCTGGTTCCGATCCGGTGCACCGTCAATTCCCTGAGATCAGGGTCGACAGCGCGGATGAGGCCTCGTCGGTCGTGCGGATGAAGGAATCGTCGGATGCGCAAGCATCGAGATGAATTGGGATGAGCAATCGACCGTCCGCGCGAGCAGTCTACCACAGGCGAAAGGGCATCGCAACGGCACGGCGCATGCGTCAACGAAGGCCCGGCACGGCGTAGCGCACCAGGGCCAGCCAAGCCAGCCCGGCAAGGCCCAGCGCAAAGCCCGCCATGGCGGCTGCGCCGGCCAAGCGGCGGCCCCTCCCGCCGGCAACGCGCTGGCCGACGGCGCCGGCGACCTCGCGCAGCCCGAGCAGGAACAGCCCCGCCCACGCCGGCAGGGCGGCGAACACGTACCGCCCCTGATGCTGGACGTAGCCGAGGTTGTACCAGGCAAAGCCGGCCACCGCGAGCGCTGCGGACGATCCCAGCACGATGGCAGCGCGACGCTCGTGCCCTCGCGCTTCGTCGCGGGCGACCACGACCGCCCACCGCAATGCCCCCGCGCCGGCTACGGCGGTGGCCAGGGCGAGCGCGGCGTAGATCCGCTGATCGAGGAACACGCCCATCCAGCCGAACACGCCCCAAAAGCTCTCGAACGAGAACACCGCCGCGCGCTGGAGGAAGGCGGCCAGCCCGTGCTCGGCGAGCCACGCCGCGGTCCGCGGCTGCCCGACGACGACGACATCGTGGGCGCGGAGCCCAAAGACGTCCCAGCCGCCGTAGACGCGGGCGTTGCGCGCTGCCCACGGCATGGCGATCGCGAAGGCCAGGGCCGATAGCGATGCCACGCGCACCGCGGCGCGGCGGTAACCGCCCCGGCCTGGTGCCCGCACGAGCTCGGCGACCGCGAGGACCACCACCGCAGGCGCGGCCGTGAGCTTGGTCATGAACGCAAGCCCGGCGATGAGCCCGCCCGCCCCGACGGCCACGCGATCCGGGACCCGATCCGCCAGACGAAGCGCCGCCAGGCTGAGCGCGCTCGCCGCCAGCGCGTTGGCCAGCGCATCGTTGTTGGCCGCCGACGTGACCGCGAGCTGCATGGGCAGGAACGCGACAAAGCCGGCGCCGGCAACCGCCAGGACCGGGTCCGCCACAAAGGCCCAGAGCGCGACGAACGTGGCGATCACCGTCACCAGGCCGAGGCCGACGCCGATCAGGCGCACGGCGCGCAGCCGCGCCAACGGGGTGCCCGGCGCGGCACGCCAGGCCAGCGCGGCCAAGTAGTAGTAGGCCGGGGGCTGGTGATCCTCGTACGCGATGCCGTCGATCGATGCCCCGGCAGGGAAGCGCGCGGCCTTGAGCGCCTCCAGCCGCTCGGCATCCCAATCGCCGGCCGCGATCCTCGGCGGGCGCCAGGGATTGGCGGCCACCTGCGCCACGTAGTTGAAGTGCGCCGGTTCGTCCGGCGCCTGCCACGGCGGCGTGAGCAGGGTGTACGCGGTTCCCAGCGCGAGGTATCCCACCACGACGGCACCGAGGGCGAGCTGCCACGGCGCCGCACGCCGTGCCGGATCGCCAGCCCGCTCAGGCATAGCGTGCGAGGAGGATGCCCAGCTCGTAGAGCAGCACCATCGGGGAGAGGACCATGAGCATGGTGAACGGATCGGGCGTCGGCGTCATGATGGCGGCCAAGACCGCCATGAGAAGGATGGCGTGCCGCCGGTAGCGGCGGAGCAGGAGGGGCGAGACGATGCCGAGCTTGGCCAACAGGTAGACGACGAGCGGCGTCTGGAAGGCGATGCCGATCATGAAGAGCAGGTTGGTGATGAAGCTGATGTAGAGCCCGACGCGCCAGATATGTTGCGCCACGCCGGCACCGGGCTCGACGCTGCCGCTGGACGCCAGGAAGCCTGCCAGGAAGTCGATCGTCCGCGCCAGCACGACGAAGCGCCCGAACGCCAGCCCTGCTGCGAACAAGCCCCCGACGGCCGGCAGCGCGATGTACAGGACGCGTCGCTCGCTGGGGTGCAGCGCCGGGAGGATGAAGGCGACCAGTTGGAACAGCGCGACGGGGCTGGCAAGGATGAAGCCCAGGATCAGCGCCACGCGCAGGTAGGTGGTCAGGGCCTCGAGCGGCTCGATGAACTGATATTGACAGGTGCTGCAGAGCGCCATGAGGTCGCGCATGACCTCATCGCTGACGACCAGGCTCACCAGCATCCCGACGACGACAGCGCCGACGACCCAGAAGAGGCGCGTGCGCAGCTCGCGCAAGTGCTCGATAAGGGTCATCGCCTGGAGGTGGTCGCTGTCGGGTCCCGGCGGTGTCTCCAGTCGCGGCGCGAGCGGGGCAGCGTCGCTCATCGTGGCCCATCGCCGCGGTCATCCCTCGCAGATCTCTCGCTGCGAGCCTTGTTTGGCCGAGCCTCGGTGGCGCCGCCTTCGTCCGTCGGCGCGTCGCTCGGCGCTGCCGGATCGGCGCTGGCGTCGGCCTCCACCACCGCCTGGAGGGCGGGTGGCGCGATCTGGGGCATCTCCGCCACCTCCTCGACCAGTCGACGAGCGTCCGCACCGGTCTCCTCGACCAGACGCCGAGCGCTGGTACCTGCCTCCTCGACCGTGCGCTGCACCTCGCGGACGTCGCGGGCCGCGGCCTGGAACTCGCGCGTGAGGTCGTCGGTCGCGGTCTCGGCGGCCGCGCGCAGCTGGCGGACGGCGTTCATGATGTCGACGACGACGCTGGGCAGCCGGTCCGGACCGAACAGGAGCAGGAAGAGGACGGCGATCAGGAGGAGCTCGAGCCCGTTGATGTTGAACATGTTCGGCTGCGCCTCAGAGCGGCCCGAGATGCGCCGTCTCGACCGCGCGGCGCACCAGCAGCCAGAGGAAGAACGTGGCCGCGGCAAAGGCGATGGCCTCGCGGCGCCCGGAGAGGGCGCTGCGGTAGGTGAGGACGAACGGCCACATGAGGACGACGAGCAGGCCGTAGAGCCCATGGACCCAGCGATCGAGGGCCATCCCGCCGGCGATCTGCAGCCACACGCCCAGCAGGCCCTGGACGACCAAGAGGCCCTCGCCGATGATCACCGCGCCAAAGAACGCCCCGTCGAGCCCGCGGTCTCGAACGCCACGCCACGTCGCCCAAAGGCCCATGGCGCCCACATAGAAGAGGCACGTGCGGGCAAGCGTGCCATGGAGGTCGAGGATCACGACCGCTCCACGCCGGCCGACGCCAGCTGTTCGAGGAACGCGATGACCGTCTCGGTGCCGCGCCAGAACTGCGCCACGGCAAACTTCTCGTTGGGCCCGTGAAGGCCGTCGTCGGGAAGCCCGAAGCCCATGAGGACCGTGGGGATGCCCAGCAGCTCGTCGAGCAGCGTGACGACGGGGATGGAGCCGCCCTCGCGGGTGAAGACGGGCAGCGTCCCAAAGACGTCCGCGTACGCTCTTGCCGCCGCCTGCATGGCTGGGTGGCTTCGATCGCAGACGGCCGGTCGCGCGCCGTGCAGGGCGCGCACCGTTGCGCTCGCGCCTTGCGGGGTTAGGCCTGCGACCGCTTCGCGCACGCGCTCGGCGATGTCCTCGGGATCCTGGTCGGGCACGAGCCGCATGCTGACCTTGGCTAGCGCGCGTGCGGGAAGGACCGTCTTGGCCCCCTCGCCGGTCCAGCCGGAGATGAGGCCGTTGATGTCGAGCGAGGGCCGCGCACCCAAGCGCTCGACGAGCGAGTAGCCTGGCTCGCCCCAGCCTCCGGCCGCGCCCGTGGCCGTCCGGAACGCGCCGACGTCGAACGGGACCCGCGCCAGCTCGTCGCGCTCGTCGTCGCCCAGCGGACGCACGCGGTCGTAGAAGCCAGGGATGAGGACGCGGCCCTCCGCGTCTTGGAGCGCGGACAGGATGCGGCAGAGGACGCCGGCCGGGTTGAGCGTGGCGCCGCCGAAGGCGCCGGAGTGGAGGTCGTGGTTCGGGCCGACGACCTCGATCTCGAAGTACGCCAGGCCGCGGAGGCCGTATACGATGCTCGGCTGGCTTGCGGAGAGCATGGCCGTGTCGCTGATGACCGCGACGTCGGCGGCCAGCTCATCCGCATGGTCGCGCAGCCACTCGGCGAGGTTGGGGCTACCGACCTCCTCCTCGCCCTCGAACACGTAGCGCAGGTTGACGGGCGGTCCGCCGGCCAGCATGCACGCGGCCGCGGCCTCGACGTGCGCCATCAGCTGGCCCTTGTCGTCGGCGGCGCCGCGCGCGACGATGGCGCCGTCCAGGAGCGTCGGCACGAACGGCGGGCTGTTCCAGGCCTCCAAGGGCTCGGGCGGTTGGACATCGTAGTGCCCGTAGACAAGCACGGTCGGCCGTTCGGGCCCGGCGTCGAGCCGCCCGGTCACGACCGGATGGCCCGGCGTGGGATCCACGCGAACGCCGTCGATGCCTGCCTCGGCCATGCGTGCGGCCAACCATTCGGCGGCGCCCTGGACGTCTCCCGCGTGGGCACGCACCGCGCTGACGCTCGGGATTGCCAGGAAGCGCATGAGCCGCGCAAGGGCGGCATCCCGGTCCCGTTGGGCATGGTCGCGAGCCGTAGACATCTTAGGCGCCCCTCCCGGCAGCCGGCGGAGTATACCACGCACCCCGGCGCGATTCCGCCATGCCTTGGCTCGCCCGCGAGCCCTGCGCTAGACTCCCGGCGGGCGAGTTCAACCCGGTTGACCGAGGAACGCAACATGGATGATGCAGTGCGCGTTGCGCCGCGGCTCGCCTCGCCAATGCCAGCCGGAAAGCCGCCCGGGGCGCGCGACGAGGCCGCGAACATGGCCCGCCTGCTCGCGATCCTTACCGGCATTGCCTTCGTAGCCCTGGTGACGGCCGTGGTCGCTGAGAACGCCTTGGTGCCGGTGTGGGCCGCGTTGTTGTATGCCCTTGCGTACATCACCGCAGGCTATAGCGGCGCGGTCAACTCGCTCGCGGCCCTGCGCCAGGGCGATTTCAGCGTGGACGTGCTCATGCTGATCGCCGCGCTCGGCGCGGCGGCCATCGGCGAGCCGCTCGAGGGCGGCGTGCTCCTGTGGCTGTTCTCGCTCTCCGAGGCCCTACAGACCTATGCCCTCGGGCGGACGCGCGGCGCCATCCGCTCGCTGATGAGCCTGAGGCCGGACACGGCGCGGGTTCGCAGTGGTGACGGGACGCGCGTCGTTCCGGTTGAGGACCTTGCTGTCGGCGACGTTGCCATCGTTCTTCCTGGCGAGCGCATCCCGGTCGACGGGGTCGTCGAAGCGGGCGCGAGCGAGGTCGATCAGGCGACGATCACCGGCGAGTCGGTGCCCGTCTCGCGCACGATCGGCGAACCGGTGCTGGCCGCCACGGTGAACGGCCCCGGCGTGCTCGAGGTGCGCACGACGCGGCGCGCGTCCGAGAGCACCGTCGCGCGCATCATCGCGCTGGTCGAGGAGGCCCAAGCCACCCGTGCGCCCACACAGCGCCTGATCGACCGCTACGGCAACGCGTACGCTTGGTCCGTGCTGCTCGGGAGCGTCTCGCTCGGGCTCGTGGGCGCGCTGCTCCTCGGCTGGCCGCGCGTCGACGCCATCTACCGGGCGATTACGCTGCTCGTCGTGGCCAGCCCGTGCGCGGTCGTCATCTCCACGCCGGCGGCGTACCTTTCGGCCATGGCCACCGCGGCACGGCTTGGCATCCTGTTCAAGGGCGGGGCGTATCTAGAGGCGGCCGCCGCAGTCGATGTGGTCGCCATCGACAAGACGGGCACGCTGACCGCCGGACGGCCAGAGCTCACCGAGGTCGTGGCGCTCGGGGACCGGCGTCCGGACGAGGTGCTTGCCCTGGCCGCCGCCTTGGAAGCGCGCAGCGAGCACCTGATCGCCCAGGCCGTGGTGGCCGGCGCGCGCAAGCGGGGCATCGTCGTCGACGAGCACCGGGCGACCGCCGTTCGCGCGCGCCACGGGCTTGGCATCCAAGGCCGCGTCGACGGGCTCGCGGTGGCGGTCGGCCGCTCCCAGCTGTTCGACGCGGCCGGCTCCGCGACGGATGCCGCGCGCTCCGCGGTCGCCCGCCTCGAGGCGCAAGGGCAGACGGCCATGATCGTCGGCGTCGGCCCCAGGGCTGAGCCCATCGGCGTCCTGGCCGTCGCCGACGCGCCGCGTCGCAACGCTCTGGCGGCCATCGCGGCGCTTCGCGCCGCCGGCGTCAAGCGCATCGTCATGCTCTCCGGCGACAACGTCCACGCGGCCCGCGCCGTCGCGCGCGCCGTCGGCATCGCGGACGATGACGTGTACGCGGGCATGCTGCCGGCCGATAAGGTCGCGCGGGTCGAGGTGCTGGCCACCCAGGGCCCGGTGGCGTTCGTGGGCGACGGGGTGAACGACGCGCCCGCCCTCGCGGCGGCCTCCATCGGCGTGGCGATGGGCGCCGCAGGTTCCGACGTCGCCATGGAGACGGCGGATGTCGTCCTCGTCGGCGACCACATCGAGCGCCTGCCCGATGCCTTCGGGATCGGCCGCGCGGCCAGGCGCATCGTGCGGCAGAACCTGGCGTTCGGCTTTGGCGTGATCGCCGTGCTCGTCGCCGCCACGGTGTTCACCGGCATCCCGTTGCCGCTCGGCGTCGTCGGCCACGAGGGCAGCACGGTGCTCGTCGTGTTGAACGGCCTAAGGTTGCTCGCCTATCGCCCGGCGCTGCCCGCCGGCGGCTGAGCGCTCGGCGCCGCGCTTCCGGTCCCCCGGGCGATGCCGGTGAAGGCGAACAGCACGAAGGCAAAGACCGCCGTCACGGCCAACGGCGACGCTAGCGCGAGCTGCTCGAGCCACGCTGGGCCGACGCCTTCAGCGTCGGCCACCATGGACAGCACCGCGCCGACCACGCCCAGGTTCCAGACGGCGTGCAGCGCAACCGCTAGGCCGATGCGCGACACCCCGGGCCACGGCTCCCCGCGCGATAGCCGGTACCAGCCGATGGCGGCAATGCCGCTAGCCGTCGCGTGCATGAGCGTCGCTGCACCGCGTGCGACGATCGCCAGGCCCCAGGCCGGGCCGAGCGATGCCATGCCGGTGAGCAGCGCCTCGAGCACCCCGAAGCCGGCGCCCACCGAGACGCCCGCGAGAAAGGCATGTGCATGGCTGCGCGGCCGAAGGGCCGTCACCCCGGCGAGCTTGGCCAGCTCCTCGACCAACGGGCCGACGAGCCCGAGCAGCCCGACGCTGGCGACCACGATCGAGGGACGCAGCAGCGGCGCGAGCGGCAGCGCCTCGATCGAGTCGGGCGTGGCCTGTCGTGCCGCGGTCAACGTCGCGAACAGGCCCACGACCACGTCCTGCACGGCCTCGCGGGCTCCCGGCGTGGCTCCTAGGGCCAGCCAGACGACCAGTGCAAAGGCCGTGCCCATGATCAGCTCGGCGGCGAAGGCAACGGCGGTGGCGCCGATGCCGCCCCATGCCAGGCCGCGGCCGATCAGGCGCGCCGGGACGTCGCCCTGACGCCAACCCGCGTGGCGCGTCAGGATGCGTGCAGGCAGCAGCGCCGCCAGCACGTGGAGCGGGACGAGCACCGCCAGCCCGTCGGCACCCGCAAGCGACGCCGCTGTTCCCGCAGCGAGGACCAGCGCATAGGCCAACAGCGCCGGCCCGGCCGAGCGGACGCGGGTCGCCACGGTTGGCGAGCTGATCGGGGTGCCAATCTGGACCGTCTGACGAAGGCCGCGGTCGACGAGGCGAAGGGCTGAAGCTGCGGTGACCACGGCGCAGGCGACGAGGGTCCACCCAAGCCCGCTTGCGGCGGTGGTCGCCGCGGTCATGACCGCGATCCCTGCCAGGGCAACGAGCCCGGCGATCGGCAACAGCACGACCCCCAGGCAGCCCCTGCCGAGCGGTGTCATGCGCGATGAGCGCGCAAGCGGGTCACCGCTCGAGGTAATCCCAGCGCACGCTGTACAGCTCGCGGATCTCGCGCCCGTTGCCCCAGATCTGCACCCAGTAGAGGCCCGCCGGCAACGCCGGCAGCACGATGAGCTCGTCTCGGCCGGGACCCAGTCGGCCCTCGCCGCCCATGACGGGGTCCGTGCCGTTCCACGGGTAGACGAACACGTCGTAGTCGCCTGCGGCCGACGGGGGAACGTTCAGCGAGACGGTGATGCCGGCGTCGTAGCGCGGGTTGATGAGGAACACGTCCTGTAGATCCGGCGCCACGCCACCACGATACAAGCGCCCTTCGTACGAGATGCCTGGGCAGAGCATGGGCTTGATGCGGATCGAGCCCCGCTGATCGTTGGGCTCGGTCACGTCGTCGATCGACCAGCGTTCCGTGCACAGCGCCCAGTGGTCCTGCATGAGCGACGGCAGGTAGGCCGGCTTGGTCGGCGTCGGCGTTGGCGTGGGCGTGCTGGTCGGAGTGGGGGTCGGCGTCGGCGTGTTCGTGGCCGTCGGGGTGGGCGTGGGCGTGAACGTGCTCGTCGGCGTCGGTGTGTCGGTGGCCGTGGCCGTGGCCGTTGCGGTGACCGACGCGGTGGCGGTCACGCTGGCTGTTGGCGCCTGCCCGACGGGGCGCATCTTAGCGCTGGCGCGCGATAGCGCGCGGACGCCGCTGGCGTGCGCCCGCGCGCGCGCGCCGCCGGCGTGTCCGCGCGGAGCGCTCGAAGCGCTCTGCGGATCGATCGGCGGCGGCTCCGGCTTGGGCGTCGGCGGGTCAGGCTTGTCCGTCGGTGGCGCAGGCGCCTCCGTCGGTGGCGGCGGCGGGCGATTGCCGCCCCCCCCACCGCCTGGCTCGTCCGTCGGTGCCGGGGGCAGCGTGCTCGTGGCCGCGATCGTCGGCGTCAGGACGACCGTCGGCTGGGTGGTGGGCGGTACCCGCGTCGGAACGACGCGCGTTGGCGGCGCGGGGCCGAGGCTCACCGCGATCTGCACGGTGCCCCCCTGGTCCAGCTCGGCACCCCCGGCGGGGTCCTGGCTCATGATGAAGCCGGGTGCCACCGCGTCCGAGTACAGGCGGACCTCGTCGATCTCGAGCCCGGAGGCTACGAGCGCTTGGCGCGCGTTGGCAAGGGACTCGCCGATGACGTCGGGAACGCGCGGGCGCTCGGCGGTGGGCGGCGTGGTCGGTGACGGCGGCTGGCGCGTCGGGGGAGCCGTCGGCGAGCTCGGGGCCGTGGGGGGGATGGTCGCCGACGGCTCTGCAGCGGTCAACAGCGCGCGGACGTCCAACGATCCCAGGTCCTGCCAGGGCTTGAAGATCCAGAGCGCCGCGACCACCATGATGGTCCCGCTGAGGAGGGCGACCTTGTCCCACGCAACCTCGCCGCCCGAGCTGGCCGGTGCGACGGGCACCGGCCGTGCGGTGGGCGCGAACGGCGAGACGATGACGGCGGTGATATTGTCCCAACCCCCGCGCGCGTTGGCCTGCGCGATGAGCTTGTCGGCGGCCTCCTGAGGCGGCTGATCCATCACGGCGGCGGCCAGCTGCTCGTCGGCGACGAGCTGGTAGAGGCCGTCGCTGCATAGGACGATGCGGTCGCCCGGCCCGAGCGGCATCTCGTCGGAGATGGCCGGCCGCGGCGGTTCCCCACGCCCGAGGTGGACGCCATCAGAGGCATCGTCGGTGAGCCGATAGGCCAGGCCGTCCCGGACGAGGTACGCGCGGCAGTCGCCGACGTGCCCGACGATCAGCTCGTCGCCGCGTACGACGCCCGCGACGATCGCGACCCCGGCGTCCGCGTCGTCCGGCCGCTCGGTCAGCTCTTGGCGCAGGGCGCCGTCCGCGGCGCTCAACGCGACGGCCAGCGCGTCGGTACGGCCGTGCTCCAGGACCGCAGCGTAGTACGCGCGCACGAGGACGCGGATGGCTTGATCCGCGAGGGCAGCGCCGCGCTCCCGCGAACCCATCCCGTCGGCGACCACGAAGACGCTTCCGGCGATGCCGGCTAGGCGCGGATCGTCCGGAACGTAATAGCCGAGCTTGTCCTGGTTGAGCGTGCTCCCGCGGCCGACGTCGGTCGCGAAGCCAAACGTTGCCTCGGTGGGAGAACTCACGGGGCCGACATCCTATGAGGACAGGCGCCGGCGCGGCGCATCGGGCTCGAGCCCGTAGGCCGAACCGTGTTCCAGAGGGGCGCTGCGCACGGCATAGAGTTCCGCTAGTCTAACCCCGCCTCAAACGCACGGTCAAGAGAACTCCGCATGAAGCACGACCACGGCCTGCCGCGATCGACCCAGCGAGGGCCAAGGCGGCCGGCGGCCTTTGTGGTATCCTCATCGATCGCGGCTGGGGCGCATGCTGCGCGCACCGGCCGCTCCATGTCCAAATAGCGCGACGGGCGTCGCGGCATGAGGAGGTCTGTTTGGTGCAAGAGGAAAAGATGGAGGTCGAGGGGACGGTGGTCGAGGCGCTGCCCAACACCATGTTCCGCGTTCAGATCGATGACGGCCCCGAGGTCCTTGCCTACCTGGCCGGCCGAATGAAGAAGTTCTACATCAAGGTGCTCCTCGGCGACCGCGTGCGCGTCGAGCTGACGCCCTATGACCCGACGCGCGGGCGGATCACGTATCGCCATCGGGTCACGAGCGGCCCGGGCTGAGCACCAGCGCGCGCATGCCAACCGCCACGCGCGCGCTCTGCGCGGTTGCCCTGCTGTTGCTGGCCGCAGGCTGCGTCCGATCGCGCCATCCCGAGTTGTCGCGCCTGGCCGATGCCCCGACCCCGATTCCGTTGCCGCCGGCTGTCAGCTCCGGAGAGCAGGATGCCGGCATCGGCCTCGTCATCGCGGAGCCGGCCGCGGGGACGCATGTCCGCTCGCCGATCCGGCTCTCGGGTCGGCTCGGCAGCACGTCAGGCCGCGTTGCGGTCGTCCAGGTGCTGAGCATCGATGCCGATGGCCGTGAGACGCGCCGCGGCAACGCGATGCTACAGCCCGAGGGCGCCGACGGCGGTTACGCCGCCGACCTGGCCTACACCCTCGATGCGCCCGGGCCTGGCGTCGTCGAGGTCGTGCTCGTCGAGCCGGAAACCGGCACCGTCACCGAACGCGCGCGCGTCGAGGTCGTCCTCGATGCCGCTCCGGTTCCTTGAGGCGCCATCGCGCCATGAGCCCTCCGCCTACGCGCTGCCCGATCCGCCAGCTGATGGGCACTTCCCCGGCGCCCCCGGCCGCGCGCCCTTGAGCGTGGCGCTGGACGGCGGCCCGATCGCGTCGCTGCGCGGGGTCGATGCGGTCATCGCCGGACGCCGCGTGCTCCGCGACGTCGACCTCGACATCGCGCGCGGCAGCATCACGGTCGTCTTTGGCCCCAACGGCGCCGGCAAGTCGACGCTGCTCGCCGTCCTGTCCGGCCTGCGACGCGCCGCCGCGGGCACGGTCGTCGTCGCGGGCTACCCGCTCCCGGCCGCGGCGCAGATGGCGCGCGCCCACATTGGGTTCGTCGCGCATCGACCACGGCTCTACGCTGACCTGACCGCGCACGAGAACGTGCGCCTTGCCGCCTGGCTCCACGGCGTGCCCGATCCCGACCAAGCCGCTTCGATGGCGCTCGATCGACTGTCCCTGGGCGACCTCGCGGCGCGCAGGGTGGCCACGCTCTCCCACGGAACGGCGCGACGCGTCGCGATCGCGCGTTCGCTGGTGCATGACCCTCGGCTGCTCATCCTCGACGAGCCGTTCGACGGACTCGACCCGCTGGCGGCTGCCGGGCTCTCGGCGGTGCTCCGGGATCGGGTTGCCGGCGGTGCCAGCGTGATCATGGCCTCGCACGATCGCGAGCGCGCCGTCCGGGAGCCCGCCGCGCTCGCGCTGCTCGATCGTGGCCGGGTGGTGTGGCGCGGCGCGGGACCGAACGCGGGGGCTGCGCTCATCCAGGCGTGGAGCCGCCTCGACGGCGGGGCTGCACCGACGCCGCTCCCCCTGTCCGCCGCGCCGTCGCACGCGCGGCCCGAACGGGACCCCGCGCGCGAAGGCGCGGTGCGCGCCGTTCGGCGTCCGGGTCCGGTCCGCACGGCCGCCGCCATCGCAGCCAAGGACCTGCGCATCGAGCTGCGGTCGTTCGAGACGCTCCCGCCCATGGTGCTCTTCGGCCTGGTGACGGCCGCCGTGCTCAGCCGAGCGCTCCCGGATGGTGGCGCCAACGCGCCGGCGATGGCCAGCGGTGCGCTGTGGGTGGCCGCCCTGCTCGGCGCGACGCTCGGGTTCGGCCGAGCCATCGCGTCCGAGATGGACGATGGTGCGCTCGCGGGGCTGCTGGTCACGCCGATCGATCGGGGCGCCCTGTTCGCCGGCAAGTGGCTTGCGGCATGGCTGTTGGCCGGCCTCATGGGTTGCGTGGCCGCCACCGCCGTCGCCCTCTTCTTTGGTCGACCGCTGGCTGCCCTACCCGCCGCGTTCGTGGTCGTCGTGCTCGGGCTGGCCGGTTGGACGGCCGCGGGGATCTTGTTGGCCGCGATGGCGAGCGCGGCGCGCTCGCGCGAGCTGCTGCTGCCGGTCGTCCTCTACCCGCTCATGCTGCCCCTCATCCCCCCCGCGGTCCATGCGTCGGCCGCGGCGTTTGGCGGCGACGTCGAGGCGCTCCCCTCTGCGCTGGCGCTGCTCTTGGCGTTCGACGTCGTGTATGCCACCGTCGGCTGGCTCGCCTTCCCGGTCGTGGTCGACGCCGTGACCTAACCCTGTGCCGAGCTCCTCCCGACGCATGCGGTCGACCGCCGATCGGGCGTGCCGGACCGCGTGCAGCGCGAGGCGGTACAATGGGCGCGCCGTAGCCGAGCCAACCGCACAAGGACCGCGCCATGTCGGAACCCACCTTGGAACGCCTGGTCAAGCCGCTCGGCATCGTCGCGCTGGCCTTGGCGGCGGCGACCCTCGTCGTCGGCCTCGGGCTCTCTCCGAACGAGCGCTCGCTCGGGTCGTCCATCCGCATCCTCTACGTCCACGTGGGCGCGGCCTGGGTGGCCTACCTCTCGTACGCCGTCATGGCCGTGGGCGCCGTCGCGTACCTCCGTTGGCGCAAGCCCGCGTGGGATCGCCTTGCGGCGGCCTCGGCGGAGCTCGGCGTCGTCCTCATGACGCTCACGCTCGCGACCGGCATGCTGTGGGCCAAGGTGGCCCAAGGGTGGTGGTGGCAGTGGAGCGATCTTCGGCTGACCCTGACGCTGCTGCTCTGGTTCATGAGCGTGGCGTACCTGGTGCTGCGGCGCGCGGTCGAGGGCGACCTCCGCGCGGTGCTCTCGGCCGTGCTCGCGCTGATCACGCTGCCAGCGATCGTGCTCAACCACTTTGCCACGCTGCTGTTTCGCGGCTACCACCCGGATACGATCATCGCCCGGCCGGACGCCGCGGCGGCCGACGCGCCCTTTCTAGGCGGCGTCGCGCTCTCGCTTGCCGCGTATACCGTGCTGTACGCTTGGCTGCTCGTCGCCCGCATTGGACTCGAGGTGCAAAGGGCCGGTACCGGCGACGACGATGATCGGCCGCAGGGCTGACCGGGGGCGATATTGCCCGTTGACGGCGCTCTTCGATGCCGCGTATAATCGCCGGCGCAATGCGGCCGGTCGCTACGCTCGCGCGCGACGCCGCACCCCTGTCAAGGAGGAGACACCATGTTGACCATTCGCCATTGGACGGTCCTGTTGCTCGTCGCCCTACTCTCGCTCACCGCGGCGGCCTGCACGCCGTCCGATGAGCCCGACACCGCCACCCTGCCAACCGATGCCGTCGCGGACGTCGAGCCCACCGCGGCCGACGCCATGCCGACGGAGGCCGAGGCGCCCATAGATGGGGCGATGACGGCCGAGGAGCTCCGCGCCGACCCGCTCGGCTTCGTCGAGATCGCGCCGGATGATCCCATCGAGGTCGGCGCCATGTTCGTCCTCTCGGGTGCCAACGCCGACCTCGGCACGGACTCGCGGGACGGCGTCGAGCTGGCCATCGAGGCCTATGGCCCGCTCATGGGCCACGAGGTGGCGCTGACCACCGAGGACGAGCAGTGCAGCCCAGAGGGCGGCCAGACGGCCGCAACGCGGCTCGCCGCCAACGACAACATCGTCGGCGTGATCGGCTCCAGCTGCTCCGGGGCCGCCAAGCCGGCCATCCCCATCTTGAACGAGGTCGGGCTCGTGATGATCTCGCCCTCCAACACCGCCCCGGAGCTGACCGCGCCAGATCGCCCGGCCGAGTTTGCCGGCTACCTGCGCACGGCGCACAACGACTCGTTCCAGGGCAGCGTGGCTGCCGAGTTCGCGTACAACCAGCTCGGCTTGCGCACGGCGGCTACCATCCACGACGGCAGCCCGTATGCCCAGCAGCTCCAGCAGGTGTTCGCCGATCGCTTCACGGAGCTCGGCGGCACCGTGGCGGCCCAGGAGGCGATCCAGGTCAACGACGTCGACATGGCGCCGGTGCTGACCTCGATTGCCGCCTCCAAGCCCGAGATCATCTACTACCCCATCTTCACGCAGGAAGGCGGCTTCGTCACGGCACAGGCCCGCGAGACGCCCGGCCTCGAGTCGACCGTGCTGATGGGGGCGGACGGCCTCTACTCGCCGTCGTTCGTCGAGGCGGCTGGCGCTGCGGCCGAGGGGATGTACCTCTCGGGCCCGTACGTTGCATCGAGCGACCGCTACGAGGCGTTCCTGGCCAGCCTCAAGGAACGCTACGGCCGCGGGCCGATCTCGGGCTTCCATGCGCACGCCTACGATGCCGCCAACATGCTGCTCGATGCCGTGGCCAAGGCCTCGGCCGAGGATGCTGACGGCACGCTGGTCGTCGGCCGCCAGGCCCTGCGCGACGCCCTCTTCGCCATGGAGGGCTACGACGGCCTGACGGGGATGCTGACGTGCGACGACAACGGCGACTGCGCGACGGGCGATGCGCTGGCGGTGTTCAAGATCGGCGCTGACCAGGTGGCCGATCCCGATACCAACTGGCCGCCCGAGGTCGTCTACCCGTAGTTCCATCGCGCGCCGGGCCTGCCCGGCCGCGCAGATCCGAGGGCGGGGCGCTGGCCCCGCCCTCGTGCGTTTGGGCCGCGCTGCCGGCTCGAGCGGCGGTTGACAGATCGCATGCTTCTCGCGATAGTACCGCGATTCGCCCTGGCCCCCGGAGACCCGCGCGACGTGAACTCGAACCTTCGCCGGCTATCGCGCGTCGATTGGTTGTTCGTCACCGTGGCCGTGGCCAGCGCCGGGCTCTTGGCCACCGTCCTCGGTGCCGCCGCAATGCTGTCGGTGCCTGTCGGCGTCCTGCGCGGCGTGCTGATCGCCGGGCTCGCCTATGCCGCAACCTATGGCGGCCTGCGCGCCGTCGGCCGGAACCCGCTCGACGCGGTCCTCGCGGCGGGCGGCCTCCTGGTCATCGGCATCAGCGTGATGGGCGCGGTCAACACGCTGGTCGCCGGCACCTACACGCCGCGCGAGTGGGCGCGTTTTACGGTTGCCGGGCTGACCCAGGGCAGCATCTACGCGCTGATCGCCCTGGGCTACACGCTGGTCTACGGCATCCTGCGCATGATCAACTTCGCGCACGGCGAGGTCTTCACCGGCGGTGCAATGTCGGCGTATTTCCTCGCCGACGCGCTGCACCGGACGGGGTTCTTGGCCGCGCACCCATTTGTCTCCATCGCCGGGCTCATCGCGCTGGCGGCAGGGGTCTCCATGGCCATCGCGGTCCTCCTGGAGCGCATCGCCTACCGTCCGCTTCGGGGCGCCCCGCGCCTCGTGCCGCTGATCACCGCGATCGGCGCGTCCTTCTTCCTCCAGTACACGTATCGCGGCCTGTTCGGCACGGGCATCAAGACCTACAAGGACGTTCCGGCGCTCGGCGGGTCGATCCAGCTCGGCCCGCTGGCCGTCGGCCGCGGCGATGCCCTGGTCATCACGGCGGCCATGACGCTCATGGCCCTGCTCTACACGTTCGTGCAGCGGACGCGTGTCGGCATGGCCATGCGCGCCGTGTCCGAAGACAAGCAGGCGGCCGCGCTGATGGGCATCGACGTCGACCGCGTGATCGTCACCACGTTTGCCATCGGCGGCGCGCTGGCGGGCGCCGCCGGCGTGCTCTACGCCCTGGTGTTCCGCCAGACGCAGTTCTTCATGGGCTTCGTTCCCGGCTTGAAGGCGTTCACGGCCGCCGTGCTCGGCGGGATCGGCAACATCCCGGGCGCCATGGTCGGCGGCCTCTTCCTCGGCATCGTCGAGTCGGTCGCCCCGTTCCTCATCCTCGACGGGCTCGACCTCCCGTCGCCCAACCAGCTCAAGGACGCCATCGCCTTCACGATGCTCGTCCTGGTGCTCATCTTCCGCCCGACCGGCATCCTCGGCGAGCGCGTGACGAAGCGCGCATGAGCGGTGGGCACGTCGGTGCGCGCGCCGTGATCGCGGGACGGACCGCACGATGCGCATGACCGCCGTGCTGCGGGCCGGGCTGCACCATGGCCTCATCGCCGGCGGCATCGTGGCGTTCGTCGCGCTCGTCGGCATGGTGGACGCCTTCGCGCGGATCGGCGTGATCGACGGGGCCGTCGACCTGTCCCAGGTCGTATGGCTCGGCGCGGTGGGCCTTGTGGGGGCATCGGCAGCCCGCGCGACGACGGCGCGCGGCCGCGAGGCGCCGAGCCCGCGCGCGGCGTCGCTCGCGTCCGGGCTCGCGGGCGTGGTCGCCGGCGTCGCCGTCGCAGCGCTCATCGCCCTCGGGAGCGCCATCGACCTCAACGTCGTCTTCGAGAAGGCGCGGCCGGCATTGTTCGCGCGCCTGACCCTGGGCAACGCCTGGGGCACCGTGGCCGCCTGTGCGGCTGCCGGGCTTGCCGGCGGACTGGTCGCGGCCTTGCCTACCCGCGTTCGCGGCGCCATCGCCGCCGGGCTGGCCAGCGTGCTCATCTTGGGCATCGCCAAGGACCTCATGACCAAGATCGATGTGGTCAAGCGCATCGACTGGGTGGGCGACCTCAACGCCATGCTCTACGGCCGCGGCGGGCTGACCGTCGGCGGCGCCGCGGCCATCATGGCCGTCGCGATGCTCTGGCGATGGGTTGCGCCTCCGGCGCGGGCCGCGTTCCAGGCGCGTCTGAGAGGGCTGCCCGCCAAGGAGCAGTCGACCGCGCGGCGAACGCTGCGCGTCCTCGGTCTCACGGCTCTTGTGCTGCTCGTCGCATGGTTCCCGCTCGGCTTCGGCCGCCTACCGGCCGAGGTGGCGGACCTCGTCGGGATCTACATCCTCATGGGCCTCGGCCTCAACATCGTCGTCGGGTTTGCCGGCCTGCTCGACCTCGGGTACGTGGCGTTCTTTGCCATCGGCGCGTACGTCACCGGCATCCTCACCTCCACCAACGCCAACGTGCCCGTGCAGATCGGCTGGTCGTTCTGGGAGGCCGTGCCCATCGCCGTGGCGCTGGCCGTGCTCGCGGGCATCGTGCTCGGCGTTCCGGTCCTGAAGACGCATGGCGACTACCTGGCCATCATCACCCTGGGCTTCGGCGAGATCATCCGCATCCTGGCCATCAGCGACTGGCTCAAGCCGCTCATGGGCGGCGCGCAGGGCGTGACGCTCATCCCGAAGCCGCTGGAGGTCGGGGCGGTGGCGGTGCCGGCCATCGGCCGCGTCGATCCCAACATCCAGCAGGAGCTGTTCTACGTCATCGTGGCCGCCTGCCTGATCGCGCTGTACGTCGCCTGGCGCCTGCGCGACTCGCGCTACGGCCGGGCCTGGATGGCCCTCCGCGAGGACGAGGATGTGGCCCAGGCCATGGGCATCGACCTGGTCACCACCAAGCTGCTGGCGTTTGCCACGGGCGCGGGGTTTGCGGGCCTAGCCGGCGCGCTGTTCGCCGCCAAGATCGGCTCGATCTACCCGTCCTCGTTCGGGCTCCTCGTCTCGATCAACGTGCTCGTGCTCATCATCGTCGGCGGGATGGGCAGCATCCCCGGCGTGTTCGTCGGCGCGCTCGCCCTCGTCGGGCTGCCGGAGCTGCTGCGCGAGCTCGACGATTTCCGCCTGCTCATCTACGGCGCGGTGCTCGTGTGGATGATGCTCAAGCGCCCCGAGGGCCTCTGGCCGGCGGCCGTCGTGCGGCGCGAGCTGGCGCACGGGCGGCGGTCGGATGGCGCGCCATGACCACCACCGACGGCGATCCGCTGCTGGCCATCGCGGGCCTCGACAAGCGCTTCGGCGGCCTGACCGCGCTGGACGGCATCGACCTGGAGCTGCCCCACGGCGCCATCCACAGCGTGATCGGCCCGAACGGGGCCGGCAAGACCACGCTCTTCAACTGCATCACCGGCTTCTACACGGCCGATGCCGGCACCGTGCTGCTCGACGGCGGGCATCGGCTCGAGCGCCGCCGGCCGGACGAGATCGCGCGCCTTGGCGTTGCGCGCACGTATCAGAACATCCGCCTCTTCCCGCAGCTCACCGCGATCGAGAACGTGATGGTCGGGTTGCACAGCCGCCTCACGGCCACGCTGCTCGGGGTGCTCTTGAACTCGCCCGCCACGCGCCGCGAGGAGCGGTGGGCGGTCGTCGAGGCGACCGAGCTGCTCGAGTTCGTCGGGCTCTCGGGACGGGGAGACCAGCTGGCCAGCAACCTGGCCTACGGCGATCAGCGGCGCCTGGAGATCGCCCGCGCGCTGGCCACAGAGCCCAAGCTCCTGCTCCTCGACGAGCCGACGGCCGGCATGAACGCCAGCGAGACCGCGGACATGATCCGCTTCATCCGCAGGCTGCGCGACGCGCGCGGCATCACCATCCTGCTCATCGAGCACGACATGAAGCTGGTCATGGCCATCTCCGAGCACATCACGGTGATGGACTTCGGGCGCATCATCGCCCGCGGCGCGCCGGCCCAGATCCAAGCTGACCCGCGGGTCATCGAGGCGTACCTGGGCAGCGGCGCCGCCGAGGTGCTTTCCTCCAGCAGCCTGCGGGCGTCCGGCAACGGCATGGAGACGGCGTAGCATGGCGCTGCTCGAGGTCGATGACGTCCACACCTACTACGGCAACATCCAGGCGCTGAAAGGCGTCACGCTGTCCGTCGACCGGGGCGAGGTCGTGACGCTCATCGGTGCCAACGGCGCCGGCAAGACGACGACGCTCGAGACGATCAGCGGCCTCCTCCGCCCGCGCCGCGGCTCCGTGCGCCTCGACGGCGAGGACCTCGCCGACGTGCCGGCGCACGCGATCGTGAGGCGCGGCGTGGTGCACGTGCCGGAGGGCCGCCGGATCTTCGCGCGCCTCTCGGTTGCCGAGAACCTGGCTGCCGGCGCGATCACGCGGCGGGACAAGGCCGGCATCGCGGAGGACCTCGAGAGCGTCTACGAGACGTTCCCGCGCCTCCGCGAGCGGCGCCGACAGTCGGGCGGCACGCTTTCAGGCGGCGAGCAGCAGATGCTGGCCATCGGACGAGGGCTCATGGCGCGGCCCAGGGTGCTGCTCCTCGACGAGCCGTCGATGGGCCTCGCCCCGCTGCTGGTCGAGGAGATCTTCGGCATCATCCGCGAGCTCAACGCCACGCGGGGCACGACCGTGCTCGTCGTGGAGCAGAACGCGCTGGCGGCCCTTGGCGTCGCCCACCGCGGCTACGTCATGGAGACCGGGACGATTCGCCTGACGGGACCGGCCGCCGAGCTGCGCGCGGACCGCGCCGTCATCGAGGCCTACCTGGGCGAGTAGCGCGGCCGTCTGCCGGCCCGCGGGAACGGCCGAAGCGCGAGCTACCAGCCGAACTCCAAGCGGGCGGCGAGCCGTTCGGGCAGGCCGGCGGCGAGGATCTTGGCCTGCGTCGCACGGATGTCGTACGGCACCCGGTGCAGGCTGATCGACTGCGCCCCCGCGTCAAAGCGGGCGTAGCTGGCCCGAGGGTCGCCGTCGCGCGGCTGGCCGACGCTGCCCGGGTTGACGAGGTAGCGCGACGCGGGATCGAGGCGCAGGGGGCTCCCTGGCTGCAACGCCAGGCGCAGCGCCCCGTCGACGCCCTCCTCGTACGCGACCGGCACGTGCGTATGCCCGAACAGGCACAGGTCCGCCGCAAAGTGCGGGAAGTTCTCGGCCGCGGTCACCGCGTTCAGGATGTACTCCCACACCGGATGGCGCGGGCTGCCGTGGACCAGCACCGTCCCGTACGCGGGCAGCTCGGCCCATGCAGCAAGCTCTCGCAACGCCGCGCGCATCGCGTCGTCCAGATGCTCTGCCGTCCACTCCGCGGCGCGGCGCGCCTCTGGGTTGAACTGGCTGGTGTCGAGCACGCCCAGGGCGGCCAGGTCGTGGTTGCCGGCCAGCCAATGGGCGGGCGCCTCGCGCCGCAGGCGTTCGATGCAGGGCACCGGATCCGGACCGTAACCGACGATGTCCCCGAGGAACCAGAGCTCGTCCCAGGTGCCCGCATCGGCCAGAACCGCCTCGAGGGCCTCGAGGTTGGCATGGATGTCCGAGAGGATGACAGCCTGCATTCGGGCTCCAGCGCGGGCGGGACAAGGCGGTGCGCGCCTGCTGTTGCCCGTCGTGCCGCGCGCCGGCTGCGGCCGCGGAGCGCGACCCATCCCGAATCGGACCGCGCGATGGTAGCACATGACCCGGACGGCACGACAGCGGCTGCAGGCTATAATCCCGCCTAATGAACGGCCCAACGTTGCTCGACGCGCTGACCGTCGTGTCGAGCGGCGCCGCCGCGACGCACGCCATCGGTGCCGCTTTGGGCGCCGCGCTTCTGCCCGGCACGCTCGTCAGGCTGAGCGGTCCGCTCGGCGCCGGCAAGACGACGCTGGCGCAAGGGCTTGCCGCCGGCCTCGGCATCGTGGAGCCCATCATCAGCCCGACGTTCACGCTCGTGCGCCAGCATGCCGGCGTGGAGGCCGGCCCGGACTTCTGGCATGCCGACCTCTACCGCCTCGAGGACGTCCGCGAAGCCGCTGAGCTGGGTCTTGACGAGGGCTTGGCAGTGGGCGCCATCGTCGCGGTCGAATGGCCTGAGCGCGGCGCGGCCAGGCTGGAGGCCGATGAGCTGCTGGACGTGGTCCTCGAGCCGATCGGCAGCGCGGGCGCGCGCCGGGTGCGGCTCCGCGCTGCGGGCAACGAGGCCCGCCGAGCGCTCGCGGCGGCGCTAGCCAGCCTCGTATGCCGGCCGGATGTGATCGTCGAGGAGACGGAGTGATCGACGCCCCAGCGCCGGACGGTCTCTGGCTGGCCATCGACACGGCCACCGAGCGCGCCAGCATCGCGGTGTCGGCCAGCGGGGGCCTGGTCGCCGAGCACACGTGGACGAGCCGCCGGCGCCACACGGTCGAGCTGGCGCCGACGGTGAGCCAGGCGCTCGCCCGAGCGGGGGTCGCCGTGGCGGACCTTGACGGCATTGCCGTGGCCATCGGCCCGGGCTCGTACACCGGGCTCCGCATCGGCCTGGCGCTGGCCAAGGGCCTCGCGCTGCCGGCGGGCGTCCCGCTGGTCGGCGTGCCGACGCTGCACGTGCTGGCCGCTGCGCTTACGCCGGCCCATGCTCCACGGTCGGTTCCGCTCTGGGCTGTCCTCAGCGCGGGGCGCGGCCGGGTCGTCGCCGCGTGCTATCCGCCCACGGCCGACCGCGCCGCGTGGCCCGATCCGAAGGGGCTCGACGTGCTCACGTTGGACGAGCTGGCCGGGCTCGTCGATGGGCCGGCCTGGGTCGTCGGCGAGCTCGATGCCGCGGCGAGGCGCACGCTGGCGCTCGCGCCCGGGACGGTCGTTCTCCCGGAGGCCACGTGCGTTCGGCGGGCCGGCTGGCTCGTGGCGCTCGGCCGTGAGGCGTTGGACCGCGAGGGACCGAGCGAGCCGGGCGCGCTGGCCCCCGTGTACCTTGGCGGCGATCCGTGATGAGCTCGCCGCGGCTGGCCATCGCGCCGCTGCCCGCGTCGGACGTGCCGGCGGCGCTGGCGCTCCACGAGCGCGCGTTCGGCTACGCCTATCCGCCCGATGCGCTCCGGCAGGACATCGCGTCGCGGCAGTCGGCGGTGCTCGGCGCCTGGGATGCCGGCGGGCGGCTGGTCGGCTTCGGGGTGGTCCGCCTGCTCGCGGACGCCGCGCACGTCATGACGATTGCCGTCGTTCCCGAGGCGCGCCGGCGCGGGCATGGCCGCGCCCTGCTGGCCGGGCTGCGCGCGGCTGCCGTGGCGCTCGGCGCGCATTCGATCACGCTCGAGGTGCGCGAGACCAACCGTGCCGCCATCGGCCTATACCGATCAGCGGGCCTGCAGGAGGTGGGCCGGCGGCGTCGCTACTACCCGGATACGGGCGAGGACGGCCTGCTGCTGACCGAGGACTTGTGATGCCGGCTGCCTTGCGATAGCACGACGCCGCCGGCTGTTCGACCAGCCGGCGGCATCGTGCGGAGGAGAGAGGAAATGGTCTGTAGGAAGCCGCCCTGGCGCCCAGGCTAGCGGCGCGAGAAGCTAAGGGTCTCGCACCAAGCCAGGAGCAGCATGACGGTCAGGATGACGATTCCGGTGCTCATGATCGAACCTCCAATGGGTGTGCAAATGGATTCGGTGGATAGGACGCTCGTGCCGCATTGGGGATACGCCGACTTTCGTCGCCGCGGCCTTGGCAGTCTAGGGGCACGCACGCGGCGCTTGCCCACAGCCTGGCGCCGCTTGGCCGCCGTTTCCGCGCCGTCCCCAGCCGCTGCCTGCGCTACACTCCCGCGCCATGCACGCCGTGTCCCGCCATCCCGCCCGCGCCGCGCTCGCCGGCTTCGTCGTCCTCTCGGCCCTGCTGCTCTGGCCCGCCTTCGCGCCGAACGCTTCTGATCGCCTGGCCATCGGCGGCGCAGACGGCGACTTCCTGCGCCAGTTCTACCCGTATCGGGCCTTCGTCGCCCGTTCGCTGGCCAGCGGACGGATCCCGCTCTGGAACCCCCACCAGTACGGCGGCACGCCGGCGCTTGCCGACCCTCAGCTGGCGGTCGCCTACCCCTTGCGCGTTCTCCAGGCACCGCTGGCGCTCGGCGGCCGCACGCTCCCGCTCTGGTCCGTCTCGCTCGAGGCTGCAATCCACCTTGCGCTCGCCGGCTGGTTTGCCATGCTCCTCGCGCGGGTGCTCGGTGCGCGGCCCGCGGCGGCGGCCGTCGCCGGCGTCGTCGTGGCGGCGGGCGGTTATGCCACCGGCTACCCGCTCGACCAGCTGGCCGTCATCGGCAGCGCGGCGTGGGTCCCGGCGACGCTCGCCGCCCTGGTGATGGCGCTCCGCGCGGACGGGGCGCTCCGACGACGGCGGTTGGCCGGGATGGCTGGTGCCGCCACCGCGCTCTCGGTGCTCGCGGGCCACGGCCAGACGGCCGCCTTTGGCACGCTGGCCGCCACGGCGCTGCTTGCCCATGGCGTGCCCCGCGGCCGCCGCGCCGTCGCCGAGGTGGCCGGCCTTTGGGCGCTGACCGCGGCGGCGCTCTCCGCGGTCCAGTGGCTACCCACGCTCGACCTGCTGCGGCGAACCAGCCGCACGGTCCGGGCCGAGGAGGTCATGGCCGGGCTGCCCATCGCCGACGTGGGCCAGATCCTCGTACCGCACCTCCTCAGCTGTTGGTCCCCGCTCTACGTCGGGATCGTGCCGCTGGGGCTGGCCGCATGGGGGGCGTGGGCCGCCCCGCGGTCCCGGTTCTGGCTGGCCCTGGCTGGCGGTGCCTGGTTGTGGGCGCTCGGCGGCAACGGACCGCTCGTGCCGGTCCTCGTGCGCGCCGTCCCGGCCATGGGCGCCTTCCGCCACCAGGAGCGCGCGGCGGTGCTCGTCTCCGTCGGCCTGGCCGTGGCGGTCGGCCTGGCCGCCAACGCAGCCGCCGACGAGGCGCCCTCCGGGCGCGCGCGCGGGCTGGCGCGCGGCCTGGCCGCCCTGGCCACAGCCTGCGCTGTGGGGGCGGCGGTCCTCGCCGTGCTGCCGCCGGCGGCGCTCGCCGGTGCGCGGCTCGATCGGTTCTGCGGCGTGGCAGATGGCGCAGCGCTGGCCGCGCGCGCCGCCGACGGCCTGGCCATGGCGGCGCTGTGGGCCGGCGCCGGCGCCGCGGCGGTCCACTTGGCGCGCCGCGGGGCGCTGGGGAGCGGCGCGCTGCTCACGGCAGTCTTGGCCGTCTGCGCGCTCGACCTGGTGTCGGCCAACGCGCGCCACGCCCTCGGCCCGGCCGGGCCATGGCCGCCGCCGAGCAGCCTGATCGACGCGCTCGTTCCGCGCGCGCGCGAAGGCCGCGTCTCGAGCGAGGGCATGCTCCCTGGCGGCCCGAACGCGGCGAGCATCCACGGGCTCTTCGATGCCACGGGCGACAGCCCGTTGGCGCTCGGCGCCGTGGCCGACCTCGTCGCCGAAGCGCCCGAGATGGCGTGGTGGCGGCTGCTCGGCGTGCGCTACCTGGTCAGCGCGCGCCCGCTCGGCGCCGCCGAGGCGGCGCTGCTCACCGAGCTGGCGCGCGATGGCGACCGGGTGCTCTACGAGATCGGGCTGCCCGCGCCGCCCGCGTGGGCGGTCGCCGGCGAGCCTGAGACGGCGGGCGCCTCCTGGCGGCCGGACGCCGCCTTCGACCCGCTGGCCACCGTCGTCCTGACCGATGGTCCCAGCACGGGCCCAGGAGCGCAGGCGTCAGCCGCAGGCACCGTCCCGCAACCCGCTGCGGCCCACCTCGAGGCGCTCGACGCCGGCTCCGCGACGGTGGCCGCCGAGCTGCCCGCGCCTGGAGCTGTCGTCTTCGCCACGGCCTGGGATCCCGGCTGGCGCGCGCGCGCGGCGGATGCGGACGGGCGGTCGCTCCGGCCCCGCGTGCGCCAAGCCTATGGCGCCCTCCTCGCGATCGAGCTCGGCGCGGGGTCGTGGCGCATCGAGTGGACCTACCGGCCCCGCCCGGTTATGGTTGGCGTCGCCATCAGCGGGCTTGGCTGGGCGCTCTTCGCCCTCGGGCTCGCGACCACGGGAGGGCTGCGTTGGCCACGACGGCCGCGCTCGGATCGCGAACGATGACCGTGGCCGACCCAGGCGCCCTTGGCTGGTCGCGCTTCGGGCTGCTCTATCACCCGCGCGTCGAGGCGGCCCGGCCGCTGGCCGATGAGCTCGCGCGGACGTTTGCCGCGCGCGGCGCGGCGCCGCTCGTCCTGGATGCCTGGAACGACGCGGCGCTCTCGGCGCCGCTGGCGGCGGGCGCGATCACATGGTTGGCGGTGCTCGGCGGCGACGGGACGATGCTGCGCGTCGCGCGGCAGGCCGCGCCCTACGGCGTGCCGTTGCTCGGGATGAACTTCGGCCGATTGGGCTTCCTCGCCGAATGCCAGCCCAACGACGGCGAGGCCGCCATCGAGCGCGTGCTGCGCGGCGAGGCCGCCGTCGATCGCCGGCTCATGCTCCGCGCGACCGTCACCAGCGGCGGCACCGTGCTCGGACCGTTCGACGCCCTAAACGAGGTCTTCGTCGGCCGCGGGCGAGCGGCACGCCCGCTCCGGCTGGACACCCGCGTCGATGGCGCCGCGCTCACGCGCTACTTTGCCGACGGCCTGGTCGTCGCCACGCCCACCGGCTCGACCGCCTACTCGCTCTCAGCGGGCGGTCCCGTCGTCGCGCCGACCATCGATGCCATCGTGCTGACGCCGGTCGTGCCGTACCCGCTGCCGGTGCATGCGCTCGTCGTGCCGGCCACCGTGGAGATTGAGATCGCGGTGCACACGGACTTGGACGCGGTCATGGCGGCGGATGGGCATGCGCATCAGCCGCTGGCCGACGGCGATGTCGTGCGCGTTGCCCAAGCGCCGCACCGCGCGTCGTTCTTCCGGCTCGGGCCGCCGGCCGACTACTACGCGACCCTCATCGACCGCCTCGATCGAAGCAAGCGCAGCGGGGAGTTGTCAGGATGACCGCCGAAACGGATGGCACGCCGGTCGCGGCCGCCCATGGGCAGGCGCCGCAGCCCCAGGTCCTCTACTGCACGTGGCACCCGGACCGCGAGACCGGGTTGCGCTGCCTGCGGTGCGAGCGCCCGATGTGCGTCGAGTGCGCGCGCCGGCACCCCGTCGGCATGCGCTGCAAGGAGTGCGCGCGCGAGCTGCGCCCGCCCATCTACAAGGTCTCCGGCTCTGGGCTCGCGCTGGCGGGCGTCGCGGCGGCAGTGGCCGGGGCCGTGTTCGGCGCGGTCGCGTTCGTGGCTGTCTTTGCCTTCGGGCTCTTCGGCATCCTGATCGCGTTCTTCCTGGGCGGCCTCTTGGGCGGCCTTCAGGCGGAGATCGTGAGCCGCTCCGCGGGGCGCAAGCGCGGCCGCGTGCTCCAGCGCGTCGCGCTGGCCGGTCTGGTCGTTGGCTCGCTCCTTCCGCTCGCGCCCGTCGGTGCGGGGGTCGTGGCGTCGCTGGCCCAGGGCCGCTTCGCGGGCGCGGCGCCCAGCGCGACCATCCTCATCGGCACGCTGGCCTACCTCGCCGGCGCCGCCGCGGCCGTTCGTTCTCGGCTGGCCTGATCGACGCGATCGCGTCGCGGACATGACCCGTTCCGGCTCGACAGCCTCGCACCCGCAGCGTATGCTTCGCCGTTAGAATGGATGTTCCTGTCATGGCGCGCCCGAGGGCGCGCGCATCGCGTAGGTGGTGACGCATGCTCGTCGAGCTCGCCATCCGCGATTTTGCCATCATCGAGGACGTCCGGCTCCGGCTGACGCCCGGCTTCAACGCGCTCACGGGAGAGACGGGGGCCGGCAAGTCCATCCTGGTGGGCGCCGTCGGCCAGCTCCTCGGCGACCGCGCCGACACGGACGCGGTTCGGTCCGGTGCGGAGCGGGCCATCATCGAGGGCGTCTTCGAGCCAGGCGCGCGCGCCGACCGCATCCGCGAGGTCCTTGAGGTGTACGGCATCGACGAGGACCCGGTGCTGATCATGTGCCGCGAGATCCACGCCGCCGGGCGCTCGACGGCGCGCATCAACGGCCGGGCGGTGCCGGTCCGCGCGCTGACCGAGATCGGGCAGCTGCTGATCGACATCCACGGCCAGAGCGACAACGCCTCGCTCAAGCGCGAGGCCGAGCACGTGGAGCTGCTCGACCGCTTCGGCGGCCTCCTGGGCGAGCGGGCCGCCCTGGGCGAGCGCGTGGCCCGCCTCCGGGCCGTCCGCCGAGAGCTGGCGACGCTGCGCGGCGACGCCGCCGAGCTGGCGCGCCGCGCCGAGCTGCTGCGCTACCAGGTGGACGAGATCACCAAAGCGCGGCTGCGGCCGGACGAGGAGGAGGCGCTCTTGGCGGAGCGCCATCGCCTTGCCAACGCCGAGCGGTTGGCCACGCTGGCCGAGCGCGCCTACCTCGCGCTACAGGGCGACGAGGAGCAGACCGGCGCCGGCGACCTGCTCGGTGCTGGCGCGAGCGCGCTGGCGGCTCTGGCGGAGATCGACGCGTCGATGCGCGAGCACGTCGAGGCCCTCACGGCCGCGCACGAAACCGCTCAGGACGTGGCCCATGCCGTCCGGTCGTATCGCGAGCGGACGGCGTTCGATGCCAGCGGCCTCGAAGCGGTTGAGGAGCGCCTGGCTGCCATCGGGGAGCTCCGTCGGAAGTACGGCGGCGACGTCGCCGCGGTCCTTGCCCACGCCGAGCGGGCCGCGCTTGATCTGTCGCGCCTCGAGGGCGCCGAGGCCGAGACGGAGGCGTTGGACGCGGAGGCGGAGGCGCTGCTGGCCGAGATCGGGCAGCTCGGCCAAGGGCTCGGCACGCGCCGTCGCGAGGCCGGCAATCGCCTGACGGCGGCGGTCGAGGCGCAGCTCGCGGTGTTGGGCATGGCGGACGGGCGCTTCGAGGTGGCGCTCGAGCGCACGCCCGATCCGGACGGGGCTGCCGCACACGGCGGTCGATGGGCATTCGGCCCGGGTGGCTTGGAGCGGGTGGCGTTCCTGGTCTCGGCCAACGCGGGCGAGCCGCCGCGCGCCCTGGCGCGCGTCGCATCGGGCGGCGAGACGGCGCGCCTCATGCTGGCGCTCAAGAACATCCTCTCGGCCGCGGACGGCATCCCGACGCTGATCTTCGACGAGATCGACGCGGGCATCGGCGGGCGGATCGGCCGGGTCGTCGGCGAGAAGCTCTGGCAGCTGACGGGCCGGCACCAGGTCCTCTGCGTCACCCACCTGCCGCAGGTGGCCGCATGGGGCGACTCGCACTTCCACGTGCGCAAGGCGGTCGTCGCGGGCCGCACCGTGACGGCGGTCGATCGCCTGGACGAGGCGGCGCGCGTCGAGGAGCTATCCCAGATGCTCGGCGGGGCGGGCGAGGCCGCGCGGGCCAACGCCGGCCAGCTGCTCGCGGAGGCCGGCGCGGGCAAGCTCGCGGCCGCGCCAGAGGGCGGTGGGCCGGATGGACGCCGCGATCACCGGGCGGCGCTCGGCGCCCCAGTGCTGGAACCCAGCTCGCGGCGGACGCGCTGACGTGCGCGCTGGCGCCATCGCGAACCGGGAAGCCTCGTCGTCTCCGCCCCTCCTGGTCCCGCCCCGCACGTCGGATCCCGGCACGCTGCTCCAGGCGTTCCTGAACTGGGTCGCCTCGACCGGCCTCACCCCCTACCCGGCCCAGGAGGAGGCGCTCCTGGAGCTGTACGCCGGGCGCCACGTAGCGCTGAACACGCCGACGGGGTCGGGCAAGACGCTCGTGGCCACCGGCCTGCAGTTCAAGGCGCTGGGCGAAGGGGCGCGCGCGTTCTATACGGCGCCGATCAAGGCCCTGGTCAGCGAGAAGTTCTTCGACCTGTGCAGGCTCTTTGGCGCGGACCAGGTGGGCATGCTCACCGGCGACGCCAGCATCAACCACGACGCCCCGCTGGTGTGCTGCACGGCCGAGATCCTGGCCAACATGGCCATCGCGCAGTCGGAGGGCACGTTGCCGCAGTACGTGGTGATGGACGAGTTCCACTACTACGCGGACCGCGACCGCGGCTCGGCCTGGCAGGTGCCGCTCATCACCATGCGCCGCGCGCAGTTCCTCCTCATGTCGGCCACCATGGGCGACACGCGCGAGATCGCGCAGCGCTTGGCGGACCACACCGGCCGCGAGGTCGCCCACGTCGACTCGCTCGACCGCCCGGTGCCGCTGACGTTCGAGTACCGCGAGACGCCGCTGCACCAGACCATCGAGATCCTCCGCAACATGGGCCGCCTTCCGGCCTACGTGGTCAGCTTCACGCAGCGCGAGTGCGCCGAGCTGGCGCAGGGCCTGACCAGCCTGGACGTGGTGGACGCCGGCGAGCGCCGCCGGATCGCGGAGCGCGTCGGGCAGGCGGATATGTCCACGCCGTACGGCCGCGAGGTCGGGCGGCTCCTGCGGACGGGCATCGGCCTGCACCACGCCGGGCTGCTGCCGCGCTACCGGCTGCTGGTCGAGCAGCTGGCGCAGGACGGCCTGCTCAAGGTGATCTGCGGCACGGACACGCTGGGCATGGGCGTGAACATCCCGATTCGCACGGTGGTGTTTGCCAAGCTGGCCAAGTACGACGGCCACAAGGTGGCGCTCCTCACCGCGCGCGACTTCCACCAGATCGCCGGCCGCGCGGGCCGCAAGGGCTTCGACGACCGGGGCACGGTGGTGGCGCAGGCGCCGGGCCACGTGGTCCGGTCGCGCCAGAAGGCCGAGAAGTTCGCGCGTGCCAGCGCCAAGGGCCGCCGCGGCAAGCCGCCGCGCCGATCGGGGGCGCCCAAGGGCTCGGGTGGGCCGCGCGACGAGGTGACCTGGAACCACAAGACGTTCGAGCAGCTGGTCAACCGCCGGCCGGAGCCGCTGGTGTCGCGCATGCGGGTGACGCACCACATGGTGATCACGGCGCTCCAGCGGGGACGCGACGGGGTGGATGGCGATCGCAGCGGCGGCTATGCGTTCCTGGTGCGCTTGCTGCTCGACTGCCACGAGGAGCCGCGGCGCAGGAAGGCTCACCTGGTGCGCGGCGCCGGGCTGCTGCGCTCGCTGCGGACGGCGGGCATCGCGGTGGTCACCTCGGAACCGGGCGTGGGGGGGCGTCTGGCGCTGGCGGACGACCTGCAGCTGGACTTCTCGCTGCACCAGGCGCCGTCCTTGTACCTGGTCGACGCGGTCGGGCGTCTGGACCCGGGTGCGGTAAACCACGCGCTGGACGTGCTGTCGCTTGTGGAGGCCATCATCCCGGGGCCGAGGGTGGTGCTGTTCGCGCAGGAGAACCGCGCCAAGCGAGCGCTGCTCGATCGGCTGAAGGACGAGCGGGTGCCGTACGATGAGCGGATGGCGCAGCTGGACAAGGTGTCGTGGCCGAAGCCGCTGGCGGAGTTCATCGAGGCGACGGTGGTGTTGTTTGCCACCACGCACCCGTGGCTCGGACGCGCTGATGTGGAGCCGAAGTCGATCGCGCGGGAGCTGCTGGAAGGCGACCTGACGTTCGCGGACTACGTGCGGCGCTACGAGCTTCAGCGCAGCGAGGGCACGCTGCTGCGCTACCTGGGCGAGGTGTACAAGGCGCTGGCGCGGTCGATCCCGGAAACGGACAAGACGGATGCGCTGCTGGACGTGGAGGCCACGCTGCGGGTGATCGTGCAGCGGGTGGACGCGAGCCTGTTGAACGCGTGGTCGCGCCTGCTGGACATGGCGGGCGCCGATGACCTTCCGGAGATGCCCCCGGAAGAGGACCTGGCGCGCGACCCGAAGGCGCTGGCGGCGCGGGTGCGCGCGGAGCTGCACCAGCTGGTCCTGGCGCTGGCGGCCGGGGACTACGAGGAGGCGGCGCGCTGCGTGTGGCAGCCGCCTGCGGCGGGTGCGGAGGATGCGTGGACCGCTGAGCGACTTGAGGAGGCGTTGGCCCCGTTCCGGAAACGCTACGGCGCGCCGGTCGCCGACCACACGGCGCGGCGCACGCACCACACGGTGCTGCGGCCGGCCGGCGCGCGCCGCTGGGAGGTGATGCACTCGCTGGTCAGCCGGCGGGGCGACGCGGAGTGGGCCGTCCACGGCCGCGTGGACCTGACGCGCGAGCGCGATCCGCTGGCGCCCATCGTGCGGGTGGTGGCGATCGAGGGGTGAGCTTGAGGGGGGGCGATTAGGGGGTCTTGGGGCACTCGCATCATTGAGAAGGGCAGAAGAGAAGAGGCGCTCGTTCCATGGGGCGGGTGGGGAGCCCTTCCGCTCGGCGCTCAACTCGGGGGTTGGGGCCTGCGCGGAAGGGCCGGAAGCGGCATCGTGGGGCAGGGAAGGCGGCGCGCGGACCGCCGCCGCCCTCGCACACTCGCGCCTCGCTCCAGGGCTCCCCACCCGCCATAGGTGGCCAGCGATGGTCTGGCCAACGCACCGTAGCGAGCCTGGTCGAGCCGATCGGCCGCGATCTCCGGATCGAGTCGTCGGGGGCTCAACGTGACCGTCCCAGGATCATGGCTCGCCGCTCGCGAGCGAGCGGCTCCAAGTCCGCCGCGCGTCGCAGGAGGTAGAGCTCGAGCTCATCCGTCGCCCGAAGGTCGCGTGCGTAGAGCAGCTCGCCGCTGATGATCGCAACCGCCATGAGCGCATCGGCCTCGACGAACGTCACGAGGTCAACGCGGTCGACGCCCAACAGATCCTCTAAGGCGACGGTGAGGCGCACCTTATCGCGAAGAGCAAGGTCGCGCTCGTCGGCGAGCCCAGGCAACTTGACGCCGACGTCGACATCGGATCCGCCCGGAACGAGGTGCGCCCGCTTGCCCTCGAGCCACTCCAAGGCTTCGAGGCCCCGACTGCCGAACGCGTACAGCGCATCGATGTCGAATTGCCGGCAGATCGCGCCCAGCGCTTCGGCCCTTGCGGCTGCCCGCTCGCCGGCTGAGTGGATCGTCGTCTCGTGTCGCACATTCATTGGCTGACCGATCGAGGGGAGGTTGAGGGCCACGCTTGTGGCGCATGGTAGCATTGGCCCGAGCGGCCGGGCAGTTGAACAGACCGCATCGCGCAAGGAGACCACCCATGGCCGTTCGCAGAGCGCAGTTTGCCAAGGACCGCATTCGTGCCTTCCTCGGCGCGGTTATCCTCGTCGCGATGTTGGCCTGGCCCATCGCCAGCGGCCGGACGACCTCGGAGCCCTTGGCCCCGTCACGCCTCGCCGTTGCTCCGCCCGCCGTCCAGGCTCAGGATGAGCCGGCCGTTGGTACCCGCGCCTTCCTCCCCGCGGCCTATCGCTCGGCGTACTTGCGCGACGAGCCGCCGGCCTGGCGCTTCATCGAGCGCACGCGCTTCAACGACATTGCGGTCGACGAGGCGTCGGGGGCAGTTTGGACGAGCACGAACGACGGCGTCCATCGATATAGTCTGAGCGACGGGAGCATGGCGCCATTCGCTGTGGACGGCCGGGGACCCACCAGCGCCATGGGCGCCGTGGCCGTCGATGGTGCGGGCAATGTCTGGTTTGCCGCAAGGCCGCTGTACGCCGATGGCGACGCCGACATGACCGCCGGCGTGGTGCGCCTGTCGCCGGACGGCGCGCAGCGGCGCTTCACGACGGCCGATGGGCTGGCGCACGACGCGATCTACGCCATGGCGGCGGGCGACGACGGCAGCATGTGGTTTGGCACGTTCCGCGGCGCCAGCCGGCGGGCGGCGGACGGAACGTGGACGACGTATCGGTTCCGGCCGGACGAGGTCGGGTGCGACTTTGACTGCTTCGACGTCGTCCTGTCCGTGGCGCCCGATGGGCACGGGGGCGTGTGGTTCGGGCGCTCGACCGGATTGACCAGCGTCTCGATCGACGGCTTGCGCGGCCACCACTCAGCCGGGCGTGAGATCCGCGCCATCGCGGTCGACTCAAGCGGGAGCGTCTGGCACGCCGTTGACGACCGGCGCATCGTGCGGCGAGACCGCGAGCTTCACGACGTGAGCGTCAGCACGGTGCTTCCGGACCGTAACTACGGCCCGATCTTTGACGTGGCCATCGATGCCCGCGACCGCTTGTGGGTTGCGGCGGAACAGGGCGTCTGGCGCGTTGGCGCGGACGGCATCTGGCACGCCTTTTCCCTGGCCCTGGATCACACCAAACGGGCAACAGCCATTGCACTGGACGACAATCGGAGGCAAAGGGCGTGGATCGGCCGCGCCGGGGCCCTGACGCGCGTGAGCGACGATGGGAACCATAGTCTTCTTGGGTACTTTGGACCGGAGCTTTCGGGCGAAAGCGTAACCGCGCTGACCCGATCAGAGGACGGCGTAACGTGGCTGGGCTTCGAACCCGAGACCGATGGCCCATTGCATGCGCAAGTCGTTCGGTTCGGTGTGGGTGGATACTGGCAGGGGTTCTGGCCAGGCGTGGTTCAGGGCGAACGCAGGGCCCGCATCTCCGGTTTCGCGGCGCTACCAGACGGTAGCGCTTGGGCGTCGACAGGCACGCAAATGGCACGTTTCGGACCCGCGGGCGATGGAGCCGACTACTTTGCCGCGTCGTCGTTTCTGGACGGCGCATTTCTCGGACCGCCGTCCGTGGACGGCGACGGAACCGTGTGGTTTGGCCTTCCGAACAACGACACTCCCCCGGGCGGAGTCGTCGCGCTGACGCGAACGTTTGCCGATTTCGGTACGTGGCTGCGCTTCACGACGGCCGACGGGCTGTTCAGCGACAACGTGCACGCGGTACTCTTGGACCCAGCTCGCCGGACCATCTGGGCGCTCGGTGAAGGGCTGTCGGTGCGCGAGCCCGATGGAGCGTGGCATTCCGCCGGAGCGTCGGACGCAATTCAAAGCGAGGTCTACGAGGCCGGACTGATCGATCGAAGTGGCAACCGATGGTTCGCCGGCAATGGCGTGGTCGCCGTGCTCGACGCGGCCGGCGCATGGCGCGTCGAGGAGGTCCAGGGCTCACTGGAGTGGCTGGCCCAGGCAATAGCCGAAGACTCCAGCGGGCGAGTTTGGCTGGGCACGCACCGCGGTCTGCTCCGCCGCGAGCCAAACGGATCGTGGCAGACCATCCCGGTGCCCGCAGGCAGCACGTTGGGCGAAACGATGGGCTGGAACAGCATCAACGCCCTCGTCGCGCTGCCCAACGGGGAGTTATGGGCGGCGACGCGCCGCGGCATCGCCATCCTGCGCACGGACAGTCTGGTTGGCCGCTAGCGACCGCGTGCCGGCTGATCTGTGAGCGCGATGACGCCCACGCGCGGCCTACCGCTGTGCACTGGGAACGAAGATGCGCTGTGGCGCGGTCATCGGCGTGGTCGTCGGCGTGCTCACCCCGGCCGTCGCGGTGGCTGTGTCTTCTCGAGTGGGTGTCGCCGAGGCCGTCGCGCCCGGTCCCGCCGTGGTCGGGTCGGGCGTTTCCGACGACGCTGGCGCGGCATAGCGCTGGTAGCGCAACAGGATGCCCACCCGCTGGACCGACGTGCCGTCGCGCTCGGGCAGCGCTGCGCGCCAGCCTACCGCCCAACCGACGTCGGCATCGGCGAAGTCAAAGGCCACGATCGCGCCCTGGAACGACGCCTCGATGCGCTCCCACCCGCCTTGAGTCCCTGGCTCGCCGTAGAGCAGTACCGGCCGGCCGTGAGCTGCGTCCGTGCCGGCCAGCCATACCTTGGCTGGCGCGTCGCCGTCCTCGGGAACTGCCGCCATAGCGGTCAGCGGCCCGATGCCGTCGAAGCGCGTGACGATCGGTCCTTCGCCAGCACGCCGATCGACGAGGGTGCCCGTCGTCGAGTCGCTCCCGGCGACGACCACGCGGTCGTCTGGGAGCGCGGCGACGGCGGCCAGCGTCATGCCGGACACCGGCGGCTGCTCGAACCAGTCCAGCGCTGTCCAGGTGCCGCCGCGAAGCGCGGCCAGCCGGTGCTCGTCGCCGACCACACCGTCGGTTGCGGAGCGCATGCTGATGGCGTGCCCACGCACCGCCTGGTCCGGCGGCGTCCAGCCTCCGCGGGCGCGAACCAGCAGCCCGCCGCTGCCAATGGCCAGGGCGTCCTCAGCGTCGACCGCCGCGACATCGCGCAGCGCCGTACCGCTGGGCGCGAGGTAGTCCAACCGCCAGCCGTCGGGCGTCAGCTCGACGACGCGGTCGCCACCTACCGCCCAGCCGATGCCGTCGGCGACGAGGTCAAGGGCCACTAACGGCCCGCCATCCGGGCAGCGACCCTCTTGCCCCGCGGACGTACCGCGGAGGCGGAGGACGGCGCAGCCGCTCGGCGTGCCTGCTGACAGCGCGGGTCCTTCGCCGACGGCCCAGCCGTCGAACGCATCGGCCAGCGCGACGTCGCGCGGTAGGACGCCCTCAGGCGCGTCGTAGACCGACCAGTCGCCGCCGCGGCCGCTGAGGCAGGCGGCGTCGAAGCGGATCGAGCGGAAGATGGCCAGCGCCGTGCGCTGCGCCTCCACGTCGAGTTCGCGGCCGGACACCTGCAATTTATTGCGGAAGCGCTCGCTTCCGACCATGCGGCCGCTGGTCCCGGTGTCTTCGAAGTACACCCCGGTCACGCTCGCGGGCGCCGCGCGCGCCACCACCAGCTTGGCCTGGGCGCAGCTGATGCGCTCGAACGACACGTCGTATCCCGGCTCGCCGGCACTCGGCAGCGGGTTCGACCACCAGCCATAGTCGAAGGTGAGCTCCACGCCGTCGCCGGTAAACTCGCCGACGAACGAGTCGATGCCCATCAGCGGCTGGTAGGTCCAATGCTCTGGGACCGCCACGGAGAACGGCGCGTAGCTGCTGCCGAGCGGCGTCGCCGGGATGCGCTTCCACCCCGCGGGGACGTCCGGCGTGGGCGTTGCCTGGGCTCCAGGCGACGCCCCTGCGCTGGTCCGCGGCGAAGCGGCCAAGGTGACGAGGACGACGATAGCGGCTGCGCACGCTGCAGCACGGCCCGCGCCGCACAATCGTTCGCCCCCGCCAGCCTCGGACTGCGCGCTTTGCGCCCTCCGAGTCGCTTGCGAGGTCACAGCCCGCACCTCATAGCGAGTTGATCACGATCTCCCCGTCGTGCCACTCCGGGTCGCTCTGCAGCAGCGCGCGCATGGCCAGGTAGCGCTCGTGCTGCGCGGGATCGTCGGCGTTGGCGCGGTAGGCCTCCTTGCTGTCGAACACCGCCACCAAGTAGTACTCGTCGGGATCCTCGTCCATCCGGAACATCATCTCGCCGATCGAACCGGGGACGTCTTGGTCCTCGAACTCCTGGAACAGGGTGTTCATGGCGGGAAGCGACCCGGGCAGGAGCCGGACGCGTGCAACGGTACCGTACATCGGAGCCTCCTGGTGTTGCTAAGGATCACATGTGGCGCCATTTCGATGGCTGCGAGCGACCATGGCTGTCAGCTCGCGGCCTTTCGGCCGCAGGCGGCGCTGGCGCCGCTGGCAGAATTCTAGGCGCGTTTCCGCAACAAATCGAGCGCTCCAAACACCGCTCGGCGCGCAGCCAGGTCCGGGTGACCGCCGAACGCAATCGCCCTGTGCTCCACGCCGCCCGCGTGGCGCAGCACCATCTCGATCCGCGAGACCGCCGCATCGTCCGCTTCACCGGCACGCCCGAGCACCAGCGAGACGCCGAGCGCCAGCAGCGTGGCCCCGTACACCGCACGCTCGACGTGCAATTCGCCATATTGGTCAACCGCCCGATGCCGCCTGCCTGAGGCGACTTGTTCGCCTTCCCCACATTGCGCTTCGGCCGGCCTCAGGCTGTCCACGGCCTCATCTAGGGCCGCCTCCAACCCTTTGCGTTCGAGCGCGTGCGGCAGGACCAGGGCGCCGGCAAACGCGTCGCCCATGCCGCCAAGGCGCGCCACCAATGCGCCGCCCAACCCGGCCTCGACGGCCACCAGCGCCTCGCCGCGCGCCGCCAACGCCGCCCCGATGACGCCCTCGAGCGTTTCGTCGTCCGCACCGAAGACCCAGCCGCCCAGCCGCCGCCGCGCATCGGCCTCGACCGGCGCCAGGATGGCAGCCGCCTCGGCCACCGTCGCGCCGTGCGCGGTCAGCCGCACGTCCACCATGCCGCTGTGCGCGGCCAGGCCCACGCTGGGGTTGGCCAGGAGCTCCAGATCGCCGATGGCCGCGTCGATCTGCGACTCGCCTGCGCCGACGCAGTGCAGCAGCCGGACTACGGTGTGCCCAAGACCCGGAAAGCGCCCTCGGAGCAGCGGCACCACCGCGGTCTCGTACAAGTACGTCATCTCGCGCGGCACGCCGGGCAGCGCTATCACCACCGCGCCGCGGATATCGACATGAAATGCTGGCGCCGTGCCCACGGCGTTGGGAATGGCCGTGCTTCCCACCGGCACCTCGGCCTGCGCGCGGTTGTTGGGCGTCGGTTCCCGGCCATAGCGCCGGTAGATCTCCTGCACCTGCTCCCACAGCGCCGGCCGGAACTCGATCCCCACGCCCGCCGCGCTTGCGATGGCCTGCCGCGTAGGATCGTCCACCGTCGGGCCGATGCCGCCCGTGGTGATGACCACGTCCGCCCGCTCCGCCGCCGCGCGCACGGCCTCGGCGATGGCGTCCACTGCGTCCCCGACCGACGTCTTTCGCGTGACCTCGGCGCCCAGCTCCCTAAGCTCGCGCGCGATGAACGCCGCGTTGGTGTCCACGATCTCGCCGAGCAACAGCTCGCTGCCGATCGTCACCAGCTCAGCGCGCACCCGCCTGACGCCGCTCAACAACATTCTCCTTCGGACCGTCCCTTCACGCCTTCACCTCGCGCCGCCCACCTCGAGGGTGTTTGTACCACCTGCCAGCCAACGCGCCTCGGCCAGCTGCGACCCGACCATCGACGTCGCGGTCTGCGAGCCATCATGCCCCGAACGCTCGGTACCGCTCCCACCAACCATCCCGGCAGATCCCATTCGCCCCCTCGCCGCCGCTACGGCCCACGCGCGCACCTCCGCCGCCATGGCCGCATCACTCGCCCAGAACGTCGAGATCTGGGATGCGTAGCAGCCCACCGCCGCGATCTTGGCCGCCAGATCCACCTCGTCGATGCGCTCCCGGCGACGCCGCATGCCAGGCGCCATCCGCCTGATCTCGCCGGCCGATGCCATCGCGGCGTACGGCAAGTCCTCATAGAACGTCGCGCGCCCCAGTAGCCCAGAGAGTCCACGGCCCAGCCAGGCCTCGCCTGCCGCCCGCGTCAGGCGGTGATCGACGTGCCCGCCGATGGCCAGGGGCAGCCAGACGCGCGTCCTGCGGCCAACCCCAAGGCCTGAGGCGACCTCGGCAAGCTTAGATGCAACCGCGTCGACGAGCCCACGCTCGCCCTCGTCGATGAGTCCGAAGAGCCGATCCAGGTCGTCGTAGGGTGCCCTGCCATCGTTTGTCCGGCGGTAGATGGCATCGGCAACGTCCAAACGAACGGCCTCCGCGCCGAGCACCGCCAGCGCCGCATCGTCCTCCGCCCGCCGCCGTGCAATCATATCGAGCGCCGAGGTTAGCCCGTCGCCCGCGGACGCCCCCCAGCGACGGTGATGGTGTTCTGCAAATACGGTGAGCGCGCCCTCGGGCAGTCCAGCACACACCGTGAGCACCACCTGCCGCCGCCCGGCACGGGCACGGCGGTGGATCGTCCCGCCGCACGACAGCACGGCGTCGTCGAAGTGGGGCGAGAGGTACAGATCGTCGATCGGGCGCGGCATCCCGTCGATGATAACCCCGTGTAGACCGTGCCCGCCATCGCTGGCGACGAGCCGCCTTGCAAGGCAATCGCAATCGCCTTGCAAGGCAGTTCGAGTTCCCTTGCAAGGCAATCCCAATCGCCTTGCAAGGCAGCTTGAGTTTCCTTGCAAGACAACTCCGATCGCCTTGCAAGGCAACCGGCTCCGCCCTGCAACCACTTCCGACCCACGCGAGCGGGCCGATCTGCCGGCTCGTTCCTGCGCTCCTCCACGCCTTACCGAGGGCGGTCGGGGAACCCTGGAG
>Ga0326597_10001227_pt1 | contig 42002 bp, 43 predicted proteins | sample RVTome_12_FD_203789 | JGI IMG/M metagenome (GOLD analysis project Ga0326597, IMG submission 203789) | Soil microbial communities from uranium-contaminated site in the Upper Colorado River Basin, Wyoming, United States - RVT100D185 | ecosystem: Environmental > Terrestrial > Soil > Contaminated >... | reverse complement strand
TAGCTGACGTCGGCGCCGGCGTTGGTGATGGTCACGCTGCCGAGGGTCCCGGTCGTGTCGACCCCGGTGACGGTCAGCGTGTCGCTCGCGTCGACGTCGGTGTCGTTGGCCAGGACGTCGATCGTGGCCCCCGTGCTGTCCTCGCCGACGTCGACCGTGTCGTCGACCGCATCGGGGTCGTCGACCGCGTCGGGATCGTCGTTCGCGCCCGTGATCGTTACCGTCACGGTCGCCGTGTCGCTCGCGCCGACGGTGTCTTCGATCGTGTAGGTGAAGGTGTCCGTGTCGGTCTCACCGGCGGCGAGGCCCTCGAACTGGCCGTCCGGGTCGTAGCTGACGTCGGCGCCGGCATTGGTGATGGTCACGCTGCCGAGCGGGCTCCCGCCCGTCGCGGTGACGAGGATCGGATCGCCGTCCGGGTCGGAGTCGTTGGCCAGGACGTCGATCGTGACCGCCGGGCCGTCCTCGTCCGCATCCGCGTCGTCGTCGACCGCGTCGGGGGGCTCGTTCAGCGCCTCGTAGCCGCCGTTCGCGATGCACGCGTTGTTGGCGAGGGTGAGGCCGCACGTGTCGTCCAGGGTCGTCGTGGGCGAGAGACGGTTCACCGCAGAGCCCACACGGGCGACGATCGACTTACCGGGTCCGGACGTACCCGTGATCTCAGCCCCGGTCCACTTCGCGAGGATGACGTTCGCGCTGTTGGCCGGGATGGAGCCCGAGCTGAACGTGCCGTCGTCGCCGATGAAACTCCCGCTCAACGTCGAGCGGCTGGCGACCGGCGTTGCGGCGATTGTCATCCGGTTCCGGCCGCAAATCAGGATCGTCTGTGTGGAGCTGGTGATGGCTTCGTGATTGACGGCCATGGGGGTCGGGCAGGCGTCGCCCACCGTGCCGGTGCCGACCTGGGCGTCGGTGATCTGGAACGAGAACGCGGTGACCGACAGGCCGAGCGGTCCGGCCGAGGCGGAGGATGTGGTGCTCGGATCGTCGAAGGTACTGCTCTTCGAGACCCGGACGCCCCAGGCGCCGGTCCGGTCCTGGCTGCCCGGCTGGCTCGTGGCAGTCAGCTCGAACGCGCTTATCGACACGCCGGGGGCGATGTCGTCGCCGGTCCCGTCGGCACTGCGATAGCGGCAGAAGTTGTCGCTGCGCTGGGTCGACCAGCCGGCCGGCGCCGACGGGCAGGCTGTGACCGTCCAATTGTTCGAGGGCCGCGAGATCTGGACGGCCCCGATGCTCTGGGCCCCGTCGCCGCTGGCCGTGTTGTGCACCGTGAAGGTGAAGACCGTGCCCGCGGCATCGCCGAGGTACTGGACAGTCGGCTGCACGAAGGCCGTCGCGGACAGCCCGGGGACCGCCTTGGGTGGCTTGGCCGCAGCGACAACCCCGACCGCAGCGAGCAGGATAATGACACCGAATCCGGACAGGAGCGCCCGTCGATCACGCGCGGTGACGATGCCTCTGGTGTGACTGGCGCCACGGGACGTCCGGATCGATCGCACTGGTCGCCCTCCCAACCCGGGTCGCACCCGGGCGCGTTACGAAATAATGCCGCGATTGGCGCTCCCGGCCACGGCGCGGCCATCGGCCGCGCGTGGCAATCCTGATCGTGAGATCAGCCGCGATGGCATTGCCGCGCCCGTCGGTCATGCGCGGTCGAGCAGGCCACGGCGGTGCCGAATTACAGGTTGCGGGAACGCTCCCGCGGTGCTCCCTCCAAGCCCAGCGACCTCTCTGCCGGGTGTATCCCGGCCTCCGGACCCTCGCGCGTGCTCAACTCAACGGAGCCGCCCCGGAGGGCTTCAATGTACGCGCCGCCCAGCGGTCTGGATAGTCCAAATCGGACATCGCGTCGAATCTGGTGCGCGGGGACAACACACGGCATGGGATGGTGGTGGACAGGACCAACGACCGTCACCGGCGGGATGGGCGAGGCCACGGCCGGGCTGAATCGCCGTCGCGGAGCGGGGCTCCGAGGGGGCGCGGAAGCGGCCGACGGACCTCGATCGGGTTCGGGAAAAGGGCTGCCCCGGGGCACGAACGTCACCGGGGGAACGACGTCGGAGCTCCGGGTCCTGAAGGCCTTCGGCAACTGGTGCGCAACCGAGGAGGTCGCCGCGGCAGGCAGATTCCGACGGCTTCGCCGACCGAAGGTGCCGCACCGGCTCATCGCCCCCTTCTCCGATGCCGAGTTGCGAGTCTTCTCCCCCTCGCCGACGGGCGAGCGGTGGCGCTCGTGCTGCTCGACAACAGAGAGCTTCGTCTTCCGGGTCCCCGGCGCGAAGGCCGCCATCGCGATCCCCTCGAGGCGCCGCAGGAGCGTCGGGATGCTGACGGATCAGGAGATTGAAGGTTCGAATCCTTCCTCGCCAGCCAATGTCTTGAGTCGCGACATCGGTGACACATGAGTCGCGTCATCGGCGACACCTGTGTTCAGCCGGTCTGCTGGGACCCCGGCCATCGGCCGGTGTCGAGGGCGACGACCGTGACCTCCTGCTTGTCGACGATGGCGAGGACGCGCCGGCGGGCGCGGGGCGCGCCGACCTTGACGTGGTAGAGGCGGCCGCCCCGCCGCAGGATCATGGCCCCCTTGCTGTCGGTGACGTCGGAGCCGGACTTGGCCCCTGCGGCCGGTGCCCGACGGCAGCGCCTTCGGCGTCGCCCGGTACGCCTCGCCCGGCGTCCTGCGGCCGATCGCCAGGTGCGGCCGCTGGGCGACAACCTCAAACTCGACGGTTCATCAGCGGATCCGGGAGCTCGGCTACACCGTGCACTTTTCCACTATTCCTCCAGCTCAGGGAACGCGAGGCCGCGGGCGAGGTGGAATCTGACGAAATCGAGGCAATCGCCACGACACTCGAGAGCTTCTTCATCCGAAGGATCGTGGTTGGTTGGCCGACCAATCTGCTGTACCGCCTCGTCGACCGGATCTGTGTCGCCCGACCGACCCGACGCGACGACCTGATTCACACCTTCACCCTCACATCCCGTCCGATCCGCGGTTCCGGCGCGGACTGCTCGAAGCGCCGCTCTACCAGCGCGCGTACGGCGGCGATGCTCATGCTCCAGCGGGTCGAAGCCGACCTGAGACATCTCGAGTCGCACCTGGACCCGGAAGCGACGGTCGAGCACGTCATGCCGCAGACGATCGGCGATGACCCGTTCGGGCGGGCGTGGCAGGAGATGCTCGGTCCGGACTGGCAGGAGGTCCACGAGCGCTGGCTCCACACACTCGGAAACCTGATGGTCACGCGCTACAACTCGAACATGGGCAACCGACCGTTCGTAAACCCGGCGGGGCTCTCCGGCAAGGACAAACACACCTGGGTTGGCCGAGAGCCATTTCGAGATGAATCGACGTATCTCGGCAAACCCGGCATGGACGGCGACCGAGATCGAGGACCGAGCTATCGACATCGCTGACCGCGCCCTGCGCATCTGGCCCCTGCCGCCGGGCGAGGCCGGGATCTTCTGAGCGGCAGGAAGCAGGAATGACGCTGGTGACGAGGCCGCGGGAGCCGCTCCTGACGGCGTCCCTCACGGTCGCCCCAGCGCAAGTCAGCGCGAACGGTATGCACGTGACGACGGGATACGTGAGCACGCCTGCCGGGCGGGCCGATGCCGTCGTTGGTCTGGCTGACCTTGTGCAGTTCCTCTCCACGGCCGCCGAGGAAATGGCCGATCCGGCGAGCGGGCGGTCCGGCGGCGCCGTCGCCCGCAGGCACCTTCGGCCTCGCGACGGGATCCGACGCCCTCGACCGGGATCCGGATAGTTATGGCATCCGCGCGCTCAACCTCTGTCGGGCATGCGACCTGTTATCGGACTGACGAGTCAGGTGACCCTCCCGTGGCCACCTGACCACGTGTGCGATGGGTCACCAGACTCGGTAAGATTCGATGCAGAACTCGGTGGGTTTCGTGCTCACGACGAGCGAGGAATCGCGAAAATCGGTCACCTGACTCTGGATCAGGCGATGACGCCTTGCCTGTCGAGGGCCTCGACGGATCTGTTGCTCAGGTTGAGCGCGCTTGCCTGTGATGGGCTCTGGATTCAGTTACTACGGGATCTCCGGCCGAGGAAACGATGGACCCGATGACCGGCCTGTGAGACGATTTCGGGTACCTGGGTCGGCTCGGGGCGGAAACGGGCCGTAGCGGCGATCCTGGGCGGGCATCCCCTCGAAACGAATAGCTGATAAGTGTGTCCGTTTGTATCGACCCCCAAGCACGCTAGCACTGCGCAGAGGGCCGAAGACTTACGAAACAGCTGCTCTACCGCTGAGCTATGTCGGCGTCGCACGAGTATACGTGCTGCTCACGGACATCAGCTATTCGCTCTATCGCCCGATCCGCTTGGATCACGCTCAGACGGTTAACACAACGCTCGAACAGCTGATAATTATTGGCTTGGCGCTTCTGTCATTTGGGCACCAGGCTTCGGCGACAGGAACAACTGTTCGATACGGCTGACAGGCGAGCGAGTTCCGGCACTTCCCCCGCGGAGAACGGCTCACGCTCCCCGAGTACCTCCACGAGGCGCATGAGAACCATGAGACAGGCGGGCTGCCGGTCGATGTCGGAGATCTCGGCTCTGGCAGAAAGATTGAGTCGGCGGCTAGCCACGCTGCATCTCTAGTCCAGACGTTCGGCCCGAGGGTCGTCCGCCGCACGAGCGGACCGAATGACGGCCGCCAAGGACCCAAGGAGGGATCACGGGAATGACAAGGATCGCTCACCCTTGCGCGACAACGTCTGCACTCGCGCTCGCCGTGGCTCTGACCCTCGGGGCGGGCATCGGAACCGCGTGGGCCAGCCCCGAGACCGGCGGTCGAAATATCCAGGACTTTGCGACCGCGAGCTTCCGGACCTGGATCTCGGAGTGCTACTTCGTCGACGCCAGCGTGCAGTACTTCGCCGGCGACAACCTGCAGAGCCCAATCGGCAGCGGGAAACCAACCCATTGGGCGGATGCTCCAACCCGCGTTGGCGTCTTCGACGCCTGCGACAACGACAACGAAGTCTGGCATGTCGAAGGCCTCGGGTTCCCTGACTCCGGACCGGCCTTCGATCGGCTGGACAGCGCGTCCCTTGACGTGTCACTGGTGACCCTTTTCGACGGAGTGGGGACGTCCGTGGATGCCGAGATCCACCTGGACTGGCTCGGCCAGGGTCCGACCACAGCGCGAGTCGACCACCAGCTCGACGTCGGCTACTACCGCCAGGAGCGCTTCCGGAGCGCATCGGTGACCGGGACCGTCGAGTTCGGAGCCTCGCTGTTCTGGTCCAGCCTGACCCTGACCGGCGACCAAAGCCACGACGCGATCATCGGCACGGCCAACGAAATCACGCTCCCCTGAAAGAGGTAAGGGCCGCGATCGGGCCGGCGGTGGTTCTGACAACCGCCGCCGGTTCGAGCCCCACCACCCGATGTGTGCTTGTCAAGGCGCTGGTCGCGCGGCGATGATCCCGCCTCAGACGCCGGCCTGGCCAAACCAGGTCGCGATCAGCGAGGCCGGATCTTGGATCGCGAGCTGGTGGAGCGGGCCCAGCGCGGGGACGAGTCGGCGTTTGCCGCCCTGGCGGTGCGAATCGCTGATCGGATGTACGCGATCGCCCACCACATCCTCGGCGACGCCGATCGTGCCGACGACGCGGCCCAACAGGCGATGATCGACATCTGGCGTCATCTGCCGGCGCTCAAGGATCCGGATCGCTTTCAGGTCTGGGCACATCGTGTCGTCGTGCGAGCGGCATACGCGGAAGCCCGGCGGCTCCGGACTTGGACCCTCAAGGTCAAGTCGGTGACGCTCGACAGCCGGAGCAGCCCCGACGTTGCCGCCGGAGTGGCCGACCGGGATCAACTGGAGCGTGGATTCGTCCGACTCCCGATCGACCATCGTGCCGTGGTCGTTCTCAAGCACTTCGCGGGACTGTCGGATGAAGAGATCGCCGAGGCGCTCGACATTCCCGTTGGGACCGTGCGGTCTCGACTCCACTATTCGATTCGGAGCCTGCGCGCGGCGCTCGAAGCCGACGCGCGGTCCGGGGCAACGCGAGGACAACCATGAGCGGCGCCGACGAAACCGAGCGCGAGCTCGAGGCGTGGCTTCAGGAGCGAGGCCGGCCGATGCCCCAGTACGTCTTAGAATCCTCGTTGGAGTCGGTCGCGCGTACCTCCCAGGTCAGCCCTGGCGGGCCCTTCGGGATCCGATGGATCAACCGGCCGCTCGTGGCGCTGGGTGCGGCGGCCGCTGTCCTCTTGGTCGCGATCACGGCCGGGCCGTCGGTGCTCGACCGGTTCAGCCTGCCGGCGCCGGGCGGCGTCGGTTCCCCCTCGTGCGCGATCGCGCCTCCGGACCTCGTGGGGTGGTGGCCGGGCGACGGAAGCGCTGACGACATCGTGGGCGGTCGGGATGGTGAGCTCATTGGTGGCGCGGCGTTCGCGCCCGGCCTCGTGGACGAGGGTTTCCAGCTCGATGGGGATGGTGCCTTCGTCGACGTGGCCGACGATCCGGCGCTCGACGTCGGGAGGCGCGACTTCAGTGTTGCCCTGTGGGTCTGGTTCGATGACACCGGCGGAGAGCAGGTGATCATCGAGAAGTGGGTCCAACGATACGGCGAGCCGGCGATCGGCTGGACGCTGACGAAGCTCGATACGAACGCCATCGGTTTCTTCACCGAGGACGGGCTCGGCGACGGCCATGGGGCGAGCAGCACTCCTCTCGGCCTGCCTTCTCGGTCGTGGCTCTACTTCGTGGGAAGGCGGACCCGGGGCACGGTGGACATCTTCATGAACGGCGAGCGGATCGCGACCGCGAGCAACTCGTCGGCGATCCTCGACCTCACCTCGGACGCTTCGCTCAAGTTCGGACACCGGGGAAGCCCGGGCGACACACCTGGCTCGGACGACCCGAATGGGTACTTCCTCGATGGCACAGTTGATGAGGTTCAGTTCATCGTCGGCCGGGCGATCTCCGACGACGAGGGGCGCGCCATCTACCGCGCCGGCAAGGCTGGCACCTGCAAGTCCTGAGCGAAACGGGCTTGTTCGGGAGCCGGCCTTGCGTTGTTCGCTAGCACCAGCTGGTACCGGGTTAATCCCGATAGGTCGGGCTCGCGGCTCGAGCTTGTGTGGGAGATGCGATCGGTCGGCCTGTGGCGACTCCTCCAGCCCGTCGTCGACCGCGGCTCAGGGGGTTTTGCGCCGAGAATAGCCGATGCTATCAGGCAGCGGCTCTTCGCCCTCGCGTGTGATCCGTGTGGATCACGCTCCGCGGTTGGCACAAGGCTCGAATAGCTGATAACTGTACTGAGACTCGGGTCGGCGATCTACGTCATCCGCTTCTCGATTGGAACGGCCGTTCGCGGCTATCGCGCCCCTCCTGCCAGGTTCGTTACCGGGCGGGGACAACGACCGACCCGCCCTCGTACCGGGGGGCCGCGGCGTGGGCAGCAGCTTCATGGGGAGGGTGGCGGCAATTGCTCCATCGGCCGGTTGGCACTTGCCGGCCCTGCGTATGACTCCGTATCAGGATGCGTGTCCCAGGGTGGATCGCGACGCCTCGCGGTCCTCTTTCCGACGCGGGCGACACCCCGCCCCGGGCAAGGCGGCGAGCCCATCACGGCCCAATTGTTGGCGGTCACACGTCCGCTTCGCTCGGCGACAGCACCTCGGTCAGCCGGGCGTGTCTAGGCCGTCCTGGAGGGAGGCCTGGACCGCGCCGGCATCTACGGGCGCAGAGAACCGGAGCACGAGGATCCGGTCACTGGCAGTGGCATCCCCGCTGCATTCCGGCTGAACGAGGAGGAATTGGCGCGCCGTCGCGTCGATCATCAGGGTGCTGGCGCTGTCGCACGGGCCCCCCACCCAGGTGAGACGGACCGTGGACGCGTCGTCGTTCGACACGGCCACGGTGTACGGCTCGACTGAAGCGCCATCCCCGGGCGTGCCCGACGATGCCTCGACGAGCGTCCCCGATTCGTCGACCACGTCGACCGTGACCTCGTTCTGCAGCGCGTGGACGAGCTCGACGTGGAATGCGAACCCATCGCCCGGTGAGACGGCTACGGTTGGGGCCGGTGCGAGCGTCGCGGTCGCCGCGGACTGGACGCTCGGGTCGCCCGGCGAGCCCGAGGTGCAGCCCGCCAAGAGGGCGACCAGGAGGGGCAGTCCCTTCGGCCCGCTCCAAGCACGGATCGATCGTCGAGTCATCGGCTTCGTCTCACTTCTGCTTCTTCAGCGTCACTGCGAGCTCGATCGTCTCGTTGCCGCATTCGAAGTCATTGCACGCGGCGTAGATGAACTGCGCCGTCGCCGGACCGGCTTTGAACTTGCCGACCTCGCTCGGGACCTCGATGGCGAACGGGATCGCTGCGCCAGGGCAGCCGGCGACGTCGAGGAAGTCGACGCCGAGAGCCTGCTTGGCGCCCCGGTTCTGCGTGAGCTCGGCCACGACGACCGAGCCGAGGGTCGCCTCGGCCGAACAACCGACCGTGCCTCGGAAGGTCACGGTCCGATCGGAAATCGAGCCCACGGGATCAACCCGCAGGTCGACGACCTGGGCGGCGGGACCCACATCGAGGTTGAAGGTGAGGTTGCTGCCGGGCTGGCCGGAGAAGATGGACTGCCCTACGGCGAACAGGTACGTCTCGCCGGCCTCGGCGTCGAAGCGCACGGCAGCCTGGAGGGTCCGGATGTCGTCATTGCAGGCAAGGACGTCCATCCCACCGGCCCCAGTCGGCGTGCCGACGTAGAGCGTCGTGTCATAGTCGCTGCCAAACGTCGTCGCGCCTAGGGGCCCTGACTCCGCCGCTGTGTAGTTGAACCAGACCGTCGCCGAGTCGGTCCCGAACTCAGGGGCGAAGCAGTAGCCGGGATCGGTAGAGTCAGCGGTTGCATCAGTGGTGTCCTGGCTATGGGCAAACGGGATCGATCCGATGATCCTCGGGCTGGCGCTGTCGTCGTTGCTCGGCGCAGTGGCTGACACTGGCAAGGCGAACGCCGCGACGAGCGCGACGGCGGCAGTCATGGCGAGGATGGGCCGGTGGGCGACGACAGCTTCCGTGGCTTCAGTCGCTGCGGTCATGGCTTCTCCTCATGTTGGGCTGAGCCTCGTAGGCCCGGAGCCGGACCCGGGGTTCCCAAGAGCTCCATCGATTGGCCCCCACCGTCAGGACTCGCGTCCCGGCTGCCATACGGGCGTCGTGACAGTAGGCGCGTTGCGCCTCGCCGCGCGGAGCAGCCGTTCCCCGTATGCGACGGCCAGATCGACGGTCAACGCCGAGCCTCGGTCATACGAGCTGCGATGTGGGTAAGCGGCCCGCATCGCAATCGCCAACTGCAACAGGGCCTCGGCCGCGATGTGGCTCATGATCAACAGCTCCCTCGGATGTCCTGGCCGGCAACGCCGGCCTTGGCGTAGAGCATCTGCGGTTGCCTCAACCTCGCCATCGGGGCAGCCACCAGAGGTGCCAACCGGGCTAACCCGACAACTCTGACGACCGGGTCGCTGCACGTGTCGATCGATGCGTCCTCCGCAGCCTCGCTCACACACACCCTCTGGTGGAAAGAGCCGACGCCGGTGGAAGGACGGAAGCCATTGGGGCAAGCCCCGCTTCTGCATCAGGGTCACCCGATTTGGCCGGCATCGCGGACCGGGCATGTGCCGCATGCGACGGACGCCCGCCTGCGCGACGGGTCTCCCGTCGGGTCGGCAGGCGCCATCGTGCTTGGTGGCGGGCTCACGCTCCCCGAGCAACCACCGATCCACCGCTCGCTTCAACCGAGACGACGGCATCGCCGAGGACGGTCAGACGAGATCCGCCCGCGGCCGTCCCGGAAACCTCACCCGAGGCGGTCAGGGTCGCTGTCGCCCCGCCGTCCATCGATACCGTGGCGACTCGTGCCGAGAGGTCCTCGAGACTGGCCGTCGCTCCCCCACCGGCATCCAGCTCCACGCTGTCCACCGATCCAGCCGCCGTGACCTGCGCACCGCCGCGGATCCGCAGCTCGAGACTCTCGGCGTCGAGGCCATCGATCACGGCCTGCGAGCCGCCGCTGAGGGTGATGCCGTCCAGCGCGGGGACGACGACCGTGATTGTGACCGGTTCGAGAGTCGTGAAGTCCTCGCTTGCCTCGATGCTGAGGGTATCGCCGCGCAGGTCCGTCGCGATCACCGGCAGCAGGTTCTCCTGTGCGGTCACCTCGAGGGCTTCCGACGGACCGATGCGGACCAGGACGCGAATGCCGGCGGAGGCCTCGATGCGACTGAAGGCGCCGACCTCCCGGGTCTCGCTGGTCACGGGGCCCTGGCCCTGGACACAACCGGCCAGAGCACCGACGAGCACGAGCAAGACGGCCGGTAGAGGCCTGCGGAAGCCCCGAGCGGACATCGTGGGGCGCATGGCTACAGGTCCTCCCGCTGAAAGATGACGAGGCCCGCGATTCCAAGACCGATCACCACGATCGCCCAGCTGAGGATCGTTGGCAGGTGGGGCGCCTCACCGCCGGCCACGGCAATGGCGACCGAGCTCATCGAGGTGGGCCACAACTCCACCAGCACGGGCAGGAAGCCGCCGAAAAGGAGTGGGACCATGGCGGCCCCAGCCGCGATGGCCGCCACGCCGGCCTGGCTGTTGAGACGCGTCGAGAGCGCAAGGTTGAAGGCCACATAGAACGCCGGGATGGCGACGAGCACGCCGCCGAACGTCGCCACACGGCCGAGGTCCGGCACGCTGCCGTACGCCCAGGTTGCGACGCCGACGCTGACGGCCAGCGGCAGGACGAGGCCGAAGACGGCCAGCATTACCACCGCCACCAGCCACTTCGCGAGCAGCAGCGAGTTTCGTGAGATCGGCTTTGACAGCGTCCAGGCCAAGGTGCCGGTAGTCCGTTCCTGGATGAGCAGGCCGATGCTCGCGAAGATCGCGGCGAACAGGATCCACTGGTCGAACAGGGCACCGAGCACGTTCGTCGTTGGATCGAGCGCCGCCGCGACCGGCGCGAGGCCGGTCACCCATTGGTCGATCCTGGTGGCGAGGGTGCCGATGAGGCCCAGGACGGTGACCGCACCGAAGGTGGCGAGAATCGCGCGTCGCTGCCACCACTCTGAGAGCTCTTTCCGCAGGAACGGCCCGAAGCCGAGCAGGCCCAGATTCGTGGCACTGAGTCCTTGATTCGTCGCAGTGGCAGTCATGCCGCACGCTCCTTGTTCACGATGTGGAGGAATACCTCCTCGAGATTCAGCGATTCCTGACGGTTGACGACGACCGTCAGCCCGGCGTCAGCGGCGAACCGCATCACGGCCGCCTGGGCGCCAGCAATCCCGTTAGACGGGGTCACGTCGTAGCGCCATTCGTCGCCGTCGCGACCAATCGCCGCGACGTCGGCGACTGCCGGCAGGGCGCTGAGCCCTGACTCGGTCGCCTCACCGGCTCCCAGGAGCGCGACGCGAATGGTGGCCGCCTTGAACTCGCCCATCAGCGTGGCAGTCGGGGCGCTCACCACGAGGCGGCCGTGGTCGAGGATTGCGACGTGGTCGCTGACCCGCTGGACGTCGTCAAGGATGTGCGTCGAGTAGAAGACCGTCGTCTCGCCGCGCAATTTCTGCATGAGATCGAGCACGTCGCGACGCCCAAGCGGGTCGAGCGCGGCAGCCGGCTCGTCGAGCAGCACGACCGCGGGGTCGCCGGCCAGCGCCTGGGCGATCCCCAGGCGCTGCCGCATGCCGCCCGAGTACGTCTTCGTCGCCCGGTCGGCGGCATCGGCCAGTCCGACGAGCTCGAGGAGCTCGTCGATACCACGCCGCCTGGTCCCATGCGGGAAGAAGCTCGCCACGTAGGCCAGCGTCTGGCGCCCGGACATCCAGCCGTAGAAGCGCGGTTCCTGGGCAAGGTAACCGACACGGGCCCGATGGGCACCCTGAACGGTCACCGGCACGCCGCCGACGGCGGCGCTTCCGGAAGTCGCCCGGCTGAGCCCGGCGAGGATCTTGAGCGCCGTCGTCTTGCCGGCGCCGTTCGGTCCCAGAAAGCCGAAGACCGAACCGGACGGCACCTGCAGCGTCAGGTCGGTGAGTGCGGCCACCTCGCCATACCGTTTCGTCAGCCCCTCGGCGTCGATCGCGGGAGTCATGAGCAGTCCTCCTGTGGGGGCAGCCATCAACGCGGATGCTGCCCCATGGCGAAAGGGTGATCGGCACCCTGCCAACCCTCATCGGAGCCATCCCGAGATCCGTTCCTGGGGTTCCCCCTACTCCGGAGAGCGGCTGCCGTGGGGGTCGTCTCTTGCGGGAAGGCCGGCGACGCGGTGGGACTCGCGATTGGTGAGGCGGCCGCGGCCGACCGCCGCGCACGATGCGGAGGCCGGGCCCCCTTCAGCGATCCGGCCTATTGGCCGATCGGGAGCGTCCCAACCACCTGAGTTCCTGACCCTACGGGGCTGCGGACGTCCAGACGACCCCCCAGAGCAGCCACGCGGTCGGCCAGCCCGCGCAGACCCGAACCCGACATCGGATCCGCTCCCCCGCGACCGTCATCGGCAATCCGGACCCGGAGCTGTTCGCCCGCGATCCCCACTGATACCTCCACCTGGTCGGCGCCCGCATACTTCGCGACGTTAGCCAGTGCTTCGGAGACAACGAAGTACACGGCGGCTTCCACGGGCTCCGGAAGTCGTCCGGGTAGATCGACTTGCATCGCCACGGGAACGGGCGACTCGCGGGCAAGCGACTTCAGTGCTGCCAGCAGCCCCGCTTCGGCCAGGATCGCTGGATGGATGCCTCGAGCCAGCTGGCGGAGCTCGGCAAGCGCGGTCATCAGCTGCTCCGTGGCATCCGTAAGGGTTCTCGTGAATTCCGGTCCGGCGTCACCCGGCAGTTGGGCTTGCGCGCGACGTAGGGCCAGCGACAGCACCACCAGACGCTGTTGGGCGCCATCGTGGAGATTGCGCTCGACGCGCCGTCTCTCGGCGTCGGACGCCTCGACGATTCGAGCCCGTGAGGCACGGACCTCCTCGAGCTGCGAACGGACCTCGGCCGCCAGGCGCTCGTTGTCGACCGCAAGTCTCAGGGCCGCCCCGACGGCGGCGACGAGCCCCGGATCCTCCGCCAGCGCCGGGTCGTGGAGGACGGCGGCCATGGGCCTCCCGTCACGCTCGAGCCGGGTGACCGCCCTTTCGCCATCAAGGGAGTCGAGATCTATGGGTTGCGCGGTGGCATCCACATACGTCTCTCGCTCAGGCGACCAGAGCACGACTTGCAACGTCGGGTCGCCCAGGGCACCGCCCAGGGCCTCGGAGAGTCGCTTCGGCGCTGGCGCATCGCCGAGCTCCACCATGACATCGGCCACTGTGCCCCGCGCCATGCGCAGGCGTAGGAGTCCGAGCAGAAATCCGAAGGGGACCGCCGCGTATGCCACCGTCTGTCCCGTGATCAGAGCTACAGCCGCATCCCTCGACAGGCTGGAGCCGATGAGCATTGCCGTGACGCCAATCCCGGAGCTGAGGCAGCCGGCGACGACGACTGGCGCCAATGTGCGCCGAGCAGGGCGGCTGCTCCCCAGCCACCGGCCCACGAGGAGCACGGCGATCGCGACGAAGGCGGTGCCGAGGGCCAGGGTCGCCAAACCTGCGAGCGCTCCAGCGATCGGTGCGGTCGCCGGCAGATAGAAGGGATTCGCAGCTTCGCTGAGGCCGGCCTGCACCGCGTCGAACAGGGCGATGAAGGTGGCGTATGCGAAGGCGATCAGCCCGAGCACGACGATGATTGCGGCGGCCTGCTGACGGCTGCGGAGCTTCCCCTCCGGGAAGCTCAGCAGCAGGAACACCTGCAGCGACGTCCCCATCAGCTGAGCGACAAAGCCCAAGCCGAGCAGGATCGGGAGGTCCGATCCCTGGTACGGGGGCAGGTCCGATCCCTGGAAGACGGACAACAGAAATGCCAATGAAGCGATCAAGAAGAGCGAGCCGATTCGCCGTGAGGTCCGTCGGCGGCGCGCGACGTAGCCGGTGACGAGGTACGCGGCGCTCATCGCGATGGTCGAAACGCGCAGCTCAGGTGGAGCGCTCGTCACCCAGGATGAGCCGAGGAGTGCCGTCAGCGCCGCGGCAGCAAATGCCACCGGCAAGGCCGCCCGGCGTAGCCAGGCAGGCCAACGATCGCGCGGGCCCTCCTCGGCCGCTCGGGTCACCGCGACCATCTTCTTCCCTCCACGGGCGGTGAATACTGATGGTCCCACACCCTCGACGATTAGGCGATGCCTCGCGCGGATCGAGGATCGCGACGCGGTCAGCAGAAGGCGAGGCACGAGAGAGGCCGGTGGCGGGAGCGCACCAGACGATCAGCGGATGGCGGCGAACCATCACTCTGCCTCCATCGCCTCTGGCTGGCGTGCGAGCAATCCCGACAACGCGCGTTGGGGGCTGCCCTATAGCCAGCCGGATGTCGGCGTGTCACGATTGGCGTCTGGGAATCGGAGGAAGGCCCGCGTGACGAGCCCGCCGGCAACAGAGGCGGACGCGACGGTCGCTCGACCCACCGGGCGTGGGACGCCTCGTAGCGTCCGGGCCGCTCTGTTCGCAGCAGGGCTGCTGTTCGGGGCGATCGCGCACGTCGATGCCACCGGGCGTGACGTGGCGTCGCCGGCGTATTCGCTCATCGTGCTTGCCGCCTATAGCTGGGCGTACCTGCTCGCCGGTGCCATCGCCTGGGAACGCAGACCGGATAGCCGCGTGGCGGCACTCATGACGGCTGTCGGCGTCGTGGCCCCGGCGGGTCACTTTGCCGGCTCGTCCCTCGCAGTCCTGTACCTGGCGCCTCTGATCGGCGTCCCCCTCATGAACGTGTTCCTCGTGTGGTTGATCCTCTCGTATCCCAACGGTCGGCTCCGCTCGCGGCTGTATCCCCCGCTCATCGGAGCGATCGGGCTGACGTTGGCCGTCACCAACGTGCTGGCCCAGCTCATTGGGCCGCAGGTGCTGCAGTACGCGGCGGTGGTCACAGTCGCGCTCGCCCTGAGCCTGCTCGCGCTCGTCATCCATCGGTGGATCTCGGCCTCCCCTGCCGCGCGCCGAGGCCTGACCCCAATGGTGGGGGCCGGCAAGCTGGTGGCGCTGCTGTTCGCCGCCGAGAGCCTGTTGTTCCTCGTCGGTAACCAAGCAGGTCCTGGGTCTCCACTCCGCTGGGCGATGCTCGTGGCGCGTGCGACGGTGCCGGTCGCCTTCCTGGTCGGGCTGCTCAACCAGAGAATGGAGCGAGGAGCGGTGGCTGAGCTGGTGGTGGGGCTGGACGCAAGCCGGGCCGGTCGCCTGCGCGAATCGCTCGCGCAGGCGCTCGGTGATCCGACCTTGGAGGTGGCTTTCTGGTCACCCGCGCGCAGCCTCTATGTCGACGCCGACGGCGCGCCGGTCGACGTGCCGGAGGGCGACGCTGACCGAGGCGTGATCCTGCTCGGGCGTGGCGGCGAGCGGCTGGGCGCCATCGTCCACGATCCAGCGCTGGCCGAGGACCCGGGTCTGATCAGCGGGGTGAGCGCCGCGATTCGCATGGCGGTCGAAAACGAGCGTCTCACGGCAACGGTCCGGGCCCAGCTGGAGGACGTGCGTGCCTCACGCATGCGGATCGTTGAGGCCGCCGACGCCGAGCGGCAGCGGGTCGAGCGCAACCTCCACGATGGGGCCCAACAGCGGTTGGTGGCCCTGTCGCTGGCCTTGCGCCGCGCCCGGGCGCAACTCCCAGCCGACGGAGGTGGCGAACTGGAGGCGACTCTGGGAAGTGCCTCCAATCAGCTGGCCAGCGCCCTGTCCGAGCTGCGTGACCTGGCACGCGGCATCCATCCCGCAATCCTGACCGAAGCCGGCCTGGGCGCGGCACTTCGTTCGCTCGCCCGTGAGTCGCCTATCCCGGTCAGCGTGACGCTGGAAATCGACGATCGCCTGCCGGATCCGGTGGCGGTGGCCGCCTACTTCGTGGCGGCCGAGGCGCTCGCCAACGTGGCGAAGTACTCGGCGGCGGACAGCGTAGCGATGAGCGCGGTGTCGACCGTCGGGAGCCTGCACGTGGAGATCACCGACGATGGCGTCGGTGGCGCCGATCCGGGGAGCGGCTCCGGGCTGCGCGGCCTGGCCGACCGGGTGGCGGCCCTGGGCGGCCTGCTCGAGATCCACAGCCCGCCGGGCGGCGGCACGCGGCTCGTGGCGGACTTGCCCCTCGAAGCCGCGGGCGTCGAATGACCACGCGTGTCGTGATCGCCGACGACTCGCTGCTCGTGCGCGAGGGGATCTCTCGCGTCCTCGAGGACGGCGGCTTCGAGGTAGCGGGCCAGGCGGGTGACGTGGATGGGCTGCTGGATCTCATCGGTTCCGCCAGCCCAGACGTCGCCATCGTCGACATCCGCATGCCTCCCACCTACACCGACGAAGGGCTCCGCGCTCTCACCGAGATCCGAGAGCGGCACGGACAATCGATGGGCGTGCTGATCCTGTCGCACCACACCGAAGCGGCCTTCGCCATGCGCCTCCTGTCCGAGGGCTCAACTGGCACCGGGTACTTGCTCAAGGATCGGATTGCCGATCTCGAGGACTTCACCGATGCGGTGCGGCGCGTGGCACGGGGCGGTACGGTCGTCGATCCGGCCGTGGTCGGGCCGCTCGTCAACGGCGTGCGAGCCAAGCCCGACCCCCTGGCCGAACTGACTGATCGCGAGCGCGAGGTCCTTGCGCTCATGGCGGAGGGCCGATCCAACCAGGCGATCGCGGACCGTCTCTTCGTCACGAGCAAGACGGTGGAGGCGCACACCGCCTCGATCTTCTCCAAGCTCGAGCTTGTTCCTGCTGCCGACGACCATCGGCGGGTGCTGGCCGTGCTCGCCTTCCTCGAGGCCTGATCAGCCTCAGGCCGCGCCCATAAGCGCCCTGATCGCGTCGCCGCTCAACTCGTCTTTGCGCAGGAATCCGAGCGACGTGGCATGGCGGATACGGGCACCGTAGATCGACTCGTCCCGGCTCGAGGTGAGGATCACGGAGATCGACGGATGCAGAGCCGCCAGCCGATCGGCGACCGCAAAGCCATCGATGTCGGGGAGGCCGATGTCGAGCAGGAGGATGTCCGGCCGCTGACGAGTGGCGAGGGAGAGCGCCGCCTCGCCATTGGCTGCCTCGCCGATGACCGTGAAGCCCTCGGCCTGCAGAAGCTGACGCGCCTCGAGGCGAAAGGCGGGATGGTCGTCGACGATCAGGATGGTTGGCATACGCAGATGGTGGCAGCCCGGCCGGATCTCGCCATCAGGGCTAGCCCCAGCATGGGAGTCGTGCCCGCTCCGATGTTCGGTCGGTCGGCGGCCGTTACGTTTGGTTTCCTGTCACGAGCAGCAGTTGAAGGAGTCTAGCCGTGTCGTCGGTCACTCTTCGCCGCGCGACCATCTTCGGGACTCCGATCGCCCTCGGCACCCTTGCCGCGATCCATCCGATGATGGCCGCGGACAACCTCGGCACGTGGAACCTGATTCACACGCTCCAGATCCCTCTCGTGGCGTTGCTCGGCATCTCCGTCCTGCTCATGCTCCGTGACATCGGGGGCGGTGTCGCGACCGCGGCGCGCCTGGCGATCCTTCCGTGGGTCGCGTTTTTCGCCGCCTTCGACGGCGTCGCCGGCCTCGCGACCGGCGCGCTTGCCCGCTTTGCGCATGATCATCCCGGGGCGGCCGAGACCGTCACCAGCGCCAGCGAGTCGTTCGGCGACTCTTTCGTCCTGGCGGCCGGGCTTCCGCTCGGCGCCACGATCTTCTCGATCGTCGTGTTCAGCTGCACGGCGATCGCCATGCGTCGGGCCGGCATCTCCTCGTTCGCCGTGGGTACTCTCGCAGCGGGCGGCGCGGTGTGGACCTTCGTTCACCCGCTGATCGGCGCTCCGGCGATGCTCGTGTTCCTGAGCGGCGCATTCGTCGTCGAGATGTCGTCGCGACCCGCGACGGTCGCGTCTCGGCCCGTGGCGGAGGCTGTCTGATGACCACGCCCGATTCCACTCAACCGAAGGAGATCGCCATGACCCGTTCCATCACACTGGCCGGCATCGGTGCCGCGTCCGTGACCTACCTCGTCCTGACGCTGATCGCCATGCACGCCATCCAGCCAGGGTTGAATCCCGCCACGCACTACGTCAGCGAATACGCCCACGGCCAGCTCGGCGGGCTGGTGATGGTCGCCTACGTCGCGGCGGGCCTCGGGGTGCTGGCACTGGCCTGGACGGCCCGCTCCATCCTGTCTGGGACCCGGTCCCTGGCGTTGGCCGCATGCCTGGCGGTGGTGGGCGTTGGGCTCATCGCCACGGGCGTGACCCGAATCGATGTTCCGGGGGCCGACGGATCGGTGGTCTCCTCCGCGTCGGGCATGGCGCACGAGTTGGCCGGCTACGTCCTTCTCATGGGCCTGATCCCCGCAGCCTTCCTCGTGGCTGCAACCTTCCGCAGGGATCCTCGGTTGTCGAGTGCGGCGCGCCCGGCATGGATCTTCGCCGGGGCCATCATCATCGCCTTCATCGTGGCGGTGATGTCTTTGTCGCTCGACCTCATCGGTGTCGGCCAGCGCATCTTCCTCGCCACCTGGCTTGCGTGGCTGATCTTCGTCGCGTTCCAGCTGTCGAGCGCCGAACGACCCGCTCCAGGCTGATCGAGGCCTGAGAGACAAGCATCTGGGGCGGGCCCCCAACTTCGCGTTGGCCGCCGTCCCCGACTCGTCGAGGAATCAGTTGGAGACGGACGACCAGTCACGCTCAAGCACAGTCCGGGATCGACTTGACTCTGGACGAGTCGACCGACTCGTGAGAGGATTTCGGGTGTCCAGGGTCGGTTTGGACGCTTGCGGCCCGCACCGTCGATCCTCGGCGGTCATCCCCTCGAAACGAATAGCTGATAAGTGTGCGCGTTTGTATGGGCCCGCCACGCTTGTAGCACTGCGCAGAGGGCCAGAGACTTACGAAACAGCTGCTCTACCGCTGAGCTATGTCGGCGCGAGGGCGAGTATAGGTGATGAGTTCTGATGCCAGCTCTTCGAGTCGCCGAACATGATCACCGTCCATTCCACTGGCCAGGACGACGCTCGAACAGCTGATAACTGCAGCGTTGCCGCTGACGCACCTCCGACTCCGCAGATTGCCTTCGGAGCCGACCCGCAGGGCGCATTCCAGCCCGATGGCCTGAGTCTCTTGACCCACCCCCGAGCATCTGTGGGTATGGCGACGGTGACGGTCACGATCGATGACAGTCTCGCTGGGGCGGTGGCCCTCGCCAGCGCCGGCGACGAGACCGCATTCGCCCGGATCATCCGCGCCCATCACGACGACATGACGCGGGTCTGCTTCGTGATCTGCGGTGACCTCGACGTCGCCCACGAGGCAGTGCAGGCGGCGTGGCCGATCATCTGGCGCAAGCTTGGCAGCCTGCGCGACCCGGGTCGACTGCGCCCCTGGCTCGTCTCGATCGCCGCGAACGAAGCTCGTCAGCTCGTCCGGCGGCGGCGGCGCAGGACCGTCGTCGAGCTCGCGATGGTCGATTCGACAGGTTCCGGCGTCGATCCGGCGGGACACGTCGGGGACGTCGACCTCACCAATGCGCTCAGCAGGCTCGATCCCGATGACCGAGCCCTGCTTGCGCTCCGCTACGTCGCGGGGTTTGACTCCACGGAGCTCGCCAGGGCCACCGGGCGCTCGTCATCAGGGACGCGGGCAAGGCTCGCTCGTCTTCTTGGCCGTCTTCGAACGGAGCTCAGCGATGACTGACCGGGTCGACTTCGAAACGCGGCTGGAGGAACGCCTCCGGGCTCGGGCTGCCCTCGCCTCGCGACCGTTCGATGCTGCCGAGATCGCCAGGGAGGCCGTCGCGCTCAACAGTCGGCGTCGGAGGTTTGGCAGGCTCGAATGGGCCTCGACGCGTCCCGCTCTCAACTGGCTGGTGATGGCGCTGCTGTTGGCGATCGCCCTGCTCGGCGCCGTCGCAGCCGTCGGCGCGCTCCTGCGAGCGCCAGACCCGGTTCCCATCGAGCGGATGGCCGCCATCCGTCAGCAGGTCGATGCCATCAATGCGAGAGACGCTGACGCCTTCATCGATGCGTTCATACCTGAGGGTGTCTTCAACCCGGGCGGCGACTTTCGGCAAATGTCGGGCAGACATCGATCCCGGTGTGCCGGAGATCCTCGGACCGGGCACCTATCTCCTCGACCGCTTCCCGGTAGACCTGGCGTTCGACGTCCCTGAAGGAGATCCACCGGGCTGGCATGCCGGGAAGTCGATGGCCCACACCGCGATCGTGTTGTGGTACACGCCGCCGGAGATCACGTACGGGTTCGCCTTCTGGAATGTCGGCAACGTTCAGGTCGACCCCTGCAATGCGGCCGCCGGCGAGCTCGAGCCGCCGATCGGGCCGTCGGTCGATGACCTTGTCGCAACCCTTTCGACTCTGCCGGGGCTCGAGGCGACCGCTCCGGTCGACGTCACCGTCGGGGCGTTCGGAGGGAAGGAGATCGAGCTGACCACGCTCGATGTCGGGGAGTGCCCTCAAGTCATCGCCTTCAGCGCCAGCGACGACGCTGTGGATCTCGCGCTGGTGAATCCTCTGCCTGGTGAGACGTTTCGCGTGCAGATACTGGATGTGGGCGGGGTCCGGGTCGTGCTGTACACAATGGAACCGGCGACGCGCGATGCTGCCGTTGAGGCCGAGCTCCAGCAGATCCTGGACTCGATCCGGATTGAATCTCTGCCCTGACGGCCTCCTCGAGCCCGGCGGCAACCGACATCGCGTCGTCCGGCGCCATGACGAGATCGGTCCAGATGTCAGGGCCGACGACGAGCCGATCGAGCACGCGTCGATGAAGCGGCGGCGATCAGCAGGAGGTTCCGGAGAACGATCATCGCCGCCCGCCATCGACGCCGTCGACCACCGCTCCTACCCCGGCGGGGATCCACCTCTTCTGCAGCACCCATCCGACCGTGGCGACCCATACCAGGCTCGGGACGATGAACAGGAAGTTCACGGGCGAGAGGAGTCCCGCCGTCAGCGCCGCGCCGGACCGGGCCATCCAGGGCGGGAGCAGCTGGGAGTGGCGCGTGGCCATCGTCGTCGCCCCCGTCATCAGCGCAAGGCCGACTGGTGCCATCTTGCCGACGAGCAGATTGCCGACATCCACGGCAAGCGTGGCGGTCTCGCGGGTCGCCCCCTCGCCCCCGGCACGCTCGGCGGCCGCAGCCACCACGGCCGCGCGCCCCAACAGCACACCGGCGGTAACAGTCCCGCCGGCCAGAGCCAGCGACGCGAGGGGCGCAGCGTCGGAGCTTGCCGCGCGCACGCGGGCGTGCAGGCCGGTGGCAAAGATGGCCAGGAGGCACGCCGCGAGGGACTCGAGCCACGTACCGAACAGCACGCGCAGGCGATGCTGCTCGAACCGTCGCTCGACAGCTTCCGGGGACGGCATGTGTCCAAAGGGTCGACCAACCGCAGCGGCGACGACGAGCATGGCCGCGAAGGCCGGACCTGCGCGCAGCATCGACCGACCGTCGATGTCCATCAGGACTCTCCCGTTTGCGCAGCCACGACCCGCCTACGCTCCGGCACGTTCGAGAGCGCCCGCCCCAGGATCGTCGCGTCCGCCAGCCTCATCGCGAGGCGGCCTCCGCGCTCCGCTGCCCACCACGAACCGGCGGCGCCGCCGGGGTCGGTTGGGCCTCGGCCCAGCGCCGGAAGTCGTACATGAATCGGCGCAGCTGGCGCGCGGCCCAGGGCTTCATGAGCGGACTGAGCAGGCCCATCAGGCCCGCCGGCTCCATCCGGGTCGAGAACGTCACCTCCGTATCGCCGCCCGCCGCGCTGAAGCGGGCATCCCAGCCGCCCGCCATCGTCCCCGACCAGCCGGCGGCCATGTGACCCGGGGGCTCGAACGCGGTCACCTCGACGGTGAACTCGACGGTTCGGCCGGGCCATCGGTCGACGGCGTGGTACCGGGTACCGACGCCGACCGGTCCGTCGGTGAGCTTCCGGCGTTCCACGGACGCGGCCGAGTACTCGGGCGATCGCGTGAGGTCCGCCCACAGGGCGAACACCTCGTTCACTGAACGGTCGACTCTCGTCGTCGCGGTAAGGCGCATCCTCTCCTCCCTTTCTCAGCTCACGAGCTTGACAGTTCCGGCTGAGCCATCGACGGTCACGAGCTCGCCGTCACGGAGCAGCTCCGTTGCGTTGCCGGTCGCCACGACCGCGGGGATGCGGTACTCGCGGGCGATGATGGCGGGGTGCGAGAGCACTCCGCCCGAATCGGTCACCACTGCGCCCAGCAACGGGAAGATGACCGACCAGGTCGGTTGCGTCACCGGGCACACGATGACGTCGCCCGGCTCGATCTTGTCGAACTGGCCCTCGTCGGTGACCACCCGGACCGGTCCCGAATACCGTCCAGGGGAGCCGGGCACGCCGCGAATCCCCGTGGCCACAGAGTCGTGGGCGGTCCCGGTATCGATAGCCAGGGACATGAACGAGAAGAACGCCTCGGTGAGCTCGCGGAGCTCAGCTGGCAGGTATCGCAACGAAGGTGGTCGGCCGAGTGGCGTTCCATACGATGCCGGGCCCGGATGGGCCAGGACCCACTCGCGCTCACCCTTTCGGCGCGACACGATATCGCGAGCGTCGTGCCGGTCGCCAAGCGCCCTGATCAGCTCAGCGTACTCGAGGAAGAACGCGTCCTCGGGCTGATGAACCTGACCCCTCTCCGCCAGCCGCCGGCCGACCTCGAGTGCTGCATAGCGGATGAGGCCGACCGGAGCCTGGAGAGCGACGAAGACGTTGTCCTCCCGGAGTGGGTACGCTCGCTCCGCCCGCGCCAGGGCGGCGTCGAAGCGGGCACGCTCGTCGGTGGTACGCGTTCGGAGCGCGCCACGAGCTTCCTCGAGGCGCTGGGCACGGTGCGTTCCGTTCAGCCGATCCAGCTCGGATGGATCGTGCCCACGCACGATCTGGCCGGCCAGCATCCGAAGCAGGAGCTCGGGGCGATCCGCGATCGTCGGGTCGGCTGGGTCTCGACTGAGGCCGCGCGCACCGTAGTACCGGCGGTACCTCTCGAGGTCCAATGCGAAGTCGGGATCAATCTTGGCGATCGCGGCCGACGTCTCGGACGTGATGTCATCCAGGACGGCCACAAGCGCGGGATTGATCCGGACCCGATCCGCCAGCTTGGCCAGCTCGCGCGCTGGCTCTGACGAGCGAAAGGAGAGCCCGGCCACGAGCTCGAGGGCCTTGAGTGGCACCCATCCGAGCAGCTCGCGCGCCGCCGAGAGCAGCGGAGCAGTTTCGATCATCACCGCCCCAACGACGCGCACGTGCGAGCCGAGGCCGTCACGGACCAGGCTGATGACCGACGCGAAGTGCTCGATCAGGGACTCGTCCGACAGGCGTGGCAGTTCGACGGCGAGCAGGGCCTCGTGACGCGCCAGCAGCTCTGACTGCAACTCTCCCAGCCACTGCTCGACGACCTGCGTACCCCCGCCGTCGCGGACGACCTCGCGGGCTGTCTTTGCCCGTGCGCGCATGGTCGGATGGAGACGGACCATCAACCTGAGCACGAGCGCCGGAGGCGGGTTACGGTCCCTGCCGCCCAGCGGCACGGTTCGCACATAGTGCCAGCCGCCGATGTCTGTGAGCTCGATCCTCTCGGCCAGCATCCCGAAGCCGCGACACAGCTCTGGCGTCACCGCATTCGCGCTGGGATAGGTGATCGAGCGGCCCAGCGGCGAGTGTGGCGCCGGCCAGTGGCCTGCGTCCCGCTCCCAGTACCCATCAGGCGGCTCGACGGGCACGGGCACGGCCCGGGCGGGCGATGCCGGGAGCGCTGTCATCGGTCGAGCCTGAAGCAGCCACAGCCCTGCGTCGTCGAGTGCCCACTCGACGTCCTGTGGGACGCCCCGCGGCGCGGCGACGTCGCGGGCCAGCTTCGCCACTGCCTCGGCCTCGGCCACGGTGAGGACCAATGCACGGTCGTCTGCCACGGCCGCGCCCGACTCCGAAACGCGCCAGGTTTCGGGCGTCTCCGCTCCGGCGGCCAGGCGATCACCGAGTCCGGTCACGGCCTTGACGATCGCGACCGTGCGGTCCCCGCTCATCGGGTCGGCACTGAACGCGACGCCAGCTGCACGAGGGGTGATCTGGCGCTGGATCAGGACCGCCATTCGGGCCGGAGCGAGCGCACGCGAACGGCGATACGCGCGGGCGTGGTGCGAGAGCGCAGACGCCCAACACGCCCGGACCGCCTCGACGAGCTGCTCCGGTCCATGGACCCCGAGCACGGTCTCGTATTGCCCGGCGAACGATGCTTCGGCGAGATCCTCGTGGACGGCCGACGACCGCACGGCGACGGGTCCGCCCGCCAACGCAGCCCAGGCTTTGAGCAGAGCCTCCTCGACGCCGGCCGGCAGCGCGCCCTGCCCAACGGGCTCCGGGTCCGTGTCCGTCTGGTTGCCGCCCGCCCGGCGAAACGCTTCGACGGTGAGGACGACGCCCTCCGGTACCGGGAAGCCTGCCGCGGCCAAGTCGGCCAGCAAGGCAGCCTTCGCCCCGACGACCGTGGCGTCGTGCGCCTCGGGTGCAGAAAGGTGGACGAGGAGCGTGCTCGAAGGTGGGGACGCAGTAACCATCTCGGTACCGGGGGTGTGCGATCTGGATCGCTATCCTTGCTCCGAAGGCTGCTTTCGCGCATCGGTAAGAATGCGTAACCCGCTTTCGCCCGCTTCGGAATTCCCGCTCGGCTCGGTTCGCACGCGCGACTCCACGGCGTAGGCCGCGAGCGCCGCTCGGGAGCCGATGCCGAGGCGGGTATAGATATGGTCAAGGTGGCTGGTCACGGTACGGACGCTGAGGAAGAGCCGCTCGGCGATCTCGGCGTTCGACATCCCCGCCGCGACAAGCTCCGCGATCTCGAGCTGGCGCGGCGTCAGCTCGGCCGTCCGCCTGGATGGCGCCACTCCAGGATGCCCAAACCGATCGAGGAGTCGTAGCGCGCGGCCAGCGTATCGCGCTGCGCCAAGGCGATCGAAGGTCGCGAGCCAGGCCGTCAGGCGATCCACCAGCGTCGCGTCGATGTCACGGGTCCAGCCCATAAGCTCGGCGACCTCGACGCCGGAGCGGGCCTCCTCGAACGGCATCGACAACGACCGGAGCGTCGCCGCGGCGGCTTCGAGGCGCTCGATCGCCTCGTCACGCCGACCGTCGGTCGCGGCGGCCAGACCCTCGATGCGCGCCGCCATCGCCGTGGGCCAGCTCCCGGATGGACCCATGGATTCGAGTTCACGGGCCACCTCGCCTGCGGCGTCCGTCCGACCGAGGCGGGCGAAGGCCTCGCCCATGGCGACCACGTCCCAGGGCGGCATCGTCGCACCCATCGGCAGGGAGCTGCCACCAAGCAGGGCGGCAGCACTGTCGAACCTGCCCTGCTCAAGTTCGACGATCCCGTGCACGGCCGTGGCCAGCTCCAGGATCGGCTGGGGGGGCGCACCGTCTGCGATCAGATCCTCGACCCTGCAGGCGGACACGGCGGCATCGAAGTCGGCGCGGTACGCCGACAGGATCGCCGAGAGCAGGCGTGAAGCGACCGAGACCAGCGGGTGGCTGATCCGATCGCCCAGGAGCCTCGCCTCGTCGATGGCCTCGTCCGCTCGATCCCAGTCCCCGCTGTAGAGCGCCGCGACGAACAGGTTGAAATGTGCGCGGTAGTCCCAGCTCGGAACGCCCAGCAGGCGCGCCGCCTCCTGAGCCTCGGCGTTGACGGCACGAAGCGTAGAGAGGTCGCCCATCACGGCGGCGATCAGCGCCTCCACGCTGAGGTGCCGTGCCATCAGCAGCGGGCTACCGACGCGAAGCAGGTGTCGGCCGCCCAGCTCCGTCTCGACCTCGAGGTACCGCCGTTCCTCGAGCAGGGACAGCAGGCGGGCCGCCGAAACCAAGGCCCTGCCCTGATCGCTCGTCACGCCACGGCCGATCTGGACGATGCGCACAACCGCCTCGCGAAGTGCCCGTCGGTCGACCCGTCGATGGGCGGTGGTCGCCGCGACCAGGAGAAGCTCCAGCTTGAGCTCGGTTCCATCCGCGCTGCCGAGATCCGCCATGCCCGCCGACACGTGTCGCTCGGACTCGGCGAACTCGGCATCGCTGAGTGCGGTCGCCGCACGAAGGTGGAGTCGCGCGCGCTCGAGTGGAGCAGCATCTGCGCCGAGCGCAGCTATCGACTGCCTCCACGCATCGGCGGCGGCCACGCGATCACCGGTCCGATACAGGGCCTCGCCAAGCTGGGCGAGCACGCTCGGAACGGTCTTGGGGCGCTCGCGACGGGAAAGCTCCAGCGCGTACTCGAAGTGCGACACGGCCTGTGTGCCGGCCGACCTGGACAGGGCGTGCTCGCCGGCGCGCAGGCTCGCGTCGAGCACCGCGGCCGGGTCCCCGAGTGGCAGCGATCGCTGAGCGTGCACCGCAAGCCGTTCCACGTCGTCGGGCAAGAGGTGCCGATAGGCCTCGGCGAAGGCCACGTGCCAGCGACGGCGCTCGGCGGCGGTCAACGCCTCGTAGGCGACCTCGCGCACGAGCGGGTGCGCTATGCCGTACTGCGATTCAACGATGTCGTGCTCGACCATGAGCCCGCGTTCGACCAGGACATCGGCGGCGCCGCTCTGATCGGCGCCAAGCACCTCGGCGAGAATCGCGGCTGCGACGCCGTCGCCTCCCACCGCCACCGCGTCCACAAGACGGCGCTCGCCTTCTGACAGGGAGGTCAGCCGTTCGGCCAGCACGTCGCGGATGACGGGTGGCGTGGAGATGGCCGGGCTACGGGCGAGCGCCCACCGGCCGCCGCTTTGGACGAGGATCGCCTCCTCCTGGAGACGCCCGATGAGAGCCTCCACGAACAGCGGGTTGCCCTGCGAGCGGTCGATGACGAAGCGAGTGGTCTCGTCTCCAGGCGAGTCGCCGAGGAGCGTGGCAACGAGGTCCTGGACCTCGTCGTTCGACAGCCGACCCAGGGCGATCTCGTTTACCAGCCCGCCGCGGCGCAGCGCCACGAGGAGGTCCCCGGGTCCGCGGTGGTCGGCTTCCGGTGCGTCATGCACATAGGCCGCCACGATGAGCAGCGGCATCGCAGCCAGATCGCGGGTCACATAGGCCAGCAGTTCGAGCGTCGAACGGTCAGCCCACTGGAGGTCGTCGATGAACAGAGCGACCGGCGACCGGCGACACACGCGATCCAGCAGGCGAAGCACGGACTCGAACAGCCGCGTCCGGTCGAGCGCCGCATCCCCGATAGGCACGTCGTGGGGCAGCTCGAGCCCCGGGAGGAGGAGGCCGAGTACTGGGAGGCCGTCTGTGATCTGCAGACGATCGGCAACGGGCAATTCACGAAGCCCTCGGCCGAGCGCCTGGACCACGGGCGCGTACGGGAGTCCTCCGCTCAATGTGTCGCATCGGCCCTCGAGCGCCCGGAAGCCGCGTCGGGAGGCGTGAACGAGGGCGTCGTGCGCCAGCCGGGTCTTTCCCATTCCGGGCTCGCCACTGATCAGGAGTGCGCTGCCCTTCCCGACGCTCGCCCGGGCGATTGCCTCGCGCACCCGGGCCCTCTCCGCCGCCCGACCGACGATCGGGCGCGGACGCACAGGCCGGCTACGGGTCGGTGCTCCCATGATCCAGCCACGACGATACCCCCCGGCGGCCACCGCGCTTTGCTGCGTGACAGCGTCGATGAGCCACGAGCGTCCCGATGCCGTTGCCACGGGCGCTGTCAGTAACAGCCCCTCCGCCAGAAGGCAAACCCGGCCTCAACGCTGATTGGCCGCGGTGGTTCGGCGCCATCACAACTGGTTCATCACAAACACGATCAGTGCCACCGTGCCGATGCCGTTGAGCAGCACGTGGACGACGGCGCCGAGATACATGTTGCGCTTCCACCAGACGGCGTACGCGAACGGCGTCACGCCGGCGATGCGTGAGAGCAACTGCCACGGCGACCAGAAGTGGTAGAGCGAGAACAGCACGACGTTCACGAGCGCCGCCCAGCGGCCGAACTGGCCCATTCGGGGCAGCAGGTAGCCGCGGAAGTAGAGCTCCTCGACCATCGGGCCGGCAAGGACGTTGAGGATCAGGTATGCACCGAGCGTGGTGGTCCATGCCGTGCCCGAGTACCGGCCGATCTCATCGGTGGGCAGCGGATTCAGGTACCAATCCGGTAGCCACTCGAACAGCGTGTCGCGGATGGGTTGCTCCGCGACACCGAGCAGGCCGAAACCCAGGATGCCGGCGACGACCAGGACCGGAACCAGGATCACCCAGTCGCGTGCCGCCATCCGGTCTCGATAGGGGATCGCTGACAGGAGGCCGGGCTCCCCGCGGCCGGCGATGAACACGACACCGAGCTCGAAGGGGATGATCACCACCGCGATCGCGATGAGCAGGGCGGCGAGGGGCGGATAGCCGGCTGCTTCGACCGAGCCTGCCAACAGCACGAAGACGAGCGTCGCAAGCGCTCCCGGCAGGAGGTGCAGCAGCAGAAGTCGCCAGATAGCCATCGTGGTGGTCTCCTCCGCCGGTCGAGCCCGCCAAGCGCGAACCCGCCCGTTAGCCCACACAAAGACGACGTTGACGCGCGCGACCGCCCAACGCGAAACGGCGAGTCGCAGGCGCAACCTGGCCCGACGAACCCATTTCGGGCGCGGCGGATCCCTCGTCGGGACCTTACACCTGCCTGTCCAACGGGCAGCCTTCCGTCATGCTCACGGCTCGCGGGCCGATCGAACGTCTCGTTTGCAACCAGATCCTGCGGCTCGGCCACCGACTGCCTCCATCCAGCGAAGGCTTTCGCGGGAATCGGCGTTCGCGGGGCAGGGTTGCGGCCCGGTTCAGGGACCGGTCGAAGCCGTCCCGATCCTGAGTGGCATCCGCCCGTTCGCGCACGGAGACACCAAGGCGCAGTCGTACGGCGCTGAGGGGTTGACGCAACCGACTGATTGCTATATTGTGAGTAGCAACGTAACGGTTGCTACTTTGGAGGTTTCTCAAATGGGGTTTCCCGATCGAATCGAGCGAACCGTCGAGATCGCGCATCCACCGGCCCGGGTGTGGACCGCGCTGACCACCGCCGAAGGTCTGGGTACCTGGTTCGGCAATGCAGCAACGATCGATCTACGGCCCGGTGGGGCGGCCGAGATGACCTGGACGAGCGGCGATAAGGCGCCGATGCGTATCGAACGAGTCGAGGAGCCGACGGTATTCGGCTTCACCTGGGGCATCTACGGCCTGCCCGACGACGATCCACGCCGCACCTACGTCGAATTCACCTTGGCGCCGGCCGGCACCGGCACCCGCTTGACCGTCGTCGAATCGGGCTTCGCGCAGCTGCCGGAGGACGCCTACCGCAAAGCGTTCGACGGCAACACCGACGGCTGGGCCAGTGAGCTGGGCGAGCTGGTCGAGTACCTCGATGCCATCGCGGCCTGACATCGAGGCCGTTGCCGAGGAGGTCTTCACCGCCCTCGCAGACCCGACCCGACGGGGGATCCTGGCCGCACTCGCAGCCAGCGGGCCCGCCACGGCCACAGATCTGGCCACTCGCCTGCCCATCACCCGCCAGGCCATCGCCAAGCACATGGCGCTGCTGGCCGAGGCGGGGCTGGTTGCTGCCGAACCGGGGGAGCGGCGCCGGGTGCGGTACCGGCTTCGCTCCGCTCCCATGGAGGTGGCGCAACAGTTCCTGGCCGCCCTGGCCCGGGATTGGGACCGGCAGCTCGATGCGCTCCAGGACCATCTCAACGCCGTCGTGGCGGCTCAGCCGACGCGCAGAACAGAAGAGGAAGAGTCATGACGAACAAGAACGACGAGATCGCCGCGCCGAGTGCCTGGGTGCGCCCTCCGGAATGGCTGCCAGGAGGGATCCATCCCCTGGCTGACCACAGGATCAGAACGCGAGAAGAGTGGGCGGCCGCGCGCGAGGAGCTGCTCACCCTCGAGAAGGAGCACACAAGGCTGGGCGACGAGCTGGCGCGCCAGCGGCGCGAGCTGCCGTGGGTCCGTGTCGAGAAGGAGTACAGCCTCGACACCGACGACGGCCCGCGCGCGCTTGCGGAGCTCTTTGATGGCCGCAGTCAGCTGCTCTTCTACCACTTCATGTTCGGCCCGAGCTACCAGGCTGGCTGCCCGATCAACTCGTCGATCGCTGACAGCGTCAACAGCCTCATCCCACACCTGAATGCCCGCGACGTGACGATGCTCTTCGTGTCGCAGGCGCCACTCGAGAAGTTGCAGGCGTACAAGCGGCGCATGGGCTGGAGCTTTCCCTGGATGTCATCGGCCAAGAGCGAGTTCAACGCCGACCTTGGTTACTCGAGCAGCGAGGAACATTCGCGCGCGTGGGTTGCGCAGAACCTCGGGTCCCTGCCGCCCATCGTCGATCGCAATGCCAGCGCGAGCGGCACCGACGTCGTCGGATACCTGACGGAGAGCCCCGGCTTCACCGCTTTCGTCCTGGATGACGGGGCCGTCTACCAGACCTATCAGACCTGGTGGCGCGGACTCGAGTTCCTCATGGGCTACTACCCGATCCTTGACCGGGCGCCGAAAGGCCGCGACGAGGACGATGGGTTCCAGCTCTGGATCCGCCGCCATGACGAGTACGACCGCCAGTGAAATCCATGAACACGCCCAGCGATTCGCGTCGGGCGCCCTTGGCCATAGACCGACGCTGGGGCTCGATCGTCCCCGAGCTGCGGTAACCACGTCCACGTCCGGTGGTCTGGTCGCAACGAGACGAGGAAGGCTCCAAGCTGCGCGTTGTGCCAAGAACGGTTCTCGCGGCCCAAGACCCATGTGCTACCATGTCGCACATGGAGCGAGTCGGAGTCCGCGAGCTGCGGCGACAGGCAAGCGCGATCCTGCGGCGCGTCGCCGCCGGCGAGACCGTGGAGGTCACTGACCGGGGCCGCCCGGTCGCCATCCTGCTCAGGGCGATGCCGAGCGGGCTTGCCCGGCTCGAGCGCGAGGGTCTGTTGCGTCGAGCGCAGGCGGATCTCCTTGATCTTCGGCCCGTCAGACTCCCGGCCGGCGCCGTAGCGCCATCGAGGCTGGTGTCGGAGGGACGCGCCGATTGAGCGCGCTCTATCTCGACAGCTCGGCGTTCGTCAAGCTCGCCGTCGAGGAGTCGGAGACTGCGGCGCTGCGGCAGTTCCTGGCCGAACGGGCATCGCGCCGCGTGTCGTCGGCCCTGCTTCGCACCGAGGCCCTGCGCGCGGTGCGTCACCTTGGCCCAGATGCCCTGGCGTCCGTTCGCGAAGCCATCCGGCGCGTCGACCTCGTCGCCATCGATGACCGGATCCTGGACGCGGCCGGCACCCTCGAGCCGCGAGTGCTCCGAACCCTAGACGCCATCCACCTGGCGACCGCGATGGCCATGGGCGACGATCTGGATGCGATCGTGACCTACGACGACCGGATGGTCGAGGCCGCGGGGCTCCTCGGGCTGCTGGTCGCCGCACCTCGCTGACGCGGCCGGATCAGGCGTTCAGGGGCATACTCGTCACGGGAGGGACCTTAGCCAGGGTGCTGGAGCGGAGGCGACGCATGAAGCGTCCTGGCGGCAGGCGCAGACGCACCAGCGGGCTGGCGTGAAGCCGGTCTACCTGCCCGACGAGCGGGCCTTCATCCGCTACATCGACGTCCCGGGCGACGACCCGCCCCTGCTCTGGTTGCATGGCTGGCAGTGCTCCTCGACCGGCGAGCTCATGCCGGTGGCGGTCCAGGCACCGCTGCGAGGCCGCCGCTCGCTCCTGGTCGACTTCCTCGGCCATGGGTACAGCGACCGGCCGCCTGAATTCGCCTACACGCGCGAGGCTCACGCTCGGACGATCGTCGCCCTCATCGACGCCCTGGGCTTGAGCGAGTGCGGCCTTGTGGGGCACAGCATGGGCGGCGCGGTCGCCGTCCACGTGGCGGCAGATCGGCCTGCCACGGTGTCGCTGCTCATCATGGCCGAAGGGGCGATCGACGCCGGGGGCGAAGCACCGTTCGGTGGTCTGACGGAGGAGCAATTCGTCACGCATGGCTTCCGCGAACTGCTCGAGGCACAGTCGAAGGAAGCGGAAGCACAGCCGGACGGCCTGCGAGCTGCGCACCTCGGGATCACCCGGACCGCCGATCCTCTCGCGCTCCATCGCGAGGGCGTTTCGCTTGAACGTGGGACCGACCCATCCGTCCGCTCGCTCCTGCGCACACTCCAGATTCCGCGCTGGTATCTCCAGGGCGAGCTGAGCGATCCACAGCCCGACCTGCAGCACGACCTTGCAGCGATGCGTGTCAGCTGGAAGGTTGTCCCGAAGACGGCACACGCGATGGGATTACAGAATCCGGAAGGGCTCGCGCAGGCCGTCGCCGAGGCGATGGCCGCATCCTGGCCCGGGTAACGCCTCCATCGTCACGCGCGCGACACCTGACTGCACGGCCACGAACGAGCCTGACCGTGGGATAGGCTCCCCTGGTGAACGCACCATTCATTGGTCGGCGGGAGGAGCTCGATCGGCTCGCTGAGCTTCAACTGCGCGCGCATCGTGCACGGCAGCCGGCAGTCTCCCTCATTGCCGGCGAGCCCGGTACCGGCAAGAGCCGCCTCCTCGCCCAGGTCCTAGATCGGTCCAAGCTGCGACAGGGCCGCCTCCTCGGCTTCGAGCCCCTCCAAGCGGTGCCCCTGGCGGCTGCGGCGGCACTCCTCCGCCTGCTGGCGACGCTTCCCGGACCCGCGCGCGACCTCGACCGGCTGGTCTTCGGGGAACCTGCGCAGGAGGCACGCGATCCACTCCGGATCTTCGAGGGAGCCCATCGAGCCCTTGCCTCGTCCGGTCCCACGCTGATCGCGATTGACGACCTGCAATGGGTGGATGACCTGTCCCTTGGACTCGTCCATTACCTCCTGCAGGCGGCTGCCGCAAGGGGCAACCCGCTGATCGTCATCGCGGCCGCGCGCCCCTCACCAGCCGCCAGGGCGTTCGCCGCCGGCGTCGATGCGGTTGTTCCAGCGGACCGACGCGCCCACATCGAGCTGGGCCCGCTCGCCCTGGAAGAGGGGGTCTCATTGGTGCGCGCCCTCGACGCGAACGTCGGCGATGCCGAGGCAGCGGAGCTCTGGCGCCGGGCTCGAGGATCCCCGTTCTGGCTGCAGTCGCTGGTCCTCGCCGACCAGACAGCGGATTTGTCAGGGCTGATCCGGGAACGGTTCCGAGTCGTGAGCGGTGACGCCGCTGCGCTGCTGGCGGCTCTTGCGGTCGGTGGGCGCCCCCTGACGCCCGACGATCTGGGCTGGGTCCTCGAATGGCGCGCAGAACGCGTTCGCCACGCGGCCCGCGAGCTCATCAGTGGCGGCCTCGTGATCGAAGCCGCCGGCATGCTCAGGACGGCCCACGACCTCATCCGGGAGGCAGCGCAGCGGGACATCCCGTCCGCGACCAGCGGGCGCCTTCACGCTCGATTCGCAGCGCTGATCGAGGGCGACGCTGGCAGCGACGTCCGGTTCCTGCGCGAGGCCCTCGAGCATCGTACGGCCGCCGGGATGACCACTGCAGACCTCGCCCTGCGGATGGTCACATCGCCGCAGCGCCGGTTGCTCGGCAAGGACGGGCTCCGGCTGCTGGCCTCGATCGCCGACGGAACGACGGCGGGCTCCGCCACGCAGATCACCCTCGACATGGCCCTCGGGGAGCTGGGGAGCATCCTCGGCGAGCAGAAGCTGGCGATGGAGCGATGGGAACGCGTCAGCGAGTTCGGAACTGATCTGGGCCAGCGGCAACGCGCCGAGTTTGAAGCTGCCCGTGCGGCCTACCTCGCCGGGAACCGAAGCGAGGCGCACGCGCACCTCGACCGCGCCCGGCAGCCTGGACCGGCTGCGCCTGAGACGACTGTCCGTCTCGACACGCTCGAGGCGGACATCGATCTCTGGCTGGATCACGACACAGCGGCCGGCACCAGGGCTGGCAATCGGGCCCTCGCCAAGGCCGAAGAGATGGCCATTGCCGCCGGCGGCCTCGAGCACCTGTCGGCAGCACAGCGCGCCGCCTACCTGGCCGCCCTCCATACGGCGACCGACGCGGCGATGCAGGAAGATCGGGGCGACGATGTCCTCCGGCTGAGCGAGACCTCGCTGCTCCTCGCGCGCAAGCTCGATGAGGAGTCGCGCGTTGGCGCGCTCCTGCGCATCGGGATCGCGCTCCTGCCATTCGGGCGGCTGCGCGAGGCCGAAGCCAGCTTCCGGGAGGCCTGGGACGCCGCAAGGCGGCTCGTCATGCCCACCGCGATCGTCGAGGCGGGCAACGGCCTCGCACGAGCACTGCCGATGCTGGGCCGCTTCGCCGAAGCCCGAGCCATCGCCCTCGATGCACGCGAGCTCGAGAGCCGACTTGGAGACGCTCCTCGGCGGTGGGGCAACCCGACGCCGTGGCTCCACGCCATCGAGCTCTCGGTAGGCGACCCCGCCGCTGCGATCCGGGCACTTCGGCACGACGCCGAAACCGAGGTGGATCCGCACTTTCGACTCAGGATCCGGCAGAACATCGCCGCGTGGCAGGCGAGATCCGGGGGCGCCCGGCTGGCCGAGGACGTGGCGCTGGAGCTCGATGCGGCGCGTGCCGATGCCGAGGACGCCGCGTGCCCGCGCTGCACCTCCGAGCTGGCCGTGACCTCAGCCGAGCTTCTCGCCCGAATCGGTCGAGTCGAGGATGCAAGGGCGCAGCTGGACGAATGGGTGGATCAGTCGACCGGGGCCGGCTACCCGATGCGGGAGGTCCGTCGAGCCCGTGCCGCGGCCGCGATCGCGGCAGCAGATGGCGACGCCCGGGCCGCGGCGTCCATCCTCGAGGCGTCGTCCGAGGAGCTGCAGCGCGCCGGCCTGCTCGAGGAGCTGCTCTGGGCGCGCCTTGACGTTGGCCGAGCCCTTGCCGGCGTGGACCGCAGCGCCGCCATAGGCGCCCTCACGGGCGCCGCCACGCTGGCCGAGGAGTTGGGCGCGAGGAGCCAAGGGCGCCTCGCCGCCCAGGAGCTTCGACGGCTCGGCGTTCGGACCTGGCGCCGCGGCCCGGAAGCCGTGGGGACCGGCATCGCCGGCCTGACCTTGCGAGAAGTCGAGGTCGCCCAGCTCGCCGCCGCCGGCACGAGCAATCAGGAGATCGCGAGCTTGCTGGCGATCTCGCCCAGGACCGTCGAGCGGCACATCACGAATGTCCTGGCCAAGCTCGGGCTGCGGAATCGCACCGAACTGGCAGTGGTCGTCCATTCCGCGGGCTCGGTACGTGGTTCCACCGATGATTGGAAAGGCCCCCGCTCCTAGGGTCGGGTCGATCGATCTTCAGGTCGACATCACGATCCAGGGAGGGAGCCAGCCCTGATGGCCACGGTCCTGCTCGTCGCCGAGAGGCACGCCGGGGAACCCCTCGTAGGGCCCGACGTTGCCGAGCGGCTGGCGAATCTCGGGATCAGCCGCATCACCCTCCTGCGAGATCTGTCCTCGACCGCGGTCATCCTCGAAGGCTGGGCATTCGACCCAGCTCGCACCGATGAGGCCACCGGGGCCGTGTTCCCGGCCGGCGGCGCCAGCCTCCGGACGTACCACGAGGTGCAGTACGTGGGCGTGTCCTCGGCACGGCAATGAGCGCGTTCGTCACGGACGGACGATGAAAGGAGAAACATCATGGTTCGTATGGCAAGACGGCTTCGGCTCCTCACGGTCACTGCGGTTGTCGCCCTCAGCCTCGGTGCCTTTGCTGGCACCGCGGCGGCGGCGACGGGTCCGGCTCAGGGCACCGGGCTGGTGGGCTCCTGCAACATGCTCCTGGCCTTCGGCGCGGGGGCGAACGGCGGCCTGGCCCGCGCGTTTTCGGTCGAGAACGGCAACGGATGGGATGGCAAGTGGGTCGCAGTGGCGGCATCGGGCTGTGAACTGCAGAAGCCGTAGCTGAGAATCGGGGGTCCAAGTCCCCGGGCTGCCGGACCCGGCCCGCTCGTGGATGATCGCCACGGGCGGGCCGGCTTCCGCTTTGGCGACACGCCAGGCGACTACGCGTCACTGGGTGACGACCCGGACAAGCGCCAGGACGCGCCGGTGGTCGAGTACCCGGTGACGGCGACCGCCGCCGCGGGCGGGACCGGCTCGGGGACCATCAGGCAGCCCCCGGCGCGCTCGCCGGGCGCCGGCTGGCATGCTCGCGGCGGTGGGGCCCGGCCAGCCAGAGGGCCATCGCCCAGCCGGCCAGGGCAACGATGACGAGGGCCACGAGCGGAGCGTACGACCCGAGCTGGTCGGACGCCAGGGCGCCGGTGTAGACCGCGATCGTGCCGCCGATCGGATAGGCCACCGCGAGCAGGCCGAAGATCGTGCCGAAGCCCGGGCCACCGAAGACGTCGGAGAAGGCGGCCGACCGGACGGCGATCGTCGCCCCGCTGCCGATCCCGTGGAGCATGATCCCGGCGAGCGCGATGGCCGGCATGGCCGACGAGGCCCCGAACGCGAGCAGGACGCCGCCCCCGACGACCGCGGCCGCCACGACGCCGACGATCCGCCGCCCGAGGCGATCCGAGAGCGAGCCACCGACCACCTGCCCGGCGACGTACGCGAGGGCCTGGGCGCCGAGGGCGCTGGCGGCGAAGTCGGCCCCGAACCCCGACGTGACCGCGTGCGGCACGAACGCCTGGAGGACGCCCTCGTCGAAGGCACCGATCGCGGCCGCCCCGGCGAAGAGGGCCCAGAAGCGCCGGGTCCGGATCGTCCGCCGGACGCTCCACCTCCCCGCCCTCGGCCCTCCGCTGCCCGCCGGGAGCGGCTCGAACCCGGCCGAGACCGCCCCGGGCGCGGACGTCTCGTGGAGGCCCGTGGCCCTGGCCGAGAGCTCGGCCTCCACCGCCCGCGTCCGTCCACCGGGACCCTTGGCCGGGACGACGATGGCCGGTCCGCTCGTCATGAGCCAGACGAAGACCACCCCGGTCAGCGAGGCGGCCAGGAAGGCCAGCGAGGCCGAGCGCCAGCCGGCCGTCTCGATGAGGCCGGCCGCGACCGGCAGGGCGACGGCGACCCCGATGCCGGGGCCGGCGTAGGCGATCCCGAGGGCCATGCCCGACACGCCCTCGTAGCGCCGCGCGATCGCCGTCGAGGTGCCGATGAAGGCGAGCTGGAGGCCGACGGCGTGGAAGGCGGCGAAGGCAAGGATGACCAGCGAGATGTCCGGGGCGAGGTAGACGGCCAGCCAGCCGGCGGCGATGAGGACCATCGACGCGGTGAGGAGGTCGCGATCGGCGAACTCGTCGTAGGCCCGGCCGAGGAGCGGGCTGGCCACGGCAGTCACGATGAGGAACATCGTCCACGGCGTGACGGCGACGGTCCGGCTGATCCCGAACTCCTCGGCGAAGGCCACGGACAGGGCCGGGAAGGTGTACAGCCCGCCGTAGGCGATGGCGCCCACGACGAAGGCGCCGACGAGCGGGAGGGAGAGCCGAGTGACCCGCCGGGCCGCCGGCAGGGGAGCGGGCAGCACCATGTCGCCATCGTACCCGCGGCGTACCGGCGACCGATGGCCCACCCACGGGCGTGCCGTCTGGCGCGGGGATGGGGCCGGTCGGCCCCCGGCGGAGGGCGGGAGGGCCGTCGTCATCGATTCGGCCCGGGCGTACCTTGAGCGTGGAGGTCGCCATGCTGGAGCACCGGGTCGAGCTCAAGATCGTCGACTGGGACGACGTTCCCTTCCGGGAGGCGGTCGATCTCGCCTGGGACACGATTCGCCACGGGAGCGTGGACATCGACTCGACGACCGCGGCCGCCCACCTCCAGCTCCTTCTCCGCGGAGCGGGGTACCCGCAGGCGACCGTGGACGTCCACAAGACCGTGGATGAGGCCCTCGCCCATGTCGCCCACTTCGAGGTGCGGCGCGAGCCCGTATCCGTCTCGCTCAGTCGCTGACCCTGTCGGAGAGGGGACCCACCCGGCGCCCGGAACACACCGGGCGCCGGCTCCGTTTCCCGCGGAACTGGGCCCGACACGCTACCGTCGGGGCAGCATGACGACGCGATTCGGCCTGCCCGTCCTCGCCGTCCTGACCGTGATCGTCGTCGCCGCCTGCGCCGATGCCGGACGCTCGGGGTCGTCCGCACCCAGCTCGACGGCGCCGGCTGTGCCGCCGAGCCCGACCTTCACGTCACCCGGCCCGACCCCGATCGCGGTCGATGTCACGAGCGCGGCCGACGCCGCCGCGCTCGTGATCGCCACCGATCCGCGCTTCGAGGGCGCGATCGCCCTGACGCCCGACGTGATCGGAGCGTCAAGGTGGTGGGAGGCGACGTCGCTCGCCGGCGGCGGCTACCACGTCACGATCACGATCGGGTGGGGTGACTGTCCGTCCGGCTGCATCGATGAGCACGTCTGGGACTTCGAGGTCAGCGCCGACGGCCAGGTGACGTTCCTCGGCGAGTCGGGCGACCCGATCTCCTCTGGTGCGATCCCCGGCGATACCTGACGGCCGCCGGCCGGCTGCGCGGCCTACCATTCCGCCTGATGGAGCTCTCCGTCGCGCTCGTCCAGACCGATGCCGGCCCGGACCCCGTGGCGAACGTCGCCAGGGCGGCCACCCTCGCGGACGCGGCCGCCGCTGCCGGCGCGCGGCTCGTGGCCTTGCCGGAGTACCTCCAGTACCGCGGGTCGGACGAGGGCTTCCGTGCCTCTGCTCGCCCGATCCCCGGGCCGTTCACGGAGCCCTTCGCCGCGGTTGCGACGAGGCGCGGCTGCTGGATCCTCGCCGGCAGCCTGGCCGAGACGTCGGCCGATCCGGAACGCCCACACAACACCTCGATCCTGCTGGGCCCGGACGGCTCCATCCGGGCCCGCTATCGCAAGATCCACCTCTTCGACGTCGCCGTCGACGACGGGCCGGTCGATCTCGAGAGCGCCCGGGTCGCCGGCGGCGACGAGGCCGTGACGGCCGACGTTGATGGCGTCCGTCTCGGCCTGACGATCTGCTACGACCTCCGCTTTCCCGAGCTCTACCGGACGCTCGCCCTGGCCGGCGCCGAGGTCCTCGCCGTCCCGTCCAACTTCACCGAGCGGACCGGGCGCGACCACTGGGAGGTGCTCCTCCGGGCCCGCGCGATCGAAAACGGGGCGTGGGTGATCGCACCGTCCCAGATCGGCGGGCCGCCCGACCAGCCGGCGTTCGGGCGGTCGATGGTCATCGACCCGTGGGGGATCATCGTGGCCCAGGCACCGAATCGCGAGTCGATCGTCCACGCCGTGATCGACACGGATCGGGTCGCCTCGGTCCGCCGCCAGATCCCGGCCCTTGCCAACCGGCGTCCGGCGGCCTATCAGCTGAGTTGAGCGCACCCTCCTGGAATCGAAGGAGCCGCGCCCGGTGGGCGCGGCTCGGTTGGTTCGGGACCCGCGTCCGCGGTCAGTCGATGAGCTCGACGCCGTAGCCGCCGATCGGGCCGGTCGCGGCACCGTGGCCGTGGATGATCTTGAACTCCGGCGCGTCGAACGCGTCATCGAACCAGCCGGTGATCGACTTCGTCGCCCCGCCGACGGACCCGGTGAGATGGAACCACGCGAACCCGAGGAGCTTGCCGTCGTCGTCGACGATCGCGACCGGGAATGCCTCACCGACCGCGCCGCTCAGATCGGAGAACAGGGCCTGATGCGTGCCCGCGTTCAGCGGTGCGATGGCATCCGCCATGGTCACCGTCGTCGAGATGCCGTCCTCGCTGATCCAGTCGTTGATATTCCGCGTGTCGCCGTTGCAGCCCTCGCCGTTGGCGGTGCAGAAGAGGGTCCAGTTGAACTCAGACTCCGACTTGGGGACGTCTTCGTTGCCGGGCGGCGGCTCGCCGAAGGTGACCGACACGCCGGGCTCCCTAGCGTCCCACGCAACCTCGTTGAAGATGAGCGGCATCGTGCCGTAGGCGCCGGTGCGAACGCCGGCGACGACCGAGGCGGTCGTCGACACGTCCCAGGTCGCGAAGCCCAGGATTCCGGAGAAGTAGTTCCGGTGCGGTCGCGAGACATTCACCTCGATGCGGTCCGCGAGCGACGTGACCGTCACCGTCGTGGAATCGCTCCCGTGGACATAGCCGTTGGCCGCCGCAACCGACCTGGCCGCCGCGGTCTCGTCCATCTCGTTCACGTACGCGTACCCGGCCGCCATCGCGGCGGCATCGGCCACGTTCTGCTGGTCGCGTCGCTGGAGCGCGGTGTCGCCGCCGTCGATGATCAGGCCGACCATGCCGATCAGGGCGACCATCGCCAGGGCGAAGATGACGAGCAGCTGGCCGCGCTCCGCGCCGTGCCCGTCGGTCGGCACGACCGGATGCCGGAAGCGGAGCATGGGACGAGGCATGGCGGGCGACTCCTTCATCACGGGACCTGCACGTGCGCGGTCGAGCTGACCGTGAACGGATTCGGGATCGGTAGCAGCGGCGTCACCAGTCGGAAGGACATGCTCACGTTCACCCGGATGTAGTTGTTGGGTGGGCAGATCTCGTCGACCGTGACCGGCGTATTGCCGATGGTGACGCAGTCGATGGTGACGTTCGTTGCGGTCAGCCCCGGAACGAGCGCCCGCTGGGTGTCGACCGCTTCGCGGATCTCCGCGGACCACGTCAAGCTCGAGCACGCACCGACGCACTGGTGGACGCTCGCAGCCCGGGCGATCTCGCGCGCGGCCTGGGCGACGCCGTTGTTGGTGTAGATCCCGCGACCGAGGTCGATGACGCCCATGAGCATGAACAGGAACGGAATCAGGGCGAGCGAGAACTCGACGAGCGTCTGGCCGCCCTCGCGCGCTTGATCTGCGGCGCGGCGGGGCCGTCGCAGGGCGCTCACGGCTTCACCAGGATGGCGTAGCCACCCACGGTGGTCGTGAACGTGCCGCTCGTGACGGTCAGGCTCAGGATGTAGGTCATGTTGGTGGACCCGAAGTTGAAGTAGACGTGGGGCGGCTGCACCTGGCCAAAGGTGACGACGCCGTCGCCCCAGTCCCAGGCCCAGACGGTCACGCACGCCGGGTTGTAGGTGGTCGTGTCGGTGACGGTGACCGTGACCGGTGATCTGTTGCTGGCGGGGGTCTTCGTGTACGTGAAGCCGGCGCTCACCGTCGAGCAGACGGGCGCGGTGCCCTTCGAGACGATGTAGTTCACGACCGTGCCTTCAGCCACGCTCGTCCCCGGACCGGGCGTCGAGCTGACCATCTTGCCGTTGGGGACCGTGGAGTCGAACACCTCGGTCTTCGCGCCGGCGACCAGGTTCGCCGCCGCCACCAGGTCGAGCCACTCGGACTCGGTCAGGCCGGACAGCGCGGGCACCGTCGTCAGCACGACTGGCGGGGGTGCCGGCGGCTCCTCCTCGACCGACGGCAGCGATGCGATCTGGTTCGTCGACGTCGACCCGAAGGTGATGGTCGAGCCACCGAAGAAGACGGACATGACCGGGGTCAGCAGGTTGAATCGTCCGGTCGCGGTGACGGTCACCGTGTTGCCCATCGTGTCGCCGCAGTCCGGCGTGCAGGTCAGGGCGATGTCCGCGGGCGTGACGGTGATGACCGAGCCGGTCGATTCGAGGATCGCCCGGCAGATGACCTTGTTGGCGTCCTCGTTGCCGCTCGTGCAGGGCTGGCCGGCCTGGTAGGCCGTCGGCGTCTGGGCCGCCTGGAAGGACGCCTCGCGGGCGACGTTGGCGATCGTGACCCGGGCGTAGGCGATCCGGCCGAGGTCGACCGCCGCCGAGAGTATCACGAGGAAGATGGGCAGGATGAGAGCGAACTCGACGAAGCTCTGGCCTCGCGGTTGCCCTCGGAAGCGGCGCAGGAGTGCGCGGATGGACATCGTGCTCGTGAGCCTCGGCTGGAGGTGGACGTTCTGAAGGCTGGAGTCCCTTCCTTGCACCATGACTTGAATCGGTGCGCCTGTGCATAGCCCGACGGGTCGGCGAAGGCCA
>Ga0326597_10001226_pt1 | contig 42025 bp, 47 predicted proteins | sample RVTome_12_FD_203789 | JGI IMG/M metagenome (GOLD analysis project Ga0326597, IMG submission 203789) | Soil microbial communities from uranium-contaminated site in the Upper Colorado River Basin, Wyoming, United States - RVT100D185 | ecosystem: Environmental > Terrestrial > Soil > Contaminated >... | reverse complement strand
GTTTTTTGGTCTTGGATTTCACCCAAGACCGTCACTAATAACACTCTATCAAAATGAGAGTCCCATAGTTTGTTTTCCCCAAGGCCTGCTCGGATAAATTCTACATTGCGAAAATTTTCACTCAATATTTTCTTTCTAGCCTCATCTAACATTTTTTCTTGGATATCCATCGCAAAAACTGTGCCGCGCAAGCCAACTTTCTGAGCAACAAGACTTGTAACCCTACCAGGACCACATCCCGCATCTAATACCCTCATTCCCTCTTTAATATCTGCGTTTTTAACTATGTTGGCTGCTCGATTAATCTTGGTAAACGGATTGTCCATCTTAATTAGCCAACTGAGCCATGAAGGACAAATTTTATAAGAAAATAACCGCCAGCCAATTGAGAGCAGGGTAAAAGATAGAAGAGAGATGCCAACAATTTTTATCATCATAATTTATTGCCTATAAATACCATAGCATGTTTTTTTATAATCAAATAGAGAAATAGGATCAATAAAATACAAATTCATCAAAAAATCCTCATGAAATAGTTGCGCTCCAACAAAGCGATGTCCCCCAAGGACAAGCATAACTTCCCGAAATTTTATTTCCAGTTAAAGTTCCAGAATAATGACAGTCTCCATCTATCCCTATGGTACTTCCCCTTCTATCTTACGGGAATTTGTTCGTAATACTTGCACATGATTTCCTATAATATGAATTTCTAAAAGCGCTCTTTGTTGATATGGACCTTTATACCATACTGACTCAAATAGTCGTGAGTTACCCACACGTGACCACGTTTCCGTCCAACCCCGCATCAGCTCGCTCAAGACGTTTTATCGGTCCATGTGATACTACGAAAGCTCCCGTGTTTCGTCCAGTCAAAGAGTTTATTTCTGCGCCTAGAACCATTAGTCCATAATACGGTATATATAAGACATCGGATGATGTAGCTGTAGTCGCTTTAGTTGCCGTTGCTACAAATGGCAAACGCAATTTTGATGCTGATTCATCAGCATTTGAAAAACTTCTAACTTCCAATGAATCTAAAAAAAATCTTATTACGGGAGCACTTGCTCTTCTTGCAGTAGCTAACAAAGATAAAGATACAGCTGCCATACATACCTTATAGTTGGATCTTGCGTGCTAATAAGCTACAACAAAGTGCATTCAATAAAATATTTTCATTGTTTCAAATGTAATTGATTTGGCCAGAGCCAGAATCGAACTGGCGACACAAGGATTTTCAGTATAAAAAATCCGCTTCTTTCCATTGCTTTGAATTGATCTTAATCAATCAAGATGCCCAAATTCTATAGAGGAATCCAAATTTTTTCCAGAAAATTTTAGCAATCGAAAGCAATCCAAGGCAACTGTGAGAAATGGGCACTCCGTTGGATTTCCGTTGCGTTTTCTCTCTAGGACTACTGGATTGATACCTACCATGAAACTAGAGCCTCAGGCTATGCCTTTTGCGAATTTTTATTGACATTCCTCTTGTTTTGGTACAACATTACGGATATAGATGAATAAATCCGCAATTTTGTACCATGAAAAAAAAATCAAAGCTTGAGTTAGCTATTGCTGCTTTTAGAGAAGCAGGTGGGATTCTTACCATGTCTGAGGCTATGAAGGTTGGCATCCATCGTCGAGAGCTTTATACCCTTCGAGACGAAGGAGACCTAGAAATCGTTAGTAGAGGCCTATATCGATTAGTTGATATGCCTGATCCCTCATTTCCTGACTTTATTCCTGTAGCAAAAAAGATCCCTCATGGAGTTATTTGCCTGATTTCTGCGCTTGCCTTTCATGAAATAACTACTCAAATCCCTCATTTTATTTATGTTGCATTGCCAAGCCAAGCACATAAGCCTACGATTTCTCATCCACCTATGCGTTATTTCTGGTACAGCAAAAAGCTATTAAACACGGGAGTTCAGGAACATTCGATAGATGGATGTACTGTTATGATCTTTGACGTTGAAAAAACCCTCGTTGATTGCGTTAAATTTCGCAATAAAATTGGAATGGATATCGTCCTAGAAGCTTTAAAAATGTATTGGCAAAGCAGAAAGACAAATCTCGATAAGCTTTTTGAATATGCTAAATTATTCCACGTCGATAAGATTTTAAAACCGATTATGGAGACAATCGTCAGTGGGTAATACAATTGAAAAACCAAAGAAAAATCTTGGCGAATCAATACGCCAGCGATTAAAGAATCTATCTGAGGAAAGGAATCGACCCTTTGATGAAATACTTCGGTATTACGCTATGGAGAGATTTTTATACCGCCTTAGCATTAGCTCTCATGCTAAGAAATTTTTTCTTAAGGGTGGTTTAATGCTAAAAGTCTGGGGTTCATTGGATCATAGAGCAACAATGGATATAGATTTGCTTGCAAGAACCTCCAACCAAATTGATAACTTACATCAGATCATTACAGAGGTTTCGGAAATTGATTGTGAGGAAGACGGCATCGCTTTCGACATGCAAAAGCTCATTCTTCGCAACACACAGACAGGTGGGGATTATAACGGCGTAAGCAGTAGCTTTTCAGCAAAATTGTTCACAACCAAAATGCCTGTTCTTATTGATATTGGTTTTAATGACATCATCATTCCTCAGCCTCAACCAATCAAATATCCCACCCTTTTAGGCATGCCAGAACCCACTTTATTTGGTTATACCCTGGAAACCATTATAGCTGAAAAACTCGAATCAGTCGTAAAACTTGCGCTCGTTAACACCCGCATGAAGGATTTTTATGATTTGTGGACCATCTTAAACAACTATGAGATACAGCCAGACAAACTAAGTTCGGCTATTCGAGAAGTATTTGCAAATCGTAAAACCCCTCTCAAGCATCCTGTTGCGTTTACACCAGAGTTTTATGACAACAAGGAGGCTCAACAACGCTGGAATAATTTTCTGTCTGCTATGGGAAAACAACAGATTAAGTTTGAAGATGTTATCTTAGAGTTATCAAAATCCACTAGTGGATTTTTTGGCGAAATTTAAAATACATATAGATTCAACGGAACCGACACTCCAAAGCTATCTTCAAGAATGTTTTTGAAGATCTGTTTTGGGTGATTAAGAGAAATTACCAACTCCGTTGGATTTCCGTTTTTCTCCAGCAAGAGAAATGGTGGCCAGAGCCAGAATCGAACTGGCGACACAAGGATTTTCAGTCCTCTGCTCTACCGACTGAGCTATCTGGCCAAATAAAGACTTATAAGGACTAAATGTTAGACAGATTGAAAGTTTTGCGCAACGTTTTCTTACTGAAAAGCTTCTAGATTAAGCTGCTTGATATGCGGGAATAGTAATCATATCCTTTAAGATATAGACCGCTTCAATTATAGGAAAATCTTGAATATCCACATCCAGTCTAAAATTTCTTATTTGTTCCGGATGGGCTCTATAATATTCTAGTTTTTCTATAAAGGCTTGATAAGCCTGATTATTATTGATTCTGCGTTGAGAATTTTCTTTAAGCTGAGGCAACAGAACTTGCCAGGTCAATACTCTTTGCTGTTTATTGGGAAGATAGAATTTTTCTAACCATTTTTTTGAAGCATAATCCATATCATTAAAGGTATCATTATAGCACGGATCAATATTATCAGCGGGCAAAGGATTTGGTAGATATTTTTCTCCAATAGTATAAGCAGAAAAACACGTCGGAACTACGATATCTGCCCTTACCCCAGTAATCTGTGTAGACCTACCTGATACGGTGTAATATTTTCCAATGGTCACTTTAAAAAACACGTCGGCATAAGGATCTGTAACCGTTTGATATTGAATGGATCCTTTACCATGAGTTCTCTTGTCACCCACAACCAACGCCACCCCATAATCTTGCAGCGCTTGAGCTAATATTTCAGAAGCTGAAGCCGACAGTTTAGAGGTTAATATCACTAATGGCACATCAATCACTTGTTGGGTAGCCATAGTGCGTAAATAGCGCACTTCTCCGCCAGAATATTTGGAGACTACCACAATTCCATTGGAAATAAAAATTCCAGCCACTTTTACTGCTTGGCTTAAAAATCCACCCAAATTTTCTCTCAAGTCTAAAACAAGTCCTTTAATCGTTCCTATTTTTTTGAGTTCACTAATGGCTTTTCGAATATCCTTCTCAGCGGATACTCCATTGGTATTCTCATAAAAGGATTTTAAGACTAATTTACCAATAATGCCATCTTCATAGTTTTCATAAGTATAAGATAGTCTATCTTCATCTATAGTTATTGGCTTTGCTTTTAAGGAGACATAAATAACTTCTTGCTGTTCAGGACGTGAAATGCCAAGGCGCACCGTTTTTTCTTTTTTTAGGAGTTGTAGTATTTCATCATAGGCGAGATTTGCTACTTGTTGTCCATTAACTTCTACAATGACATCATTGATCTGAACTTGGCCACTTTGCTCCGCGGGACTGTTTTTTAAGATATTGCTAATAACGATTCCTTCGATGCCTTCTACCAAAACAACTCCTATTCCCTCAAATTGCTTTTCAAGCCGCATTCTCAAATCTGCAGCTTCTGTATCACTGAAGTAATTGGTATGGGAATCTAAGCTCTTTGCAAAGGCTTTTAATATCCTAACCGCTTGATTATGTTCATCATGAGACGAGTAGGTTTCTTCTGCATGAAGCATTTTCTTTTCAAATAACCGGGCTATTTGCTCTCGTTTTTCTTGAGTCAGGGCTTTGAGTCTTTTTTCATGAAAATCAAAAAAAGCTGTCATTTTGCGTTTGAGTGTTTTTTTCAATTTATTGGCTAATAAGTACTCATTTTGATTGAATTGCTCATTTATATATTGAGTAGCCATTTCATGGCGGAGCTTTCTAGACCTGTCTATAGATTGAATAAATAATAGATCCAACTTAGCAAAGTGGGAGTAATCACCTTTTTCCATATCTAAAGCGATATTGCGAATCTCAGGGATCGATAAGGAGATCAACTCCTTGATTTCGTTATCGCTTAAATAAATACCTTCAGGATCAAATTGTTCTATATAAGTACGGATGGTTCTTTGTACCAGCTCAGGTGAAACTTGCTTATACTCAATATGATATTTAAAGAATTTCTCCATAACGAAGGGTATATCTTTCAGCACAACTCTTTGTGCAGGCAAAAAGCAGCTGAAGCTGACCAAGAAAAATATCAAAACTCTCACTTGTCTCATTGAAATATCCGGTTAATAAAGGTAAGGGGAATGGTTGAGTCCTCATCATCATGATTAACAAACTTAGCGTCGTAAGCTTGGCCCGTGTACCCATCCCCCTTAAATAGAATTATAAAATTAAAATTATTATTTAATCAAATTATAATTAACCATTACTAACCGTTTGTTTTGTAATTAATTAATTTGAAATTGTTTAAATTAACAAAAATTAATTAAAAATTTTGTTTTTTAAGGGTTTTGCCATCCAGCGAATTCTTTGTTTTGCAAAAAATCAGCCCCTCAGTTATATTTTTTTACCTATACGAACCAACAAAACTATTTAGGCTAAGGAGATGGCTCACGAATGCCAACGATTAACCAGCTAATCCGACGAGGAAGAAAGAAAACTCAGAAAAGAAAGAAATCGCCTGCATTACAAAAATGCCCTCAAAGAAGAGGTGTTTGCCTGCAGGTGAAGACCAAAACACCGAAAAAACCAAACTCAGCCTTAAGAAAAGTTGCATGGGTCCGACTATCAAATGGTCAAGAAATTATTGCATATATCCCTGGTGAAGGCCATAACCTCCAAGAACATAGTATTGTTCTTGTACGTGGCGGCCGGGTTAAAGATTTACCTGGTGTGAGATATCACATCGTAAGAGGTTCCTTAGATTGCGGAGCGGTGCAAAACCGTAAACAAAGCCGCTCTAAATATGGAGCTAAAAAACCTAAGTAACTGGAAGCAAGCCTCTTAATGACTTGCTCTCCCGAAAGGGATAGGCCTAAATGCGCCCGGTGAAGAATTTTTTAAATTATAAAGGAAAATACCATGTCAAGAAGACATAAAGCGGATAAAAGAAAAATCGCGCCCGATCCTATATATAGTAGTTTGGTCTTAGAGAAATTCATCAATAAGATCATGGTGGACGGCAAAAAATCTGTCGCCAGAAAAATTGTATACTCAGCTCTAGAAAAACTAGGCCAAAAGTTGAAATCTTCAAAACCTTTAGAGGTTTTTGAACAGGCCTTAGAAAATGCCAGACCTTCTTTAGAGGTAAAATCTAGAAGAATCGGTGGGGCTACTTATCAAGTGCCTATTGAAATTCCACCTGAAAGACGGACCTCTTTAGCTATGAGATGGATAATTGCTAACTCCAGAGCTAAAACAGGTCGTTCAATGACTGATGGATTAGTTATAGAGCTTTCCGATTGTTTTTCCAATCAAGGCGCTACTATTAAGAAAAAAGATGACATGCATAGAATGGCTGAAGCCAATAAGGCTTTTGCCCACTACAGATGGTAAATAAGGATTAAATAAATGACTGCTAAACGAGCTCCAAATGACGCATTAGATAAAGTAAGAAATATTGGCATCATGGCCCACATTGATGCGGGCAAAACGACCGTTACAGAAAGAATCTTGTTCTATTCTGGTCGTTCGCACCGTATCGGCGAGGTGCATGAAGGAGCTGCTACAATGGACTGGATGGAGCAAGAAAAAGAACGTGGAATTACGATCACTTCTGCGGCTACCACCGTTTATTGGAAAGGTAGCAAAATCAATATTATCGACACACCCGGACACGTTGATTTTACAGTTGAAGTGGAGCGTTCTTTAAGAGTCCTTGACGGTTCTGTAGCGGTTTTCTGCGGCGTGGCTGGTGTACAGCCTCAATCTGAAACCGTATGGCGCCAGGCCGATCATTACAAAGTACCACGCATAGCTTTTGTTAATAAGATGGATAGGACAGGTGCAGACTTTTTTGCAGCTGTAGACTCCATGAAAGAAAAACTACATGCCAATGCTATTCCTGTTCACTGCCCTATTGGAGCAGAAGATCAGTTCTTAGGCATGGTCGATCTTGTTACCATGAAAGCTTATATCTTTAAAGATGAGACTTTGGGCGCTGAATATGAGATAAAAGAAATCCCGGCAAATCTTTTAGATAAATGTAAAGAAATGAGAGCCCATCTTCTAGAAGAGCTGGCTACCATCGATGAATCGAACGAAGAATTCCTGATGAAAGTTTTGGAAGCTCCGGATAGCCTTACTGAAGAAGAAATTCATGCCGTGATTAGAAAAGGGGTTTGCGAAAACAAGTTTAATCCCGTTCTTTGCGGTACAGCCTTTAAAAATAAAGGAGTACAGCAAATCCTTGATGCGGTTGTCCATTGGATGCCATCACCTTTAGATAGAGGCTCTATTCAAGGACATATGTTGGATTCTGATGAAGCAGTCATTATCCCTCCCAGCGATGATAGCCCACTGTCTGCATTAGCATTTAAAGTGATGACCGATCCGTATGTGGGTCGTGTGACTTTCGTTCGTATCTACAGCGGTATTCTAGAGAAAGGATCTACTGTTTTAAATACAACGAAAGATAAAAGAGAAAGAATCTCACGTCTTTTAGAAATGCATGCTAACCAAAGAACTGATAAAGATGCCTTCTTCACAGGTGATATCGCGGCTTGCATCGGGTTAAAAAATTCAACGACTGGCGATACCTTGTGTAGTGAAGATAAGCCTTTGATTCTAGAAAAAATGGAATTTCCAGAGCCTGTGATCTCCATGGCTATTGAGCCAAAATCAAAGGCTGATAGAGAAAAACTATCAATGGCTCTTTCTGCACTTTCAGAAGAAGATCCCACGTTTAGAGTACAAACTGATGAAGAAACCGGACAAACCATTATCTCCGGCATGGGTGAATTGCACCTAGAGATCCTTCGTGATCGTATGCTACGTGAATTTAAAGTGGATGCGAACGTAGGGAAACCTCAAGTATCTTACAAGGAAACAATCACTATCCCGGGTAAAGCAGATACGAAACTGGTCAAACAAAGTGGTGGTCGTGGTCAGTACGCTCATGTCGTTCTTGAAATTGAACCTAACAAACCCGGCGAAGGCAATGAAGTCGTCAGTAAAATTGTTGGAGGAGTTATTCCTAAAGAATACATCCCTGCGGTGATTAAAGGGGTTGATGAAGGATTATCTACTGGGGTATTAGCTGGATACAATCTGGTTGATACAAAAGTAGCTATTGTCTTCGGGTCATACCACGATGTGGACTCCAACGAAATGGCGTTCAAGATCTGCGGATCGATGGCTATCAAAGAAGCGGCTAGACAATGTAAGCCTATTCTACTAGAACCTATCATGAAGGTAGTGGTGACTACTCCTGAAAATTATTTAGGAGATGTTATCGGAGACATTAATAGACGCAGAGGTAAAATCTTAGGCCAAGACATGAACAAAGGAACGCTGATCATCACTTCAGAAGTTCCTTTGAGCGAAATGTTTGGATACTCTACACAGCTACGATCATTATCATCAGGTAGAGCAAGTTATTCTATGGAACCTTCTCACTTTGAGAAAGTCCCTGCAAAAATTCAGGAAGAAATTATCAAAAAATAAGGTAGGATTTTTACAATTATGGCAAAGCAACAGCAACAAAGACAAAAAATTAGAATACGTCTCAAAGGTTACGACCAGAGACTGTTAGATAGAGCGACAGCAGACATTGTTGAAACTGCAAAACGGACTGGAGCACGTGTTGTTGGGCCTATCCCTCTTCCTACCAAAAGAGAAGTTTATACCGTCCTTCGCTCTCCTCACGTAGACAAAAAATCTAGAGAACAATTTGAGATGAGAACACATATTCGTCTATTAGATATTTTGAATCCTACACTAGACACTATTGATAAGCTAAAAGTTCTTCCTGTTGCTGCTGGTGTCGATATTAAAATCAAAGCTTAATCTGATTCATGCATCAGGTTTTGTGAAGTTTGAAGGTCATAGCTGTTTCTTTGCTCATTAATAGGTGTTGTCTGAGTATTCACTTGCTTACTAGCTACCCTACCCTCTCTAATTAAGAAATAATAATGCCTTTCTTCGATTGTTCTGCCTTCTACATTCATCCTCTCTACATATTCATAATTCTCTTCAGTAGGAGAAAGTTTATGAATCGCATAAGGATACCCAGCTTGAGCAATCAATTCATCTTTTGTCATACCGACTGAAATCATGCCAAAACTTTCCATGGTCATGACTTTACCACCATAAGAACAGGCAGTTAAGATAGCTATGGCTAAATAAATGACTTTTTTCATGGCTGCTCATCCGGTGGAGGTTCTTCTGAAACCGCTTCAGTATCTAACCAGATACGACCTTCTATCTGGGTTCTGAATTGATCACTTGTTACATACTCAGCATGCATTTTATAACTACCATCTGTTAATAGATGATAGGCTTCAAAGCCCTCAAAATTCATCTCATTATCCCTAAATTCCCAGGCGATACATTTGTCATCATAAACTCCGGTACCGACTACCTTACCAATATTCATATTCTCCATTTCAACTGAGAATGTTTTGGAAGAAAAATCGAAGAAAACCAGCTCATTACGCATATTTTCAGATATGCCCGCTATTTGAAGCTGTTGTACCGATGGTATTTTACCACCCACCTCTTCTTTTTGAACATGCCACTTGGTAAGAAAGCTAAGTTCTTCTTCTACCATATTTAATGTAATGATCCCTTCCCCAGTCCAAAGGTTAGGCTGTAGTATAAATGAATGCTTAAACATTAAAACATAAACCTTTTTATATATATATTTTGCAAAACCCCTAATGCGGCCATGGTAGATACCACCGAGCTCCCTCCATAAGTAATCAGTAATAGAGGCACACCAGAAATCGGTAAAAATCCGCACATCATAGCTATATTCACTATAATATGCATCGTAAGATAAACGGTAATTCCCGATGCTAATAATCTACCCAGCTCGTCCTTAGTCCCTCGTACCACAATAAAACTTTTATGTAAAAGCAGATAAAACAAACTGAGTAAAATAAAAATCCCCAAAAGACCAAATTCTTCTGCAAAAACAGCAAAAACAGAATCTGTATGTCCAGCAGGAAGAATTTTTTTCGATGAATAAGCACTTTTATGCCAACCACTACCACTAACCCCCCCCAATGCAATGGACGTGAGTGCCATTTTATTATGGTATGTATGAGGATTTAACCGCTCATACTGATATTCTTTTAAAAATTTAGTAAAAAAAGGTCTCATTTTGTCATGGGATAACACATCCGTAAAAACTAAAAATATAAAGGCAAGAATTACCGTAAAAATGATCATGGATACTTTTAATATTTTTTCATTAAAGCGTGCAAAATAACAAATCCCTAACGCTAGAGGAAATAATATAGAAGCCGTCCCTAAATCTGGCTGTTTTAAAATTAAAATAAATGGCAGAGCAATAATGAAAAATACTTTCAAAAGCAATATAGGTTGCGAAGATCTGCTATGTGTATTTCTTTCTAATACAGCGCTCAGGCACATAACAATGATTAGCTTTGCATATTCCGATGGTTGAATATAAATCCCAATAAGTGGCATCCGATACCATCTATGCACATTATGAATTGAAGCAGTGAAGAATAGTCCAACAAGTAGTATTAAAATTATAGGGTAAAAAAACCAAGCCCACTGGACTGCTTTGCGGTAATCAAAACCAGCACAAAAAATAAATGCTATCCATCCAAAAACAAAAAATTTCAGCTGATTTTTTACAAGTGGGGTGAAAAAAGTGGGATCCGATGTACCCAAATCCGTGGTGGTTGTAGAAATGACAAATAAAGAAATTAGCATTAATAAACTGATGATTAAAACAAACGAATAGTCAATGCGTTTTAAACTTCTGTATTGCCACATAAAAAAAGGATTTCCCATGAAAGCTTATTTTCTTTAAACTACCATAATCTGTAAAACAAAAACACTAAACATGTTTAGCTACGATAATATTTTCTTAGATTCAGTGGACTCCACACAGACCTATTGCAAAAAGCATTTTCGCTCCTTTTCAAAAGACCTCATCACTTGTGTGATTGCTCAACAACAGACTCAAGGCAAAGGAACAAAAGGTAGATCCTGGGTCTCTCCCAAAGGAGGCAATGTTTATGTGACTTTTACTTTCTTTCTTAATGAGAAAATCAACACTTTGCGCTCCTTAGCTCAACTCATCGCCATCTCTACAGCAACAGTATTAACAAAAGAAACAGTACCTATTTCTTTGAAATGGCCAAACGATATTCAAATCCACGGAAAAAAAGTTGGTGGGGCCATGTGCGAGATAGAAACCCTTGAAAAAGGTACAGAAGTGTTCCTGGGTCTTGGTCTCAACCTACATACAGACAAGGCTATTTTAGAAACAATTGATCAGCCTGCCACCTCTTTGGAATTAGAAACTAATAAGCAATGGGATTCAAAAGCATTAATCAAAAAGATACAACTGCAATTTGCAAAGGATTTAGATCGTTTCTTATCAAAAGGGTTTAGTATATTTTCTAAACAATATTGGCAATTATTGGCTTATAAAAAACAACGGATAACCATTGATGATGGTGTAAAGACTTTTGAAGGAAAGCTTGAAAATATTACGCCCGAGGGGGAGTTAATTGTTCAATTAACCTCTGGTAAAAATGCCACGATAACTTCTGCAACTATCAGACCTAAAAAATAAAATTATTCCATATTCGGAACAACGCTCAAGTTGGGATCTACTTTTTGTTTAATCATCTCATCGATATAAGATAACGTTCCGCCAATAGCTGCATAACATCCTACGCAGGCTCCCTGATAAGCAATGACGACTTGGTTATTCTCATTGATATCTTCAACCACAACGCCGCCTCCATCTCTTTCTACAAATGGGCGTACTTCTTCATCTAATACTTTTTCAATTAATTTAATTTTTTCTTCTTTTGAAAGCGTTGCAAATTCCATAAAACCTCTTATTAATCTTACTTTTGAATCCACTTGCCATTGTCATAATGGTATATCAAGGGCATACCTGTAGGAATTTCTAAGGTGGCTACTTCATCACCAGACATATTATCCAATTTCATTACAATCGATCTTAATGAATTCCCGTGAGCCGCAATAAATACGTTTTTTCCTGCCTTTAAAAAAGGCACTATTTTTTCATCGAAATATGGCAGCGTTCTAGCAGCTGTTTTTTCCAAACTCTCTCCCTCAGGAGGCGCCGTATTATAACTTCTTCTCCAAAGATGCACCTGCTCTTTGCCATATTTTGCTCTGGTTTCATCTTTATTTAATCCTTGTAAGCTCCCGTACATTCTCTCATTTAAGTGCCATGAATAATAAACAGGTATCGTATCTTTTTTGGTATTATCAGAATGAATTTTAGCCCACTCTTCTAATTTTCCTTCTCCCACATGCTGCATGACAGGTACTTTGCCGGAACTATGGTGCATCATCGCTAAAAATCCTGTCATCTGTGCACGAATCAAAGTCGAGGTAAACATCACATCAATGGGGATATCTTTAATTTGCTCACCACCATTCAATGCTTCTTGTATTCCCTTTTCACTCAATGGAACATCAACCCATCCTGTAAAAAGATTTTTTTTATTCCAGATGGACTCGCCATGACGCATTAAGATTAAAATAGATTTTTTACTCATAACACCTCTTTTTTGATAGATTAGCAGCTCTATGAGTTTTTTTCAGCCACTGTTTTATAAAACCCATTTTGGTGTATAATATCTACTAATAAGGTAGAAAAAAATGCGTTTGAGTAAGTTTTTAGCCCAAGCTGGCATCTGTTCTAGAAGACATGCCGAAAAGCTAATAGTTGATGGTCGAGTAAAGGTGAATAATACTTTAGCCACTCTTCCCCAAACAGATGTGGATCCTTCAAAAGATAAGATCTCTGTCGACAATAAAAAAATTGAATTTGCGGAAGAAAAAATTTATTTTATTTTGAATAAACCCAAAGGTTATATCTGCTCCAATAAACGATTTTCCAATCAAAAAATCGTTACCGATCTTTTTAAAGAATTTCCTCACCGTCTTTTTACTGTCGGACGACTAGATAAAGATACTACCGGTCTGATTTTTATCACTAATGACGGACATTTTGCTCAAAGCCTTATTCACCCATCTAAAGATATCACCAAAGAATATGTAGCTCTCGTGAAACAACCGATAACCGATGAACATCTTAAAAAACTTAAAAACGGTGCTCCTATAGATAATGTTTGGATTACACCCGTTAAAGTCAAAAAAACTAATGTCAATACTGTACATATCACAGTTAAAGAAGGCAAAAAACACGAGATCAAACATTTCATTCAACGGGCAAAGTTAGATCTTTTGCACCTTAGCCGAATACGCATCGGTGATTATCATTTGGGATCACTAAAAGAAGGTTCATATAAACGTTTTAGGCCAAAGAATTATTAATTTTATTTAAGCCCTAAAATTCCAGCACAGACTGCAAAAACTCCCCATGCAATACAATATATCATGCTTTGTGATTGTTGATGGGTATCATATTCCAATAAATGCGTTCTTCCGCGCAGAGCTCCAACCGTCGTGATAATCCCCAAGACAAAGTTTTTTCTTAGCTCATTGAGAGCACAAGTTCTTATTAGATATATACTAGCAAATCCTGAAGACCATGCTGCAGCTTCAACATAATTATCTACTTTATCCGAATTATATATGACATACCCACTGATAATCACATTGGTATAAGCTAGCGCTGTATAAAATGCAGTTGGGTTCTCTCGTAGTCTGCCATATAAACCCGATAAATAGTGTATGCACATCATAATCTCCTATTATATAAATTATTTATTCCAAAGAAAAAAGCAGCAAGAGACATAAACATCATGGTTGTAAATGATGCATGATTGCTCTGATGAGGGGGATATCGGTAAATGTCCCCTACTAACTGGCCTCCAGCAAATACACAAAAAATTATATTACTCATCTTGCGTGACAATATTTCTTTAAGACTGATAAAAGCTACCAGATACATGCTAAAAGCTGCTACTGAAGTTAATGCAACTGCAGAAACACCAGTCTTGTTTCCAGAAACTGCTGTGGCAGTACCCGTCCATAAAAATGTTACGGATCCAATCAAAGGAATTAAACAGGGTAGCTGATTGGCTATAGAATTATTTCTAACGGCAGCCATCTTCTTCCTTTATGGTTTATGAAAACCCGATTTTTTAACATAAATCGGTTGATTTGCAAAAGCAAAATCAACTTTCATTACCAAATGTAAATTGTCTGAATGAAAATGTTCATTATTAGCGATGAAAAAAAAACAAATGAAATCATATCTATGCGATTATGCAAAAAGCTGATTAGCCCTCCTGTTAACATTACACCTGAAAAAATTTGCGCGGCTCTTTTAAACGTGGAGAATCTCTCATCGGGTGTATCATCAAGAAGAAAAATGGATAATATATATGAACCAAAAAAATATAACGCACTATAAGCTATATCCGTAATTTGCAATTCTTCTGGATGAAAAGCCTTCCATACACTACCCCCTAATCCTACCCCATAAGATACTGCACCTAATGCTATAATACCTTTTGAAATACAAGGATTCATTCCCTCAATTACTGCCATAATATTCCCTTTAGAAACCAACATAAATAGAGCAAGATTTTCACGCTCCATAATAGATTTACCAAAGCAAAACCAGCTTTTCACCTATTGGTAAAATTATTTTCCCGGCTTCTGCCACACAGCTTTAAACTCACAATTTACTGAAGCGGCCTCCCCTCTTTTACCAAATCGTGCAGCATATCCATGAAGTAACATCGCGCATATAAGATCGCCATTTGATAAATACCCTTTAGACATACTACGTTCTACTGCATGTTTTAAGCCATACGAATCCCTTTTATAAGTCGACCTTGATTGCATATACGTTCCTATTAACCCAAATGCCTCTTGTACTGCTGCGACATCAAATAAAGATCGGGCTTTTAGTTTTGCTTCATAGTCTGCAACTGGTTTTAAACTTGTATAAGTCGCATGATTTCCGTAGTCTGAAAGTTTTATACCTTTTGCTTCGCAAGCAGTCACAACTGTGGAATATATCACATCAGTTGCTGTATCTGCAGGTAATGCATCAAAACCTGCAACAGAGACTATGGAAACAGTAGCTCCTCTAGCAATTGCACTTGCTGCCATATTTTTTTCCTTTATAAAATAAAAATTTTTTAAAGCTAATTTTTTAGCATAAAATGAAAAAAAACTAAAGAAAAAGTTTAGTTTTTTCTTATTTACAATTATTGGCAAATCCATTCTGCTATAATTAAAAAAGGAACACAATAATGTTAACCACTATTGCTAAAATTTTTGGCAAATCGCCCTTTGCTCCTCTACAAGCTCATATGGAAAAGGTCTCTGCCTGTATAGAAAAGTTACCTCTACTGCTCCCTTTTGTTGAACAAAAGAATAAAGAGAAAATCCTTGAAATGGCAAAAGAAATTTCTAGACTCGAACATGAAGCTGATCTCACTAAAAATGATATCAGAAATCATTTGCCATCTACCCTATTTATGCCGATCAGTAGAGCAACCTTATTAGAAATTCTATCTTATCAAGATGCTTTTGCTGACATTGCAGAAGATATTGCAGTACTACTATCTTTTAAAACCTTGGAATTCTATCAACCAATAAAAGATGATTTTGAGATGTTCTTTTTAAAAAATCTTGAAACATTTTTCCTCACCAGACAAGTCATCAAAGAATTCGATACTTTATTAGAATCCTCTTTTGGGGGTATCGAAGCACAAAAAGTAAAGCAGATGATCGAAGAATTAGCTTTGAAAGAACATGAGATTGATGTGATTCAATTTAAACTGATCTCCAGGCTATATAATGAAGATATCACCTCAGACTACAAAGATTTTAATATGGCTTTAACCTTGATCAAAGAAGTCGGATCCATATCTAATTTATCCGAAAAGTTAGGTAATAGGATACGCATGATTTTGGAGATCAAAGAATAATAAAGATAAATGGATAGTTTATTTTTTCTTAAAGCACTTACCCTCTTCGCTGGGTTTTACATGGCATGGAACATTGGCAGTAATGATGTCTCCAATGCTATGGGAACGTCTGTGGGATCTAAGGCTCTGACGCTAACTCATGCGGTGATTTTAGCTGCTATCTTAGAATTTTCAGGCGCATTTTTCTTAGGGTCTCACGTATCCGAAACTATCCAAAGTGACATTATTGATCTTGCATATTTTCAAAATTCACCTCTTTATTTTATTCTGGGAATGACAGGAGCGCTTTTAGCAACCGGTATTTGGTTGAACATAGCTTCCTATTTTAAACTGCCTATCTCAACAACACACGCGATCATCGGAGCCATTGCCGGCTTTGGTATCATATGGGGTGGATTTGCAGCAGTTCAATGGGGGCAAATTGGTTATATCGTGCTCAGCTGGGTCATATCACCTTTACTGAGCGGGATTATTGCTTTTCTTATTTTTTCTCTTATTCAGAAAAAGATCTTATATAACTTAAATCCAATACAGGCAGCAAAAAATCTCATCCCGATATTTATCTTTTTTGTCGTGCTCATTTTTACCTTCAGTTTAATATATAATGGTCTTGGAACGCTGCATTTAAATTTATCTTTTTGGCATTCGTTAGCGCTTTCTGTAGCTGCAGGACTTTTCAGTTGGCTGGTTGTTTTTGCTCTAACAAGAAAGATTACAATCACAGCCTGTAATATTAAAAGACCAGCTCATCCCATACAATTGCAACTGTTAGAAAAGGCATATCACAACACCATGCAAGAAAATAGTGCTGAAGGACAAAACAAACAGGCTGAACTACTAAAAGAGATCGAAGAATTAAAATTAACTATTCAAAATCAATCACAATACCAAGCAGCAAGCTCAGAATATCACCGTATTGAAAAATCATTTGCCTGGTTGCAGATTTTAAGTGCGGCTTTAGTTGCTTTTGCACATGGAGCTAATGATGTAGCTAATGCTATAGGACCGATTTCTGCTGTATTTTCTACAATGAAAGCGCATTCCATTCATTTCAACCCGAATATTCCACTATGGATACTTATTTTAGGTGGCGTAGGTATAGTTATTGGTCTTGCAACCTGGGGATGGAGGGTCATAGAAACCATAGGAAAAAAGATCACTGAATTAACTCCTACTAGAGGATTTTCTGCAGAATTTTCTGCAGCTATCACTATTTTGTTTGCTTCCAAATTAGGTCTTCCCATTTCAACAACCCATGCTCTTGTAGGTGCAATTTTTGGAGTTGGGCTTGCAAGAGGAATCAAAGCACTGAACTTAAAAACTCTTAAAGATATTGTACTTTCATGGATTGCAACAATTCCTATTTGCATGGTTTTAAGCATATTAGTTTTTTATATCCTCAAATTTTTCTTCTAAAAAATCTCTTCAAGACTTTTCGATTTTTTTAAAACGCTAAATACGATATATGGATGAAAGAAGGCGCGGAGAAATTTTGTGTCAAAATCAATTGAGCAATTAGCCGATATACTAATTAAAAAAACCAAGCATTTTTTGATTACCAAAACAGGCAAATTAGAAAAAGAAGCGTCTAGTAAAGAATTCTATGAAGCTTTCTGTAGCGCGTTGAAAGAAGAGATAATGATCAATTGGACGGCCACACTAAAAAATTATCACAATAAGCAAGCAAAAACATTGTATTACCTTTCCATGGAATATTTACCTGGGAAATTTCTCGTTAATAACACCACCAACTTAGGATTAAATGAGTTAATTACCGTTGTATTAAAAAAGACCAACCGATCCTGGCAAGATCTATTTGATTTAGATCCTGATGCTGGCCTTGGCAACGGTGGTTTGGGTAGATTAGCCTCCTGTTTAATCGAGTCCTTAGCTACACAAAAATATCCGTGCTGGGCATATGGTCTGAGATATCAATACGGTATTTTTGAACAAGAATTATGGGAAGGCCTACAGGTTGAAAGACCTGATTGCTGGCTATTATATGAAAATCCATGGGAATCAAGAAACGATACTCATGCACATTCTGTATATTTCCGCGGCAGACCGATTCCTGCGGTGAACTCTCATAACGATGAAGTGTTTCTGTTAGAAGATTATGAAGAAGTCCGAGCAATAGCTTACGACTATCCTATTGTAGGTTATGCATCAGATGATTTTTATAATGTAAATACTCTTAGGTTATGGTCAACAAAAGAATCGCCAAGAAATTTTGAGCTGCAAAGATATAATGCGGGTCAGTTAGATCAAGCCGGTGAAAATACTTCCCTAACAGATGTTTTGTATCCTAACGATCATCATGACACTGGAAAACGCATCCGACTTAAGCAAGAATTTTTATTAGTTTCAGCATCACTGCAAGATATTATCATGAATCATCTAACAACATATGGGGATTTAAGACATTTTGCAGAAAAAGTACAAATACAAATCAATGACACCCACCCATCGCTAATCATTGCTGAATTGACCAGACGACTGATAAAAAATCATGACTTCTCATGGGATGAAGCTTGGGAAACCACGCAACAATGTTGCAATTATACAAATCATACAGTTTTAAAAGAATCGCTAGAAGAATGGAATGAACAGCGGCTCGCTTATCTCCTCCCGAGACAGTTTAAAGTTATACAAAAGCTCAATCAACGCTTTTGCAATCAGATAAGAGCAAAATTTCCCAACGATGAAGAAAAAGTACGTCGCATGTCTATTATAGAAAAGGGTCAGGTAAAAATGGCTAACCTAGCGATTTTCGGCTGTAAAAGAGTAAATGGAGTAGCTCAATTGCACACAGAGATTTTAAAAACTAAAATGTTTAAAGATTTTTTTGATCTGTATCCTGAAAAATTTGTGCATATAACTAATGGCATATCTCCCAGAGCATGGCTTATCAGCTCTAATCCTGAACTGAGTGAATTTTTAACTAAGCGTATTGGGAATGAATGGATCAAAGACTTTCATCATATTCATAAGATAAAAGAATTTGCAAAAGATAAGGCTTCACAAGAAGAGTTTTTGAAAATAAAAAAAGCAAAAAAAGAATTTTTAAATAAGTATCTATGTAAAACTAATGCTGTCAGAGATAGCAAAGGTAAGATCATCAAATATAGAGGTTGTTTGGGAGAACATGCTATATATGACATGCAAATCAAACGAATCCATGAATATAAAAGACAATTGCTAAATGTCTTGCATCTAATCATGCTTTATCAGGAGATCAAAGAAAATCCTAATCATAATCGGTTACCGCGTAATGTGATTTTCGCAGGAAAAGCTGCTCCTGGCTATGAGATAGCAAAAAATATTATCTCATTGATCTGTTGTCTTAGTAGAAAATTTGACGAAGAAGCCGCAACAAAGGATCATTTAAAAGTTCTCTTTGTAGAAAATTATAATGTCTCTACAGCGGCACTGCTTATCCCTGCCGCTGATCTATCAGAACAGATTTCTACTGCAGGTATGGAAGCATCGGGGACAGGTAATATGAAGTTAGCTATCAATGGAGCGCTAACCATTGGAACAGAAGACGGTGCTAATATCGAAATGAGACAGGCTATAGGGGATGACTGGTGGCCATTTTCATTCGGCATGTTGTCTAATGAAGTTGAGCAAAAAAAGTCGCATTGTTCTGAAGTGGCTCGCAAGATCTATGAAGGCAATGAAAAAATTCGAAAAGCTGTTGATGCTCTAAAAGATGGAACTTTTGCTCAAACACCTCAGCAACAACAGGAGCTTCAAACCCTGCATCAAACTTTAACTGAAGATACGGTTTATGGGCCTGCTGATAGATTTTTTGTACTTAGCGACTTAATGACCTACTATGAAACACAAAAAAAAGTAGAACAGCTATATATAGAGCCGAACAAATGGGCAGAATTTGCTATTAACAATATTGGCGGTATGGGCCGCTTTTCTTCAGATGAAGTCATTTATAATTATGTACAAACTATCTGGGGGCTTGAGAAATGTTCGATAGAAGGCCCTCTTTTACAAACTGTCTGTAAAGAATTTTCTGATGTTTTAATCACTCCGCAATTAAAACCTTGCTAATTTAATTCCCACTTATCTTTTAGCATTACTAGCTGTTTAGAACGTTGTTGTTTTTGAATAAAACTATTAAAACTATGCAGTAGCTCTTGATCATCATTTTTTCGAACAACCATCCTTAATCCCTTATGTTGCAGAGGCGCTGACATCTTTAATGCATTCTCATAGATATTTGTGATAAAAACAGCAGCAGGAATATGATCGATAACAGCGGCATCTATTTCATTTGACGCTACCTGCTCGAGCACTTGTGCAACAGAACTATAGGTTTCAACAATAATTGAAGAATTTTCTTGTAGAATCATTGCTGCATATGTGTCATGTGGCACAGCAACATGTTTTTGAGAAAAGGTCTGTAAAGAGGTATATTTTGTCTGTTTTTGCATGACAAGCACCGGACCATTTTCTAAAAAAATTTCTGAAAAATTAAATCTAGATTTATTGATAACGGTAGGCTCTACTTCAGCAATAATCGCATCATATTTTTTATTATATAGATCTTGAATCAAACTATTCCAGTTTGCCTTATACCTTTCAAAAGCAAAGCTGCTTTTTTCTGAAAATTCTAATAATAGGTTTTCCACAAACCCAAAAATACGTGCATCGAGCTTGGTCACATGCATGTTATACCAAAGAGGATCTACACCGATGACTTTTTTTTCTTTTTCAAAAAGATTCGCACAGCCACTTAAAGTAAATAGGAGCAGAAAAAATATCGATAATCTACTAAAAAAATTTTCTTTTTTCATCTTTATCAGTTTTGCGCTATAATTTAGTCATTAAATAATACTATCTTTGAGCCTATTTATGTCTACATACTCTTTTATCCTAGCAGGATTAGGAAATCCACGAAATAAAAAAGAAGAAAAAACTAGCTGCCGTTTTTTACAGAAACGCCATGGTAATGAGCCGCTTTTGTCAAAATGGTTCTCATCAAAATTTAAAATGCAAATGCTCTATGAAAAATATCTAGATCATAATAACTCCAAAGATGAGCTAGATCTATTACAAGAACAGATAGAAAAAACATGGCCTAATAGCAAAATATCCACATTTCATTATCTTTTTCCTGAGACGCATGAGGTCTTTTTTGCTCATTTGATGGCAGATCCATCAAACCCCATATATGTCATCCCCCTTTTTCCACAATTTAGTTACTTTTATGCAGGGGCTTTAGCTAAATATTTTTCAGAAAAACTAGACTCTTCTATCCTAAAAAAATTATTTTGGATCAAATCATTTAGTTTAATGCCTGATTTTATCCATGGGCTAATTCGCAACATCAAGCAAACCCTCAAAGAAAAGAGTTGGACCGAACAACAAACACTGTTTATTTTTACCGCCTCAAGTCCCAGCGCACAAACAAAAGAAAATGAACAGCTATATTTTTTTGAATGCGAAACTGCTTACAAACAAATTATCAAATCTTTTCCCTTTGCTCTGGGAATAGTCGGTTATCAACCTAGCTTTTATCTGCCCTATGAGATAGAACCGTCAACTAAAACCATTTGCTCTGACATAAAACAATATGCCATGAAAAGAAACAAAGTTCTTTTCATCCCACTATCACTTATTTATAACGATTGGCATACTCTTTATGAGATTGAATCTTCTTATATCCCCTCATTAGTTAATCAAGGGTTTGAAGCTGCTGTGATTGAGCCCATGCAGTTTGATCAATTTTCATTAGAAGCTTTTTCTAGGTTTATTGATCCAAACATGCTAACGACAACCTCTATGCTTACATCATCAACATGAATAAAATTAAAAACTGTATCATTCGCTTATTATACTGGATGCTAAATAAATCTAAGCGGCATGCAGTAGATTGGGAGTCTCCCAAAATACTTGTTGTTTCTACTACAGCACTTGGAGACACCCTATGGTCTACCCCCTTTTTTACCTCGATTAAGAATAAATACCCTCATGCTACGCTGGCAGTGCTTACAAGCCCTTTAGGCAAACAGATATTATCCGAACATCCTGCAATCGATCAGCTTTTTGTATTGAAAAAACCTTTGTTTTTTCATTTTTTTCTTCTGTTAAAACAATTGAGGAAGCAACGTTTTCAAATTATTTTAGTTTTTCATGCTTCACAAAGAGTAGTGTTTCCTTTATGTTACTTGCTCAAATCTAGCCGGCTGATTGGAACAAAACAAATGAATAAACAATTAGACTATTTGTTTACAGATTTAGCAGACTATAAAAATACGCACGAAATGCATAGAAGAGACCAGCTATGTCAATTGATTCATGTCAGCACGCCAAAATACATGCCCTTTTATAAACATCCTAGCAGTGCAGCCAATGAACTTACTGAAATTTTAAAAAGACATAATATTGACATACACCGACCCTATATTGTCATTCATCCGGGTGCAAAAGATTATTATAAGTGCTGGCCCATCCATTCATATAATCAACTCATAGCATTGCTTAAAAAAAAATGGGCCTCCCCTATTATCATTACCGGTACTGCTGATGAAAGAGCTTTAATTGCCCCACTAATACAAGCCCATCCTGATCTCATTTCTTTATGTGGTAAATTATCTTTGGCTTCATTAGCTTATCTGATAGATAAAGCGGCTCTATTAATTACTAATGACACAGGCCCCATGCATTTGTCTACAGCAGTAAATAGCAAGGTGATAGCTTTATTTGGCCCGACAGATCCCAAGCAATGTGGCCCTTTATCGCATGAAAAAGATATGGCTTATACTTTAGCTGTTGCCAAAACCTGTAGAAATTGTATAAAAAGGCGCTGCAAAGAGCCATTTTGTCTTATGCAAATTTCTCCATCAGCAGTGATGGATAAAATAGGTGAGGTGTTGTCGCTATGAATGAACCCTTAATAGTTATTATTCTCATCAATTATAAAAATGTTGAAGACACTATTGAATGCTTAAAATCTATTCAACAGCTTGAATATAATAATTATAAGGTCATTATTGTTGATAATCACTCCCATGATGGCTCCGTTGAAAAATTACACGAATTATTCCCACAATATCAGCTGATTGCCTCTGCAGAAAATAAAGGTTTTGCAGGGGGCAACAATGTGGCCATTGCTCAAGCAATGGATAATAAAGCCGATTTCATTTTTTTATTAAATAACGACACTATTGTAGAAAAAAATATTTTAAAGGAGCTGGTCCAAGCAGCGGAAAAATATCCAAAAGCTGGAATTTTTGGCTCCAAAATATTTCATTACGACAATAAAGAAATGATCGATCATTTTGGGGGGCATTGGCATAAAGAAAAAGCGGAGTTTTTTTCTTTAACGGAACCTTTTGCTACAATAAAGGATAAAAAAGTTGATTATGTTTCTGGCTGTGCTTTTTTTATCAAACGAGCTGTCATAGAAAGAATAGGGCTTTTAGATGAAAATTTCTTTCTTATCTGGGAAGAAACAGACTATTGTTCTAGAGCTATCAAACAAGGCTTTGAAATCTGGGCTATTCATAAGGCACACCTCTGGCATAAGATTTCTGCTTCCTTCTCAGGAGGAAAACCTCATACCTACTACTATTGGTGGAGAAATCGATTGCTCTGGATTGAAAAGAACTGTCCCCCAGCAGAAAAAAAATGGCTGTATAAACATGTGATTTTTCCGGAAGTGATTCATCTAATCAAACTGCGCTATTTAAAAATCATCCCCACCTACCTGTCCCAGCTGCTTTTTTGGCAGAATAAAAAACGAGATCGCATGCTTAAATATCTTCGTTATAAGGCTGGTGTGAAAGGGATTTACGATTTCGTATTTAAACGCTTTGGCAAAGGTCCCATTTGGATAAGCAAAATGCCAAAGGAATCTTTTTTTAAACGATAAAGAAAAAAAATTTCTTCTCAAAGTAACAATCGTGTTATAAGAAAGGTAGAGAAAACTCTGTTTTAAAAGAACGTATGAGAAAAAAAATGAGTCCGGTTAAAAAATGGTTAAATCCTTCTAAATTAATTTCTTTTAGTTTGCTCGCAATTCTTTTTGCTTTGACTAGCTGCAGTGAAAATCAATCTGTTGTAAACAATATCGACGAAAGAGAAGCTAATGAAATCGTTGTTTATCTTGCTACCAAGGGTATCCATGCGCAAAAGATGAAAGCTCCAACTACTGAAACAGCTGCTGCAGGAACCACACAAACCTACTGGAATATCCTAGTAGATCCTAAAGATATGGTTCAGTCAATGGCGCTGCTTAATCAAGCAGGCTTTCCCCGAAGACAAGGCACTACTCTTTTGCAATTATTTGCTAAACAAGGGCTGATGACTACAGATAGAGAAGAAAACATCCGCTATCAAGCCGGGGTAGAAGAAGAGTTAAGCAATACCATTAGAAAAATTGATGGTGTATTGGATGCTGTGGTTCAAATATCTTATCCTAGCAGCCAAGAAGAACTAATCCCGGGCGAAGAACAGCGTGCAATGAAAGCAGCTGTTTATGTAAAACACCAAGGCATATTTGATGATCCAAACAATCATTTAGTAACTAAAATTAAACGTCTGGTTGCTGGTAGTGTGGATAATTTAGATTTTGAGAATGTCTCTGTAGTAACCGATAGATCACGCTTTACTGATCTGACCATCTCACCGGATAAAGAAACCATTTCCATGGGCAGTCCCACAAGCGAATATGTAAGTGTTTGGTCAATTATCATGACTAAAAACTCCGCAGGTAAATTTAAAACCTTATTTTCGCTGTTAATCATAGCGATCTTGCTATTCGGTGGTGCACTGGGTTATTTGATTTATCGATTCTATCCTATGATTCTTAAAATTAAAAAAGCCCCAGTAAAAGAAACGAGTGCCAAGACGACTGAGGAAGGTCCTAAATAGACATAGGGTTTAACTGATGAGCTTTACAGAGCAGATTATATTAAAGGGCTTATTAGGTAACTGCGAAGAAAAAAAAAGGGCTGCATTATTGCGGCTGATGCCAGATTCTTTGCAGGCTGCTTTAAAAGAAATTCTTTTTACGCCCCATTTATCTCCAAGAGATTTTTCCTATGAACATCTATTGAACTTTGTGCATTATTCCTGGTTTTTACCAACATTGAAAAGTTATCAAGAAAAAGAAAGATATCTTTTGATCAGTGCGCTTGATGCAGATATGGCCAAAGCATTGCTAAATCTTTTAAAGCTGCAAAAAGAACCCGTGACAATCACTCCTAAAGGAAGACAATTCCTGCAACAGCTACTATTAACTTCCCTGCTGAATAAAAACCATGCTTTATTGCCGATGAAATCCTTGCCCCATAGCCCCTTGAATGGATTGTTAAAAATCGCAAGAAAAGATGTTATGCGGGTTATAGATCTGTTATCTGTATACGACTTAGCTTCAGAAATGCATCAGATTATTCAGCCAAAAATGATTAAAGCGATTTATTCGATACTGTCTGAAGATCAAAAAAAATTCTTAAAAATGAATAGTACTTATAAAGAACCGTATTCATTTATGCCTTTAGAATTAAAAAAACTTTTGTCTTCACCTGACAGATTAAAAAAAGTGCTCCATATGCGAGGACTAATTCGATTTGGACAAGCACTAAGTATTCAAGGAAAAGATCTAATTTGGTATACCTTACATTACCTGGATATTGGACGGGCAGCAACGCTAGAAAAAATTATGAGTAAAAAACCCAAACAGCAAGTGGCAGAAAGATTAGTTGAACAGATTTTAGATGCCCTAGAATTTTTAAAGGGTTAACAAAGGTAAATGCTATGAAATTTTTCACTTTATTCAATAAATCGGAAGAATTACATGTTCCAGATAACAGTAAGGTTGTGGATAAAGAAGCTTATTCTAAATTAATAGATCTAGAATCCCTCGTCACAAAAACAAAACAAGATGCTGAGAAATATTTAGAAGACATCCGTAAACAAGGTGAAGAGATTAAGCAAAAAGCACATGAAGAAGGATTTCAAGAGGGATTGGAAAAATTCAATAAGGCTATATTGAAAATTGAAAAAGAAATCAGGTCTTTACGTGACGAATTTAATAAAAAGATTTTACCAGTAGCCCTGAAGGCTGCAAAAAAAATACTGGGCGAAGAGCTTAAACTGCACCCGGATAGGATAACAGATATCGTTATTCAAGCCCTAAAACCCGTTACTCAACATCATCACATTAAAATCTATGTAAATAAACAAGATCTAGCTACTTTAGAACGAGACAAACCTCAGATAAAAAAGATCTTAGAACAAGTAGAAACCTTTGTATTGCAAGAACGCAACGATGTAGAACCTGGTGGTTGCATTATAGAAACCGAAGAAGGTATTATCAATGCTCAATTGGAAAATCAGTGGAGAGCGTTGGAAGCCGCTTTCAAAACTTTTATGAAACCTTAAAATAAGGTATAGTTAATCTCAATATGAAAACAATGCCAAAACTTTTTATTCTACTGCTTATCGTTTTTATGGGGATTAACCTTTTGCCTGCGCAAGAATCCGGACTATCGGGTTTAGCCTCTCAAGTTTCTAGCCAGATCAATCAAGATAATATTGGATTTAATAATCCTAATCTTATTACTAAACTAGCTGTCTTAGTAGGTATAGCGCTTCTTCCTTACGTTATCATGCTGCTTACCTCATTTATTAAAATGATTGTTGTGCTATCCCTACTGAGAAATGCCCTGGGTGTACAGCAAACACCGCCTAACCAAGTGCTTACTGGAATAGCTTTATTGCTCACTATTTATGTTATGTTTCCAACAGGCCTAGCCATGTATAATGCCGGCAAGGATGCCATGGCCAATAACCCACCCCAACAAATGTTTTCAGGAGAATCGGCTGTATATATCATTAATGTTGTTGATAAGGCAAAAGAACCAATGCGACAATTTATTGAAAAAAATAGTTCTGGAAAAATTCAAACTTCTTTTTATCAAATTGCTAAAACTATGTTCCCTGAACCTTATAAATCTTCATTGAATAGAAGTGATTTTATCGTATTGATCCCAACTTTTATACTCTCTCAGCTGAAAGCGGCTTTTGAAATCGGCGTTCTGATTTATCTACCATTTTTTGTGATTGATCTGGTTACATCAAATATCTTGCTTGCCATGGGTATGATGATGCTTTCTCCATTAACGATTGCTCTTCCAATAAAACTATTATTGCTAGTGATGATTGACGGATGGACAGTTTTAGTTCAAGGACTGGTATTAACCTTTAGATAAGTATAGGCCACTATGTTTCAAACAGAGATTTATCAGCTAACCTATCAAGCGTTGATTCTGATCTTAATTTTATCAGGACCTCCTATTGTGATAAGTATGATATTTGGTTTGACAGTAGCTATCTTCCAAGCCGCAACCCAGATCCAAGAGCAAACCCTTTCATTTACGGTAAAACTATTTGCCGTAATAATCACAATTATTGCTTTAGGAGGTTGGTTGAGTGCACAAATTATTCAATACGCAAATACCATATTCACCAATTTTTCTCATTGGCGCTTTTAATAAACAGGCAAAATTATGACTGATGTAGTAAGTGCTACTGATTCTTACTTAGCATTCTTACTGAGTTTAGGGCGTATGTCACCTATTACGGTTTTATCGGCATTCTTTCTAACTTTGGCTCGGCTTATTCCCTCAATGGTTATCGCGCCTTTTTTAGGAGCTAAAACAGTACCGGCTATTATACGAATGATGTTTAGCGTGGCTCTGTGCGTTGTATTCTTACCTCAGGTACTTGTTGCTACTCAACATACCATTCCTTTTGACATGATATTTGTTGGCTTGATGATTAAAGAGCTGTTTATTGGGTTTATCATTGGGTTTTTAGTCACTATCCCTTTTTATATTGCTCAATCCTCTGGAGGATTAATCGATCATATTAGAGGCTCGGCCTCTTTACAGGTTACAGACCCAACAACCAGTAGTAAAACTGGACCATTGGGAATATTTTACAATTATTCGCTGATAGCAATCTTTTTTGCGATTGGGGGACCGATCATTTTTATTAGAGCAGTCTCCCAGTCTTTTACGTTGATCCCCATCACTGAAATATTAAACCCTGTATTTTTTTCTCCTGTGATCCCTTTTTGGAAAAAAATTATTGGACTAGTGAATATGATGTTTACCATTGCCATTCAGTTAGGTGCTCCATCTATCATTGGAGTATTGATGGCCGAAATGTTTTTAGGGATTGCTAATCGACTGGCTCCTCAGGTACAAATTGTCTTTTTGGGTATCTCATTAAAATCCTGGCTAGGGCTAGGCCTATTAGCTGCTGCATGGTATTTTATCATGAATCAATTAGGCAAAGATTCAAAAGCATGGATAGAAATGATCCAACAGTTAATTGTACAGACCTCTCAGCTAAAAAATATTCCTAAATAAGTGTTTTTAATACTTCAATGAATTGATCCACTTCTTCTTTTGTATTGTAAATACCAAAAGAAACACGTGCTAAAGCCGGTACATTAAAAAAATCTAAGGTTGGCTGGGCACAATGATGTCCGGTTCGAATAGCAATGCCTTCAAGATCTAACATCGTTCCTAAATCCAATGCATGCATACCCTTAGCAACGAAACTGATTACAGGACCTTTATGTTTGGCTGTGCCAATAATAGTGATTTTATCTAATTTTTTCATTTGATCTGTTGCATGATCTAAAAGCGTTGTTTCATAGTCAAAGATATTTTCTCTTCCGAGATTGAGAATATAATCTAATGCTTTTTCAAAAGCGATGATCTCTGCAATCTGCGTAGTCCCTGCCTCAAATTTTAACGGAGGAGGTAGGAAGGTTGTTTTTGCAAAGGAAACCTTTTCAATCATATCTCCCCCTCCCTGATATGGAGGCATTTGTTCTAACAGTTCTTTTTTGCCATATAAAATGCCAAGACCATTAGGACCATACATCTTATGGGAAGAAAAAGTATAAAAATCGCAATCCAATTTTTTTACATCTACCGCCATATGGGCTGCAGACTGCGCCCCATCGATTAAAACAACGGCCCCAGCTGCATGCGCTTTTTCTATTATCTTTTCTATAGGATTAATCGTACCTGTTGAATTCGCCATATGAGCTACGCTAACTAATTTTGTTTTTTCAGTGAGTAGCTGATCGAGTTTATCAAGTTCTAATTCTGCATTGCCATTGATCGGTAATACTTTCAAAGTAAGGTTTTTCCTATCGCACAGCAACTGCCAAGGAACAATATTAGAATGATGTTCCATCACGGTAATGAGAATTTCATCTCCTGGTTTCAATAACTCTCCATATGAAAAGGCGACTAAATTAATCCCTTCGGTAGTGCCTTTAACAAAAATGATTTCTTCATCTGTTGCATTCAAATACTCTGCAGCCTTCTTTCTGGTTTTGTCATAAAGCTGAGTGGCATGAAGAGAACTTTCATAGATGGCTCTGTGCACGGTAGCATAATGGTGCGCATAAAAATCACATAATGCATCAATCACTACCTGAGGTTTTTGTGAGGTTGCAGCAGTATCAAAATAGATTAAGGGATTTCCCCGCATTTTAGAAGCAAGAATGGGGAAGTCTTTTCGTATTTTCTTTATATCGATCAAGTTGAAAACCTATCTAAAAATTTATCCAACGCTCTATTCACTTTATCACGAAAACCAGAGATTTTGACAAGACCTAAAATCTCTTCAAAAAAGCCAAACAAAAATAATTTTTTTGCCTGATTTTTTGAAATCCCTCGAGTAGAAAAGTAAAATAAGAACTCATCAGATAAATTAGAAGTGGTAGCACCGTGCGATGCTTTTACATCATCAGAATAGATAGATAAATTGGGTCGACTATAAGCTTTAGCCTGATTATCCAAGATAATATTTTTGTTAAGTTGATAGCTATCTATCTTTTCTACCTTTGGTGCAACGTAGATCATACCATCATTGGTAGTAAAACTACTATCAGCTACCACTACCTTGCTTAGTTGTCTTGAAAGTGTCTCGGAAGCATAATGACCAACCTGACAACGGGTATGCTGATGATGATCTTCACAAGTAAAACTCACATTATTTATAAAGGCACTGGCATGAGGCTGTAATAGGTCTATTTTAATATCGCTTCTGCTTGTGATGCCTCCCATAGAAAATCCTACGATTTCCAGCTGAGCCGATTCTTTTACTTGAGCTCTTATGGTTTCAAAACACCAGTCATGAGACTCTGCAAATAAAGCGGTATATAGATTAACGTTAGCCCGTTTTTCTAAAGAAATAGTTAAATAAGGATTTAGCCAACAACTTTTGGATGTGTCTAACGATACATAGGTTTGCATAATCTGCAGCTGAGCATTCTCTTCAAGATGTATATGTAGTCTTGGCATCAGCGCCAACAAATCTTTTTTTCCTGAAAATACATGCAATATCTGCAAAGGGAGATGCATGCTCTTATCAGACAATTTAATTACATGCGCATGGGTGGCTAATGAACGATTAAACAAAGCATACAAATCCTCTTCGATCTCAGATAAAAACGTTTGCTTTTGATGCGAACAACTAGCCAAACTCTGTATATCAATATCTTTATATGCAGAAACATCCGAAAGCTCGCTAGAGAATTTACCATCTACAAATACAAGATGTGAGTGAATTGCTTCAGGTAAAATACTAGCGCTTATTAAACCTTTATCTAAAACAATAGTCGAATCATCAAATTGAAAGTTAGCTGCAAAAAAACGCTGTAGATCTATGTATTTTAAGGATTCTGAAGACCGAAGCTTTGCCAACTTTATCAGCTCATTTGCTCGTGCACTAACCGTTAAAGTATCCGTAGACTTCGCAGCCGATACATAGTCTTTAATCTTATCTAGTACTTGCTGCATTAATATATCCCGCTTTTTCATATACCCAATCATATCCATGGATTTCTAATTTATTAGCTAAACTATGATCGTCGCTATGCACGATTTTTCCATCTATCATCACATGAATATGATCCGGTTTAATATGATCGAGTATGCGTTGATAGTGGGTAATGATGAGTATGCTACAATTTTCATTTTTCATGGAATTGACGGCTTTAGCAATCACTTTTAATGCATCAATATCCAGTCCTGAATCAATCTCATCTAAAATAATCAGTTTCGGAGAAAATAAAATCATCTGCAGTACTTCCATTTTCTTTTTCTCGCCACCAGAGAGGCCTTCATTGATCTTTCTGTGTTTGAATTCGTGAGGGATCTGTAATTTGTCCATGATCTCATCTAGCATTTTCTCAAAGGCTTTGTGTTTTGTGAGTTCTTGCCCTCTTGCTTTTTCAAAGCAATTATAGGCTACATGTAAAAAATGAAGGTTTGTTACTCCTCTGATTTCTGGAGGCGCTTGAAAACTTACAAAAACGCCCTTTAATGCTCTTTTTTCTACTTCCATATCCAGTAAAGATTCCCCATCAAATAGAATCTGTCCTTCCTCAACCACATAATCACTATGTCCGGCAATAACTTTGGATAAAGTAGATTTTCCGGCTCCATTAGGTCCCATAATTACATGAACAGAACCCGGCTCTATAGCAAGATTCAAGCAATTGAGGATTTTCTTATCCTCTATCAAGGCAGATAAATTTATTATTTCTAATATGGGTTTCATAATTATCCTATGGAATTTTCTAATTTTAACGATAAGAGCTGCTCAGACTCTTGAGCAAACTCAAATGGCAACTTTTTAATAATATCTCTACAAAAACCATTAACGATCATGTTAATCGCCTCTTCTCGATCGACTCCCCTTGATTGCAAATAGAATATCTGATCCTCATTGATCTTTTCTGTAGAAGCTTCATGTTCTATAGTAGCGCTGTCATTGTGAGATTCTATGTATGGATAAGTATGTGCAGAACATTTTTGGCCAACTAACATCGAATCACATTGAGAATAGTTTTTGGCGCCAATAGCCGTAGGCATAATTTTAACCAACCCTCGGTATGTATTTGATGAACTATCTGCAGAGATCCCCTTGCTTACAATCGTAGAGCTTGTATTTTTACCAATATGCAGCATCTTAGTTCCTGTATCCGCTTGCATCTTTCCATTGGTTAAAGCAACTGAATAGAATTCTCCTGATGAATGATCCCCTCGTAATATGCAACTAGGATATTTCCAAGTAATTGCTGCGCCAACTTCTACTTGTGTCCAAGAAATTTTGGAGTAATTTCCTTTGCAAAGCCCTCTTTTTGTCACAAAATTATATATCCCACCAACTCCTGTTTTTGCATCACCAGAATACCAGTTTTGAATGGTTGCATAACGAATTTCCGCATTATCTAAAGCTACAAGTTCTACAACAGCAGCATGCAGTTGATTTTTATCATATGAAGGGGCTGTGCATCCTTCCAGATAACTGACATAAGAATTATCTTCGGCGATGATCAGCGTTCTTTCAAACTGCCCTATATTTTTTTCATTAATTCGAAAATAAGTAGAAAGCTCAATAGGGCATCGCACGTTTTTAGGGATGTATACAAAAGACCCATCGGAAAATACTGCTGAATTCAATGCTGCATAATAATTATCATGATATGGCACTACAGAGCCTAAGTATTTCTTAATTAATTCTGGATATTTATGAACTGCTTGGGAAATAGGACATAATACAACACCTGCTTCATCGAGCTTTTTTCGAAAGGTTGTGCCCAAAGACACCGAATCAAAAACTACATCTACCGCGACATTTAAAATTTTCTTTTGCTCTTCAATCGGGATTTTAAGTTTATTTAACGTTTTTAAAATTTCAGGGTCCGCTTCATCTAAACTATGTAATTTTTTTTTTGATTTAGGCCTTGAATAGTAAGAAATATCTTGAAAATCTATCTTAGGATAAGACACATTCACCCAGGTAGGCTCTTGCATCTGTAAAAATTTTTTATAAGCTTTAAGACGAAAATTTAAGATATATTCTGGTTCATCATTCTCTTTTGAAATTCTTCTAATAATCTCTTCAGAAAGGCCTTTTTCATAGGTAATCGATTCAATATCTGTTGTAAAGCCATACTTGTATTCAGATTTAGAGTATTGCATAGTAGCCATCTTTTGCCTAAGGTTACTCTCTATTTTCTCATAGGAGTTGGCCTAAAACTATACCAAGGCAAATAATTGAGTTCAAGATGGAGCTCAAATTGTAATTTTTTTTACGACACCTATACCCTGATGTTCCTTACCATTGGAAACTGTGGAAGTATTGGATTTGAATACCTATTTATTAAATAAAGTCAATTAAATGACCGGATTAATGATATTTTTTTGGTCTTTCAGTAAAACCTCTAAATACCAATCCACTGTTTGATCTAAGCCATCAGCAAAAGGAACGCGACAAGCCCAGCCTAATTCTTTTTCAATCTTCGAGGCATTTAAAGCATATCTATAGTCATGGCCCGGTCTATCGGTTACAAAAGTCATCAATGATTCAAATTGTTCTTTTTTAACAGACAGCTTTTGTGATAAAAGCTCTATAACCGTTTTTACAATATCAATATTGCGTTTTTGTTCGCCTCCGCCAATAGCGAATATCTCTTTTCGTTTATTTGAATTTAGAATTGTCCAAAGTGCTTCTACATGGTCTTCCACATATAGCCATTCGCGTATGTTTTGCCCTTTAGCATAAATAGGAATAGGACGTTGTTCGACGCAACAGCTAATTACAACAGGAATAAACTTTTCTCCATGCTGCCCCGGCCCAAAATTATTACTGCAGTAAGAAAGTCCTAAAGAAAGTCCATAAGTATTCGCATAAGAACGAATTAAATGGTCCGCCGCTGCTTTTGATGCAGCATATGGTGAATTTGGTCTGTAAAGACTCTCTTCATTAAATTCCCCTTCTTCTCCTAAGGATCCAAATACTTCATCAGTGGATACTTGATGCAAATGAATGTGAGGGAATTTTCTAACCACCTCTAATAGATTAAACACCCCCATAATATTAGTATCCATAAAATGATTTGGTCCAATAATGCTATTATCTACATGGGTTTCCGCAGCAAAATTGATAATCGTATCGATTTGATAATCTTGACAAATCGAACTAACCGTTGATTGATCGTTGATATTCCCTTGAATAAAATGATACCGCGAATCTTTTTCTTCCTGTTCCAGATACTTTAAATTAGCTGCATAGGTAAGCAGATCATAATTGACTAAATTACCAGAAAAACTGGCTTTGGAAAGCATATGTTTTATAAAACTAGAACCTATAAAACCGGCTCCCCCTGTTACTACTATATTTTTTATTTTACTCATGTATTACCATAATGAACTTAAGTATTGTTTCAAATAATCTTGCAAAGCTTCTTTCCACGGGCGTGGCATTAAATGCAATAATTGCTCCAGCTTTGTAGTATCCAGGATACTATAATTAGGTCTTTTTGCCAAAGTAGGATAATCAATAGTCTTTATCGGTTTAATCGATAGGCATTTCATGGAATATCCCAGTTGTTTTGCTTCTTCATAAATAGTTTTTGCAAGCTCATACCAAGAAGTGGCTTCTTTATTGGCAAAATGAAAGATCCCCTGATGATCTAATAAAACAACAGCACATTCTACTAGATCTGTGCAAAAAGTTGGCCTGCCAATCTGATCATCCACAACAAACACTTCTTCTTGCGTAGCCATTTTGTTTAATATGTTAGAAACAAAATTTTTACCTTGTATACCAAACAGCCAAGAGGTTCTGATAATGCAACTTTTGCGATAGCTGGCTACCTGCACTTCTCCCTCAGCCTTAGTTTTTCCATAGATATTACAAGGATTTGGTTTGTCGGTTTCTAAATAAGGCTTATTGGTTGTTCCATCAAATACGTAGTCGGTAGAAAAATGCATGATATTAATATCTTTTTCTTTTGCTATATCTGCTAAATATCCAGGTCCCAGTGTATTCACAGCAAAAGCAAGCTGTTGTTTTTCTTCTGCTTCATCTACTGCTGTATATGCTGCACAGTTTATAATATGGGTAAAAGAATGAAGGTTAGCAAAGTTGGCTATAGCTTCTTTCGAAGTAATATCTACTTCTTTTCGGGTTGTTGCAACTACTGCTATTGGTTTATCTAATAAATAATTCAAAAATGCAGACCCTAACATCCCCTTAGCGCCAATAAGCCAAATCTTCATGACAATACCTTTTCATCTTTCAGACATAATTCATCGAATAATGGTGCTGTTTGATCTCGTTTTGATAATATTGGATCTGAAAAAGGCCATTTAATATTTATCGATGGATCCTTCCAATAAAAACCTTTTTCTAACTCTTTATCATATAGAGTACTTAATTTATAAACTACATGGGCATCTTCTAAAGCGCAAAATCCGTGGGCATATCCTCCCGGAATAAAAAGCTGGTGACAATTTGTTTCATCCAAAACAACACCTATCCATTGCTTATATGTTTTTGATTTTGGTCTCATATCAAATGCAACATCAAAGATAGATCCTTTAATTACAGTTATTAATTTGGCTTGGCAGTGCCCCGTTTGAAAATGCATGCCTCGAACAGTCTTTTGCACAGAAAAAGAATGGTTTTCTTGAACAAATGTTGGCAATCCAATGCTATCTGAGCTTTCTTTCCGAAAGCCTTCTAAGAAAAAGCCTCTTTCATCAGAGTATTTTGTGGGCTTGATTAGCAATAATCCTTCCAGCGGTAAAGTATCAACTAGCATGTATTACTCCTCAATGACTACAACTGTTGCATGTCTACCCGTAATATGATCCCTTCTTGCAGAATAATAATCTGTAGGATTGTCAAAAGTGCAGATATTGGCAAATTCAGTTTGTTTATCGGTTATTCCAGCATCATTAAGTTGTGCTTTTGCTATTGCCCAAAGATCAAAATGCTTGGCTTCCATTTGAAAACTCCACATGCTTTCCGGTAGCTCTTTTTTATAATTTAAAAATTCTGCATGGCACGGCCCAAGACTTGGGGATATTGTCACTAATAAATCCTTAACATCACTTCCAAAACGACTCGTAAAAAAATCTACCATCGATTGATAAATATTTTTCACTTGCCCTTTCCATCCTGCGTGCACAACTCCCACAATTTGTTTTTTGGCATCTACAAAAATAGCTGCCTGACAATCGGCGTGTATTGCTGCTAAAGCAATTTTCTTTTCTCTGGTCACCATTGCATCACAGACATGTGCTTCTTTTGCATTTTCTTTAGTGATTTCAATAACTGTATTCCCATGTTCTTGTTTAGCAAACACAACATAATCAGCCTGAAGATCTTTTCGTACTAAATCTCTATTCATCTTCACATTTTCGGGATGATCTCCTACCCCATCTCCTAAGTTCAGTGATTCATATGCGCCTTTACTCATCCCTCCATGCCTTAAATAAGTTTTTCCAGACAAAAAATTACACGGCTCAAGTAAATTATATTCTATCCACTGTATTTTCTTAGACATATCTGCTCTACTGATTTTCTTTATATGATAGCTGATTTGAGCATTCTTTTAATGTTTTTTTATTAATGCACAACCAAAACCACCGTCCATTCCCTTCTCATCCGGCAAGATTAACATTTCTTTTAATACTTTCATGGATTCTTGTAGGGCTATTTCTTGCATGAGCTTTTCGTTCTCAAAAGGGATAATCGAACAGGTAAGGTAAAAAATAACGCCTTGATCTGAGAGTAGCTTAATCGCTCTTTGCAGCATCTTTTTTTGTAGCTGTGTATGATTGGTCATGTTCTGTTCGGTTAAACGCCATCTTGCCTCTACCCGTTTATTCAAAACTCCGCTATTAGAACAAGGAGCGTCTAAAATAATGAGATCAAATTTTTCTTTATCAGGATACTCAGTAGCATCATAGTTAGTAATTTGAACCGGCAGATCATATTTTTCTATATTGGATTTCAGCAATGCTATCTTATTTGAAGAAATATCATTACATACGATTTTAGCCTTTTCAAAACATTCGGCAGCCATTAAGGTTTTTCCTCCTGGAGCGGCACATAAATCTAATACGCTAAGAGGAGGACTAAACAAGGATTTTGATAGTTCATGAAATAAATAGGCTGGAGTAGGATTTTGAATATAAACATTAGGTAGATTAGCAAAGGATGATACACTATCCATGCTAGTTAGTTGATAAAAATCCCACCCGAAATTACCTATTTTTTCAAAATGTCCCTTGGGTAAATCTTGACTCTTTCTTACTCTAAATGTAGTGGGAAACGTACTATTCATTGCATTAAGTATATATTTAGTCTTATTCAATCCATAAGTACCGGTTACAAGCTGTATGAATTCTAAAGGATAGGACAATCTCGATACCAAAGATTCAGACGAATCATCTTGAGGTAAAGAAAATGATATTTTTTCCATTTTCTTTAATAAGGCATACAGCAATTTTTGAAGGGCAAGCGGTAAAAGTTTTTTGGCTAGCACTATGCTTTCACTAATGATGGCATAATCGGGGACTCTATCCATAAAATAATGTTGATATATAGCCATTTTTAAAATAATCATTGCTTTGGCTGATATTTTTAATTTGGGCTGAAGCTGATGAATTAAATAGGTTAAGCTCGCATCTCGTCTGATCACACCACTAGCCACTTGTCTGGCTAACCGACGATTCTTATCGTCCGGTTCGCCCCAGTTGAGCAATTCATCTTCAATATAGCTACCTTTTTTTTCATATGCATAGAGCGCAGAAAAGATAGCTTGTCTAGCTGACATTTTCTTATTCATGAATGGTATATTAGGAGAAATTAGGAAAAATGAATAGAAATAAGAGCCCTCTGGCGAGGGCCCTACTATTTATTCTTGATACGGTTGTGCTGCGCCAGATTTTTGAGTAGTTCCAGTATTTTCTGGATCTGACTCATTTTCATTATATTTTTGTCTACCCTCTTGAGGGCTCCCTGCTTTACAAGCTCCACCCTCACAATGATGCAGCCTGCCTTGTGAACGCATTTGTTCACATTTACTTTTATCGCGTTGACGTTTCGCGCTAACAGTATTGGTTTGTAATCTGCCTTGACGCTCATTCATGTCTTCATCAGAGCTATAGGTGTTTTGATATGTGATTTCTTCTTCTACTTGAGGGGATTGCTGTTGATCTATTTCTACCTCTTCATTAGAAAAAAGAGGCATTGTTAAACAGAGTGATCCTAAAAATAAAATAGCTTTGCGCATGGTTACTCCAGAGGTTAAATAAGTTAGGTTTCTTTATTAATTAACGGTTATGAGCATTTTTGTCTACCCATTAACGTTAAATTTTTAAAGATTTTTTGTTTATACGTATGTATAACCGTATTTTGTAGATTGAGATCCATTAAAAATCAAAACGCAAGGCAACCACTAGACCATGAAATATTAAATCTCCGACATCGCTAGTTTGTCTATCTGTATCCGTATGGCTGGTATCTGATAATTTTCTCATCTCATTTTGATGCAGATAAACTTCGAAGTTATATAAAAGATCTAAAGAAACATGCCATCTATCATTTGCAAAATATTGATTATATCCTAAACCACCGCCAATTTGAAAATGTGGAGTGACATTTTGTGTTTCTTTATCTAATTGTAAAGGATAAATATTGGTTGGAACCATTTGCTGATCACTGATATCAAAATGTTGGTAATAAAGACCGCCACCTACATAAGCATCAAAACTAAATCCATAAGCAATTAGCCAATTCATATCTGCCATAGCTCTTGGACCTACTAGCCAAGAATTTTGTTTTGCACTAACTCCGCCTTGATTACCATAAGTAGCTCGGTATCTTTGGTTAATCACTCCTCCTCTAAGTCCCATCTCTGGAGTGATAATCAGCCTTCTTCCAACATAAAACGGGCGTGTGATCATAAAATCAAACATATCATATTTTAATCGCCAGGATCCGTGCATTGTAGTAATTGTGGTTGTTGGATAAATAACTGCAGATAACCAATAAGGGACATAGTACGTATTGTCAGGACTATTATATGTTTGTGAAACAGTAAAATGCAGTCTCGTATAGTCGAGATAGACATTCCAGTGATCCCAACATAATTTTTTCCCCACAAATACATTGAAACCCGGTTCATAATCAAAGTCTACATCTAAATTATCAGAAATCTTACTCTGACTAGCTTGAATAATCCGTTGTCTTCCTACCTCTAATCCCGCTTGTTGAGTATACCAATATAAAAAAGATCCACCAAAGTATAGATTATAACTGTGATCTACTTCATAACGCGCAGGCAAGTTAATATCTCCTGCTTCAATTCCCTTCTCTATTGGCTCTCCAGGAACAAAATTCTCTTTAGAAATAGACGCTAATAGTAAAAATGGAAAGGTTAATAATAATATTGTGTATTTTTTCATGGCAGAATACTCACTTTTTTATATTTTGCAGCATTTCTCTTTTCATTGCCAGCCAGTTTTATAAACCGTCAATTCTGAGCAGTATGTAATTAAACTAGCTTGAAGAATTATACAATTATTAAATTGCCTATACACTTCTTGAGCAAAGAGCCAATCCTCCCCATACTCTAATCCCCATTTAATCTTATCCAGAACTCTTTTTTGAATAGCACAGTTACCAAAGTGTAATGGGAAGGCATGAATAGGTGCGGTTATCATAATCCTGCCTGCACTATGCCCATATGGAAAAATCTGGCCTGGCGATTGATATAAAGAGAAACTATTTCCTGAGAACTGATATGAATGAATCAGATGATCAAAGTGATATTTCTCATAAAAGTATTTTATGATTTCTACACGTTGGGGATGAGGAATGTCATCTGCATCTTGATAGATCAACAGTTCTCCTGAGGCATGCACACCCGCAATATTTCTGTTGGCTCCGCTTGGTTTTCTTTTGGGATTTTTAATAACCAATAATCGAAACGGCCAAGAATAGTTTTCAACTTTTTTAATAGTCTCTTCAGAAAGCTCAGCACTTCTAGACAAAGATATGACTACTTCATCTGGTAAAAGCGTCTGTTTACTGTAATGTGTTAACAATGATCCAACATATTGAAAATGTTTATAATCACAAGGAACCACTACTGAAATCACTAACTTTTCATTAGCAACAAGACAACTAATGCTTGCTATAATAATCAACAACTTATTCATCACTAATTCGATATAGCACTTAAATTGGTTCGATAAATCATTAAAGGCACCTGAATAATCACACTATTATGATATTTTTTTTCAATCTTATTACAAAATTCTCGGTCTTCTCCAAATACCATTACTGGCCACTGAATTTTACCAAATACCTTTTTGGAAATCGCACAATTACCATAATGAATGCTTGTGCTATGTTTGTACATTACCCTATCTGATTTATCATGGCTCATTAATACTTTGATGCCAGCGGGATCATAACTGGCTTCAAAAAATTTTTGCGTGTCTACCGTTCCATAAAGATCTGATACATACTGATGTCTTAGATGAGAAAAATGTGTTTTTCTGAAAATATAGTCTATGATTTCTACACGCTGAGGATGAGGAAGATCATCTGCGTCTTGATAAATGATTAAATCTCCTGTTGCATATTGAGTTGCATTATTTCTGTTCTCACTAGGCAACATCCTGGATGGCGTTTGCATAATTTTTAACTTAAAAGGCCAAGGTCTTGTTTGTACTTTTGGTATTTCTCCTGGCTTCAATGAGTAACTATTCGATACAGAAATAATCACTTCTTGAGGCACCAACGTTTGATGCGCATAGTGGGTAAGCAGAGTCTCTATATGTTGGAAATGATTATGGGAACATGGAATAACTACCGAAACGCTAACAAAATTATCTTTTCCATAGGAGGAAACTACAACACTTAATAATAACATCATCATACGAAACGACATATGCTCTTCTCCTCTTTCAAAAAGAAAAAGATTAGCATGAAACTCCGTTAATTAGTAAATTTTTTATCATTGAATATTAGGATCTCCATGAAATTGCAAATAATTCTATTTACTTGCTGGTGTTGTAGCCTTTTTTGCAAAGAAGTTTTTTTCGATTTAACACAAAATGGTTTAGAGCAATATCAAGATATTTGGGTAAAAGGAAAAGTATTTAAACAAGCACCGGGCTATTTGCGTTTTGGTAACGAACGGTTTGCTATAGTTGATTCTGAGTTGCAAAAATACAAACGCGCTTTTACCATGCTAGATATCGGTGCCTCGCAAGGTTATTTCTCATTCCGTTGTGCAGAAAAATATCCTCAAAGTACATTTGTTATGTTGGAAGGTTCCAACCCCTACTACAGACTTATTTCAAAACAATTGGCTTCTATCTGTACATTAAACAATCACCTAACAAATGTGATATGGTTAGATCGATCTATAATAGAGGGTGATTTAATAAGACTGAGTCAATGCGAGCACTTTGATGTGGTGCTAGCATTTAATATTTTACATTGGTTTAAAGACAGCTGGCAAAATTTGTTTGATGCGATTCATCAAATGAGCCATGTGGCTATTTTCGAAGTACCTCCTGTAGAATCAAATAACGATCCTGATCAACGCGCGCTTCGTGGTTCATTACACTCCTTTTTATCAAGTAAAGCTTCTAGAATAAAAAAGGGTGTTCCAAGACATACTAATCCCCAATTAACAACTACCTTTTATATCATAGAAAACAACAAACCCTTTCTCATAAAAAGATCCTCTTTTCATCATTCTCAATTTCATGACCGAGAATTAATCATTTATTTTGATTATATACAAAAATATTTGCAAAAAACGCCTATTGCTTCCCAGTTTCCATCTACTACTACTGAGTGGTTTCCTGGAATTAATTTAATGACCTATCTGCATTTAAATGGTAAGCACCCTTCAAGAAAAACACTCTGTCAATACATACCTGTTGATAAATCTCATAGAGATTGGATGGCTAATAATATGGTCGTTCAAGGGAATACTTTACTCTTAATAGTTGACAACTCCCCATGACTCAAGTCAGGGGATTCCTAATTCACAGAGAACAGCCAGGAGGAAACGGCTTGGTTATCGCAAATGTCCTCATAGAGGACTTTTACGTTTTTTACAACCCATGTCCTC
>Ga0326597_10001225_pt1 | contig 42027 bp, 66 predicted proteins | sample RVTome_12_FD_203789 | JGI IMG/M metagenome (GOLD analysis project Ga0326597, IMG submission 203789) | Soil microbial communities from uranium-contaminated site in the Upper Colorado River Basin, Wyoming, United States - RVT100D185 | ecosystem: Environmental > Terrestrial > Soil > Contaminated >... | reverse complement strand
AATCCTCCTCGCCCGTTTTGGGCTTTACAAACTTGTTTTCAGGCTCAAAATGAGCATCGTCGACATAGATTACTACTGTTTTCCCCCCGTGACCGTGCACTTTGACCACAGCTTCGATATTGTCATAAAGGATTGTGGACCGAAAGTTCCCAAGCCAGCAAAGAACAACCCTTCCGTCCCGCAACTCAACCCCCTCGGCGATGAATCCTGTCCCTGATACTCCTGTTTCGTCATTGGCTCTATCCAAGTAAAATCGTTTCATTTTTAATCTCCCTTTCGTTTTTTCTACTTAATTTTTTATAGTTTCACCTGAGGGTATTTGGCTTTAGTTTTTTCAAAAAACCTTTGAAGAGCATGTTCAGTCACTTCAACAGCCTTTTTAGCTTCGTAGATTCTTTCTTTTCTTTCCACTATCTTCCAGTCTACGGCTTCTTGGACGGTTGGGAAAACTGCCCCGTCACTAGCTTTCTTTTTTTCCAGGTAAGTTCCGGTTCCATACTGATTGATAATGTTCACAAATGATCCCAAATCCGAAACCACTTCAACCTCCTCGATTTCATCAAAAAGACTCTTCACTCTATACCAAATTTCATTCATTTTATTTCTCCTTCAATTTTTATAGTTTCGCCTGAGGGTACCTGGTTTCTACATATTTCATAAAGTTCTTAAGGTCTTCCTCAGAATTCTCTAAACGCAGTGCATCTCTGACAATATTTTCTTTTAAAAAGTTTATTTTCCAATCAATGGCTTCCTGGAGGGTTGGGAAAATAGCATTTTTTTTGGTTATCTTTTTAGATGAATAGTTTCCGCCTCTTCCCGTGTGGGTGTGGATCACAAACTTTTTAGTCTGACTAATAACCATAACTTCTTTAATTTCAGCGAAAGAACTTCCGGCCCTAACCCAATACCAAATTTGATTCATTCTAATTCTCCTTAATTTTCACCTGGGGATATTTGGTTTCTACATATTTCATAAAGTTCTTAAGACTTTCCCCAGGATCTTCTAAACGCAGTGCGTATCTTAGGATACTCTCCTTCAAAATGTTTATCTTCCAATCCACGGCCTCCTGGATGGTTGGGAAAATAGCATCGTAATCGGTTATCTTTTGTGATCGATAGGGCTGGCAGTCTTTACCCATGTAGGTCACAAATTTTTTTGTCTGCCGGACAACTACGACTTCTTCGACTTTATCAAAACAACCAGCTGTTCTGACTAAGTACCAAATTTGATTCATTCTGATTCTCCTTCAATTTTATCTTCCTCATCCGGTGGTATAAAACAATCACAACCTCCCCATTCGTATCGGCCAATCACTTCTCCTTTCTCTGTTCTTTCTCTCAGTTCCCGAAGTGATAAATTTCTTTTCACACCTTTTTCCGTAATCGTATGGATGGTGTTATCTTTACCGATTTTAAGTTGCCACTCTCTCTCTCTCTCTCTTCATGATATTTGAACCGATCTGGAAGGGTCTTTAGGAGATGAACCCATTGGCCTTTACCGGCTTTTACGCAAGCACCCCCACAATTATTGTGACTAAAACCAAGTTTATACATTCTAGGAATTTCTATACCGTTTTCTTTCAAATAATCTTCGATTTTGTTATTAAAAATAAAGGGTCCATAAAATGAATCATTTAATGGAAAAACAACATTATATTTTACCCAAAATTTTTCAGCTTTTTTTATTCTATGAGGCTCCTGCCAGTCCATGCCCAGCACTATAGTTATGTCTGATCCCTTGTAATCGACTAACCCGTCCTGGAGTAATTCCCGTTTCATTTTTCTTGAACAAATATCAGCTCTTGAATTGGCAATAAATCTATCACTATCAAAAAGCTCCCATAAGTTCATGCCGTAACAAAAAACCCTAATTTTTACGCCTAAAAGTTTTTCTACATCTCGATTAAATCTATACAAGTCCTCGTCCTCGTCCATTGTGTCTGCAAACCACAATTCAACATTTTCTTTCCCGTGTTTCTCGATGACCCTCCTGGCACACTCAAAGCTTTGAAGGCCACCTGAATACTGGACTAAATATTTCATTTTTCCCCTCCTCTTATTTTATTCGCAGCCAACCAGATACAGCAGGCAGCCGATAACCCGTAAATCGGGTGGTCACTTTTGGGTGACTTTTCGAAAAGCTGTTTTATGTGGGGGAATTCGGATCTTGCCAATTCCAGCTCCAATCCCTTCCATGCCATTCCACCTTTCACCAGATTTGCTTTTCCAAAAACCAATCTCCTCCATGTTTGAGGAGGTAGCCAGAAAATTGAACCAGAACCCCTATCATTAGCCGGGCTCCATGGATGTAAAGCTACCTCCCATTTCCCGATTTCTGTTAGCATCGCCGTGGCTACCGAGTCCCAAAATTTCAGCCGGGATATTGTCCCAGTTGTGATTCTTTGGCCAGGAACCAAATTTGCTCTTAGAGCCGTAGTCACTGGCTTTTCAATGGCAACAACGGAACCCGGTTCCCACAGCTTGCAAAAATTTGAGAAGTCTTTTGGGGTCAAAGGGTTTGGGTGGATTCTGAGAGACCCTTTCGAATCTCCCAGAACCACCCCACCTTTTGAGCCTGGGTCGATGGCGATAATCATTTTTTAGATTCAAGGTGCTCTGTGATGAGCTTTTTCAAATAATCATTGGGCCGACGAAAGTCCTTTTCAGAAATTTCTTTTAAGGTTTTGTATTGCTCCGGTGTTAATTCAATTCTCAAAATTACTGTTCTAACTTTTTTATTTATCACCATTGTTCTGCCTCCTGTCTTGTTAGAAAGAAATGAATTCCACCTGAGCATTCCGCCCAGCGGTCGGGGTCCCATTCGTGACAATGAATTGTTCTTCCGATTTCATATTTTGCTTCATTACCTTTCACTCCTGTCCTCAATATTTCGCACGGCCCAATTCCTCCGATGACCTCGACGATTTCGGCTCTACACTTCCTAGTAGTGGCCGAACTTCTCTTTGCATTCGAGGGGATGAGTAATTTTAGTATTTTACCTTCAACTTTTTTCCAACCTATAAATTTCCCTTTTGCTGGACAGACCATAAAGTAACCAGCGGTTTCGTAATTTACGATGATCGAATCCAATTTTGCTCCCTGCAAATAGGCTCCCCGCAAATCGGCTCCCTGCAAATCGGCTCCCTGCAAATAGGCTCCCCGCAAATCGGCTCCCTGCAAATAGGCTCCCTGCAAAGAGGCTCCCCGCAAAGAGGCTCCCTGCAAATCGACTCCCCGCAAATCGACTAGAATGCCTTTATTTGGGTCCGACAACCAATCTTTATGACTTTTCAAAATTTTATTCAATTCTTCTTTGGTCATCTCCACCCTCCCGGTTTTGCATCGCTAGTTTGCAATTCCAGCTTTTCAATCCGTCTAAACTCGATGAATTTGTAAAGCCTGCCAAATGTTCCCCATTGCGAATCTGCCGGTAGACAAACTTCACATTTTGCCCACAAAGGCTTTACTCCAAGTTGGCAAAGGCGATCTAAAACTGAGAGTGGGGCAACGACGACCAGATCATCAAAATTTCCATCTTTGAATCTCTCTATGATTTCCTCTGCATCTCTAAACGGCTTATCGTGTCGGAAAATCGACACATTGCAGAAAAATAGCTTAGATAAAGCCTCGACCTGGGAACTGTGTGGGTTATGTCTTGACACCCAGTAAATTCTTTTCATGATTTAATCCTCCATGGCAATTTATCTTCTAAGACTTTTTGAGCACACAAAATTTCCAACCCCCATCTGTTTTCAAACCAAGTTTTGTGGACAGGGTTTTTTATCGTTTTAAGCCTTTTTCCGACCTCGATGATTTGTGAAATGGCTAAAAACTCTTGCCCCCTGGTTTTCGGTTCCTTTGCAATGGCCGAGGCTCTCTCAATCGTTGTCCAGAGCCTCTTAAATTTTTCTTCGCAGTTACTTTTCACTTAATCCCCCTTCCACAATTTCTATTTCCCCCTCTTCGATTTCGCCTCTGGAAACACGAGTAGAAAGGACCTGGATTCCGTTTTCATGAAAAATTTTTGAAAGGGTTTCAAAATCTGCTTTGCTCATTGATTCAATGCCGTCAAGCCTAACCACCCTTAGCTTTTTATCTCTGATTGATTTTGCGGATATGGCACCGGTTATGAGCATTTGCTCCGACCTGCCGCATTGGGATAAAGGAATCTCATGATATTTAATTTCCCCATCGTCAATCGTTAGGCCAAAGACGGGCCATTTGGCAGATTCAAGAGATGTTTTTTTAATCTCCCTGAGGGTTTTTATTTCGTTATCTATATGTTCTTTTTCGACGCTTAATTTTTCGGATTCCGCCTTATCTGCTAACCATTTTTTCCTTGTGGCGGCCTTTTCATTTATTGAGCTGGAGTCTTTGATTTTTTGTCTCAAAACCTCTAACGGTGGGTAGTCTTTCGCCTCCATAACCATCTTATCTATCTCATCGCACAAATGATCCGAATTTGCTTCCAGAGCTTCCAGTTCTTCTTTATGTTTCTTAATTTTTTCATGGTTATTCTGTAAAGAGCTTTTGTAATTTTGGAGAACTCTATCAGCCGATTCTACTTTCCTCATTTCTTCAAGTAGTATATCCATTGAGACATTCTCAATTTCCTCAGGTTCTGCCCCAATCTTCCCCTTCATTTTTTCAATGTCACGATGGATATTTAGTCTGGTATCGGTTAGGGATAGAATTTTTTGATCGGTTTTTTTAAGATCGAAACCTTGCAAGTCGGCTACCTGCAAAAGCGTTTCGACTTGTTCAAGGGGCTTCATTTCCATAATTTTATGCGGATTTACCGCAAGGGATGAGAACCAATCCCCAAAATCTTTGGCCGAAACCTTTTCACCAGAACCAGAGATGATCGAAAGGTTGGAGGTTTTTTCGGTATAACGCCTGATGGCCGTTACTGACGGGGCACCGGGTTCCCCGAGCACGATCTTTATTTGTGCAGGTTCCCCGTTTCCGTCTTTTATTGGCTCACCGACTTTCCCGAGGATTTCCCAAAGTGCTGAAATCGCCGTTGTTTTCCCCTGGCCCGTTCCCCCTGCTATTTTTAGATCCTTCCCTTGGGGTTCCAGGAAAAGGGTTTCAATTTTTTTATAATTTTGAATTTCAAGTGTTAGTATTTTCATTTTTTTGTGTCCCCTCATGCAAATTTTTGATAACTTTATCAATTTTATCGGTGGCAAGTTTTGTAAATTCCACAATAGTATCAACGGTTTTTTCCAAAACCTTTCTATCCAAACCCCTGCTGACATTTTCGAGGTCTGGGAAAAATTCTTTCACGGTTTCTACCCAGATTTTCTTCCCTAAAACCTTTTCGGCTCTTTCTTTCAGAAGTGAATAATCAAGGATGGCATCTGACTTGGGGTTTTTGGTTGGGAGAATCCTTTCAAAGTCGTTTTTACCTTCGTTAATTTCGGTTTTTTCCAGGGCCTCAAGAATTGAATTTCCAAGGTAAATCAACCTTTTCATTTCTTCTGGGGGGGCTAAATACATTGAGACTCCGGAACCTTTCTCCAGCTTAGTTCGTTCTGCAAAAAATTCATTTAATTTTTGATTTGGGTTATTTGTTTTTCGAAAATGCAGATCCTCCAAACAACTTATTTCTTGATAAATTCTACCCAATTCATCCACCAATGTTATTTTTTTTGGTTCCTCTTCTTTTTTTTCTAATTTTTGATTTTCTGGCAAAGAAGCCGGGATTGAAATTTCATCAATCACTGTGATTTCGTGTTCTTTCTCATTTTGAGTAGGTGGCTCAATCTCTTTCGGTCCGAGGTAAACCTCTTCAACTATTTCTCGGGTCCCAGTGCTAATTCTGAGCTTTTTAACCTTCTCAGTGAGTTCTTTGGCATGGGGAAGACCCTTTACGGCTTTTTCAAAACCTGAGAGGGAGACTGACAGAAAATTTAGAGAAACTTCATTTTCCAGCGCTATTTCAATCACTTCGGGAACCGGGTAATCGTAAGAATTGGAAGGAATTTCCCTTAACTTCCATTCCTTTTCACTTCCCCTAAAGGCACCACCTGCATTTTTTATGGCCCGGTTCCGGTTTTCCTCAGCCATATCTTTCAGTGAGCCAAGAAGTTTTATCCCGATTTTAATTTTCTCCAAAAGGGTAACGACCCCTTCGAAATCCTGTTCGCTTTCGGGGACACGGGCCAGCTTCCATGGGAGATCCACGGCTATCTGTTTCGTTTCCGGACACGAATCCCGAAACTCACAAAACCCGCAATATTTATTGAGAGTTCGGGGGAGGGTTTCCCTGGGGACCGTTTGATATTTGTTTTGAATTGCTACGATTGACCTGGGGAGGTTTTTCAAATCCTCCCTCGAAAAAGCATACTCAAAAACTTCCCCGGTGGTGGTCATGAAATACCGGCCGATGACCTTGTCATATTCTGGGAAAAGCTCTAAACCCATCCATGCATAAGCTCGAATTTGTGATTGCCCTGGCTCATTTCTGCCAGTTTTCCAATCCCACACAATGAGGGTATCTCCATCTTTAGATATCAAGTCAGGATAACCCCTGAGTCCGTTTTTCTCACCTTTGTTGAGCGGAATATGGAGGAATTGTTTTCCATGGACCTCATCGCACAAGATGTGGTTTTCCCCATCCACGAGGAGTATTTTCCCTGGGTTAAGGAGGAGGTCCTGGATGAGAGAAAATCCCATCCATTTTTCGACCATTTCTTTCACCCAGTCATTATCCTTGCTTATGTCGGGCTCATCGCCGAGCAGGATTTCCGAGGCGATGGAATGAAATCGGGTCCCCCGAATTGTTTCGGGGGTCTCGGTAAATTTTCTATTCTCGGAATTGAATGGACACAATTCCAAGGCTTCAAGTCTTGAGGGGGAGATCCAGAGGGTTTCTTTTTTACTCATTACCGAACCCCCCTGATTGTTCAAGGTCGATTAAAGACCGGTAAAACTTTTCAATCTCTACTTGGTTCAGCGAGGAGATTGGTTTTATACCGCCCAAAACTTCAACCATGACCCTTTTCGAGGTTCCTTTCCCAAAAGTGGCGTCTATGCTTTTAGTCGTCGCCATGACCTCGGGAGCGTCAATGGGCGAGGTTTCAACTTCCTCATGCTCATTTTCTTCAATTTGAGCCGATGGAGTTGGTTCCGAAACGACTTCAACGGGGACAACTTTTTCAACCGTTTCATACCTACCTTTATCGTTCACAACTGTTTCAGTGACGGTTTTTGCCTCGGGTTTCTCAACTTTTACCGGAGCAGAAATTCTTGGTTTTACCCTGGTCGGAGAGGTTGGTGTTACATTCACCATCGTTTCCTCTTCCCGTATTTCGTCCGCTGGGGTCGCACCGGTCAATCCAAAGGCTGATCGAAGTGCCATAGACTCGGCACACTTGATCAGCATGACCGAAGGAAATTTCCCCCAGATATCCCCTGGCTTTCCGCTATTTTTGTCGAATTCTTCGAAGCGGACGATTTTTATGATTGCCTCTTTTCCTCGCTTAACAACACACCAGGCAGCCACTGGGTTACCTTTTGAAAAGGATTCAGCCGTTTGTTCGACCTCAATTTTCCCGAGGTCGTAGTCAATTTTGAACTTGTCGCCTGGGTAAATAGCCCCTGATGACATGCCGACAAATTCGGGGTGCCTCCTGGCTGAGGCAAGGTAGCCGTCCCTACCTACCATTATTAACATTTTTTTTTGACCCTGCCTGAAAGTGGGCACGGCCCAGATTTCTTTTTTGAATGGGTCCAAATTGAACTTTTCTGCGATGTAAAGAGCAACGGAGATTTCGTCGTCGCTGCACTCACTGAAAAACGTTCTTTTTAGGAGAGCCAATTGCGCTCCTTCTATTTTCACCAATTTTTCATTTTCCATTTTTTTCTCCCACCCCTTGAATTTTCCATTTTTCGGGGTTTCCTCTATATAATACGTTTTTTTTGGATTCTTTTCGGTTTTTTATGACTTTTTTTAACCCGATTTTATCGCATTTTGTGTTGTTTTTGAAAAATAGTTGCGAAAATTAAAGATTTTAGTTGATTTTAATTAACAATTAAATTATTATTAAATTATGGATAAAAAAATCGAAACAGCCCCCTCCAAGGGGGAGATCCGAGAAAATTTGTCCACCCCGACCCTCTCCTCATCTGAGGAGGGGGTTTTTTTATGTCTAAAAAATGCAAATAAAGAGGGGTTGAGGTCTGGAGATCAATATTGGTCATACCACACCCCCATTTTGCAATTGGCATACAACCTGGGAAAAAAGGGAATGGACCTCTCCGCGCTGCACATCGTCACCGGATACAGATACGGTGGAGTGCATTGGAGCGGTTTATCGCACAATTACGCAAGCGACACGTCCGAGGGCGGGCTGTCAATGGCAAAAATTGATGGTGAGAAGGAGTGCGGGTCCGTGATTTGGTTTGCGGACAGGGATAAAGTGCAAGCCAGGGGCATCCTCCTCCCGTATCGCGGGTCAGATGGGGAGGCTTTGATTATCCCCCTTAATGTAGAGATTTTCGATTAAAAAGTGGGCAGCCATGCCCGTGAAAATGGCAACGCCCTGGGAGGGGCTTTGAGAGATGAAAAAATTCTACGGAGAAGTAAATGACTATGGTAGCGAATCCGATACTGGATTCGCTAACACATGGCGGGTATTGGCGTTCTCCTCTCAGTCCGCACGAGACGCATGGCTACGAGAGGTGAGCCCGAAAAACCGGACCGCGCGGGTGCGCCTCAGGCAGGACTTGGTAAAAGAATACAGGCTGGACCGGGTGAATTTCCCGCAACCAGTCTACGAAAACGCACCTGACGGCTGCGTAGGGACTTTTACGCAGCATAGTGTGCCTTACTATACCTAAAGTGTGGGCAGCCATGCCCTTTGAAAATGGCAACGCCCTGGGAGGGGCAAAAAAAATGAACACAACCTCCACCACCAACACCAAAATTTTTCAGATGGAGGGAGGTGCATTCACCTCCATCACCACCACAACCTCCACCACCACCAAAGAAACAAGTGTCAAAGGACAAGCCTTTTCGGTAAAATTCGAGCGAGAGACCGACACACCAGTGCACGACGTGTCATGGGAAACCGAGAAGTTCTTCCTACCCCTGGAAAGAATGGGGGAGAAAAACTCCATGACCGCCGTCTTAAACGACGGAAAAATAAAATTTGGAATAAGGGAAGAGGATGACCGTTTCCCTTTTATGGAAGGAAAAGACCAGTTCCGAGACTGGCTAGAGACCTTGGAAAAGGTCTACGAATAGTAGTGTTTCAAGACCTGAGCAGGTCCAAAAACTGCTTGCGTGCTCCCGTTAATGGGAGCATAAAGGAATCTTGGGTTAAACTTTATCCTTAAAAGTTAATGCCTCAAAGGAGGGGCAAATGAAATGAAAATAATCATGGAACTAGGAAATTCGCGGATCGTTTGGGGGAGATACGCCGACTCCCCCTATTGTATACCACGGCCCGCCCGTGGATTCTGGGTCGTATTCGACTCAGGTGGGGCGAGTTTTCTTGGTCCGAGACGATCGGACATCACCGAGTTCCTCCGATCGATCTCGGAGTGATGAGAGTACCACCCACCACGGTGGGCACAAGTGGGTCCGCCGGTACCCTTTGAAGCTGGCACGCCCTGGGAGGGGCTTTAAAAATGGAAGCAATTTTTGTAGAAATGGCGAAAAAGGTCGCAGATGCGACAGGCGCAAAGTTTGAGGAGGGTAGTAATCTCGTGACCCTTCGTGGCAAGGAGACCAAGTACTTCGGAGAAATTTCCGAGAATCGGTGGACAAAAATTTATGGTCTCAACGCCCGAAAGGGAATTTCTGTTAGAGGCGGACAAGGGCACGGCCCCTTCTACCCCGTCGAGGAAGGCCAAACGTTCGACTTCCTCATTGATTTTCTCTCCGCGGAGGCGGACGGCGAGTGGGTGGAGGAGACCAACGGTGACATTGTCTCTGAAAGAAAAAATTTCAGCGAGGAGGTCCAAGGGCTGATCAACAGCCTCCGCGCTCTTTACGAGGAAAAAAAATGATAAAGCGTGGGCGACCGGCATCCGGAAAAGAATCCAGACCGGTCAGTATTTCCCTAACTGCTGACCAAATCAGCCTGCTCCGTGCCCTCGGAGCAGGTTCTCTAACCGAAGGTTTCCGCGAGCTTTTGAGGCTCGCAAGGAGGGGACCAACGGAATAAAAAATCTCTGAAACTTGCCCCCAGGTGGGGGCTTTTTTTTGTCCAAAATATTGTATTATTACATTTTGAAGAGCACATAAATCTGCCCTAGGATAGATACGATCCAATCGTTTTTTCCTGGGGCTTTTTTTTGTCTAAAAATCTGGATTTATTTTAACAATTTTATCTTTTTTACCATCCATTTTAATTGATAATTTAATTGCCTTTTTTATTTAAATCCCGATGGTTTTGGGGTTTGATTTTTGTTTTAAAATTTGCAATATTGTTGTAAATTGGTTACATGTTAATAACAAATGAATAGGAGGTTTAAAATGGAATCAAAAAAAGAAAAATCAGACCTAATCCGGATTAGTGATGCCGAAAAAATGACAGGATTTTCGAGGTCAAAGATAACGACGGCAGTCATAAATCAGGAATTACAAAGTGTTCGGATCGGTGGGGTCGTTTTTTTAAGTGAAAAAGCGGTCACCGCTTGGCTTGTGGGAAAGTAAATGGATAATGCTGGGTGGGTAAAGATTCATCGTAAATTGATGGAAAGTCCAATTTGGAAGATTAAGCCGTTTTCCCCCGGACAGGCTTGGGTAGAAATTTTGATGAAAGCGACCCATTCCTCTTTTAGAGATTTTGGGGAAAGTTTTGAACTTGGACCAGGTCAACTATTTTATACCGAAAGCTCCTTTTCATCGGCTTTTGGTTGGAGTAGGAGTAAGGTAAGAAGATTTATCAAAAACATGGTAAACCAAAACATGATCAAAATTGGACCAAAAAGCGAACAAAAAAAGGACACAAAAAAGACAGTGATAACAATCGAAAAATGGGACACTTATCAAAAAGACAAAACACAAAAAGGACACGAAAAGGACAATGAAAAGACAATCAAAAGACAATCAAAAGACACCCCTTTAATAGATAACAAGAATGATAAGAATGAGGAGAAGGTAAAGAAGGAGGATCCTTATGCCGAAAAACAACTAATCGAAAAAAATAACAACTCGCAGAGTAATACCTCCTTTGTTTTTCCAAAGCCTAAAAAACCGAAACGAAGTTTCAAAACCCAAACCTCAGATTTTTTTGAAGAGTTCTGGGAGCAATTTCCGAAGCGACGAAAGGGTTCCAAACCGAAGGCGTATCAGATTTGGCAAGAGTTCGGATTTGACAGGGAAACGCCAGGGATGACCCATGCAAGAAACACGATTCTAGCCGACCTCGCTGATAAAAAGCAGAATGATACCGGATGGCTACGAGGCTTTGAACCCATGGCGACAACCTACCTAAACGCCGCTGGCTGGGAAACACCAACACAAAAAGGAGAACCAAAAAGTGAGCGACATAACGGACCTAAGGGAATGGATGATCAAAAATGGGAAGAGTATCTCGGGCGATTTGCCGATGAAGGTGGCCCAACCGACCAAGCGACACAGAGTAATGGCGAGAGCGTTACTGCTGGAAATCCGCTCCTTTTGGAGCCACCTGGCAGGGGAGGGTTACCAGGAAACGGAGGAGAATCTGGAGAGGTGGGCGATGAGCATTGCGAAATTCCAAGAAAAAATAATTGCTGGAGCCCTAAAATACTCAAAGGATGTTAGGCGTTATCCGCCAAATAGAGCGGATTTTGAGCAAATTTGTAGGGAGATTTATTCCCTTGAAAAAGTGAAGGCTGATGAGCCCAGTGTTGAGAGGTCTCAGAATATCCAAAGATCCACCAATGAGTGGCTTTTGCAAAATGATCTTTTGACGGCAAAAGCTTTAAAAAATTTCATGAGCAAAATACCAGGTGAGTTTGAAGAGAAAACCAAACGAGCAATCTGGAAAAGGATCAGGGAGGCTGGTTTTTCAAACGGAAACGCACCTGAATCGGTTTATTTCTATATTTTGGACATAGAGTATCAAGCCGTTAAATCTTTGCCCGTGTAGGACATTTAAACGAGGGAGAAAAAATGAAGAGTTTGAGCGAAATTAAAAAAAGCTACGAAGAGCTTAAAAGCATGTTAGAAGAATTTGATTTTCAAGATTTCAACATCGGTTTTGAGATCAAAGAACTACCGTACGAAAGTCTTAAAGTCGATCGAATAGGAATTTTTAAGCGTGACATGGCGATAGAAATTGCGGAAAAAGCAATCGTAAAGCAGAGGGAAGAGTTGGATATTTTATTGAAAAAACTTTGTATTGAAACTTTAGAGGAGCTTTTAAACGAGGGAGAAAAAATGAAAAAAAAGACTGACAGACCGGAAATGGGGTCATGGGAATGGTTTTTCAGCAATGGCTTTATAACCAAAGAAGAAGCCGAAAACTTATATAATTACCAGGAGAAGCATAGGAGAAAAGAACCAGGGGAAAAAATGGATAGGAATAATTACTCAGGAGATAAAACAACAGTAATCACCATAAGAGAAAAAGTCGGTAAAGCCCTTCTCATAGAAGCGGAAGAACTCATAAACCATGCCATTAACCATTTGCATTACACGCAGACGGCAAAATTAAAGGGGGTAATATGGTTGGAGAAGTGGGAGGAAATTTACGAATCCAATGACCCAGAGCAGGAATTCCTTGATTTTTACGGCAGGGAACCATAATGAACTTTAGAAATTTTACAGTTTTGGATTTAGAAACGACCGGTTTTTCTCCAGCAAAAGATCGAGTCACTCAATTAGCTATGGTGACAGTAATAGAGTGGAAAATCTGGGATAGTCACCTAGTTAGCTTTGATACAGGCTCACCGGTCCCAGAAAAAATCAAAGCCTTAACCTGTGCTCACGAAGACGAATTAAAATTTCATCATAAAATAGAACTACAAGGCATTACCATTGCTCACGGTACCATCGTTGCCCATAACGCCGAATTCGATAAACGATTCTGCAAAAAATTCCTCCCAGGGATAGGGAGCGGTAACGCCATTTGGTGGTGCTCCCTCGCTCATTATCGAAAAAAGTTCCCAGGCCAAAGCCACAAGCTACAGGATTTAATCGGGAAGTATTTGACCCCAACCGAGCGAACACCAGGGGCACATTCGGCCGTGAGTGACGCTTTAAATCTTGCAAAATTGCTTTTAAAGGTGAGGTAAAAAATGAACCAAATCGTAGTCGAACATATTAAAAATGCGATCCAAATTTTAGAGGTAATGAGAACCGTAGGCGTTTCATACAATTTTGTATTTTACAGGCCTGAGGAATTGCTCCCTGGAGAAAATCTGCCTGTTTTGGCTGCAATCGCCATGGATGGATTTATAATCTGCTCAATAGAGGATTACTCAGACTACTGGGCACTCACGCCGAAGAACGGCAGGGAAATACAAATCAAAAAAAATTGGAACAAAACCTTTATATGGGCTTATCTACCCAATGCTATTCTCGAAGAAATATAAAAATGTCATCAATGGATGAAACACCAAAACGCCGACAATGTCTTGTGAATGGCTGTAAAATAATCGAATTCCATAAACAGCTTTGCGAATTCCATTTCCTACAAAAAAAAAGAAAACTGAAAAAGAGAAAAACGGAGAGAAAATGAAAAAAAAGACTGACCTAAAAATAGAGCTATGGTCCCCGAAGGACCTCACCCCCTATCATCGGAACACCAAGGACCATCCGATAAAACAAATCGACAAGATAGCCGGGTCTATTGCGGAATTCGGTTTTGACCAGCCTATCGTTGTTGATGAAAATGGAGTCATCATAAAGGGTCACGGTAGACGGGAAGCTGCCCTTAGACTCGGGATTGCGAAGGTCCCGGTCATCGTCCGAACGGATCTTTCCGAAAATCAGAAAAAGGCTGCAAGGATAGCCGATAATAAGGTGGCTGAGAGTCCCTGGCTGGATGAATTTTTAAAGTTAGAACTGGCAGACCTTGCCAGCCAAGAATTTGATATTTCGCTAACGGGTTTTGAGCTTGAGGACGTTTTCCGAAAAACCGAAGGAGGCGATAGCCAGGGCGAAAAACACCAAGGGGAAGGCTTCGGAGGTGGTTCTACCGAAGGGGAAAAGGCCAACACGCCTATGGTTTTCCCCATTTTCTTCGAACTCTCAAAACCAGAAATAAACGAATGGAAAGCCGTTAGGGAATCAAATAGAGACGAAACCCCGAAAGACACTTTTATGAGGGCAATAAGGGGTGAGCTCGATGCTTAGACATTACTCGGGAGAATTCCTTGTTTCACCAGTCCCGCTCCATTTCGGCTTAAATTGGTGCACCCATAAGAGATCCACCGATTTATTTTAATGAAGATTTTTGCTACAAAGTCACCCACGAAGGGGAAGAGGCTATCGACGGCGAAGAATTTATGTTATATGCTTTTGATAATCCCTCGAAATATTTGAGCAGGGAAATTAATGTCCTCTTAAACTGAAGGGGCAGACAATGAAAGCAAACCGCCGAGGGTGGATGCCCGGAGCTAAAGAGATAAGGCTGGCAGGATTGTTAGCCAGGGACGGGGCGAAAATTGAGGAAATAGCGGAAGCTACTTCGATACCGCTCAGAACGCTCCACAGAAAAAGAAAAGAAAGTAGTGGACCTTGGTTTGAGCTTTGGCACTCCATTAAAAAGGGGCAAAGCTACGGAGCTTATGACGCTGAAAAGCTCCTAAGATTTTACTCCACAAAAGGCATTGGATCAGATGACCAGCTCAATTCAGCGGCAATAACCGCAGCCATTTATCTCGACAAGGTTTTCCGTGAAAAAAAGCAACAAAGCAGACGGACCAGACTTTACGGTGAGGATTTACGGCTTAGAAAACTTGAAGTAAAAAGGAAAGAGCTGGAGATTAAAGCCCTGGAAAAAGCCCTCGAAGAAAAGGGCGGAAGTGGGAACCTGACTATAGAGATAAGATAGGTGTTAGCCCCCCCACTCAAAATTGTCCTCTTTAACACTGAGTTTTATACTCCTTTGCAGAGGCGAATCCTCCATCTAAACCGTAAACGATTTACCCTCTGGAGAGCAGGCCGAAGGTCAGGCAAAACGACAGGGGCTAGGCGGTGGCTTTTAACTGAGAGTCTTTCTCCGGTCAGAGTTGAGATTCCATCCTTCTGGGTTTCGCCGATTATTGAAACAGCCAGGAAGGTTTTTGCCCACTTTTGCAGGGAATACAGAAAGGCCATTTACGATTTTAACCTCACCAGACGCGAGGTCATTTTGTTAAATGGTCGCTCCATTTTTTTTGTCGGAGCCGATAATCCCGGAAGTATTGAAGGTGAAGGAGCTTGGGCGGTTGTCCTCGATGAGGCAAGACATCTAAGAAATAATATGGTATGGGAAGAAACCCTCCGACCCATGCTTTCGGATTGTGCAGAAATTGGAGGGGGCCGGTCACTAATCATTTCGACCCCTGGATATGATGGACACTGGTTTTCAAATTATTGTGATTGGACGAATTCTGAGGATGAAGCCCTTAAAAAGAGGTTTGAGGATTACACCCAATTCACGACAAAAACTCTGGAGGCTGGGACCATACCCGAATCCGAAATTGAAGCAGCCAAGGCCTCAATGCCAGAAGATGTTTTCCTGCGAAATTATGAGGCTTTAGAGACACCCCCAGGGGAAGCAATTTACAAAGAGTTCGGGAAGCATAACCTAATCCAAGAGCTTCCTAAATGGTTTTCAAGGTCCATGGTTAATGTCGGCGTAGACTTCGGGGCAACCGATGACCACCCAACCGTTTTTATTGTCATGGCCTCTGACTACGCCAGACGCTTCCACTTTATTGTTGAAGAGACCTACCTTTACAAAGCCAATCAGCTTGAAGTGTTGGCCGAAGCTACCAGAATATCCTCCAGGCATTACCCCGAGAATTTCTTTTGTGACCACAACCGCCCCGACTTCGTTAGGGAAATGGTTAAGGTTGGAATCAAGGCAAGATTGGCGAAAAAGGACGTTTTAGACGGTATTGAAAAAGTAAGAACCCTTTTACTAAAAAAACCTGATTCAGGGATTCCCAACCTCTATTTTATTGAGAAGAAAACTAGGAAGCTCCAAGCCGAGGCACAAAGTTACTGCTACAAGCCTGGGACCCAAATTCCCGTAAAAGATAATGACCATGGACTCGACGGCTTAAGGTATGTAATTATGGGAGTGGTTCATAATCGGGCAACGACGGTGAGGGACAATGGGTAACAGCAGTAGTAGTGACAGTCTCGAAAATGGCATGAGAGCAGGGGATCAAAGAGATCCATTGGTAACCTTTTCTTTCGATGAGCAGATTCAAATTTCCCTTTTTAAAATGTACTGGCTTTACGCCTTGGGAACCCGAGACGGTTCCGACATTTACCAATCCATGGATTACCTTTTCGCCAGGAGAGCGGACGGGGAAATTAACCGGGGGCGAACGATGATCGAGGCCAAAGGGCTCCGAAGGAATACCAGGGCAATACTAAATTGCATCCCCTTCATTGTCTCCAAAAACCGAGAGGCCATAATTTTAAACTCATCCCCTTCTGGGGTATCGGTCAAAAATCCTTCCACCGGGGAAATCGACGAAGGTCTAACCATGGAAGCCCAAGCAATGGTTAAGCCGTTTTGGGAAGAGCTTATAAGCGATACGGTAAACTCAGCTTTGGTGACTGGACAAGCTTACATCTGGCCAACAAGAAGGGATGGGAAAGTCCAATTCGACACCCCTTACCCAAATTATGTTTTTATAAAGCCGAACCCAACCAATATTAAGACAATTGATAAAATTGATTACAAATACTCAACTAATGATGAATTCGGAGCCCCCCTTGAGTTCCAAAGCGTTTTTACTGCTGAAAAACTTAACTCAATAATGCCAGATGGAACGAGTATGGAGACCGTAAACCCTTGGGGAATCCTCCCAGTTTTCCACATCAAAAATCTACCGGTCCCTGGGGAATATTATGGCCGTAACTGTTTCTCCCATCTCATTTCGGATATTGACCAAGTCAACGAAATAGCTGGAGACATAATGCGGGTCCTCGCTTTTTATGGCCACCCAACAATCGTTTTTAAAAATGCAGCAGCCCCAACGGGTGGGATAAAAATGGACCTGGAGCAAATTTTAGAAATTCCAGAAGGGGGGGAAGTTAATTTGCTGGAATACCAAGACCTCCCAGACCTTTGGAAGAACATCGGGGAAATTTATGCGAGCGTCCAAAAAAAGGCTCCTGAATTTGACCTCGCAGGAGTTGAACAGGGTTTGTCGGCCATGTCAGGTTTTGCAATCCAGTTAAAGCTTTCATCTTTTTTGGGCAAAGTTAGGTCCGAACAAAAGCAAATTGAGGCAGGGTTAGCCAAGGCCATAAGTTACGGCCTAAATCTTTGGCAGGATAATCCCATCTTTATTGATTACCAGGTAACGGTTGATATGGGTTCAAACCTGCCCGATAACCTGCAAGAGGTTATCGATATCGAAATTAAAAAGAAATCTATGGGCTGGACAACTGACGCAAAAGCAATGGCTAAAATAGGAATTCCGCAGGAAGAAATCGAAGAGATCCAAAAAGAAAACGAAGAGGCTAAAAAACAAAACCTCGAAATGCAAGTGGCCGAAATGTTTAAAAAAGCCACAGGGGTTGAAGTTTACACTGACGATAAGGGCAATTTTTACCAGGGGAAAGAGGGTAAAACGGAGGAGATAAAAGACGATGAAGAATCTGATTAGGCTCCGAAAAATTGAGCCCGATGAATCCCAAAGATTGAGCATTATTGATTTTTTTAAATTGTCCCCGACTGGGGATCTTAAATTTTTTAACGGCAAAGTTTGGCGAACTCTTGGAAACCTGGAAGGGCCTAAGGGCGAAAGAGGAGACAAAGGGGAAAAGGGAGAACAAGGTATCCAGGGTATTCAGGGGGAAAAGGGAGACCTTGGGGAACGAGGTGTCCAGGGGGAAGTAGGCCCCCAAGGGTTCGACGGGCAACCCGGCAAAAATGGCAAAGCACCAACCCTAAAAGAGATTGTAGATTCCATTACCCCGTTTATTCCGCAAGCCGTTCAGGGGGAGCCTGGAGAGGAGGGCAAAAGGGGACAACGAGGGGAAAAGGGAGAGCCCGGGGAACCCGGCAAGGAAGGGAAAGGGGGGAAAAATGGAGAACCTGGGGAGACGGGTGAGAGGGGTTTTCCCCCGGCCCATGAAATCGACCAAAGAAATTATCAATTTCGGTTCGAGAAACCGGATGGAAGATGGGGAGATTGGATAAAATTGCCAGCACCACAAGGCGGCGGAGCATCTGGGGCCTCTAATTTTATCCGGTGGAACCCGAATATTTTGACCGAAACCCATGATATCCAATTTAGGGAAAATGAAAGCTACATCGTGGACGGCTCGGAAGGTGCTTTTAATATCACTCTCCCAACTGCGAGCCTTGCAAAAATGAGAGTTTACGTTTTTAATCGAATCGACCACCACCCAGGCAATCAAATAAGAATTTACGCTCAAACAAAGGAGAAAATTGTGGGTGAAGATTTTATAAGAATTATGGAGCAATGGGAAAGTGTAAGATTAAGCTCTGACGGCTCAAGGTGGTGGATAGTATGACCTTTTTACCTCACCAAAAGTTAGAGCAAGAAACCGAGCAGATATCAGATAAAAGGCTCCCAGAAACCCTCTCCGTTTTGAACGAAATAAACGAAAAGCTTTCAAAAATTTTATTTTACCTTGAATATATTACCGACGATAAAGGGGTGGTGGAAGATGATAATTAGTGACGCAAGACACGGCCGTTCAGCAGCTGTGGATAATAACCATAACTTAAAAGTTTTTTGCACGAACATAAACGATAACGCCCAGGCCAACCTTTTCGGTCAGGCATGGGCGATCAATTTCGATGTTACTGTAGCCGGAGCAAACCAGGTTATCTTTTTTTACGAAAATACCGATACCAATCCCATTTGGATCTCCGATATGAGGCTAGTAACCAGTGTAGCTGGCAGGCTGGAGATTTTTAGAGCGACCGGAATTCCAGCAGGTGGGACCGTTCCAAAATTTGTGAACAAAAACTTTGGGCTCACAAATAAACCAAATGCAACGGTTCAAAGAGGGGCCATTACCGGAATCACGGCTCCAACCGAGACGGAAATAGTTTATCCGATGGAAACTTTTACCGGGATAAATAATCATTACGAGCCTCAAAGCCACATTATTCTCCCTCAAGGATCGGCTATTGGTCTGAGATGGGTTCCAAGTACGGGAACTTTGAACGTAAACCTTGCCCTTCATTTCGGGCAACTGGATTCCGAAAGCGTTTAAAAATGCCCATTGAAACGATTGTAAAGGGTGGAAGAAAAGGTCATTCCTGGAACATTGGAAGCCGAGGAGATGGGTTAGCCTCAATTCTTCCAGGCCCTCCCGATGTTTTAGAGAATAGAATAATTTTCAAAAAATATTTAACCCTGGACGGTTCCGATTCGGGAGCCACCAGTATGCTTGTTGATGGCTCTTCCACTCCCCAAAAATTCAAAGTTCTGGCTCACTCATCAAGAGACCGATATCTGACAATGGCTTCCATAGTCATCTCCGATTCGGGTCCGGTGATGAATAAATTTGGTAATTCAACGGCTTTAACCAATGGCTGCTTGTTTCAATACTTTTCCGGTCGAGAGTTTGTGGACATTCACGGGATTCCCCTCAGAACCAATTATGATTTTTTTAGGATGGCTAATTTTAATCGTCCTTTTGGGGTCGGATCGGTTTTTAACGAGCTGGCGAACATTGTTGGCTTATCCGAGGGGTTAATTATTATGATTGATTTTAGAGACTTCATTCCACCCTTTGGGATAAAACTTGAAGGAGGTTCAACCCAAGAGATTTCTTTGACAATTCAAGATGATTTAAGTGGTACAATCATCGACGGTTTTGACGGCTACGTAAATGGGTTCGAGGTAATAAAATGAACGGGATATTAAAAATTGACTGGAATTCCCTAAAAACTCTCGTTGGAACATTTCCAGAGGCAGAGCAGGCAGCAATTTGGGCCGCCTCTTTTTGGATAAAGCAGGATGACATTATTTTAGTTTGGCTAAGTTTGGGGGGTTTGGGAATTAGGGTCGCAATTAAATATTTAGACTCGGATTTTGACGATTGGGACAGAGATTTTAAAAGTCTGATGAACCAAAAAATTTAAGATGATTTCCAAAGCGCAGCTCCTAAAAAAATTCAAAAAGATGGGTGAAAATCTGAATGAAAAGTTAGGTGACGTTCAGAGCCGGGGGGAAAAGAATCTCCTGATAGGATTGCAAAAAGGTCTTGAAGATATCGAAAATCAAATCCTTTTAGTTGTTAAAGGGTTGGCTGTTGAGGATGGTAAAATTGAAAACTCTCCAAGGAATCTTGACCAGATAATCGCTAGACGCAAAGGGATAGAAAGAATTATTGAAGGGATAATTTTATCGGGCACCAAGGCTTTTGTTACCAGTTCTTTGGAAGCCGAAAATGTTAATAGAAAAGAATTTAACGCCTGGGTTAAAGAGCTTCAAAAAATGGGCCTGAGTGCTGAATTTGCACTCACTGACAAACCTTACATCCAAGAAGTGACCAGGGCGGCTATTAAAATTTACGGTGACTCAACCAGGGAGATATCAGACGTTATCCAGCAGGGTTTAATAAGAATGTCCCTGGGTGGAGCGACCCCTGAACAGTTAATTAACGAAATGACAGCCAAAATTCCAGCAATCGACAAGGTTAGAGTTGACGGGGGACGGTACAGGCTTTCCGCCGACGCAAGGGCACGGTTTATTTACCGCACCGAAACCACAAAGATAAACGCAAAGGTAATGGACAAATTATCCAAGCAAGCTTTTGGAGGGAATTATCTTGTTCAAAATTTTAATCCCATGGATAATCGTACGGATCAGGTTTTGTGTGCCCCAGCCACGGAAGCGGGTCCAATCAAGATAAATGAGCTTATTGGAAGGTTCGGTTTGCCTGGCCGTCACCCTAATTGTAGGTGTTCAATAGGTTCTTTACCGGATTTCATCGTTTGACAAACCAAAAAAAATACAATATAAAAGGAGAAGGATATGCCGGATAGCATAGCCGAAAAATTGGAATCCCTGGAAGGGGAGAAAAAAACAGAACCGACAACCGAGGAGAGAATAAAACTCCTCGAAGCTGAAAGAGATAAATTCAAAGGTGAGTTCGACAAGGTTCGAGAGCAAAGGGACACCCTGAAAAAGAAAATCAGGGAAACAATTCAACCCCAGGATGGGGGAAAGGATTTTTTAACCCTGGAGGCCGAAAAGAAGAGCCTCGAAGAACGCCTGAAATCTCTCGAAGAGAGGGACCTGAAAAGAAAGGAATCCCTAGATTTGAAATGGTCCTCGAAGATAGAGGCGCTCCCCGAAGATAAAAGGGGAGTGTTCGGCCCAATACTTGAGCAGCTAAAGGTAATGGAGCCAGAGGCCCGCCTGGAATGGTGGGATAAGAACGGAACCCTCATAACCGGCACCGGTTCTGAAAAGGGACATGCCCAAACATCCCAACCTTCATTTAATCCACCTAAAGATACAGGTATGACCTTGACGGCTGATGATCAAATTATCGCTAGGAAGTATGGTTGGAGCACGGAAAGGGCTATTGAAATTAAAACTGAAAGTCCATCTACATGGAAAAAAGCGGTTGAAAATCTGAAAAGATAAGGAGTGGCAAAATGTCATTAAGTTTAAACAGGGGTCAAGTCGCCTTTGGTTCTGCAATGGGCAGGATTCAGTTGGCAGGTGCGAGCACATGGGGAGTCGGTGCGAGCGGGTATTTTTATAAAATTTCAAGCGGAAAGGCCACGCAATTAACCGCAACTGATGACACCTTAACCGGGTGGGTCGATGTAGGTTTCAAGCTTAGTGACGCAAACATCGTTAGTAATCTCCTAACCGTTCCGACAATAACCACAAGTTACGAGTTTCTGACCTATGGGCCTGGGGCAGCGTTTCTTTTGCCGGTTGCAAGCGGACAGACATTAGCTGTCACTGATGTAGGTAAACCTATAAATATCTCGGTTTCAAGCGGTATCCAGTCTGCCGATTTAACCAACACTGGGACAAAAAGCTTCCTCTTTGTTTTACCACCCACTCCAGAAGAAATTGCAGCCAATATTGTCCGAGTTTACATAAATCCAGCCAAATATGGCATTGGGTCATAAGGAGTAAGAAATGGCTAATGCAAGAAAAGAATTATCTGATTTTATTGAGACAACCGCCGACAAGGTTTATTTTATCGAAAATGAGGAAAGACCCTACCAACCTAAATATAGGGAGCTTTTTAGATCGGTGAACATCCCAGGCAGGGAAATAATGATTTCCAGTGCTACCCACAACATCAATTTCCAAAAAAGAATTGATGGAGAACCATTGGTGTATACCGACCCAACCAGTGGCCGAAGAGTTTTTGGTAAGAAAGAGCTCTACACAGCTGGCACTAAAATCCCAGACAGGTTCACCAACGGCCTGGACGTTCGAAGACCTTCGGACGAATTAAAAAACTATATTAGAGATTGGACTCAAGCAGCCATCAACAGATATCATTTGGACCTTGAGACCTTTGCTTTTGACCATTTTAACAAAGGTGGGTTGACGGCAGGCGATCCTATTTTCGACGGAACAAACGACGTACAGGAGGACAAGAATGGTGGACTGCTATACGATGGGTCACCACTTTTCAATCTGGCTGCAAGTCCTCGAACCCTCTTAAAAAAGCCTCCCCACCTGAGCACCAATGCTTTCAACAATGGATTAGGTTCGACAGGACAAAATCTTACATCTGAAAACTTCGAGACTGCATACCAGAAGCTAACGATGGATAACGCTTACAATGACGCTGGGGAAAAGACAATGAGGCTCCCGACTCATTTAGTCGTACCTCCTTCACTTCGAAGCGATGCTTTTCAAATCCTTAAGACTTCTGTTGGACTTCCAGGGGATGTAAATAACGGCGCTAACCCAAATTTCGAAATTGTTGATATGGCATTAAGCCCTTTTTTGGACGATGCAGATGCTTGGTTTCTTTATGCTGCGGACGGCTCATGGGAAATTTTCGACCAGGAGCAACCCAGGTTCAAATCATGGATAAATAACGATACCGACTGCTACCACCTTCGGATGGAGGTAGCATACGGCAGCCTTATAAAGGCATGGCAGAATGTTGTCGGTGCTAACTTTGCTACAAGTTAATAGGAGAATCAAATGTCAGAAGTAATTGAAATCGAAGGGAAAGAGAAAATTCTCAAAGCACTGAAAGATCCGTCATTGGTGGAAGTTGGTGGTACAAAAAAACACAATAACGGGAAGTGGGTTCATTTTGGTTTTTTCAAAAAAGTAGCCGAGTCCGAAAAGAAGGGGACAGAAAATGGTAAGAAATCTTAAAAAAGTAATTCTTGGCCTATTGCTTGGGGTTCTTCCCCAGGCATGGGCAGGGGACTACACCAACAACGTTCGGTCAATCGATGACCGAGACTATTCCAGTTTCAGGATTCAGAAATCGGATCGTTCCATTCAACATCTGGAATGGTTGCAAATTCCAATAACCACGGGGATAGTTTGCTCGAACACCCCTTTCCTATTGGCGTTTTCGGCTACCGCAAGCGACCCGATTTTAGTTCAAGTTGCGAGCTTAACCGGGGACATAAAGTTACGTCTTGAAGATGGAGTTATTTCCAGAACTGCCTATGTTGTCTCCCTTCCTGATGGTTTCATTTCGGGCGGGGATTTGGTTATTGTTGCCTCCGCACCTGCCAATGTAGCTACCGATACCTTCCTCGGGGTGACACTTTTACAAAACGACACAGCGAGCACAACCCTGGCCGATGTAAGCGTTGATTCAGGCTCATTTGAAACCCTTGAGGTTGATTTCTCAGCGGTCTCATTATCGGCTAAAGACAAAGTGACTCTCTTAATTTTTAGAAATGACTCTACTTCCGGTTCTGGACCATTGGAAATTCGTTCCATCGGAATCAGGACAAACAAAAATATCCCATTTGCAGAATAATCTCCCAGGCACCCAAGGAGGCACCATGAAGAAGATTTTACTCTCCATTTTCGTTTTCTCTTTTTCTTGGTGTCTTCAAGGGGCTGGGATTCAGGGCTATTCGTTGAATCAATTTGCAAGCATGACCCTATCGGCAAATGCGACGGGTTCTTTTGCAGTTACGGGAAATGCTGAAAGATTTTGGTTAATTGGGGATGGGGCACCCTTTGAATTTACGCTCAATTACGCCACATCAACGGTTTATATCGCCAGCCAACCCGAACAGTGGGAGGGCTATCCGGCAACCTGGACCCATGATTTTCCACACCAAGTGCGCCCAGGGCGATTCATTTGGATTAAAAACGGTGCAGTAACACAAAAGATAAGGTTTAAAGGCCTTGGATACTAATGGCCGTCACCTACGCCACAAACGCAGAGATTAGGGCGACTTTCCCCCAAATTGACAACCTTTTTCCAAAGACAAAACTAAACGGGTTAAGCACTTCACCGGCCACCTCTTTGACGGTTGATTCAACGGATGCCTTTCCCCTGACCGGGACCCTTGCCCTTTTGTCCACAACCAACGTTTTAACTTCTTTAGATTATTCTGGAAAAAGCTCAACCGTTTTCTTTCTATCCTCGGCAACGGCTGTTAATTTTTCGGATAATGCTTTTATCGGGACCGGGGATTATCAAATTGATTATTTAAGGACTTTGGGCAAAGCATGGGTTGACGCTAGAATGACCAATCCCCATATTCCCGCTGACCACAAAAAAGACGTTGAGGCAAGATATGTTTATTACCGGGCACTAAAAGCAACGATGGACATTAATCTACATTCAATGGCCGATGGAATATTAGCCGACCTGCTTTCTTGGGTAGCTGACCTTAAAAAAGAATTCCCCCCACAAATCAGACAGAACATCATTTGGCTTGCAGAAGAGGGTCTAAGCGACCTGGAAAAAGACATTATCCGCAACGGTCCTTCCAATGCTTAAATTTAACGTTGAATTGATTTCTGGCACCGGGGACATAACGGTTACAGGCTTCAAAAAACTCATGGCTAAAATTGATAAAATGGAATTTGAAAAGACCCTACAGCAAGCGGCACTTTTTATGATTTCTTCAACGATGAGCGGTTACCAAAAAACCGTTGACCCACTGGGGAAACAATGGGAGCCCCTGGCTGACTGGTATAAATACCGACCGATGGATGACGGAATAGCAAGACCACCTAAAAACCCGGTAACAGCCTCATCGAAACCATTGACTAATACCAGGGGGATGAAAAACTCTTTGACTTTTCAATTCGTAGGAAAGGATACTGTAATTGTCGGCTATGGCGATAAAACCCAAGGAATCAAAGCAGAGATTCACCAGGAGAGCATAACCAATTTTTACCGCATAGAAAAAAAGGGAAAAATCCTCTCCATTGACGTTACCCCAAAGCAAAGAATTAACATCGGGTTTTCTGCCAAAATTCCAAGGATTGGCCGATATGATGACATTACAACCATTGCTAAACTCTTTGAGCAGATGATAGACAAGGCGATGAGATGAACAGGCAAGCGAGAAGGGCTCAACTAAAAGAAATAAAGCACAACCCACCCATTCAGATAGGAGAAAGGATTAAGACACCTTTAGGCGTTTTGACCTCGGCAGGCAGAGCATTGGGAAGGGATTTTTATGCGAGGGATTGGCGAACAACAAGAGACGAAGATGGGCACCTGCAACCATCTGGGGAGCTTGCTAAAGAAATCGTTGACGCTGGCCTAAAGTGTATAGAAGAAAATTCCGAAGCGATTTTAACCGGGAAGGGGATTAAAGATATTCCCGTTCCTAAAAATGATGTTTTCTTTTTGGTTGGAGCAGGAGCAGGGGCCGGGTATCTCGATAGAAATTTGATTTTCAGAATGAACCAAGTTGGGACAATCGTTACCACCAACCGGGGGATAAAGCTTTTTAATGACCTAAGGGCCTCTTCATTTTTGGACTTTGCTTTTCTGGTCGATTCAAGGTTAGGAATTTTTACCTCCGAGGAATGGTGGGGTGGAACGAACAAGACGCATACCTCCCTAATAGCCGGGTATAACACTTTCACAGAGGCAACAAAGGGCTGGAAGGAAGTTTACTGGTTTGGCTCATCTTGGGGCGTTGTTCCAGAGTGGAATAACTTAATTAAAAGCAAAGGGATCAACATGTTTGAAAAGGGTGTCCTTGATTCTGGACTTTGTTCCCTTTCTTGTCAGCTCCATTGGATTTGGAAAGTTAATCCCCTGGCTAAAGTTGTTCTAATCGGCCATGACTTTTGCTACCACCAGGGCATGAAGTATTTCGACACCCCTTTTAAAAATAACAAAACCGAGGTTGATAGGGTTTTGAGTCATCCTGATTTTATGTTCGACGTTATGCCCGATAAGAACGGGGTTTTTGTGATAACTCAGGAATACCTAAAAATTCAGGCTCAGGTTGTTTTTTCCCAGGTTAAAAACATGGTTGAAGGTGGGGCAGAATTTTATAATGCCAGCGAGGGAGGAATACTTTATTTCCCTCAATTAAAACAGGTAACCATGGGGGAATTCCTCCAATGAGTTACAGCACAATTTTTAAAGCCTTAAAAACAGAATTGGAGACCTCTACCCATTTTGAGGGTTATCCGGTTAAAGTTTTGACCCGAATTGAGGGAAGGAACTCAATCTCTATCAATTCAGCTTTTGGGGTGGAAATTTGTGTCCCCGATGGGATTTTTACCACCAACGATAACGAGACAGTTACCGACAATGTAACCACGGCAGACTTTGGAGTAGCCGATATGGAAATGCACACTTTTTTACTAAGGTGCAGGGAATTGAGAATGAATCGACCTGACCACGGGGAGCTTTTTGACCCTGATGAAAAAACTATTTTAACTCTGGTTGATAAAGTTAAAAACGCATTGGCGGATTTCCATTACAAAAATACCCCCACTTATTTAGGTTTCGAATATGGTCCGGTTTCGATGGTTAATTTGCCAGATGGACAGGCCGAATGGGTGGCCGAATTTGATTTTAGAATTGTTGAACAAGTGGAGGTTAGGGCACGATGAACGAAGAAGAATTGACCTTAAAAGAAGCCAGAAGGCTTTTCAGGGAGGGGGTGATCCAATCTTACCGGGTAGATAGCTTTGGTAAAGTTTTTTACGAGCTCCCGGCTTTGATAAGCGAAGAGAAGAATGTTAAATTTGAAGAAAGTAAAACTACAGTTGATTTAGTTGATTTAAAAGAGGAGGAAGAAGATGTTACAAGCACCGAAGAGTGGTAAGAGGTCAGCGGTTTTTAGATCGGTTTCTACACCGGTGGCGGTGGGGCCGTTTGCCATGGCCTATGAATCCTCCACAGTTTTGAAAGCAACATTGACTTTCGACGAAGAAAAAATGTTTTTCCACAATTCCAGCAGATTTCCCCTTACAATCAGAAAAAATGGGGTTTTAAGCGGTGGCTTGATTGAAGGGTCGGCCGCCAATACTGTGAGCGTCCAGGCTTTGACCGTAAATATTGCAGGTGCGGAGGTGAGCATAGCTCTATCTTCCGTTACAGGTCTTGCAGTTTCCGGTTCAGGTCGTAAAATCTACGCCATTATTGCCACTGGTTCATCAATTACCAAAGTGGCCGGAACATCGGGGACCGCTTCAACAAGTTATGGAGCCTCGGGGGGTCCTCCTCTGGTCAGTTCAACCGCTGTGGTTTTGGGATATGTAATACGGGACTCAGGGGCTTCCTCTACACCGGCAGCCAGCCAAATAACTTATTCAACTTATGGCGGAAGGGAGTGGGCAAATAATTTTAAAGATAAGCATTTGAGACCATTAGCGGGCCGTCTTGACCTTTATCAAGCTCTGCCTTTGCAACATTCAGGAGCCCAGGGGGCAAAGTTTTATCTTAGCGGCTACCATCACATGGGTTCATCGGCGAAAATCGCCCAGGGGAAAGAATGGAGTTTGGGGGTTACTCAAAACCGACAGGACACCAACACTCAGGGGAGCTTTGCCGAGCTTTCTGACGGTGGAAAAGTGTCTCACAGTTTCTCCCTGTCAAAACTTGTTAATGAGCTCAATCCAGAGCTTTTTAGGCGGATGATTGACCCGGATTTGCACGTTGATAACTTGGTTAAGTGCTACATCGACCAAACCGACACTTCTAAATATTTTGTCTTTCAGGCTGGCTTAGACAACGAGTTTTCGGCAGGTCAGGACGACGCAGTAACTAAAGACGTTACCGGTAACGTGACTGGCTTTGTAGAATACATAGATGAGAGTGCTTAATTATGAGTTTTGAAAATTTACTAAAAAGAATAGAGGCAGGGAAGGGTGAGCTTGAAGAGTTCACCATTCCTTGCATTAACGAAAAAGTGAACCTAAAAAAGCTAACCAAAGGGGAGTTAAAAAAGGCCCAGGAATGGGCCACCGAAAACTATTTAACTAATCGCAAAAGGTCAGAGGCGACTACCACGGCTATCATTTGCATGAGCATTGTCGGTTCGGATATCTTCCCCCTTTCAAAAGAGACTCATGATTTCTTAACTGGCGATGATATCCCGGTTGAAATGGTTCACGCCCTGGCTTCAAAGGTTCTTAAATTAAACGGCATGGAAGACCTTTTGAATAATGTCAGAAACGTCTAAACCCGATTTTAAAGCGAGAATACTGGAGCTTTCAAAGGCGACTATCCAAGTTTATGTTGAGGGGGTGAGCGATTACCCCCTCACCATTAAGAAGGTTCCCATATCCGTCTTTACGGAAGCCGAGAGACTATCCTACAAAAGGATGGACGATGGCAATACTCGAATGGACGATGGCAACCGGAAAGCCATTATTGTCACTCACGCCATTGAAGAATTTACCGAAAAAGATATTTTTTGGATTATTGATAAAATGCCAGCCGGCATCCTGGAGGATCTTTACGAAAAAGTAACCCGTTTTTCAGGCATGGATAGGGAGATGGTTCACGAAGTCGAGGCAAAAAAAAACTCCTGAAAGGGAGCCCGAACCAACTGAGCCGGATGATTTTGGCCCATGAATGGCAAAAGTCTCCAAGTGAAATTGATGGCTGGAGCAATGATGATTTTTTAACCGGTTTGAGCTTTTTGGAACTCAAACAAGAAGCCGAAAAAGAGGCTATGAAAAAGGCTAAAAGGGGGGGAAAGTAATTGTCTGATGTAACAAAAAACCTTTTCCTTAAAATTGGAAGCCAATTTGATTCCTCCGGAACCACCCAGGCAACCAAATCCATTGAAGGCTTAGCTACAGGCACTAAAAAGAGTGCGGGGGATATGGCTTTATCTCTCAATCAGGCAATGCAGGCCTTTGATAATCTTTATGCAAAGTTAGATAGGGTTTCCGCTTTTTTAGTCGATAATACCATTGGTGCCTGGGTTCTATTTGAAAAATCAATGTTGGCCGCAAAGAAAACCCTAGATTTGCAGGGTGACGAATTTGATAAAATGTCTGTCCAATTACTTCAATTATCAGCTAGAACAGGGACAGCAGCGGAAGAATTAGCCGGTATAGCTGGCGTTGCTGGTCAACTGGGAGTCTCAAAAGAAAACCTTATGGGTGTGGTTGAGGCTGTCAATATGATGGCTGTGGCCTTTGATATGAGCGGAGAACAAGCCGCGACAGCAGCAGCAAAAATAACCAATGTTTTTGGGATGGGACAAACCAAAGAATCAATCATAAAGTTTGGCGACATTGTCAATGAGCTTTCAGACAAGACCGCTGCCAGTGTCCAAAATATTATTGGTTTTCTTGAATCCTTTGGTGGTACTGCAAAGGCTTGGAATATTCCAATAGAAGGAGCGGCTGCATTAGGTGCGACCCTTTCTTCTCTGGGTCAGGACGCGGCAGACGCAGGAACCAGATTAGCTAGTGGTTTCCAAGTCATGTTCCAAGAGGGTCAATTGGGAAGAATGTCGGAATTGTTAGGTAAGACCAAAGACGAATTAACCGCAATGGCCTCCAGTGATATGCTCGGATTGATAAAGTTGATTAGCGAAAGCATAGGCGGTGTAAGTGATAATTCTGCCGAGGCTGCAATACATTTAAAAAATATATTCGGTCAGGTAGGGGTAAAAGCCCTGCAATTAGTGGCCCAAAATTGGGACATGGTATTACTAAATATCACCAGGGCAAATAATGCCTCCGGTTCCATGGCGAAAGAATTTGCAAACGTGATGGCCTCCCTTTCCAGACAGATTCAAATTTTTTACAATCTGATAAGCGTTATCGGGAAAACTATTGGTGCCGTTATTGGAAAAGACATTGCACCATGGATATTTCTTCTCAATGACCTTTTTTTCCAGCTATTCGAAATAATCGATTCCGAAGATTTCGGATATAAATTTTTTAAAAGTATGGGAATAGAGCAATATTTTGTTCCTGTCCGTGTAATTTTGGCGAGAATAACAGAGGCCATAATCGGGCTCACCTTTGCATTTGGGATGCTCATCGGTGGTGCAGGTGCGATAATGATTCTTCCTCAAATTTTCATCCTATTGAAATCATCGGCACTCATCGCTTTTGGTGTTATCTCATCAGGTTTTTCATTCCTATTCAGCGTAGCAAGCGGTATTTTTAGTTTGCTTTTTGTCCAAATAACAGGCACAGGACTACTTTTAACCGGTGCTGTGATAGCAGCCATAGCCATAATTTACTTATTTGGTGGGGAGATTTTTAGGGTAGTTTCCGCTGCTTTTAGTTTTGTTTACAGCGTTTTAAGAGACTTGGTAACCATTTTTATTGATAGCCTTTCGACTATAGCCGAGTTCCTAGACTTCGTTCTAGCTGGTGCTCTCAATTTGATTAAATCCGTGATGATTATCATTGGTAAGGCAATTTTAATACCGATGAATTTTGTTTTGACTCAATTGCGGGGACTTTTTTTAAAAGTTATTGGGGAGATAGTGGGGGTTGTTGTCGAAGCTATTAAAAAGATTTTAAATCTGATGAAGCTTTTGCCGGAATTTGCTTTGGAAAAACTAGGAATTGAACAATCAACTATAGATGACACAATAAACATGCTTGACTCTTTTAAAAGTGGGATACCGGTAATGGTTGCCGAATCTATGAAGGGCGATGGGCCTTTAACCGGAATAATAGAAAGCCTGGAAGCCATTAACCAGTTTGAAATTAAGTCAGATTTTTTCCAAAATATTTTGTCCAGTGGCGTTGACCTTAAAAATAGTATGGTCGAAAAATTCAACGCTATAAAAGATTTTGGCGTAAATGCCTTTGACAAAATATCTGAAAAATTTAAAGAAGTTACTGACAAAGCAAAGGGATTAGGAGCGGAAGCTTTTAAACCTAAAACTGATTCTAAATCTGGTTACAAAATGAAACAGTTTGAGGTTAATAAAGATAAGCAATTCAAAGCCGATGAGAAGAAGACTAAGAAAGCAAGTGACATGACAAAGCTAGGGGACAGACAAAGACCAGGAATGACCATTTCGGAATTCAGTTTAGAATCCATGAGGGAAGATGATTTAGAAAGATTTGCTGAAATGAGTTCAAACAGTTGGTATGACCGGCAAAGGGCTTTAGAGGAAATTAAAAAAAGACAACAGTTCAAAGCTCTTCAAGAAGAATTGCAAGAAAAGAAAAAGATGGAGCAGCAAAAGGCTAACGAATTAGAAAAGAAAAATAAGGAAGCCGATAAGCCGATAAAGGTTAAAATCGAGCCCACAGGGGAGCCAATTTTGGACCAAATTTTAAACAGCCTAATCGTTTATGTCGAGGGGATTCGGACCTGTGGAGATTAAATGTTTTGCTCATTAAGCCATGTCACTTTGGGCACAATTCTTTTTAACCGGCTGGAAGCTTTCGACCCTGGGGAGCCTCATAAGCGAGCTAGTATGAGTGCCACTTTGGACGGGGAAACGGTCCATCAAATTTCAAAAACGGTTCACACTGACAGAACTGTGAGCGTTCCGATGATTTTAAATCGAACCAACGCCGAGCTTTTGAGAACGATGAACGAAAGTACTTCCAACTTTATCTTTACACTTCAAACAGGTGATGAGGTTCTTGACGGCTATTTTAAACCGACTTTTGACGGAAACCCCTTCCCTGATTTTTTCCGCTATAACCTGGAATTTTTTGTAACTGAAAAGAGGGCTTAAAATGAGCCTGACAAGCGGGGATGCCGGTAATTCTAGGGTAGGTTCTGACCACGTTAATTGGGTATGCAAATATGTTGTGGTCAAGGTCAACCTCATAAATCAGGCCCTTCTAAATTTGATTTTATCTGGCAATGTTCAATCGCCACTTTTAAGATTTTTTGTTAGGGACCGGACAACTGGTTCCGAGACCGAAATAACCAGGGCGGTAACTAATGTAACGGTTAGGCAGAATAAGCGAGGCTCCAAGGCCAGTTGGACGGCCACATTTAAACCGGAAAGGATTTCCCCAACTTTCACCGATTTATGGCTGACCGACCTTTCGGCAGATTTTAATAAATTTGTGGTCATTAGGGCTGGATACATTTTTGAAGGTGTGGAGGTTTTGGTCCCCATTTTAACAGGGGTAAAACTTGACCGGCTTCCCTATTACGGCAGGGAGAGTTCCTCAATTGTCTTGAATGGATTTGATTTTGGGGAGCTGGTTGAAGGGGTTCCAGGTGTTCATTCTGGTTACACCCAGGCTAAAGATTTAATGATTTTTCTTTTGAATCAGGCCGGGGTAACCTCGATGGATTTTACCGGGTTTACCGACTTTTCAATCAGTGGAATAGAATTCAATAACAACAATGCCTTAGAGATTTTTGAGAGATTATCCAATTTTTACGGAGAATTTACCTGGTATTTTGATGGGGATGGAACCTTTGTCGCCAGGGATTTACCGGTAGACACAACACCAAAATATCTCATTCAAAACAACACCCTCTTTGAGCCGAGTTCTAACGCAAGAGACAAAATAACTGAGGTTGTAGTAACGGGGAACGGCTCCGTTGTGACTCGGAGAACTGATTCAGCGGACCGACAAAAATACGGTGGGATAAGGCGGGTAAATTTGCAAAACTCGATAATCCTGTCCGAGGCAGAAGCCATAATCGCAGCCGATAACCTCATAAACGAAAGCAGGAAGGACAGGGGGGGTTTTTCAACCAGCTTCAACCCTTTCCTTTTTATTGATGACATTGTGACTTTGAATCACGAGGAGAACAGCGGGAATAGGGATTATCGAATTACCGGGTGGACCCATTCATTTTCAGCCTCGGAAACCTCGATAAACGCCCACTCCAGATATTCGGCTGAGAGTGTTGATTATGAAGCTCCGACAATCGGGACGGTTATTTAATGCCACAAATAACCGAAACAAACCCTGGAGCCAATGGTGACACTCAAACGCTTGGAGACCAATTCACCAGCCTTACAATAAATTACGAGTCCCAAGGTGAATCCGCTAGTAATGCAACTTGTCGGGTTAAATTGAAAGATGATAGGGGGGATTTCACGGTAGGTATGGTTACTACCGTGGTTAATACGATAAATAAAACGGCTTGTGGAACGCCATATATAGAGCAGGATATAGAGACTTTTGCGATTCGATTGACCGATAATGTTTCCGGGGAAGAGCACGAATTAACTTGGAATGGAAATTTCAAAAGACATTATTTTGAAGTTGATATTTTGGTCCTCGATCCGATCACGAGCCTACCGTCTTGTCAGTTTAGCCAATCAGAGATATTTATCCCATCCGCCGAAGTCACTGCAACCATAAATCATACGGCTCAAAATGTTCTTGAATTTACGGTTGGGGGAAGCAGTCAAGTTATAATTCTTGCCACCCCAGGATCAGTTCTTGGTGATCAGTTTTTCACTCCCTTATCCGACCCTTACGATGTTGACAGAATTTTTATTACCTACGATGAGGGTTTTGTCGAGACAGAAAAGGAAGTTGAGGAGGAGGAATGTCCATACCCAGATGGGAAATGGACATTTAATGCAAATGCCGAGGAAGACATAAGCAATTCGGTGAAAGGTGGATTCTTCAAAGTTTCAGGGAGTCATTTTAAAACCTTAAATGTCTGGCTTTGTTCTAATGATGGCTTAGGGGTTCCCTCATTTGTCGTCCTTCTCAGAAACCGTGATGGGAGATTTTGGCTTACCAGGTGTTCCCGAATAAATTATGCAAAAATTCCAAAAAAATGCACCGATAGAGTTCACCGAGTTTTAAGATGGTTAAAGGGGGGGAGACAAAAAGGGGCAAGGGTCCTAGATCCGGTTTCGGTTGGCTTTGTCGTTAGCTCCACGACAACGACGGCAGTTGTAAAAAGCCAAATCGGACAGGTGTCGATTAAGAATGATTTCGGGGCTATAATTGATGAGGGGGTCGAGGTGGTAATTTACAATCCTAACCGTCACAATGATTTCGCTAAAGTTCTTGGGCCGAGCGGACCACTGAGTTGAGCTAAAATGAGATGCCTGCAAACCTTGAAATTTATGACACTACTTTATCGACAACAATTCCGAACCTTGTTTCTGCTGGTGACGCGGAAGAGGGGGAGGGAATTTCGGTATTCTCCTTCAAGATTCGAAACGATGGGGACGCTACAGCGACGGCTGTTAGACTTTTTGCGAGGTGCATTAACGGGCTTTACACTGGACAGCAAAACGGGTTTGGACAGGAGGCAGTTACCGAGCAATGGATACAAGTTGACTCAGGAAGCGGGTTTACCCCAATCGGGGGGAATTTTGGGAACGGGGACCCTGGAACAAATTATGTTTCCCTGGCTAACATTTCTTCGGGAGCCAGTTCGGCTCAAATCGATGTAAAGCTGGTGACACCGGTAGGAATGAGTTCCTACGGACAAACAAGAATTGAAGTAGGGGTATCTTGCAAGGAGGATTAATATGGCAAATATTCAGGATGGGGATACAATTCAGGCAAGCTGGTTTATCACGGATACTGACGGCAGGGTTAGGAAAGATAAATTGGATTTAGAGCAAACCTCAGACCCATTGCTCATAACTCAAAATGGGCAAACTCTCTTAACCCTTGGGGTTAACGGTTCCAAACAGGGAGATTTGAAAGTAGATGGAAGCGTGGAGGCAGATGCAGGGCTCAACTAAAACCCTCTTATTATTTATTTTGCTTTTACCCTCAATCCTTCACGGGAAAGGGGAGCCTTCCGTTTTTAATTCCGGGGTTGAGATTAACGGACTTCGGAAATTGGGCACAGACACGGCCCTACTGCGACTTAACAACAATTCTGCAACCCCGACCTACACACTTGAGGTTAGGGCAAGCGGAACCCTTGAAGCCTATTGGGGGAGGTTTGGAAATCTCAAAATAGGGGAATTCACTACAGCCTCCAGGACGGCTTTATCACCAGGTCAAGGGGAGATAGTGTTTGACACCGACCTCCTGACTTTTCAAGGTTACGATGGAACTAGCTGGGTGGATTTAGCCGATTCAAGCGGGGGAGGTTCTGCCTCTGGGGTCCTGTCAATTAACGGGGCAAGTGGGACGGTTTTTCTTGCCTCTGGAACCGGTATTGATATTCAGCAAGTTTTCTTAAATGGCTCCACAACCTTTACCATTTCGACCGCAGGTGGGGGAGGTGGCTCAGGGGACGCAACCTCCATTCAGGGCATGGCTGTCAATAACGCTTCCGCAACATCCGGTCAGGCTTTAATTTCAGATGGTTTTGAGTGGGTGCCCAATTCAGTTTTAACCGATCCAACAACAATGGACGGGGACATTATTTACAGGCAAACCGGAAGTCTTGTATCCCTTCCTATCGGAGCCGAGAGCCAAGTTTTAACCGTAAACAACCTTGGATTTCCAGAATGGCAAAATTCAACCGCTTCTGGTGGAACCTCAGTTTCCTCCTCCACCAAAACTATAAATTTCAGGGCGATTTCTCCGAGTACCGAGACCGGAAAGGCGGGGGGAACTGACCCGATAAGAGGGACCGTTTTTCTCGACCCAGACACCGAGCAAGGAGTGAGATTCGGAGCCGAAATAATTGATGATAGATGGGATGAAACCTCATCGATGAGCCTAAAACTTTACCTGGGAACGCCTGCCAGTTCAGAAGTGGCAACAGCAGTTTTCCAGTTAAAAATTCAAACCATAGGGGACGGAACCGACTTTTTTTCAGATTCAAACTGGAATATAGTCGGAACCTTCACAATTCCTCTAACGGCTTCAACAACGATACAGACATTTGCAAGCTCAGGGTTTATAATTCCAGTAGCCAGCCTTTCGAGGGATCTTTTTATTGGGATCTCTTTGAATCGAATCGGGGGGGACCCCCAGGACACCCACGGGGCCGATGTTCACATCACCGGACTTCGGGGTTTAATCAATGAATAGGAGAAATTTAATGTTTAAAATTCTGATTGTTTTTATGACAATTTTGTTCCTGGGTCAGCCCGTTTTTGCCGGTCCAGGTTTTGTTGGTGGTGTAGTTTTTCAACAAACAGACACAATTACCGCCTCCCCAACTATTGTAAATACTGACGGCAACCTAAGTATTTCTGATGGTGGGCTGAATGACTTTACAATTGAAGTAAACGAAACCCTCCCGGTTTTTAACGCTAATCAGGTTCAGGGGACCTCAATTTCAAACGCCTCCCCAACAACAGACCAGTTTTACGGCTATAATGCCTCGAACACAACTTTAGTTCCTTTGTCATTAACCGGTGCAGGCAACACTACTATTTACCGTGATGGTTTTAATTTGGTTGTTGAAAGCTCAGGAGCAACCCTGGAGGGTTCCCAGGCTTCTGGCACCATCGACTTTGCTACTCTGGCACCAGCAGACCTTTTACCCGGAGCGGTTGACACTACCAGGCACACAATTTACCTCAGTTCCACAGCCACCCAGGCCGCCATATTTGGTGCTGAAATTCTTCCCGAAGATTGGAACGGAACCTCGGATTTAAAATTTAATCTTTTGGTTGCCACCCCTGACGCAGCGGAAGCGGCCGATGTTGTTTACGCTGCAAGATATCAAATCATAAAGGCTGGCAATGCCCTTTATAGCTCCACCGGATTCACCTCGATTGGAACCTTTACCAACACCCTTTTGAGCCAAACTACCGCACAATTAGCAAGCGATAGCTCTTTCATAATTGCTGCTGGTTCTTTGGATATCAACGACCGAATCCACATTCTCATAGAAAGGTCAGCCGGTAACGCAGCCGATACCCATGGAGATAGCCTCCACATTGTAGGACTCCAGGGAAGTTACCAAAAATAATTGGAAATTAGGTTGGGGCTAGGGGGGGTTATGGGAAGTTTTGTGCTTGTTTTTTTTCTTTTCATTTCCCTCCCTTTTCCTCTTTTTTCCGACCAGGGAATGACCGGTGGAGTAAAGTTTTCCCAAAAAGATACCATCACGGCCACGACTACCTACGGAGTAGAGGGTGGAAGCGAGGAGGGTCCAGGTATTCTTTGGTTTCGGGCTGGAACCGATATCTCTTTGCAAATGTTGGGAACTGGTGCCTCGGTTACTTTGGTTATAAATTCAACTGCTGGGGCAGCTTCCAGCCTTGCAACTCAAACAATGCCCTTTCCAATTCTATCGCCAACGGCTAATGGAGCTGACGGAGCGGTTTCTAACGATTATCAAGCCGTCTATTTAGCTTCATCAACCCTTGAGGGGGTGGATTTTGGAAATTCACCAATACCGTTAAAATGGAATACCGATAATCCTTTTCAAATTATCCTCCCTGTTTTTACCCCAGATTTGCCTGGTGCTTCGGCTGCTGTTTTGCAATTAAGGGCGCAAAGAATTGGCTCAGGGACCCCTAAATGGACGGTTGGGAGCTACACGATAATTGCGACTGAAACAGTGACTCTTTTGGCTACAACCTCGGTCCAGACGGTTATTATGGATGATTTTAAAATCTCTAATGCTTTTTCCTCACCTGGGGATCTTCTTTACCTTCAAATTTTTAGAGTGGGGGCAAATACCGCCGATACTCACGATGACGCACTTTATTTTTATCCTGCTTATGGGGAGGTCTCAACAGAATGATCAATCGTTTACTTTTAATTTTAATCATTATCCCAGCAGCCTTTATTTTCATAAAAGGGAATTTAACCGTTAGAACCCTTAATAATGAGGCCGGTCACTTGTCTACAACTGGTACGGTTTCTAAAAATAGACTGAATCTTCAAACGAGTTTTTTTGATACTGATTCGAACACCGTTATTCATTTTGTTGGTTTTGACTCGAACACGGCAATATCTGGGAGTGAATTTTCAGATTTGGACTTCACATTGACCGGAACAGATTCTACATCAAGCGAAATTGTTACGTTAGGTACTACTTCAATAATGGCTACAACAAGGACATTTAACGGAACCGGAAATTATTTACAAAATAATTCTAGTCCAATTATTGTGGCATCTTTTGGAGATTTTTCGATTGATGCGATTGTAAATCTTTCTGGGATTACCGGAAATAATAGAATTTTCGGAAATCTTAGTTCTTCACCGCTTAACGGCATACAATGTGTATTCGAAACCAGCGGCAATAAATTTAGGTGCTTAAGGTATAACAACGGTTCGACTGATTTTGATGCTATTTTTACGGAGATAGGAGTAACGTTTACGAACAAATGGGCACACATAGTAATGAGGTATGACGCGGCTGCTACCACTGGAGAGCTGGCGTATAAAATAGAAGATATCATCACGAACATGGATGGAACGGGTGGCTCTGGTCAGCCAGACGCCGTCTCAACGGATACATCGGTCAGTGGTGTATTCACCGCTTCACCAGCAAATTGGCTCCTGGGCCATGGTTATGCCGGTGAGCTTGGAGTGTCTAATGCGAGCTTTAATGGCAAAATTGCAGAATTCAGGATCTCAGATGTTAAGAGATATTAAATTTTTCCTCATTTTTATTTTTTTTATTCCAATTCCTATTTTTGCCGACTGTTTCAGCATTACTGAAAACCAGATGGCTATTGATTGGCAAGCAAAAAACTCTACATCTACCGTAGAGATCGAAAATCACTGGTTTTATGATTTGAATGGAATCACTAATTCTAATTTTGCTTTTTCTAGTAATGAAAACTTTTTTGAAATAAAATTATTGTCAAATAGAATTTTAAACCCAATGGATGAAAATAGACCGGGAAACAAAATTGTTAATGGCCCAGATTTTTATGGTTTGGAGACGGTAAGAGTTAGAATTCATTGCCCAGGTCATTCCTCTGAAACGGTTATCCTGGACCCTTGGGAGGGATTGGGCCCATGCTTAGAAAGCCACAGAGCATACCGAGTTATTGGCTCCGAAACATTTTTGATTTTGAAAAAAACTGGAAACCCAATCAAGGGAATTAAAAATGCCAATCGAATTGGAAAAGAACGGTGACAGCCCGGCTACATGCCGGATAAATAACGAGAAAATCAAAGCAGGGATAGAGGGTTTGGAAAGGAGGTTAGACATGGTTGAGAGCAAATTAGAGATAATTACGGCAATGAGCGAAGACGTGAAAGATATGAAGAGAGAAATATCATCACTAACAAAAACCAATGGCACAAAAACAGATAATCCAAACCAAGGGTATTTGGGGCAGGTTTCGGGCACTATTAACAGCATTATCGTATTTCTTTTCCTCCTTTTGATGGTAGGCAAAATGGACATACCTACTTTCCAAAAAATACTAACCCTCTTGGGCGGAAGTTAAAATCCAGGTGGAATGGGAGATTCAAATGGCTGAAAAAATGGCTCCGATAATCCCGATAAACCGGCTTAAGCCGCACTGTAAAGGGTATCTGGCATGTTTGGAATGCGAGATAATTTACCTGGCAATTTGGCCGGAAGACACTTTTTTTTGGGAATGCCCTGATTGCAAATTGATGAGATGTGAATGGGCGGGAGAAGAAATCCCGTTTGAGTTGAAAAATTTTGATAGAATTGGTTCAGGGGAGGAACGGCATTGGTTCCACCGAAAAATCCGAAGATTTTTCAGGAAGTTTAGATAAATGAAAATTGCGATTATACCGGGTCACAGACCCTCACACAGGGGGGCATTTTCCCCATTTATTCAGAAATGGGAATATGACTTTAATGAGTCTGTGGCTATCTCGGCAGTCAATGAAATCAATAAAATCTCAAAAGGTAACGGGGAAAGGTCAGCCCAGCTCATTTTAAGACCGAACCAAACAATCGGCGAGCACCAAGCGATAAACGAGCTTTGCCAGTCTGTAAAGAGGCTTAAAATTGATTTTGCAATAGAACTACATTGCAATTCATCGGATAACCCCCAAGCCAATGGCTCAGAAATTTGGGTCTATGAGGGGACCACAGCTTTCAATTTACTCCTTGCAGGTATGGCCGTTAAAAACATTTCCCTGGCTCTGGGGACGAAAAATAGGGGAATCAAAAAGGCAAAAAAGAGCGACAGGGCCTACCATTTTTTGAGAGGGGTTCCTTGTCCAGCCCAACTATGGGAGCCATGTTTTTTTTCCAACAGGGATGACTCAAAAATAATTCTGGAAAAAAGGGAGATTTACATTGCGGAATTGATAGATTTTGTTTTGGGTCTACCCAAAAAAGGAGAAAAAAAATAATGAACTTTTTTTTAAAAACTGGCATAGGTTGGGGGATAAAGCAATTTGCCCCCACCATATCTCGCAAAATAGGAAAATTTTTCGAAAATTATATTAGGCCGTTCGGAGTTAAATTAGGGTTGCTCGACGATTACATTGAAGAAAAACTAGGGGACATTCTCCCAGATAATCTCCAGGAAGCATATTCGGATCTGATAAGTTATGCCGTCGAGTTTACCGAAGCCTCGATGACCGACCCTGCCAAAATTCGGTTTATTTTAAACGCCATTTTACGAGGTGATACCAATTTCTCAAAGGATGATTTAAAACTTTGGGCTGGCAAAAATTATAAAGATTTTCTCCTGGGCCTACCCAAAGAGCTCAAAGACCTGATATCGGCCCACAAGCTTGAAATCGGGGTCTCCCTCTTTGAGTCTCTTTGGGAAAGGCTCTATGGGGCAAAACCCGATAAAAGCCATGTTGTAGGTGCAATTACTGCATCGGTGAAAGAAAAAAATGAGGAGCAATCGAATCTCGAACCTGAGCCGAGCTTGACAGAGCTTTGGGAAAAACTTACAGAAGAATCGAAGGAAAGACAGGGTAAGTGAAAAAAAAAGAAAAGCACTTATCAATAGAAGATACTTTATGGCATCGGCCGAGATTAGAAGACTTAAAACCTGAGTCAGAGCACAAAGATAAAAAGAAGACTTTACCAAAAAAAAGAAAGACAAAAAACAAGATTATTAACTTTGCTTAAAGGCAAAAAACCCCAAAGTGACCTAAACTTTTATGGGTCGTCTAGGGGTTGTATCCATGACTTTGCCCCCACCTGGGGGGTTTTTTATTTAGGTTCCTTTATGTTTTTCCCACAATGCGGGCAATGATTTTTCTCTTGCCAGTCATGGAACCTTTTTAGTGCGGTTTCTCCCCTGTATTTCGCCATGGGTTTAAATTTTTTATGAAAGCAATCCACCAGATCACGGGCCTCTGATTCTGTTTTGTATATTTCAACTATGTTAAAGTCCCTGCCATTTCTAACGACAAATTCTTCATTTTCTTCCGATATAAAAGCCATTTAATTCTCCTTTTAATTTTTAAGTAGGCCCAAGAGTAACCTGGGGTTTTTTTATTCCTCAAATAGTTTCACCATTTCTACAACGACCACAACTGGAAGCCAAATAGGTGAAAGAATGATAGCCAGTATTACTATGACGCATATTTTTGTAATTTCAGTTGAACTAAAAGGTGCGTGACCCTTTCTCCAATTTTTCATAAATCCTCCTCGCCCGTTTTGGGCTTTACAAACTTGTTTTCAGGCTCAAAATGAGCATCGTCGACATAGATTACTACTGTTTTCCCCCCGTGACCGTGCACTTTGACCACAGCTTCGATATTGTCATA